>Ga0070741_10001208_pt1 | contig 81414 bp, 71 predicted proteins | sample Coa_R1_4_FD_66440 | JGI IMG/M metagenome (GOLD analysis project Ga0070741, IMG submission 66440) | Surface soil microbial communities from Centralia Pennsylvania, which are recovering from an underground coalmine fire - Coalmine... | ecosystem: Environmental > Terrestrial > Soil > Unclassified ...
GCAATCGCCGCGGTCAGCGCCGAATCAATTCCCCCACTCAGTCCTACAATCACTTTTCGAAATCCACATTTGTGTACGTAATCCCGCGTGCCGAGCACCAGCGCCGCATAGACGCTGCCTTCCTCGCCCTCGACCTGCTCGTGCATTTCGCCCGTAAGCTTCTCCGAATCGAAAAAGATGAGATCCTCTTCAAACGATTTCCCTTGCGCGATCACCTCTCCAGCACAATTCAGCACCATGCTCGACCCGTCGAAGATCAGACTGTCATTACCTCCAACCTGATTCACCATGGCGACCGGAACTTTATGCGAGCGCGCGATCGACGCCAGCATATTTCGCCGAAACTCGCGCTTGCCGATCCAGAATGGCGAGGCCGAAATGTTCAGCACGAAGTTGCCGCCGCTGTGCACCAGGGATTCCACGGGATCAACGGTATATAGTCGCTTGTTCCAGAAGCGCTTGTCGTTCCATGCGTCTTCGCAGATGGTCAAGGCCATTTGTTTGCCGCAGAAGGGAAACGTCGACTGGCCCCCGGCCGGCGCGAAGTTGCGCATCTCATCGAAAACGTCGTAGGTCGGCAGCAGCATCTTCGACTGAATAAAATCCACTTTGCCGTCCTTGAGTAGCGCGGCAGAGTTCATCACCGACTTCCCGGTATCCGCCTGCGCCGGTGTCACAAGCCCGCAAATCACCGCAATTCCCGCGGTTTGTTTGGCAATTTCCTCGGCGCTTTCGCGATTGTGCCTAACGAAAGATGGCCGCTCCACCAGGTCCCGCGGAGGATATCCACAGATCGAGAGTTCGGGAAACAGGATCAGCCCGGCGTCAGCCTGCTGCGCCTCATGGGCAAAGTGGATGATTTTTCTGCGATTGCCCGCGAAATCCCCCACCGTGGGATTGATTTGTCCCAGCGCGATCCTCACCCTTCTAGTGTAGAGGTACTCGCCGCAGTCGCCAAGTAACCGGCTGAATCTCTGAGTCGCATCAGCGCCAGCCGATCACGGCAACTTTGTACACCAGCAGAACCGGAAGTGTTCCCGCTGTGATCCAGGCGCACAGCGTATAGCGGCGGCAGAAGTACAACATCACGCCCGCCCAGCAGGAGCAAGCGGCGATCAGAGCACCGCCGACATAGAGTGCACCCACTGCAATCGAGAAGTTCGGGCCTTGGACGTGCCTCAGTCGGAAGAACTCCCCAAGAGTCCTGACAACGACAACAAATTCAGTCGTGATTCCTATCTGGGCCCAACGTTCTCGCGTCACGCGCTAGATTGTACCTGGGCACGCAGCTTTATTATGACGCCACAGTACGGCGCAGGCTGGTGGCGCGGATCCGCGACCGCTTTCGCGAGCTGACATGGTCCGCAATTTACCTCATTTCACCACCGCTATAAAACATTCCTGTCCGACAAACCTATAGATGCACTTCGTAATCTATCCATCCGCACCGCATAAGACTTCCGCAGTGCTCGACGGGTCTGGATTGGAATTTCAAAAAGGAGCTCCTGATGAATTCAGCAATCATCCGCATTGCCATTCTCATTCTTGTGATTTCCGTCGCTAGTGCCAATGCTCAGCGGAAATACATAGCCGCAAACAACCCAAAGCAGCTGCCGATAAGTGCCGCCGTGCAGGCCGGTAACATGCTTTTCCTTTCCGGCGCTCTCGGTGTGAAGGACGGAGAGACCGTTCCTCCGGAGGAGGAAGCACGACACGCGATGGAGACAATGAAACATATCGCGGAATCGGCGGGCTTCTCCATGGATGACGTCGTGTCAGTACAGATTTTCTGCACGGACATGAAACTCTATGACATTTTCAATTCTGTGTACGCAACGTACTTCCACGGGGGTATCCCGCGAGGGCGTTCCTTGGAGTCAGCAGCCTTACGCGTGGCGCCCATTTCGAAGTGATGGGAATAGCGGTCAAGAAAACACAGTAGGGCGCGGGCGAGCGACGCGTGGAATGGAACCGCAGCACGAAGGCAAAAGCGATTGCGTGCGCCACCAGGCTAATTGGGCGGCAAGTTTCCCGGGCTCCCCGGTGGCGGGGACGGGTCAGGAGCGTTGATCGGCGGTTGCGCCGGCGGATGCTTCGGCATGGTCGTGGGCGATTCGTTGGGCAATTCTTCGCCGGGCCGGCGCAGCGTAGGAGCATTCGCAGGCCGCGGCTGGGCTGCGGAATTGTCGGCAACTGTCGGCTTTTGCCCCAAATCGATTTCTTTCTCGGTTCGGACGATTTTTTCCCCGCTGATCTTCATCGTTTCCACGCGAACGACCTCATCGCCCACCAGTCGTACGAAATCGACATCCTGAGGCGGTTCGCCATAAATCCAATCTTCGTACTCGACGTCGCCCTCTTTCTCACGAATCTTTTTCGGCGGACGCCCCTTCGAGTATGTGACCATCTCACGATTCATTCCCACCAGAACCTGATGCGCTTTGATCGCTTCTTTTACCTTTGGCGGCACGGTCTCAAGGTAAGCGTCCACCGGCGACTTCGAGTCAAAATCGAAAACCGGACGCAGCAATTGCTTGAGCTGAGGCCCGGTTAAGTCGGGCACGTAGTGATCGAAAATAAGGTCCACATACGATCCGTGCGGATTGGCGTTGGAATCGCTAGGCGCGATCGGAGCAGTTCCTCCCATGCCACCAACCTGGATGCGCTGATACCACTTCTGCTTCTTGACTGGGCCGCCGTTGATTTCGAAATGAATCCGGTCTCCCTTGATGTCGATCGCGCTGATACGGGCCTGATCGCCGGGTTTCACTGCCGGACCCCAGGTCGCGATCAGCATCTGCAGATCAGATCCGCTGGGAGAGAGCACGCCATCTTTAAGTGTCAGCCCTTTTCTTCCCATGGGGAAAGGCGCGCGAATGTAGACCAGTTCGGAATCAAATGCGCGCAGAATGTCCTGTCGAGTCTGACTTGTGATGTGCCCCTGTGGTGAATCTGCCTTTGCAGCGGAAGACGTCTGGTCGGAAGCATTCAACGCCACGCTCGTCAGAACTAACAGAGGAATGAGGAACAACCCGCGCGGCTTCATGAGACCCCAGCCAACCTTTACCCGATTATACTGCCGAACCCGAAGTCCCCAGCTGAAAAGCGGAACTGGAGCACGGAATGGCTAATTCTTAGGATGCGGCCCCCAAAACATCAGTTAACCGGCTATTTTGGGGCATTCTGGCCCTGATCTGTCAGGAAACCGGCATTTCGAACACGGCCAAGCCATCCCGCGCAACCTGCAATGGCAATACCCGGCCGCCAGTTGCCCCGATGGCTGTTGCCACATGGCTCGCGCTCCCGTGTTCGACCAGGAAAATCACGCAGCCACCCCCTCCGGCGCCGCAAACCTTTGCAGCCAGACCTCCGTGTTTGCCGGCCGCAGTAATCAATTTGTCGATTAGTGGTGTGCTGATTCCCGGGGCATTCGTCCGCCGCAGTTTCCACTCTTCGCGCAACAAGCGCGCAACCGCGTCCCAATCGCGCCGGAGCAACGCCTGGTGCATGGCCCGCGCAATCGCGGCAATTCGCTCGAAGTTGCGGAAGATGTGCCGATCTCGATCAATATGCGACTTGAAAACTTCCCAGTTGTTGATTCCAGATTTTCGCGGTTCGCCGGTGTAGGCCAGCACGAATCGCGATTCGATCTCTTCGGGTGTGATCGGAACCGCCTCGCGATGGATGCCATCGATGTCCAGGTGAATGGCATTAACCCCGCCATACAAGGCAGGGTAGTAGTCCTGACAGCCGGTCGGCACCTCGATGATTTGTGCTTCGACATTCTGTGCGATCACCCGCATTTGCTCAAGTGTCAGGTTGCGTCCGGTGAAACGGGCCAGCGCGGCCGTGGTTGCGATCATCAGCGCCGAAGAGCCTGAAATGCCTGCGCCCGCTGGTGATTCCGAATTGGTTTCCATCGTCAGGCCTTGCCGCGGGGCGAAGAACAACAAGAGCTGCGCCGCCAAGGGAAGTTTGAATCGCCGAGCCGCACTCAACTCTTCAAAGCTGGCAAATGACTCTTCTTTCTTTGTGTCCAACGACCGAAGATGAATCTGCGGGCCTTTATGCGGCGATATGCGGCAAGTCGTCAGGATGTTCAGTGCGAAGTTGAGCGTCATCGCGCCGGGATGGAAAAGGTACAGCGGCCAGAGATCAATCGTCCCTCCCGCCAGGTCTGCGCGGCATGGCGCCTGCGCAATGATGCTGCGTTCTCCCACTGTATAAAGTGGCTTCAGCATAGATTGGTCGTATGAGAATGTAGCACTACACGAGACTTGCGTGTGTATTTAGAAGTCAAGTTCCGCCACGGCGGCCAGCACTTCTGGAATGACCGCGTCGATGTCCGCCTCGCTTGTGCGGTGATTCACAATGCACGCTCGTAAGTAAAACTTGCCCCGCAAGGTCGCATTCGAGAGATAAATTCGCCCGCATCGCTGCACGCGTTTTAAGAGTTCTGCATTTTGCCGATTAAGATCATCATCACTCGTACTAGGTCCTTTGTAGCGGAAACAAACCGCGCTGAGTTCTGGAGCGCCGACGAGTTCGAATTTCGCGTGGCTCTGGACACAAGCCGCAAGTCGCCTTGCGAGCTCAAGGTCCTTCTGAATCGATGATCGAAATGCCCGCAGTCCGTGATAACGGAGCGAAAGCCATAACCGCAGCGCACGAAACCTCCGCGACAACTCCATTGATTCTTCAAAGAAAGCAAAGCCTTCAATTGGATCCGCGCTGAGCACCTTGGCATAATCGCCGGTATGGGAGAACGCATGTCGGGCTGGCGCCGCATCCCGATACAGCAGGCACCCGCAATCCAGCGGCTGATACAGCCATTTATGCGGATCGAGAGAAATCGAGTCAGCAAGGTTCAGGCCACGGAACCTTGCGGGAGCCGCGATTGCCGCCAACGCCCCGTATGCCCCATCGACATGCAGCCAGATGCCATGGTTTTGCGCGATTTCGGCGATCGCTCCCAACCGATCGACGGCTCCAGTGTTGACCGTTCCCGCGCTTGCCACGATCGCAATGGGTGTTTTCCCCTGGGCTTTATCCTGCTCGATCGCGTTTTCCAAAGCGGAGGGCATCATGTGAAAAGTGTCATCGGTGCCGATCAGCCGCAGATGGTTTCTACCGATTCCCAGCAAGCCCACACTTTTTGCAATCGACATGTGAACTTCTTCTGAGGCATAAACCACGGGCTGTCCTTTAACTCCGCCTTCGTTTGCAGGCATGTTGGCTTCCCGTGCCATCGCAAGCCCCATGAGATTTGCCGACGAACCACCGCCCGTTAAGCTGCCTTGAAAGCCGCTACAGCCGATGGCTTCCGCCAACCAACTCACTACCGTTCGCTCCAGCGTGACTGCTGCCGGACCCGAGCGCCAAGCTGTCACATTCTGATTTAGAACGCTGGCCAGCAGATCGGCAGAGGCCGCGACCGGCTCGCCTGATCCGAGCACGTATCCGAAAAAGCGCCCGTTCTGTGCACGCGAATAATTGACCACATCCTCTAAGCCCGCCAGTGCACGCTCGCCCATGCCTTCCTCGGGAACGGGAGAGTCGAGAATCGACTGGCTCTGCACACCGGTGGTGTCAGGGAAAATCGGGCGGGAATCGAGAGTGCTCAGATACTCGTAGGCGAGGTCGGTTACTTGGTGTGACAGACGGCGGAACTCATCCGCCGAGATTTCCAGCGAGCGCATGATGCGCGATTGTACACGCACAGAAGCGTGCTTCTGGCGAGATAAGGGGACACCGCCCCGTCTTCGGCACGCTCCCGATGCGCTTACGCTTTATTCGCTGCGGCCATCTTTTGTGCCTTCGCGCGAATGAAAGCGAAATTCAGTTGCGGAAGAGGATTGGCTGTTGCCGCCTGGTTGAAGAAGTCATGCGCTTTGGCATGGTCTCCCTTGGCCTCATAGGCCTCGCCCAGACGAAACAGATTCTGTGGATTTTGCTCGTTGGCCTGCTGCAGTTCATCAATGGCCTTGTCGTAGTCCTTCTCGGCAAGGGCGATGCGGCCCATCAGCTCATGCCATTGCTTCACCTGCAATGGGTTGTTGCTGGCTTCGGCGGCCTCGCGGAATTCCGCCGCATGCATTTTTGCGCCGGCGAGATCTCCCTTCCCAATCGCGACTGCCGACATATTGAAATGATGCTGTCGCTGAGCGTTTTGCTTGAGTTCCGGCGAAAGGTTCGAATCCTGGACCATGCGGAACGATTGCTCGAAAGCCTGCTGGGCTGCATCATACCGCTGCGCCGCGGCAAGAATGTTGCCCTTGGCCTGCAGGTCCTGCGACATCGATGTAACGTCGTTCTTCTTTTCGGCGACGGCGTATTCCTTATCCATGGCTTTCAGCGCATCGTCGAATTTCCCGCGGTCTGAAGCCAACACCGCCATTCCGAAATAGGCGGTGCGCAATTGACCATCATTGGCCGCCCGCTTTGCCATGGTTTGCAGTTCACTTTGCGCATCCTCAGGTTTTCCCATGTACGTCAACGCAGCCGAAATGCCAAAGCGCGATGGATTGAAGCTCGGGTCGATCGATAGTGCCTTGCGGTACTGTGTCGTCGATTCCTCGAATCGTCCCATTCTCAGCAGCAGCTCTGCGTATGAGTCGTAAGGATTCGGATCATTGGGAATCAGCTCGGTGTACTTCTTGAACGCCAGCTCCGCATTGCTGTAATCGCTAGCCTGACGATAGGAATACCCAAGAATGTTGTATGCGGGGGAGTAATTCGGCGCAATTTCCGTAGCTTTCTTGTAGTGCTCGATCGCCTCCGCATAATCCTGCTGCCCAAAATAGTAACCGCCCATGGCGAACTGCACACGCTCATCACTCGGATACTCGGCGATAAGTTTGTCCAGCGCTTGCTTCTGCTTCGTGACGTCTCCGTTTGCCCCGGCCTCATTGACCAGGATCATGAGCTTCTCACCTTCTGACGCCTTGTCCGACAACTCCACTGCTTTTTTCAGGTGATCTTGAAACTCCTTTGCCGTAGGCGAAGCGTTCGCGCGTGCCAGTTCCGCCGAGGCAAACTCCGGATCCAGGGCGAGCGCCTTGTTGAAATGCTCGAGAGACTTCGGCGCCAGCAGGCGGTCCGCCAAGTCGCGGCCTTCCAGGAATTCCTTGCGTGCATCTTCCGATTTGGTGGTGATCGGCAGCTTGCCCGTTTCGGATGTGTCTGTGCCCGACTTCGCGGGAGTTGCGCCGAAGGCCACTGCTGCCGCCAGGATCACGAACGCCAGAAGAATGCTGTTCCGCTGCTTCATCGGACTACTCCTTACGCGAAATTTGCACCACGGCCGCCAGTCAATCACAAGCTTGGTTCGCTGGTCTGTGACGTGGTTCTGGAATAGCTAGACGAAATATGTATGGGCTTGGTTAGCGCATGCGAAACATTGAATGGAATACCGGGGAAACATAACACTAAGCGCTTGCTGGTGTTATGCAGGATGCTCTCATGCCTGCTCACCATTCGTGGCGCCGACCGCGATTACATCCTGGATCAGTTGCTCTCGAGCATGAAGGCATTTGAATTGTATTGGCGCAAAATGAACCCGAGGTAACGTCCATCGGGGGACGCAGACGGGAACATGGCCCATTCTCGCCCCAGCGTCAGACGACCCAACGTCTTCACCGTTGTGTCTGGACTTACTTCTGCGATCGCAAAAATGTCCGCTGACGAGCCAATAATATATAAGTGCTGATTATCAGGTGCCCAGTTGGTGCTCTGCACTTGCCAACCTTTAACTTCGATCTCCTTTTTCTGTTGATTCAGCAGGTCAAGAACCGCGATGCGATTCGGGCTGGAGATCGAAGGCACAGCCACCTTCTTTCCATCCGCGGAAAGACTCCAATCGTAGCCTCCTTCCGTGACCTCGGCCTGGCCCAGTTTCGCGCCGCGCCCATTCACGGGGTCGAGCAAACTAAACGTGCCCACATGGTTCACCACTTCCAGCAACACGCAGATTTTGGCCTGCAGGGCGCATCGGTAAGAGAATTTTCCCGAAAGCACAAACGTCGTGAAGTCGGACGTAAGTTGGCGCAATCATCTAACGCAATTGCAAAACGCATGGGAACGATGCTGGAGCACCGAAGGAAAATAAGACAGTGGAAGAACTCAAACCTTCCCTCGTGGCTCACGCGCGATGTCTACGTGAACCAGATTCAACCTGCGCTCGCTAAAATTCCCAAGATCAGAATTCGTAGGGCGCTGGGAGTGAGCGAACCGTATTCTTCGTTCATCAAGGAAGGTAAACGGATTCCGCATACACGGCATTGGTATGTGCTAGCGAAAATCGCGGGCCTATGCGGAAACTGAGGCGACGTGATTTCCGATATAAGTTTACGGCTTACGTGCCCGTACCGGTGAGAGAGATTTGCTGCCAAACTGCGCCGCTGGGACCGTTGATCACAGCCAGGGCTGGCCTGCTTCCCTTAAACAGCGGCTCGAAGATGATGCTGAAGGTGCAACTTGCTCCCGGACTGATCTGACTGCCGCAAGTGTTGGTCTCGACAAAATAGTCATTGGGGTAGGTGCCTGCCGTGCCCACCCCCGTGACGCTCACCGCCGTGCTGCCGGTGTTCGTAAGGGTGACATACTCCGGACCGCTCGTCGTGCCAACTTGCACTGAGCCGAAGGTCAATTGCGTAGGGGATGCGGTTAATGTTGTACCTGTACCGCTCAACTCGATGACTTGCGACTTGATGGAAGCGCTGTCATTCAGCGTCAGCAGGCCACTCTTAACGCCCATCACCGTCGGGTGAAAAGTCAGCAATAAGGTACACTTGGCCCCCGCAGCCACAGTGCTGCCGCACGTTGTTCCGCTAGCGAACTGAAACGGAGCGCTGACCCGCTTCGATGCAATTGATAACGGTGTTGTACCGGTGTTGGTAAGCATGACCTTGAGCGGAGCGCTAGTCGTGCCGACAAGTTGCGGATTGAAGCTCAGCGGAGTGGTTGGTGAGAATCTGACCACACCCGTATTAAGCAACACATCTACCGCACTGGCGCCGTTGAACTCCGCAATGGCCACGTCAGGCTTGTGGTCGCCATTAAAGTCTCCGAGCGCTATGTCAGCGGCTGTGTCGAAGGAGCCATAGTTGAACGGCGGTTGAAAGGTTCCGTCGCCGTTACCCAGCATCACGGTAAGCTCGGTAAGCCCGCTGGGGAAGGTTTCGGTGATGAACAGCAGGTCCAATTTGCCATCCCCATTTACGTCGCCGGTAGTTATGCACGCAGGCCCGCTAGCGGAAAAAGGCGGTTTCAATCGAAACGTACCGTCACCGTTGCCCAGCAGAATGTAAATCTGGTTTCCCGTGCCATTGGTCACCGCTAGGTCCAGCTTGTGGTCGCCATTGAAATCTCCCACCGTAATTGAATTGGCAAATTCGCCGACTGCGTACTGCGCTCCTTGGCGGAAGGTTCCATTGCCATTCCCCAACAAAATTCCCAGTTCCGGCGCGAAGGCCTTGACCACTGCCACGTCAAGATTGCCATCATGGTTAAAGTCGCCTACGGCAAATGGTATTTCACCTGCCGGAACAAAGATACTAGTATCGATTGGCGGCTGAAAGGTTCCTTCGCCATTGTTGATAAAGACGCTAACGTAACCGTCCGCATCTAGCAGGTCGGGCTTACCATCATTATTGAAGTCCCCGATGGCTACAAAAGTTGGCGTTGCAGGGGTCGGATACTGAACAGGGGATTGAAATGTTCCATCTCCATTGCCAATCAGAACGCTAAGGTTGGAATCGTAGAAATCGGCAACAACCAAATCCAAATTACCATTTCCTTGCAAATCCGCAGCTGCAACCCAGTAGACCGATTCCAAGTTGTTGTCGATGGCATAGTACACCGGCGGTTGGAATGTTCCGTTACCGACGCCCAGCGAAACTGCTACTTGTCCCGTGTAATAGACAGCGGAGGCGACATCCAGCTTGCCGTCGTGATTGAAGTCTCCGACGGCCACGGCTTGCGGGTTATAGATGATTGGAGAACTACTTCGCGTCTCAAACTGGGCCAGCGCTTGGGTTGCCAGTGCTAGGAACACAACCATCACCGAAACGGCAGATTTTGAGTGTTGAATATCGATCACACTGTACTCCGCGCCCTGGCAGGAACAACGGTCTCGGGCGGTGACTGCCCGAGATGTTAACACGTTTCGCCTGCCGGATGCGGCTTTAATCTCTTGAGCTGAGTTATTCCGCCCCGAGTTTCCGGCCTGTTCGTTTTTCGTAATTCCCGCCGCGCAGTTAAGCCGCCGGACACCGTAAAGCCTTTGAGTCACTGTCATGCAAAAGAGAGACTTACCTATCAGAACCGGCCTTCGCGAGAGTTTTTGTCCCGATTTCGTAACGCGCCGTACGTGACCGTCCACGCTTTCGCGTCTTGACGGTACATTTCGGCGCGGCACCCGAACAGGAGAGCCTATGAAAACGAAAGTTGCAACCCTTTGCATCGTTGCTCTAGTTTGTCTATCCGTTAATGCTCTCGCTCAAAACCCACCTTTGCTGCTGGGTTCGGTCGCGACCCCGCAACTGATTACTACCGGCTGTCCGGGTAATGCAGGGTTCAGTAGCCGGATGACCTGCTACAGCACTACTGTCAGCTGCCCTGGCACCTATGATATCCCGCTGGTTTTCGGCTTTTTGGCCGGTACTCCTAACCCTAGTATCAGAGGAACTATCGTCCTATTGCCAGGATCAAGTGGAGGAAGCGCTAGCGCAGATGGGGAAGACATTTTCATCAGCGGCGCTTCGTATTACAACAATAACAATTATCCGGCGGCAGGGTACAACGTTGTGGAGATGGCGTGGGGACATGCTATACCCCTGGGATTTCTGGGCATGGCGTGGGAGGACACGACCAATGATTGCGGGAATAATTGTCCTCCGCCAGTTCCAGCGTCCAGTATCCAGGCTGCCGCGTGCAGACCTGCGACCTTTCTCAACTACATCGCTGGCAATTCGAACTATCACACCAGCGGCACCGGTATGTGCGCACAAGGATTCAGCGGTGGGTCGGGGGCGGTAGGGTATGCGCTGGCGTGGTACGCAGCATCTGACAAGAGCTTAGGTTACTTGGACAAGGCGGTGCTGATTTCTGGTCCGGTGTTCAGCAACATCGAATTAGGTTGCGAAGTACCCGGTCCGATCCAGACTTTTTCGCCAGTTTGCAGCGGCAGTCCAGCCTTCTGCCCGACGGGGAATGGTTCCTGGGACTTCGCACCATACTTTTATGAAGGCACAGTGGCAGGCGCGATGCGGGGATTCACTGGCGACCAAACATGCCGGCTAACCAATACATCACCCCAGTCGGATCAGAACTGGCTCAATATGAGCATAGTGGAGGGTAATGCGAGCTTCAACTACAAATATACCGTGCTCTCGGGGTTTGCCTGCGGGAACGTCGCATCAGGTTCGGGAACCATGAATAACTCCAGCACACAGGCATGGACTTTCTTCAACAATCCGATCATCACACCCACGAATGTCCCCTATTTTTTCTACAACGTACTTAACTGCTCCGGCTCAGAAGGAGTATACGCAACCCCAAATACGCAGGTTCCGGCAATAAACAACGAGCCTGGATTCAATGCAATTTTCGATGACATGACTAATTCGATTAAGACACATACGCAAGTGTGCACCAGTATTCCTCATCAGTGAGCCGGTCCGGGGGCATCAGTCGGCTGGTTCCTCCGGTGCCTTTCCGCGAAATGTACATTTTCGGTCATTTTCCGTGCGACGACGATGGATCCTAAGAATGGACTGTCGACGTTAAATGACAACGCTTCCAGCAAGCCGCAGTCATCGAACTGAAATGGCATCCGCACAACGCTGACTGTCGCGCCCTCCCAACTGAACTTCGGATCGCAGAAAGTTTTATACGCAGAGTCCACCGCAGAACGTTACCGTTACCATTATTGGTTGCCCGATCCTCACAAGCCTGAAAGTCGGAAAAGCTCTCGATGATCCCGTAGGCAACATTAACAAGCGTCGTTTTGCACAAGCACGCGTTCTTTATTCGCCTAATTAACACGACTTTTCATTTCATCAACGAGGGGGGGCACGTTTTGCTCGCTCCTTTCCCTCCTCCCCGTCAATCGGATCGACGCCCGCCCACTATCACAGATTCCAAGTCGCGAAGAATCTAGAATATGCTTGTAAGCGGAAACCGTGTAACCATCTTTCCCCGGTACTCAGGCCCAAGCCGAAAGCGGGGCACATATGTGGTTCGCCTACGGGTTTCCAATCGCTTGGGCGTTGCTCGCCGCGTCCGCAGCCTCTTGTTTCGAAATCGGCGCGATCAAATCGTCAAAAAAAGTAATCGAAGTTGGATCGTGGCTCCTCGTGGGAGATGCTGCGTTAGTGCTGATTGGCAATGTCGTCATGCTCGGAGCCCTGATGAATGCGCTGCTAGCGCCAGAATGAGCCGGTCGCCTTTCGCGTTACCGAGTCATCCTGCGCGCAGTAATCAGATTCGCTTGCGAATCCGGTTGCCAACTCGAAGGTCCCTCACACTACTTCGCCCGTACGAGGAGTCCGCTTATCGGGCGCCGGAACGCCCCGCGGCACGGCACTTCACTTCCCGCCCCTTACCAGTTCCAGTTCCGACCCGATAAATCCCCACGAGTTCCACGCCTCGCCCTTGACCACGTTTCTGAACAACTCAGCTGCTCCTGCGGCATCATGATGATAAAGGCGCCAATTCCCGACGCCATAGCTTACGGTGTCGAACGCTAGCTCGCCTTCGAGATCTTCCGGTCCCGAGGGCGGAGGTGGCAGCAAAGCCTGTTCCGTAATCTGCCCCTGATAGAAGTGGAGCAGTCGTAGATAAAAAGCCAAGTGGGGCTCGGTGTTCTTCACGTCGGGCGTGATGCGTGTCAAGACCTGCGCCGCCTCTTGCTCCTTTCCCGCACGGCGCAGCGACACATAAAGCCAGTTCGAGCAATCGATCAGGCTGTCGTCACTTTTCGCCAACGCTCGCGCTCGATCAAACGAAGCAGCCGCCTGATCGAACTCGCCCGAAAAATAATGCGCCAGCCCTAAGTGGTAATAAGCATCCAGCATTTCTGGAGCTCGCTGTGTCGCCTGCTCCAGGTCTTTCATTGCTTCCTTGAATTCCCGGAGTCCCAGCTCCCGGTGACCACGTTCCAGATAAAGCTCCGCATTCTTCGGGGCGAAAGCTAATCCTGCGGTGCATGTCGCGACAGCCTCTCGGTACTGCCTCCGCCCCGCCTGCGCTTTCGAAAGCTGCAGTACCCGATCCACATTTTTTGGATCGGCTGCAAGGCTGTTTTTGGCGCTGACCACATTGTCGTCGTCCGGCAGCGCATAGAGTTTTCGCCCAAGGCTTGAGGTAATCTCGAACGCGCCATGAGGCGCGTCGGCGTTCTGAGCAGCCAACTCGGCCACCAGACCAAAGGCCACGAAAAGAAAAATGCCAAGACAAACTTTCGATTCCTGTCGGCTCATATCGCTCCTGACTTGGTTACATTGCCTGCTCGGAGATGATTCCAAGGAATTCCCAACTTGGAACTTTGGTGCCTCATCCTAGTTGATAGAAAATAGGTAGGCTGTGATGTCGCGGCTCTCTTCGGCGTTTAGGTTCATATCGGGCATATTGGTACCCGGCTTGCGATGAGACGGCTTGTCGAGCCATTTCTCTACGTTCTCAGCCGTGTTTTCATACCTTCCGTCAAGAAATGTCTTGCGACCGGACCAACCGTCGAGCGATGGCGCGCTGTTGCCCTCGGCCCGGATAATGCCGGGGATCACGTGGCACGAACCACAGGAATGCATCTTGATGCCCTTCCGTCCCGCTTCCGGGTTACCACCGGTAAGGCGAGCGCCGCGCGCGAAGTCGAAATCGCGAAACCAGTTGCAAGCGGTGAAGGCTAAAAGCAGAATCACCAGCCCGCATGCCGCTCTCCAAATCGATCTGAACTCCGCTGTATGCATTCCTCAGTACTCGCTAGTCATTCTCGCGAATCAAATCAACGAGGGCTGCCGCCCGGTTACCACTATGATGGTTCCCATCTCGCTACTTCAGTTAGTTTTGCGCTTTCTCTTTTCCATTCCCACCATCATCCCCGGCGTTTATCGAATCAGCCCTAACGCCTGGTAGTGTCATTTCACCTTACGCAGTATCTCAGTTTCTACTGCTGTTTTGTGTACTCGGCTTTGGCCTGCTTCAAGATGGGACGTCAGGACCGGCTTCTTTCCAGAGCGTTAGGAAGTCTTGATATTCCAATATCGCCTTCGTTTGGTCTCCTGCCATTGAATATGCTCGACCTTATACTCCCCTTGTTCAATCCGCAAAGCCCCGATAAGGTGGTAAGGATTGACATCCCAGAGCTTCCAGAAAAAATCGGCTGAGCTGAAACGGTTCTGCGCGGACATTCTCGCGATCGGGCCATTGTTCGTAGTTTTGTTCGCGCTCGTGCTGGGGCTATCCCCTGGTGTCGCAGGCGCTCCGCCAGCATCGGCGCCCCAACAGCAATCGCCGGGCGACGATCCCAAGCAATCACAAGAAAACAAGTCTGCGGGTGAGGCCGCCCGAGCCACCGTGGATGAGCCCGAGCAAAAGATTTCTCCTAAGGAAGCGCAGGAGCTTTTCCGCCAGGTTGACCAGATTCTCAAATTCGCCAGCAAAGACTCCAACTTGCCTATCAAACACGACGTCAAGCGGAGGCTGACCACGCGGGACGAAGTCGTTGCCTATCTGCAAAAGAGCATGGCCGAAGACAAAGACGCGCAGCGCTTACGCCGCTCCGAACTCGTTCTGAAAAAATTCGGGCTGCTGCCGGCGGATTTCAATCTACAGGATTTTTTGCTGAAGCTGCTGCGCGAACAGGTGGCCGGCTACTACGATCCGAAAACCAAGACAGTGAACTTGCTCGACTGGATTGCGCCCGACGCGCAGCGTCCGGTGATGGCTCACGAGTTGACCCATGCCTTGCAGGACCAGTCGTTCGGCCTTGAGAAATGGATGAAGAAGGGCGACATCGACCTGGATGTAATCAAGAATCCAACGCCGGAGGATCTGGAACGGGACGAGGTCAGCGAAGCGCGGCAGGCGGTGGTTGAAGGACAAGCCATGGTCGTACTGGTGGATTACATGCTCGCGCCGACGGGAAAATCGCTGTTGACTTCCCCGGAACTGGCAAATGCCTTGAAAGAGGGGATGATGGGCGGAACATCCGACTCGCCGGCGTTTCAGGATGCACCGGTGTTCTTGAAAGAAGCGCTGACGTTTCCGTATCGCTACGGCCTGGATTTCGAGGCGGAGTTGTTGCGCAACGGCGGAAAAGACAAAGCCTTTGTCGGGGCATTCACCGAGCCTCCAAAATCTACGCGACAAATCATGGAGCCGAAGACCTATCTTTCCGGAGAGCACATTGAACCAATGCATCTCCCGGATTTTGACCAGGATTTCAAGAATTATGACCGCTTCGACATCGGTGCCATGGGTGAGTTCGATGTCGGTGTGCTGGTCGATCAGTACGCCGGCGCGGAAACCTCGCATGCTGTTTATCCGCAATGGCGCGGTGGGTACTACTACGCGGTGAAACCGAAGGGTGGCTCCACGAGTTCGCTAGCTTTGCTGTACGTTTCGCGTTGGTCGGATCCGGCCAGCGCCGCGCAGTTCGCCGCGATTTATGCCAAGGCGCTGCCGACACGCTACAAGCACATCCACGAAACGATCGAGGAAGTGGGAACTCGCGACACCGCGTCACGCGAAAGTGAGGTCCTCACTGGTACTCACACCTGGCTCACTGAGCAGGGCACCGTCGTGATCACCGTTCATCAAGCCAACGTATTCATCTCGGAAGGCCTCGACCAGTCCACCACCGACAAACTTCAGCACGAAGTCTTGGGACTTGGCACCGCCGGAAACCAGTAGCCTTTAAATGTCTTCCCAAGCAACCCGCTCTTGTGCAGCGAAGGATCTGGGCGAGCCGCGCGAGAAATCGCGCGTTTGGCTCGCATCATTTATTGTCCTTTGTGTTTTCCTCACGATTTAATGCGGTTAGGTCTTTTATCCTTCGTGTTACTTCGTGGTTGAATCATTCTTCTCGGCGTTTTCCGCGAACTCTGTGGTTAAGAGCTTTTCTGTATAATCTGCATTTCGTATTGGCGAACTGGGAGGATTTTTGTCGCAAGCTGAAATCGGCATTATCGGGGGCAGCGGTCTCTATTCCATGCCTGGTCTCACCGACATAAAAGAGGTCCGGCAACAGACGCCTTTCGGCGATCCCTCTGACGCCTACGTTCTTGGCACGCTCGAGGGCAAGAAAGTCGCTTTTCTGGCCCGCCACGGACGCGGCCATCGCCTCCTTCCGACTGAGCTGAATTATCGAGCCAACATTTATGGTTTCAAGCAATTGGGCGTCGACAGAATCGTTTCGCTCTCGGCTGTGGGCTCGCTGAAAGAAGAACATAAGCCTTTGCAGTTCGTCATTCCCGACCAGTTTGTGGATCGTACCCGCCATCGGGTCGATACTTTTTTCGGTGACGGCGTTGTGGCCCATATCGCTTTCGCCGACCCCGTTTGTCCGGAGTTGGCGCGCGTCGTCGAAGGCGCCTGCAAGAAAGCCGGTGTCACGGGTAAGCACGGCGGCACCTATCTGTGCATGGAAGGCCCGCAGTTTTCCACCAAAGCCGAATCGAATTTGTACCGCAGTTGGGGCATGGACGTGATCGGCATGACCAACCTGCAGGAAGCCAAGCTCGCCCGCGAAGCCGAGATCTGCTACATCACCGTCGCCATGGTCACCGATTTTGACTGTTGGCATCCGGAGCACGATTCGGTAACCGTGGACCAGATCGTAGCGGTGCTGCTGAAGAATGCTGAAAACGCGTGCCGGGTGGTGCGAGAGACGGTTGCGGCAATGCCGGCAGGGAAAAGGTGCAAGTGCAACTCGGCTTTGGCCCATGCCATCATTACCGAGCGCGATAAAATTCCGTCGGCCACGCGTGAGAGGTTGAAGCTGATTTTGGGGAAATATCTGACGTGAAATTCTTTACTGCAGATTCCTCGTCACTGCGCTTCTCGGAATGACAAGTTAAAAATTAAGAGCGAAGAGAAACGATGAGCATAGTTGCGGTTGGGTCCATAGCATTCGATAACATCGCCACGCCTTCGGGACGGGCAGATAACATTCTGGGTGGCTCCTGCACGTATTTTTCTCTGGCGGCGAGCTACTTTACCGACGTTCGCGTGGTCGCCGTAGTAGGTGAAGACTTCACCACGGAACACGAAGACATTTTTTGGAAGCGCAAGGTCGACACTCGCGGCATTGAACATTCCAAGGGCAAAACTTTCCGCTGGGGAGGGCAGTATCTCGACAATCTCAACGAGGCGAAGACCGACTTCACCGAGCTGAACGTCTTCGAGAAATTCCAGCCGCAGATTCCGCGCGAGTATCAGGATTCGAAGTTCCTGTTCCTTGGCAACATTCATCCCACGTTGCAGGCGACCGTGCGGCAGGTGATGAACGGGGTGAAGCTGACCGGCGGCGATACTATGAATTTCTGGATCAAAGGCACAAGGCCGGCGCTGCTTGAGACTCTGAAGCAGATAAATGTTCTGCTGATTAACGATACCGAAGCCAAAATGCTCGCGATGGAAAGCAACTTGCCACGCGCTGCACAGCGAGTTCTGGCTATGGGCCCACAGGCGCTGGTCATCAAACATGGAGAGTATGGTGCGACCATTTTCTTCCGCGAGGGAGCATTCGGAGTCGGGACACATCCGTTTCGCGCTCCGGCCTTGCCCATCGACGAGGTGAAAGACCCGACCGGTGCCGGCGATTCCTTTGCCGGAGGCTTCATGGGCTACATCGCTTCGCAGGAGGAGATCAACCGCGAAGTGCTGAAGCGAGCGCTCTTTTATGGCGGTGTCATGGGATCATTCGCGGTGGAGCGCTTCGGCACGGAACGTCTGCAGCAACTCACGCGCGACGAGATCGACAGCCGCTTTCAAGTTTTTCGTGAATTGACTCACCTGGAATGAGCAGCCAGCGCACGTCGGGCTGGGACCGTGAAATCACGCTAGTGTCTCAACTGGCGGCGGCCGCCTCGTTGTTTACTTTTCTCTTTTATTTTCGCAGCCACGATCTTCTTCTTTATGGCGATGCGGTTGCGCACATCAACATTGCGCGGCGCGTCATTGATTCGCGCACTCCGGGTTTACTGCAGTTGGGCACAGTCTGGCTTCCCTTGCCACACCTGCTCATGATTCCATTCCTTTTTTCTGATGCAGCGTGGGAGACCGGAATCGCAGGATCACTTCCGTCTATGTGCGCATACGTGCTCGCCGCGGCTGGCATGTTTCGGCTGGTGCGCAACTGCTGCCAAGGATTGTTGTTCATCCGCGGGCGAATCGCCGCATGGCTCGCCGCTTTAGCGTTTGCCGCGAATCCGAACCTGCTGTACATGCAAACCACGGCGATGACCGAGGTCTTGTACCTCGCATTTTTTATCTGGGCGGTTGTACATTTCAGTGACTTTGTGCAGAGTGCCGGAGGCGATGCCCAGTCCTCACTTTCCAAATCTGGCCTTTGCCTCCTCGGAGCCTGCCTGACCCGCTATGACGGATGGTTTCTTTCTGCGGTGATGTGCGCTGTTGCCGTAATTACCGTCGTGTGGCAAAACCGGAGCGCAATCCGCGGTGGCCTAGTGAAGTTCCTGCTTCTGGCCATTGCGGGTCCGGCAATCTGGCTCGGATACAACGCGGCCGTCTATCGCAACCCGCTGGAATTTGCCAACGGACCATATTCAGCCCAGGCCATCGAGCAGAAAACGGCATTGTCCTCATCTTTGCCGCACCCAGGATGGCACAACCTGCCCATTTCTTTCACTTATTTTCTAAAAGCTGCGGAAGACAATATTGCCGAAGGCAAGCTGCAAAAGATCTGGGTCATTCTGTTAGCCGTAGGGGCGGCCGCGATTTTAATTCTGCGGAGGCGATCCTGGCCCGTTCTTCTTCTCCTGCTCCCGTTGCCGTTTTATTCGCTTTCGATTGCCCATGGAAGTGTCCCGATCTACCTGCCGGAGTGGTGGCCGTTCGGCTATTACAACGTGCGGTTTGGGCTGGAGATGTTGCCGGCGTTTGCAGCCACGTCAGGGTTGGCGTTCTACATTCTGATGAACTTCAGCAGCAAAAGAGCACCCCAGGCCGCCATGGCCGCTCTGTTCCTTGCGTTTGTCGCCGCAAGTGTGGGCCTGGTCTGGGAAGCGAAGCCGATCTGCTATCGGGAAGCCTGGGTGAATTCACGAGCCAGAATCGCGTTCGAGACCTCGCTGGCTTCGACTCTGGTGAAACTGCCGCACGATTCCACGTTGCTGATGTACCTGGGAGATCATGTCGGCGCTTTGCAGGATGCCGGAATTCCACTACGCCGCACCATTAATGAAGGCAATCATCGACCATGGGAAAAGCCGTCGGATTCGCAAGGTTTGTGGGAACGGGCACTTTCCGATCCAAAACAATATGCCGACTACGTAATTGCGATTGACGATGATCCGGTGGCACAAGAAGTGCAACGGCGCGATTTGAGTTCCATGGTTGTGATTCGAACCATAGGGCAGGCCCCCGCCACGATCTATTGGACGCATCGCGAGGCGGGTAATCAGGCCCGTTAACGCGTGCTTGCGAAGTGCGGCTGGAGCGCAGTTTCACAGTGATAAAATCCAGCCAAAAGTACGCTGGCCGTGCATTGTGAGTAGGGAAGTGATCCAAACGCGCGGTGAGTGCGTTGCCGAGCACGCGACGCATCGCGCGGATCGCCCGGATCCTTCGCAGCGCAACTGAAAGTTGCTCAGGATGACAACGAGATAAGTTTTCATGCCGAATTTCCAACACATTCTCGATGTGCTGCGGACCGAAATGGCCTCGGTGGTCGGGGTCTCCATTGCCCGACTAGTTTTGGCGGCAATTTTGGGAGGACTCATCGGGCTGGAGCGCGAGGTGAAGCACCGCCCGGCAGGACTGCGAACGAATCTCTTCATTTGTGTTGGTGCTGCCATGTTCACCTTGCTTTCCGACGATCTCGCGCAGGCACACACAGGCGATCACACGCGCATCGCCGCTCAGATCATTCCGGGAATCGGTTTCATCGGTGCCGGCTCCATCCTTCGTGCCAAAGGTGAACTGATTACTGGCCTGACGAGTGCTGCCACCATTTTTGTCGTGGCATCGATCGGGATGGCAGTGGGCGGCGGCCTGTACCTGACAGCAATATTTGCAACCGGACTGATCCTCATTTGCCTTCTGCTCCTTGGAAAAACCGAGCAGCAGTTCGGGCTGAAGTTATCGAGCCGCTTGTACGAAGTCACGGCGCCTACCGCCGACGAAGCCGAAAACGAAGTCAATCGCCTCATGGAGCCAGTGCACGGAATCATGGAAAACGTGCAATCCGCTCCGACCAAGCAGCACGTTCGCCTGCAATTTGAATTTCTGGGCCGCAGACATGACCACGAGCGTCTGCTCAAGTCCTTGCAACAGTCGAGCATCTTGCGGAACGCAGTTTCGTTGGGTCCGGTGCTTCCGGAATGAGCCCCGCGATCATTCCTTTCGTCAAGGCGAGCGCATGCGGGAATGATTTCCTTATCGTAGATGGAGCATACGCCGGTGCCGACCTGCCCGACCTCAGCCGGCGGTTGTGTGATCGGCACGACGGTGTCGGCGCCGACGGAGTGGAGTGGTTGTTTCCTGCGCAAGATGGCGATGTGTGCGCGCGATTGTTCAACGCCGACGGCTCCGAGGCGGAAATCTCCGGCAACGGTACCCGATGTGTCGCAGCGCACATTTGCGCCGAGCAATCAAAAGAGAAAATCGTGATCGAGACGGGAGCAGGTGTGAAGACGTGCACGCTGACTTCCCGCACCGAGCATCAATACGAGTTTGAAATTGCGATGGGAAATCCTGAAGTTGGGGAAGAGCTTCGCTTGCAATTGTCTTCAGTAGAGCTTCGCGGGATTCCGGTCTCGATGGGCAACCCGCACTATGTTGTCTTCGTAAACGAGTTCGCCTCGAACTGGCAGGCGCAGGCAGCAGAAATTTCCCGCAATTCTTACTTCAAGCACGGAGTGAACATTGAACTTGTAAGAATCGCTGACAAAGGCAATGTAGCTGCCCGAATTTTCGAGCGGGGCGTGGGCGAGACCCAATCCTCCGGTACGGGTTCCTGCGCGGCAGCGGTGGCCTCGATTTCGTCCAAAAAAGCTCAATCGCCAGTCCGGGTACACACGCCGGGAGGAGTGCAGACGGTGCGCTGGGAAAAGCAAGTCTATCTTCGCGGCCCCGCGCAGTTGACCTGCCGGGGAGAGTTCTTCGTTTAAGATTGCAGCCAGATGGCATCCACTTCGCCGAAAGCTCGCGTGAAACCTCCCGCTCTGCGGCGGGGTGATACGGTCGGAATTGTTGCCCCGGCGAGCAACATCAAACGCGAGTCGCTGGATGCGGGATGCCACGCTTTACAGCAACTCGGGTACAAACCTTTCTACTTCGACTCCATTCTCGAACAGGACCTCTATTTTGCAGGACTGGCGAAGCGGCGAGCGCGAGAACTGGAAGACATGTTCAGCCGCTCCGAGGTCCGGGCCATCATTTGCGCCCGCGGAGGCTATGGAACGAATTACCTGCTCGAAGAAATTGACCTCGCCAAGATAAAGGCAAATCCTAAGATTGTCGTCGGCTACAGCGACGTCACGACGCTGCTGACCTATTTCGCCGACGCGGCGGGCCTGGTTACATTCCATGGCCCAATGGTCACCAAAGATTTCGCGCATTCCGATGGAGTCGATCTGCATTCGTGGCAGGCGGCTCTATTCGGGCAGAGTGATTGGAGTATTGGATCCGAGTCAGGGATGAAAGTATTGATTGAAGGCAAGGCCGAAGGAATGCTCTACGGCGGGTGTTTATCGATGCTGGCCGCATCCCTCGGAACTCCATATGAGGTTCACACCGACGGAACGATTCTGTTCATTGAAGATGTCGCGGCGAAGCCTTTTCAGATCGATCGCATGCTGATGCAGTTAAAGCTCGCGGGAAAGTTGCGTGCTGTCCGCGGCATCATCTTCGGCGAGATGCTGGAGTGCATTCAGAGCCGCGACCAGAATTACACGCTGGAGCAGGTTGTGTTGCGCGTTGTCGATCATTTAGGTGTGCCGGTGGCGTTCGGCTTGCGCTCCGGGCACGTCACAGGCGGCAACGTAACACTGCCGATTGGGGTTCGCGCGGCTCTACATCTTACGCGAGATCGAACGCGCTTGACGCTTCTGGAATCGGCAACCGTGGATCAAGGCGCAACCACAGAGGACACCAAGGCGCATAGAGGAACGCCATGACAATCAACCTGGCCAACCATGCAATACGAACCGCTGAAGTTCAAGCCTCGGGAGTCGAAGAGTGAGTAAGCACGTTCATCTGATTGGGATTTGTGGAACGGCGATGGCGTCGCTGGCGGGGATGCTGCAAGAGCGCGGCTTTCGAGTGACCGGTTCCGACGCCGCTGTATATCCACCGATGTCCGACTTCCTGGCACGGCTTGGGATTCCCGTGGCGCAGCCGTTCGCCGTGGAAAATCTTACGCCCCGGCCTGATCTTGTCGTCGTCGGAAATGCGATTTCGCGCGGAAATGTCGAGCTCGAACAGGTGCTCAATCAGAAGATTCAGCTCTGTTCGCTGCCGCAGTTATTACATGAGGAATTCCTGCGCGACAAAGAAGTCATGGTTGTCGCAGGCACCCACGGCAAGACAACTACCACTTCTATGTTGTCGTGGATTTTCGAAAGTGCCGGGTTGCAGCCGTCGTTTCTGATTGGCGGAGTGGCGGAGAATTTTGGCAGCAGCTTTCGGCTGGACGCGGGAAAGCACTTCATTATTGAGGGCGACGAATACGATACGGCTTTCTTCGACAAAGGCCCGAAGTTCATGCATTACTTTCCCGACTCGGTGATTCTCACGTCGGTGGAGTTCGATCATGCGGATATATATAAAGACCTCGACGCCGTGGAAACCGCATTTAAGCGCTTGGTGAACCTGGTTCCGCAACAAGGGAAGATCATCGCCTTCGATTCGGGAGACAGCATCGAGCGCTGCCTGGCGCGAGCGTTTTGCCCGGTACAGCGGTACGGATCGAAAGCAACTTCACAATGGCGCGTTGACAACTTGCGTCTGGAAGCGTCGCGGACCTTGTGGTCGGTTTTCCAGGATGGTCAGCGATGGGCGGATTTTGAATTCGCCATCGCTGGCGAGTACAACGTGTGGAACGCCACGGCTGCTGCAGCCATGGCCGAGCACTACGGAATTTCGCGTGAGCAGATCGCAACTGCGCTGAAGAGCTTCAAGAGTGTAAAGCGCAGGCTGGAAGTCCGGGCTGTAGTTGCGGGAGTAACGATCATTGATGACTTCGCTCATCATCCAACCGCCATTGCCGGGACCCTGGCCGCGTTGCGCTCCCGCTATCCGAAATCGCGGGTGTGGGCCATTCTCGAGCCGCGATCGAACACGATGCGTCGCAAGGTTCTGCAAAGCGATTTGGCAAAAAGCTTAGCAATGGCCGATGAGGTCGTGGTCGCGAACGTCTTTAAATCCGAGGCAATTCCAGAAAATGAACGGCTGGATTTGGACGGTCTTACAGCAACCATTCAAAAACACGGCCGTCGCGCCCGAATTCTGGCTACTGCCGACGACATTGTGAATGCAGTTGCACCGGAACTGCACAGTGGCGACGTCGTTGCCATCCTCTCGAATGGCGGCTTCGGCGGGATCTATGACAAGTTGCCGGCGCGACTGAAGTCCGGTGCGCGCGCCGTGGCCGAGGCGCATCAGTGATCCGCACGCTCCTGATGCTGACCTTCTGGGGCATCGCCCTTCCATTCGCCGCGCTTGTACTGATCCCGTGGACGCTGATCACGGGAGATGTCCGCGCTCTTTATCGCACCTGCATGTGGGGTGCATTGACGGGAGTCAGGCTTGCGGGCGTGAGGGTCGAGCCCATTGGTTTAGAGAAACTGGACCCGACCGGGACTTACATCTTCATGTCCAACCATGCTTCAAACATCGATCCTCCATTAATGATGCCGCTGGTCCCGCGGCGCACCTCTGTGATGGCAAAAAAAGAATTGTTCAGCTATCCCTTGCTCGGCACGATCATGACAGTCGGCGAATTGGTGCCGGTCGACCGCGGCAATCGCGAAGCGGGCATCGCCGCAGTGAATGCCGCCCGGGAAGTCGTGCGTAAGGGAATTAACATGACGATTTACGTCGAGGGCGGCCGGTCTTTTGACGGGAAGCTTCTGCCATTCAAGAAAGGACCGTTTTATCTCGCGATGGAGTGCAACGCTCCGGTCGTGCCGGTGACCATATCCGGGTCGTACTACGTGATGCCGAAGCGCCGCTTTTCGATCAAACCGGGGCTGGTGCAGGTCATCTTTCATGATCCGATTCAACCCAAAGATTTCGGCAACCGCGAGCTCCTCATGGAGAAAGTGCGGGCCGCGATTGATAGCGGCTTACCTCCAGAGCTGCAGGAACACAAAAGCACCCAGTCCGCCGACCAAACTTCCTCTGCCTAGCGAGCAAAATCTGCGCGATCACGTTGTGCAGCAGCTTGGAATGCGACTCCAAAGCGCTACAGAGTTTGCTGTATTCGCCAAAGAAAAACTCCGCGCTCGCCTCTATAGGAATTCGCGGTTTGTAGTCTAAATCATTGAAAGGCGGAGAGCGTCCGAATGCAATGCAGCGACGGCCTGTGGAAACAAACGATTTCGGCAGATGGCTTGCTGCGACTTGGCGGAACAGGCTCTTGGCCTCACGGAGGAATTTGTGAAAACACGGCCCCATATTTCGTTGTTCGCCACTCTGACCATGCTGTTCGGGATGTTGATTTCGGCAGCTCTGGTTTCGGCTGCCCAGACGACACCCAGCACGCAGCAGCCCACGTCGCAAGCTCCACCCGCAACCTCGGACACGCCGAGCTCGCAAGCCCCGGCGCCGAGTACGCAGGCGCCATCGTCGCAGATGCCGTCGCAAGGAACGTCTGACCAAACCGGACAGACCGCACCTTCGCAATCAGCGCCTGACCAAACCACGCCTTCTCGTCAGACCCCGGACCAAACCACACCACCTGCCACCCAGGGCCAGGCTGGCCAGACAGCGCCGTCGGATGCAGCCGGTACGCAGACTTTTACGGGTACGGTCATGCAGCAGGGAGACAAGTACGTCCTGCAAGCCGACAACGGCACGGTCTACGACATCGACCATCAGGACCAGGTGAAGAAGTTTGATGGCAAGAAGGTTCGAGTCCACGGCACGCTCGATTCCACCGGTAAGATGATCCACATTCAGTAGTAGCGAGGTCGCACGCTGACCGCACCAGTGCAGGCGATCCTGGGGTCGCCTGCCTTTTTCATTTCTGGCGCAGGCTTTTGGCAAGATCCGGCAGCTTCTTAAAAACCGCGGAACATTTCAGCCACAGCTTGTTATCGATCGCCGGGTAGCCGCTCACCGTCGAACCAGCGGGCACGTCGTTGGGAATGCCGCTCTGCGCCGTAGCGATGACACCGTCGCCGACCTTGCAGTGGCCGGCAACGCCGACTTGGCCTGCGAGGATCACGCGATTGCCGACCTCAGTGGATCCGGCGAGGCCGACTTGGGCGCAAAGCAGGCTGTCTTCTCCCACGCTCGAACCGTGGCCGACCTGGACCAGGTTGTCGATCTTTGATCCGCGGCCAATGCGGGTCTCGCCGACGCTGGCGCGGTCAATGCAGGCGTTGGCTTGGACTTCGACGTCGTTCTCAATGATCGTTGGTGCGGATTGCACGATCTTGTACCAGTGCCCGGAATCATCTTTGGCGAACCCGAAGCCATCGGCCCCGACCACAACGCCGTTTTGCAAAGTGACGTCATCTCCTAAGCGGCAATGTTCACGAACGACAGCATGGGCGTGAGCGAGGAAATTGTTGCCGATCTTCGCGGCGCGGTAAATCACGACGTGCGCGAGAAGCACGGCATTGTCGCCGATCTCCACGTCCTCACTGACGACGACGTAAGGGCCGACGTGCGCATTGCGCCCAATTTTGGCGGAAGCATGAATGACCGCCGTAGTGTGAATGCCGGGAGCATATTGCGGCGGCTTATAAAAGAGTTCAATGCTGCGCGCGAACGCAAGATAGGGATTCTTGCTGCGCAGCATGGCGACATCGAGGGCGGGGAAGTCTTCGGCGACAATGATCGCGGACGCTTTGGTGGTTCGCGCCACGGCGGCGTAACGCGGATTGGCTAGAAATGTAATATGCCCCGGGCCGGCCTGTTCGATGCCGGCGACTCCCGTGATGTTGAGTTCGGGCGAGCCATTCTCCAGACGTGCACCCAAGAAGGAAGCGATCTCAGCAAGTTTCATGGTTGTAGGTGAGGCGACGAGGTGATTGTAAAGGACGCGCCAGATCGCGGGTGTGATGGACTCAGCGGCTTACGTCGTTCCTGGTGTCCTCAGGTTCGCGTTGATCTTTGCCTTGATGGCGTCTTGCTCTTCGAGCAGGAGCTTATAAAGCTGGTCTATCAAACCGGTCAGCCGTTCGCGATCGGTTTCCTTCGAGATTTGCTCGCACAGTTGACGCAGCTTAACGTCGGGCATGCCTCGCGGGTTCCTCCCTGAGAAGCGCACAGGTTGCCATTACCGGAGCGAATCCGTCAATCCTTTTTCGAACACACAGGCGGTAATTTTTCGTGACGAACGTCGAGCGTCACCGGTTGTACGGCATCAGACATTGTCGCCGAGTCTTTTCTTGCCTTTTTCGATACGTGACTACCGGTGTTCGGCCTGTAACTTACAAATTGCGAGTAGAAGCTCGGTAACGTACCGTCAATTCAGAGTAGCTGGAAAGCCGCCATCCCGGAACGCGAGCAAACCCTGTAACCGCGAACCGGCGTCATACGGCAACCTTGCAACGAAAGGACTCAGTCATGACACGACGGATTGCACAAGTATTACCAGTGTTGCTGTTGCTGTTCTTTGGAGTGGCGCTCTACGCTCAGGATTCGATGGGCGACAAGTCCGACTCCAAGATGAAAACCGTAACCGGCTGTTTGCAAAAGGGCATGGAATCGGGTGGATACACATTGGCAGGGGAAGATGGAAAAATTTGGGAGCTTAGCGGCAAAACTTCCGGACTAGATAAACACGTTGGCCACAAAGTCACCGTAACCGGAAAAGCCATGTCCGAATCTTCCACTGACGAAAAGAAGATCAAAGACAACGAGTCTCAAGAGGTCGCCGGCAAGGAACACGGTGATTTGAAAGTCAGCAGTGTCAAGCACGTTTCTGAAACCTGCCCGTAAGTTCACAAGCTAACCACTCTTTTGTACCTGCGTTGGCCCACCCTCGTCACTCCTGCTTTTGGAGTGACAGGGTGGGGCAGACGGGAGGTTTCATCGCTTTTGCAAATTGACCACCGGCACCAAAACCGGGGGTACGTTCCGTCTGTCTCCAGGTTTTCTGTCTGGATCCTACTCCCCGAACATCGGCACTTGGCCGGTGTCAGCGGCGATCCCGCGGCGAGTCCGGCGGGTGGCGCCTATGACCGCAAGAACCGTGAACGACTCCAGCGCATTCCGGGGCACAAACATCCGCTGTGTGTTCGAACGAAGATCGGGAGGATTGATCAGGAAGCCTTCCGGCAAATTGCATGAGAGATCGTTCGGCATCAACCCTTCCATGCTCTCGTTATCTTTGAACCTCAAGCGGACCCACAGGCCCTCGGTCCGCGGGCGGGTAGTGAAGGTCTTGCGCGGCATCGTTTCGGTCTCACCGAACTCGCGCACAAAATAGACAATCTTGATGTCCCGCAGCTCGATCGCAACTACATTTCCTGACGTATTCAACAACTCCAGCTTGCCTTCGCGGACGAAGTTCGTGGGCGCGAGATAGCCACTCACCGAATCCCGGTCCATCTTCCGCACAACTACTTTCTTATGGGTCGAAGGCATGTCCAGCAAAAATCAAGACGATTCTGGTGTTCGCTCAACCAGATTCTCACATTTCGCCGCGAACATAGTGAGTCATCGCATTCCTAGTAGCCAAAATGTCAACTGTGTGTTATTTTTCTGATGTTTGCCGAGACCTAGCCTAATAAGTGTAAGTCTATTGAATCGAGTGACTTACGCTGTTGGCCGTAAACTACCGGCGCAGCGTCCTGTGGAAATCTCGGCCCGGGCCGTCCCCAGCCGTCTGGCGGCTCAGCAGCGCTTAGCACGACATGGCTGACTACATTTACACCATGGAAATCCGGCTGACGCCGGACCAGTTGAAGGGCGTCACGCTGGTTCAGGACATTGCCCGCGAGGCCGGTCTAAATATTTATCTGACCGGCGGGGCGGTGCGCGACATTATCAGCGGATTCACCATCCGCGATCTGGATTTCACTGTCCAGGGCAATCCTCTCAAGCTGCAAAAAGACCTCGAACGGGTGGGCGCGATCATTTCCTCCACAGATGAGGAGACGAAGACGCTCTGTCTGGTGCTGCCGGGCAATGTGCGTGCGGAAATCAGCATGGCCCGGACCGAGCGCTACGACAAAGTCGGCAAGCCGCCGGTCATCACTCCCGCCACCATTATTGAAGATCTCCGCCGACGCGATTTCACGGTCAACGCGATGGCACTTTCGCTAAATCCGGGGTCGCGCGGCTTGCTGATGGATCCATTCAACGGCGCCGCCGATATCGAAGCAAAACTGATTCGCATCCTGCACAATTATTCGTTCGTCGAAGATCCATCACGTCTGATTCGCGCCACGCGTTTTGCGGCGCGCTTCCATTGGCCGCTCGAAGAACGTACGCAGGCTCGCTATCAATCGGCGAAAGAAAACAACTACATCGAGCACATCAGCGACCGTGCCATCGGGCATGAGATTGAGCAGATCGCATACGAGGACGATCCGCTGCACATCCTACGATCCCTCGAAAAAGAAGATTGGTTGAAGGTGCTGAATCCGCACTGGAACTCGACCAAGGTCGATACGGCCGGGCTAGCCCAGTTGCTGAAAACGCGTCAGCAGATGAATGAGCTTGGGTATTGGCCCGATCCGGCGCCCGCAGTTTTATATTTCCTTACCTCCCGGCTTTCGGACAAAGATATTGCGGATATCCGCAAGCAGATTCCGCGAAAGGACCTGGTGACGGCGTGGAAAGACCTTGAGGACAATGCAAAGGAGCTAGCAAAGCGCCTCACCGGCAAGGAAGCGGCGACGCCATCACGCACCTGGAAGCTTCTGTCGGAGGCTCGTCAGGAGATGGTGTTGTTCCTGGCGGTCACCGCCCGCCAGCAAGCGGTGGCGCAAAAGATTAAGAACTTCTTCACCAAATGGCGGCAGGTGCAACAGAAGATTCCATTGCCGGAGATGACCGAGCTGTACATCACGCCGCAGCTGCCGGAGTATCCCAAGATCGCGCATGACGTTTTCATGTTGTTGCTCGATGGCAAGTTGCGCTCGCGGACCGAAACGCTCAAGTTTTTGAAGCCGCTGGCGCCGCCTCCGCCGCCACCACCACCCCCTCCACCCAAGCGCGGACGCGCCGCAAAAGCCGCGGCCGCCGGCGCGCAGCCCGCTGCAGCGCCAACAGGCAAGAAAAGGGGTAAAGCGGCCGCCCCGCCCCCAACCTTACAGGCCGTGCCGCCCCCGCCACCAAGGCCAGAGGCGGTCGCGGCCATCAAGAAGTCACATCAGGAAAAAGCGGAGAAGCATCCAGCAAAGAACCAAAAGCCCGCCCCAAAAAAGACGCCCGCGAAGCGTGCCGCGAACAAACCCAAAGGTAAGAAGAAGCGCTAGGGCACATTCTCTCGCGTGTTAAGGAAAGGTCGCGGATTGATATAGAGTCAAAGCCCTCCAAAGCTGCTAAAGTGGACGACACACAACAGAGCAGCGTACCCTCCTCATCGCTGCGCCAATAAGAAACACAACAACAGGGGCATGGGATGGGAAAGCTCGGGAAAATTCTGATATCTGCTGTCTTGGTATTAATCGTTCTTCTGGCCGTCGCGATCAGCGCCAGTATCGGCTGGCGTCCCTTCCTCGGTCCGAGAGCTCGTCCCTTAACTGCGCGCCAATTCGACTCAACCCCCGCGCGCATTGAGCGTGGACGCTACCTCTTCAACTCATTGGCCGGTTGTGTGGACTGCCACTCCGAGCACAACCTACAGAATCCTGATCACCCGGTGATCGCCAGTATGGCGGGGTCGGGCGAGGTTATGCCGTTCGACGATGATCCTGGCCGTGTGGTGGCATCGAATATCACACCGGATGCAGAGACCGGAGCTGGAACGTGGACCGACGACCAGATTGCCCGCGCCATCCGCGAAGGCATTGGCCACGATGGGCGCACGTTGTTTCCGATGATGCCGTACCAAAATTTCAGGCAAATGTCGGATGAGGATCTCGCCTCTGTCGTGGTATACATGCGCACGTTGCCGCCGGTGCATCACTCCCTGCCGAAAACTGAAATTATCTTCCCGGTGAAGTACCTGATTCGCTCTGTGCCTGAACCGGTGCTGCAGAAAGTAAGCGCCCCCGACCCATCGAATCGAGTGGAGTGGGGGCACTATCTCGTCAGGATGGCGGATTGCAAGTTTTGTCATACTCCTGCGGAGCGCGGTCAACCGCTGCCGGGGATGGATTTTGCGGGAGGGCACGGGTTCACTGGCGGGTGGGGTCCGGCAATGACAACCAACATTACGCCAGATCCGTCGGGGATTGGGTACTACGACGAAGCTTTGTTCATCAAAGTCATCCGCACCGGCTATGTGGGAGCACGGAAACTGAATGCGCTCATGCCGATTGAAGTCTATAAAAATTTAAGCGATGACGATCTGAAAGCGATGTTTGCATATCTGCGGACGGTGAAGCCGGTCAAGCACCGCGTGGACAACACGGAAGCAGCGACATACTGCAGACTGTGCAGGACGAAGCACGGCGCGGGCGACCAGAATTAACATTTGTCGTCTGAGAGCGGCGCTATAATTTGTTCATGAGGCGCTCGCTGGCACTTGCGGCTCTGGGCGCGGCTTTGCTGACGGCGCCGACTTGGGCACAGCGGCGCGGCGGCGGCATGTCAGCAGGATCCGGTGGCCGTGCTGTCATGGCCTCTCACAGTTTTACCGGCGGCATGCAGAGCGGCATTCATGGTTCTGGCATGGGATTCCGCGGAACCGGAAATGGCGGCTTCCACGGCGCTGGGCGCCCGGGCTTCGGCGGCTTCCACAGTGGATTTCGCCCCGGCTTTGGATATCGCGGCCGCCCGTTTTTCGGCGCCGGCTTTCATCACCATCATTTCTATCCCGGATGGGGATGGTACGGTGGTTGGGGCTGGGGAGCCCACGGCTATCCGTACGCATGGGGCTGGGGATATCCGTGGGGCTATGGCGATCTCGGCTGGTATGACACCGGCGGATACCCGGATCAGTACTATACCCCGCAGAACTACGCGAACGATTACCAGAACAGTGATCAGCAGAATGAAATGCAGGCGCAGCAGGACCAGATTGATCGCCTGAACGATCAAGTCGCCAATTTGCGCGAGCAGCGTGAGGCGCAGTCTCGGGCAAGCCGAGTGCCTCAACCAACCACCAAATCCGAGTCAACGCAATTGATTTTCCGCGACAAGCATACCGAAGAAATCCAGAATTACGCAGTGGTTGGACACACGCTCTGGGTGCTCTCGCAACAGCGAGCAAGAAAAATTCCGGTGGCGGAACTGGATCTTCCTGCTACCGAAAAAGCCAATGAAGCGCGCGGGGTTGAATTCTCGATCCCCAGATAGGCCGTGAAACCCTTCTTCGTGAGATCCCTGGCTCGGCTGGAAAATGCGCCGAGGTGCGGGATAACCTCGCTAAGCTGCTTTCGGTAGAAGTTCCGAGTCGCCGAGGCATGCTCGCAAAAGGCGTCGCCATCCCAAGCGGTGTTGGAGCCACTCCGCGACAACGCTTTTACATTCGACATGCATGCGCAGTTGCTCAGGAGTCATGGGCTGCCACTCGGGCTGGCTATCGTGTGAGTACTTAGGCTGGAGCTTGCGCACCTCGATCCTGCCATTCTCGATTCGGTATTCCAGCATGGGATCGCCGGTCAGGGCTTCGAGCCGCAGGGTGCTGCTGCCGGACGGCATCACTAGTTGGTTCATGGTTCAGACCTCTTAGTGGCGCGGACAAGACAATTTTCATGTCCCGGCCGCTTTCCTCCAATCGGGATAAATCCGGAAATCGCGGGGTTGCAACCGGTAGGGGATCAACTCTCGAGGCCCTATTATTGGCGCTAAAACCTTGCACAGACTGTGGATAAGTGGCTGGGGCGGGCAGCGCAACTTCCGCTTACAATGACGCCAACGTAAAATCTAAATAGGCCTCGAATGTCCCAATTTGTTCACCTGCATCTGCACACCGATTACTCCATGCTGGATGGCGCCTGCGACGTGGAGAAACTCTGCTATCGCGTGAAAGAGCTCGGCATGCCGGCAGTCGCCATGACCGATCACGGCAACATTTTTGGCGCAGTGCATTTTGTGAATGCGGCGCACAAAGCAGGCGTTAAGCCAATCATTGGCTGCGAGCTGTACGTCTGCAAAAAAGAAGATCACAACACCGAGCGCACTTCGCCAGAGGGCGATAGTTACAACCATCTGCTGGTTCTGGCTGAAAACGAAGAAGGCTATCGCAACCTGGTGAAGATCACCTCGGAGGCTTCGTTGCGAGGCTTCTATTACAAGCCGCGCGTCAGCAAGAAGTTTCTCGCCGAACACGCGAAAGGCTTAATCGGGCTTTCCGGATGTCTCAAAGGCGAAGTGGCGGAACGTCTGATGGAAGGGAAGTACGAAGCTGCCCGGGATGCGGCCGCAACTTTGGGTGACATCTTTGGGAAAAGTAATTTCTTTCTGGAAATTCAGGACCAGGGCTTGGAGCTCGAGCACAAGATACATCCCGACTTATTCCGATTGCAAAAAGATCTAGGCCTGCCACTGGTGGCAACCAACGACAGTCACTATCTCTGTGAAGAAGACGCACACGCGCAGGATGTGATGGTTTGTATCCAGACCGGGAAGTCGATCCAGGACGCAAACCGGATGAAGTTTCAGGGCACGGACTTCTACGTCAAAAGTCATGACGAGATGTACCGCGTCTTCAAAGATGCTCCGGACGTGCTCTCGCGCACGCTGGCGATTGCAGAGCGATGCAATGTCCGGCTGGAGAAAGTCAGCAGCCCATTTCCGCATTTCGAAGTGCCGGACGGATACACGCTCGACAGTTATTTCGAGCAGGTCACGCGGCAAGGGTTTGCGCGCCGACTGGAGGGCCTGCGGACTCTGGCGGAGCAGGGCCGGATCAAGCACAGCATCGCCGATTACGAGCAGCGGCTTTCGCGCGAAATTTCCATTATCCAGCAGATGCAGTTCTCCGGATATTTCCTGATCGTCTGGGACTTCATCCGGTACGCGAAGGAGCGCAGCATTCCAGTTGGACCGGGGCGGGGTTCGGCGGCCGGATCGCTGGTGTCTTACTCGCTCGGAATCACGGATCTCGATCCCCTGCAGCATGAGTTGCTGTTCGAGCGCTTCCTGAATCCCGAGCGCATTTCGATGCCCGATATCGACATCGATTTCTGCATGAACCGGCGCGGCGAGGTGATCGAATACGTCACGCGAAAATACGGTCGGGAAAACGTGGCGCAGATCATCACATTTGGGACCATGGCGGCCAAGGCGGCGATCAAAGATGTCGGTCGGGCGATGGATATTCCCTATGCTGACGTGGATCGCATCGCCAAGATGGTGCCGAACCAGCTCAACATCACGCTGGACACGGCGCTGAAAGAAGCTCCGGCAATGCAGCAGGCTTACGAGAGCGACTCGCAGGTTCGCCAGTTGTTAGACACGGCGCGCAAGCTCGAAGGCCTTGTTCGCAATGCGGGCGTCCATGCAGCCGGAGTGGTGATTTCGCCGCGGCCGCTGATCGAGCTGGTGCCGCTGCATCGCACCAAGAACGATGAAATTGTTACCGCCTTTGACATGGTGGCCATCGAGAAAATGGGCCTGCTGAAAATGGATTTTCTCGGGCTCACGACACTGACCATTCTCGATGACACGCTCAAGCTCATCGCGCAGACGCAGGGCGAGAAAATAACCCTGGACGATATCCCGCTGAGCGACGCCGATACCTACAAGCGAGTCTTTCACAGCGGACTCACTTCCGGCGTGTTCCAGTTTGAATCGCACGGCATGCGCGATGTGCTGCGCCGCTATCAGCCGAACACGATCGGAGACCTCACGGCGCTGAATGCGCTGTACCGGCCGGGGCCGATCCAGGGTGGCATGATCGATGACTTTATCGATCGCAAGCATGGCCGCAAGAAAGTCGAGTACGAGCTGCCGGAGCTCAAGCAAGTCCTGGAAGAAACGCTAGGCGTGATCGTGTATCAGGAACAGGTGATGCAGATCGCCAACCGGCTGGCGGGTTATTCGCTGGGTGAAGCTGACCTGCTGCGCCGTGCGATGGGCAAGAAGAAGGCGGAGGAAATGGCGCAGCAGCGCGAGCGCTTTGTGCAGGGCGCGGTGCAGCGAGGTTATCCAACCAAGAAGATCGAGAAGATTTTCGATCTGATGGCGCAGTTTGCGGGTTATGGCTTCAACAAATCCCATTCGGCTGCCTATGCGCTGCTGGCGTATCACACGGCCTACCTCAAAACGCATTATCCCGTCGAGTTTATGGCGGCGCTGTTAACTTCTGTGACGGGAAACACAGATGACGTAGTGAAGTACATCAACGAATGCCGTGAGATGGGGATTGCCGTCGAGCCGCCGGACATCAATGTCAGCGATGCCAACTTTACGCCCCATGGGAAAGCCATCCGCTTCGGCCTGGCAGCGGTGAAGAACGTTGGCCATAACGCCATTGAGTCGATTGCCGCCGGGCGTAAAGAGCAAGGGCGATACAACTCGATCTACGAATTCTGCGAAAAGGTCGATCTCCGGCTGCTGAACAAGCGCGTGCTGGAATCGCTGGTGAAAAGCGGTGCCATGGATTCGCTGGGCCGGCGGGCGCAGCTGATGGCTGTTCTCGATAAAGCGATGGAACGCGCCGCTAAAGCCCAGCGCGATGCGGAATCTGGACAGCACGGCCTGTTTGGTGTGTTCCAGCAGGAAGAATCGCATCTCAACAACGACAAGCTTCCCGAGATTCCCGATTGGGATGAGCACACGCGTCTGGCCGCGGAAAAAGAAATCCTCGGCTTCTTCATCACCGGGCATCCGCTGGAGAAATACAAGGACAAGCTGGAGGATCTGCAGGCGCTGTCAACGGCGGAAATTGTAGCCATGAAGTCCTCCACTGGAAAAGACGAAAACATCACGACGGCGGGCATGATCTCCAACCTTCGTGTTCTCAAATCCAAGAAGGGCGACTTTTACGCGCAGGGTGCACTCGAGGACATGGAAGGTTCGGTCGAGATGATTGTGTTTCCCGAGGCGTATCGCAAGCTGCAGGACAAAGTGAAGCTCGAGGTTCCGGTGCTGGTACGCGGTGGCGTTCGCATCGAAGAAGGCGTGAACGCCAAGCTCACTGTGAATGACATTATCCCGTTAGAAGAGGCCAAGGTTCCGCTGCCCCGCGCCATCCGCATTCGCATCCCGGCCGAGTCCGCAAGTGATACCACAATCGACGACTTACACAATCTCTTCCGAGAGCGAAAAGGTGAAGCCAAGGTGCTATTCGATGTGGAACGGCAGGGCGATTTTATGGTGGTCATGGAGGCGGAAGGCTATAATGTGCAACCAGACCGCAGTTTCATGGCCCGGGTTGAGCAGTTGTGCGGGCGCGGTGCGGTACGAATCATTAATTGATCGGCGACGGATGACGGCAAGCCATAGGGCAATGGGAGCAAAACGCGCGACTTCATCACCGGTGAGTGATGCCGAACTGGCATTGAACGGCGCCGAGCTTTTGCTGGGCATGGTGGAAGAACGCTGGAGTTCCAGGAACGGTAAGTCCAGAAAGATGGAATCGCAACTGAAAGCGCGGGAAGAGCTGGAAAAGATCGAAGAGCAGTTGGCCAGGCTGGAGTCGTTGCCGCTGCAGAACGAAGATGCGCGACTGCAGATTCAGCAGCTTCACAGCCGCATCCACGGTCTTCGTACCGAAATCGCCGCCCGCTTCGATGCCTGGCAGAAGACGGAACTGGCGCGCCATCCCCAGCGGCCCCATCCCCTCGATTACATCGAGCGGGTTTTTACCGACTTCAGCGAAATTCACGGCGACCGTGGATTTTGGGACGACACCGCGATGATCTGCGGCATGGCCCGTTTTCACGGACAGGAAGTCATGATCATTGCCACCGAAAAGGGTCGCGATACGAAGCAACGGATGCACCGGAATTTCGGCTTGCCCAATCCTGAGGGCTACCGCAAAGCTCTGCGCGCGATGAAAATCGCTGAGAAGTTTGGCCGCCCCGTGATCACCCTGGTGGATGTTACCGGAGCCAATCCGGGACTAGGCGCGGAAGAACGCGGCCAGGCGGAAGCCATAGCTCGCAACCTGCGCGAAATGGCACGCCTGGGCGTTCCGATCATCACTGCAATCACAGGGGAGGGTGGTAGCGGCGGCGCTTTAGCGATCGCCGTCGCCGATCGCGTCCTCATGCTGGAGAATTCGATTTACTCCGTGATTTCCCCCGAAGGTTGCGCCTCCATCATGTGGCGCGATTCCAGCAAGAAAGAGCTGGCTGCCCAGGCGTTGCGAATAACGGCGAAAGACTTGAAAGAACTGGGCTGCATTGATGACATCATCAGCGAACCTCCCGGTGGCGCACACACCGACCAGGAAGCCGCCGCGCGTCTGCTCGATACCGCGCTGCAAACCCATCTTGGCTCGGTGCAAAAACTCCCACCTCCACAATTGATCGCGTCACGATATAATAAGTTTCGCAACATGGCGCAGTTTTTCCAGGCGGAATAGTAAAGAATCCAGCTGGTCAATCTTGCCCCTGACCGCGCCTGTTCGCGTCATTCCAAGTGCCGTATAATCTAGACACGTCTCAGTACTCCACCAGATCCTGAGCAGGGCAGAACCTGCTCTTAATCAAAGGAAGGATGAAGGAATGGCAACCACTGATGTAGCGCTCCGCGAAGCCTCGCAGATGGAGCGAAAGCCGGTCGTCAACAACATGAGCATCCAGGTGGCGACGGTGAATGGTTCCGGATCGCAGAGTTCCAACACGGTCCTGCTGCGCAGCATTTTTCAGATGGGGGTGCCGGTTTCCGGCAAGAACATGTTCCCGTCGAACATCGCCGGACTGCCCACCTGGTACACCATCCGCGCCAACAAAGATGGATACATCGCCCGCAAGAAAGAGATCGATTTTCTGGTCGCGATGAACTCGGAAACCGCGCAAGAAGATGTCATGTCGCTGGCCCCGGGAGCGGTTGCGCTCTACGACGAGCCCCTGAACCTGAACAAGCTGCGCTCCGACGTTACTTTCTATTCGGTGCCCTTCGACAAGTTGGTGGCTCCGGTTTGTCCCGAGGCCAAGCTGCGGAAACTGGTCAAGAACATGGTGTACGTCGGCGTGGTTGCCAAACTGCTCGACATCGACATGGCGGAAGTCGAGAAGGCCATCCGCAAGCAGTTTGCGACCAAGGCGAAAGCCGCCAACTTGAACTTCGCTGCCGCGAAGGCCGGTTTTGATTACGCCAGCGCCAGTCTTACCAAGCAGGATCCTTACCTCATCCAGCGGATGGACAAGACCAAAGGAAAGATCATCATCGATGGCAATTCCGCCGCCGCGCTGGGCTGCATGTTTGCCGGAGTAACGGTTGTGACGTGGTATCCGATCACGCCGTCGTCTTCGCTGGTTGAAACGCTGATCGATTACATGAAGGATTACCGGATCACCAAAGAGGGCAAAGCAACCTTCGCCATCGTTCAAGCGGAAGATGAACTCGCTGCGATCGGCATGGTGCTGGGCGCGGGCTGGGCGGGTGCGCGAGCCATGACTGCGACTGCCGGACCGGGTATCTCGCTGATGTCTGAATTTGCGGGATTGTCGTATTACGCCGAAGTTCCGGGCGTGGTCTGGGACATTCAGCGGGTTGGACCATCCACCGGTTTACCCACGCGCACTTCGCAGGGCGATGTTCTATCCACCGCCTTCCTTTCCCACGGCGATACCAAGCACATCATGCTGTTTCCAAACTCGGTCTCGGAGTGCTTCAGTATGGCGCAGGATGCCTTCGACCTGGCCGAGCATTTCCAGACGCTGGTGTTCGTGATGTCGGACCTTGATCTTGGAATGAACAACTGGATGTCTGATCCCTTCGAGTATCCAACGGAGCCGATCAAGCGCGGGAAGATACTCTCGAAAGAGGATCTCAACCGGCTAGGCGGGTTCGAGCGCTACAAGGATGTCGATGGCGATGGCGTCGGCTACCGCACTCTGCCGGGCACCGATCATCCCAACGCGGCCTATTTCGTGCGTGGTAGCGGACACAATGAAAAGGGCCTGTACAGCGAAAGGCCGGACGACTACGAGCGCAACATGGAACGCATCAACAAGAAATTCGAAACGGCGCGTTCCTTTGTGCCCCGCCCGGAAGTGGTTACAACCGGCAAAGCGAAAATCGGGATCATCGCCTACGGCAGCTCGCACTGGGGAATCGTCGAGGCGCGCGATCAGTTGCGCAACGAGTACGGGATGGAAACCGACTACCTGCGCCTCAAGGCGTATCCGTTCACGCGAGAAGTCCACGAGTTTATCGAGAAGCACGAGCGAGTTTATGTAGTGGAACAGAATCGCGACGCGCAAATGATGTGCCTGCTCAAGCTGGACATCAAGCCGGAGTTGGTGACGCGCTTGCGCAGCATCGCTCATATTCATGGCCTGCCGCTGGACGCGCGGTCTGTCACTGACGAACTTACGAGCATGGAGGGGAAGTAAATGACAACGACACCGACCAGCACGCCGGGACCGAAAGTAAACCGCATCAATTTGACCGTGCTTGATTACCGCGGCAGCAAGACGACGCTGTGCGCGGGCTGCGGGCATAATGCAATTTCTGAACGCATCATCGATGCCATGTACGAAATGGGCGTGCCGCCGGAGCGGCTGATCAAGACCAGCGGCATCGGCTGTTCGTCAAAGACTCCTGCTTATTTCATGGGCCGGTCGCACAGCTTCAACGCCGTGCATGGCCGCATGCCATCGATCACCACGGGGGCTGCGCTTGCCAATCACAAGCTAATGGCGATCGGCGTGAGCGGCGACGGCGATACCGCTTCCATCGGTATCGGCCAGTTCGTTCACCTCATGCGGCGCAATTTGCCAGTGATTTACATCATTGAAGATAACGGCGTGTACGGTTTGACTAAAGGACAGTTTTCCGCGACGGCCGATTTGGGATCGAAGCTGAAGACTGGCGTCATCAACGATCTGCCTCCAATCGATACCTGCGCCATGGCCATTGAGCTTGGAGCCACGTTTGTCGCCCGCTCGTTCTCCGGTGACAAGAAGCAGTTGCTAAGCATGTTGAAGGCGGCGATTGCCCATCGCGGAACTTCGATGCTCGACGTAGTATCGCCCTGCGTGACTTTCAACGATCACGAGGGCTCGACCAAATCCTACAAATACATGAAGGATCACGAAGAGCCGATCCAGGACATCAACTTCATTCCAGGATTCGAAGAGATCGATGTGGACTACGATCCCGGCTCGACCATCCAGGTGACGATGCACGACGGCTCACGGCTGCAGTTGCACAAGATCGAGGAGGACTACGATCCTACCGATCGCGTGCGCGCGATTACGCGTCTGCATGAAGCGAAGGAAAAGAACGAAGTGCTGACCGGCGTCTTCTACGTCAACCCAACCGCGCCTACGTTTATGGATGTGCTGAACGTGATTGAAGAGCCGCTGGCAACGCTGCCGGAATCCGTGGTTCGTCCGGGCAGGGAAGTGCTCGAACAGGCGATGGAAGAGCTGCGGTAAGAATAGACCCTTTTACCGCGGAGCGTAACAAAGCCTGGCAGCTCCACGCAGATGAATTGTCTCTGGGCGCTGGTTTTGGCCATTCCGAATGAGTCCGGAGAATCCGGATACTCAATTGCCACAACAAGAATAACAACTGGTCGCTGAGCAGATTCGTGTGCTGGGTGAGCTTATGCGCCGGGGTGGATCAGGCGAACGATCCAGAACGCGAGGGCAGCTACTAACGCGGCAGCTGGAATGGTGAGAACCCACGCCCAGACAATTCGTGCGGCCACGCCCCAGCGCACGGCCGACAGGCGGTGCGTCGCTCCCACCCCGACGATCGCCCCCGTGATCGTGTGGGTGGTGCTGACAGGGATGCCGGCCAGGGCGGTGGAGAATAGCGTGATCGCCCCGGCTGATTCTGCACAGAACCCTCCTACCGGCTTTAACTTGGTGATCCGCGATCCCATGGTGTGAACGATCCGCCATCCGCCGAAGTACGTTCCCAGAGCAATCGAAGCGTGGGCGGCGAGAATAATCGGCCAATGAAACTTTCCCCAGTTTCCGGCCAGTTCTTTTGCGGACAAAAAGTGAGCGCCATATAGTGCACTGGCAACAATGCCCATGGTTTTCTGCGCATCATTGCCACCGTGCCCCAGGCTGTAGGCAGCCGCGGAAAGCAATTGCAGCTTGCGGAACCAGGTATCAATCCTTCGTGGGGCTTTGTTTCGCAGCAGCCAGAATACCGCGATCATAAACGTGAGACCCAGGATCAGGCCCATGATCGGCGCCACAACAATGAAGATGAGTGTCTTATACCAGCCCTCGGTAATGATGACACTCCATCCCGACCTCATAATCGCTGCGCCCGCGTAGCCTCCGATCAAAGCATGAGAAGAAGACGTCGGCAGGCCCCACCACCAGGTAAGCAGATCCCACACGATTGCGCCGAGCAGCCCGGTGATCACTACGTATTGCGTGACGGAGTCGATCCGGATCATGCCGCTGCCTATGGTTTTAGCAACGGCCGTCCCAAGAAGAAAGGCAGCAACAAAGTTGAAAAATGCCGCCCACACGACCGCCAGCTTGGGCGACAGCACGCGAGTCGAGACTACGGTCGCGATGCTATTGGCCGCATCATGGAAGCCATTGAGAAAATCGAAGGTCAGCGCAGTGAAGACGGTGACGATCAGCAGTAGCAGGTCAGGATTCACCAGTATTCCGCTCGGCTAGCGATATCAGGTGTTTTTCAATACCACGGTTTCCAGTACATCGGCGACATCTTCGGCTTTGTCGGTGGCCCGCTCGAGGAATTCGAGCAGTTCTTTCACTTTGATTAGATTGATCGGGTCTTTCTCGCGTTCAAACAGCTTTGCGATCGCCTGCTGCGCCACCGCGTCGGCCTCATTCTCCAGGCGGTTGATCTCCACGCAATGCGCAAGAATGTTGCCATTCTTCTGAATCAGCGACATCGCCTTCCGTAATTCTTCACTCTGCATCAGAATGATGTTCGCCAGTTCTCCGGCGGCGGCCGGAGGGTTCGTAATTCGATACATCACAATGCGGGCTGTGGCTGCGTTGATGAAATCAAGCACGTCATCGAGTTTTGAAGCCAGTTGGTGGATATCTTCTCGATCGAGTGGCGTGATAAAGGTTTGGTTGAGTTTGGTCAGCACATCGTGAGTGAGATCGTCGCCGATGTGCTCGATGCGCCGGATCTCCTCAATTTTAACTTCGATGTCCGTGTAGTTAGTAAACAGTTCGACCAGCACGCGAGCGCCCGCAATAAGATTGTCGGACATCGCCGTGAACATCTGAAAAAAACTATGATCTTTGGGAACGAGACGAACCATTAGATGGCGGAGTCGCGATTTCTATTCGAAGTCAAGCGAATCACTATCTCATTTTCCGGCGAGGCGGGTCAATGACGGAGGGGAGTCGACGCTGGCGAGCTGAGCATTGCGCTGAGCCGGCGAGTGCTTAGCGCGTATGTCGACGCTCGGCAACCACTTCGGAGCGCCGAGGTAAGCCAAGGCGGATGGAGATCAGCAAGGCAAACACAATGACTACGCCCGCGGCCATCGGGTAGAGGAATTCGGCGAAAAGCTGACTCATTATGCCATTGTGCAGGCATTCGGGCGATTCGGCGACATCACCGGAAGGCTAGACCTATCGTGCCATCTCCGCCGGCGGGCTCGCGCCGATGCCCCCGCCCTGCCTTACCCTTGAAGCGGGTTACCTTTAAATTAAGAGTTTCCCGCCTGTCCTTGCCCATTTCCCGCCATCTACCGCTGCCTGACGTCCGACGGTACACTGGACTGCGATGGAACTGCGTAAACTCGGAACGGAAAAAATCAATCCGTCTCTCCGCAATCTCGATACAAAATCGTCACTCGAAATCGCTCGCATCATCAATAAAGAAGACGCAAAGGTCGCGACGGCGGTTAAGCGCGTCCTTCCGCAGATCGCCAAGGCCATCGATCTCATTGCTGAGGGCCTTCGCCACGGTGGTCGTCTGATGTACGTCGGAGCTGGAACCAGCGGGCGCATCGCCGCCCTCGATGCCGCCGAGTGCCCGCCGACCTTCAACACCGATCCGAAGACGGTGCAGTTCGTCATCGCCGGAGGTCCCAAAGCGCTTGCGGCTGCTGTGGAAGCGGATGAGGATTCCCGTTCTCTCGGTCAGCGGGAAATCGCAAGAAAGAAGCCGGGCAAGCACGATGTCGTGGTCGGGATCGCCGCCAGCGGACGCACTCCCTTCACCGTCGCAGCAATCGAATACGCCCGGCGGCGTGGAGCAAAAGCCGTGGCGGTTACCTGCAATCGTAACTCGCCGCTCGCTCGGGCTGCGAATCTGGCCATCGTTACCGAAGTTGGCCCAGAGGTTATTGCCGGATCAAGCCGAATGAAAGCAGGCACCGCTCAAAAGATGGTTCTGAACATGCTTTCTACCGGCGCCATGACGCGACTGGGCTACATTTACGGCAACCTGATGGTGAATGTTCACCTGAAAAACGAAAAGCTGCTGCAGCGTGGGATCACCATCCTGCAAACAGCGACGGGCGTAAATCGCGAAACTGCCGAGCGGACTCTGAAGGCTGCCGGAAGCGTCTCGATTGGCTTGATCATGCTGGAGGCTGGTGTTTCCCGCCAAACAGCGATCCGGGCGCTTCGCTCTTCCGGCGGGAGTGCGCGCAAAGCGATCGCGGACGCACGGTCGTTGTAGATCTTCCTCTGTGTCCTCCGCGGTTTTCGTTTGTTCCAGCTGGCCGTGCCCTTCCGATTAACAAGCATCTCGACCCAGCCACTCACTTCCCCGCTACAATAGAAAAGCGCCGCAGACAGGACGTGCCCCATGGGGCTCGCAATTCTCGACATAGTCCCGGGGAATCAACTTGGCATGGATAAATTCGTAATTCGTGGTGGAGCGCCGCTGCTTGGGACTATTCGCGTCAGCGGAGCCAAGAATGCTGCTTTGCCCGCGATGGCTGCCGCCCTGCTCACCGACGAGCCGCTCATTCTCGAAAACATTCCGCACGTGCGAGACATCGAGACCACGCGTAAACTCCTGGCCGCTATGGGCGCGGAAGTCGAACTTGGCTATGGCCGGGCGCAACATCGCACCACTATCTCTTGCCGGAACCTGGTGTCACCTGAGGCCTCCTACGAACTCGTCAAAACTATGCGAGCTTCGACTTTGGTTCTCGGCCCACTGGTTGCGCGTTGCGGACGAGCCCGCGTCTCGCTGCCCGGCGGCTGTGCGATTGGCGCGCGCCCCATCGATCTTCACATCAAGGGACTCGAGCGCCTGGGCGCAACCATCACCCAGGAACACGGCTACGTCGAAGCCACAGCCAAGCGTCTCAAAGGTGCAGAAATTGTTTTTGACAAGATCACGGTTACAGGAACTGAAGACCTGCTCATGGCCGCGGCTCTTGCCGAAGGCGAGACCCTGATGCTCAACTGCGCCCGCGAGCCGGAAGTCGCCGACCTGGCCGCGCTGCTTAACAAAATGGGTGCTCATATTGAAGGCGGCGGCACCGCTACGATTCACGTAAAAGGTGTGGATAAGTTGCACGGCGCGAAACATCGCATCATCCCGGACCGCGTCGAGGCCGCCACCTTTATCATTGCCGGCGCTATCACAGGCGGTGACCTCAACGTGGCCGGCTGCGATCCTCGCCATCTCGGCGCGCTCTTGCAGAAACTTTTAGAAGTGGGCGTCAAAACCGCGCAAACCAAAGATTCGGTTCGCGTGATGGGAGATAATCCCCTCAAAGCTGCCGATATGATCACCGAGGAGTACCCCGGTTTTCCCACCGACATGCAGGCGCAATACATGGCACTCGCCACGCAAGCCGAGGGCACATCGATCATCACCGAAAACATTTTTGAGAACCGTTTCATGCACGCTCTCGAAATGGTTCGAATGGGCGCCAACATCAAGATCGAAGGCAGCCGGGCCATTGTTCGAGGCAAGAGCCCGTTAAGCGGCGCCGCGGTGCTGGCTTCCGATCTTCGCGCGTCGGCATCGCTGGTGATCGCCGCTTTGGTTGCCGATGGCGAGACCATCATCGATCGCGTGTATCACATCGATCGCGGCTACGAAAACATCGAGGAAAAATTGCGCGGCGTGGGTGCCCAGATTCGTCGCATCGGCGAAATCCTTCCAAAGAAGGCTGTGGCTCCTGCCGCTCGCGCCTAGGCCACAGCTGTCGAGTTCGTCATTGCCTGAACTCGTACCGTCGCAACCATTTGCTTTTGAGGTACTTGTACTTCCGCAACATATTCGCCGGGACGGAGTTTGTATAGGATGAGTTCAAAGGAACCTTTATGAAGCTAAACCGTTTCTTTACTGTGACTTTACTCGCGACGGTGGTGCTGGCGATGTCCGCCGCATCCTTCGCAGGAGTATTTATCTCGGTCAACTTCGGGCCCCCGGCCCTGCCCGTTTACGAGCAGCCGCCTTGCCCCGATGCAGGCTACATCTGGACGCCTGGCTATTGGGCTTACGGTCCTTACGGTTATTACTGGGTGCCAGGTACTTGGGTACTGGCGCCACAGCCTGGCTATCTCTGGACACCTGGATATTGGGGATGGAACAGCGGGCTTTACTACTGGCATCCCGGATATTGGGGCCCGACGGTCGGCTACTACGGCGGTATCCCTTACGGCTATGGCTACACCGGTGAGGGTTATCACGGCGGGTACTGGAGAGATAACCATTTCTATTACAACCAGAGCGTGAACAACGTGAACGTGACACGAGTCACGAACGTTTACAACACGACGGTGATCAACAACAACACCACGACGGTGAACCGCGTCAGCTACAACGGTGGCCCGGGCGGGATTGTCGCGCACCCGACCCCGGAGCAAGAACGCTACGCTGTCGAAAAACATATGGAGCCGACCAGCGCCCAGTTGCAGCATGAGAACACTGCAAAGAGCAGTCCGGACTTGCGCGCTAGCGTCAACAAAGGACGTCCGACGATCGCAGCAACCGCCAAGCCCGCCGAATTCAAGGGCAATGGCGTGGTAGCAGCACGGAGCGCTGGTGCGCCATATAAGGCTCCCGCTAGCTCCGCACGAGGCAACAACGGTGTCCCGCGACCTGGCAACAACGTTCCTCGTCCGGGTAACAACGACGGGTCACGCGCCGCAAGTAATGCCCCACGCCCGGAAAACAATGCTTCACGACCGGAAAATGAGGTTCACAACGCTAATAATGTTCCACGTCCCGGAAACAACGTTTCGCGACCGGGCAATGCGGACAACCGTGGGAACGCGTCGCGTCCGGAGAACTCGCCGGAATCGCCGTCGCGTGCAGAAAACGGATCACGGTCCTCTGTACCGCGTCCGGGTTCGTATCAGCCCACGAGTTCTTCACGCTACGAAAGTTCACCGCACCCGCAGAATGCGGAGCGTGGGCAGAATGCGCCGCGTCCGGGGAATGAACCTCGGCCGGAGTCGAATGCTCCTCGTTCGCAAGCCGGTTCCGGAGAGGCCATGCCGCCTCGCGAAGGTTCCACCCGGCCCGAACCCCGTCCAGAAGGCTCGCGCCCAGAGGGACGTCCGGAAGAGCCGCACGAAACTCCGCATCGCTAAACTGAACCTTGCTGTTCTCAACCCCACCTTCTCGGTGGGGTTTCCTTTTGGTGCGGGACCACAGAAATACCCGGGCGCACAGGTCGTCTGTTAACCAAACCTTCATCCGTACAACACTGTATTTTCTTTCGCACGATCTCGCGTCATCATAAGGTCCTGCCTGCAGAGGAAATCTTAACTGGATGGTGCGATATGAATTCGCTTTCCAGCACCGAATCGGCGACCTGGAAACATTTGTATTCTGCCGCGATGGTTGAGAATGATCGACACAAACTTCCGGATCTCATCACTCAAGCAGAGGCTGCGATCGTAAGGCGGGGCCGGTTTCTGTTTACCGCACCCGGCGAACATCTCGATGAGCGCCATGCATTGGATCACGCCCTCGATACCTTGCGTGCGTTGCGAAGATGTTTGAAATCACCGGATAAGGTTCGCTACGTCGCATGATCACTGAAGAACTTTCCTTCACATTATGGAGTCCCGCTAGTCTCGTGCAAATTCGTGTTCAGATCGCCCAAAGAATTTGTATCTAACAATCTCTCCGGCTAGATTTCCCAGCCGCTGGTTTGTCGTTATCACTGAATTGCCGTAGGCCATGACTAATGATGGTTGCAACGGGTACAAACCTGCCAAGGCCGTGCGAATGCCGGTAAGTCTTAGCATCAATCGCGAACAGCGCCTGGTGTACTCTGCATTTCTGGGGACCATTACTGAAGAAGATTTCCAGGGCCAGCCCGCAAGAATTCTCGCTCAGCCGCATTTCGATCCCACTTTCAGCGACATTCTCGATTTCTCCAGTGCCACCGAGATGCAAGTCTCCGACGAGACTCTAGTTCGTATGGCGGAACAAAAGAGCATCTTCAGGCCGGAGGCGATCCATGTCGTGATCGCCCCGCGCGGCTTGATCAGAAAGATGGCCAAGCAGTTTCAAAGACTTTCGCTGGAATCCCGCCCCAATTTCGTCATCGTCGAGAATCGCACGCAAGCGTTTGAGTATCTGCGGCAGCAGCAGAAATCGAGTTCCGCCTTCTAGGTCCGGCTCTGATTTCGGTTTTTACCACGTTACCTTCGTGCGCTCAGCGGTTACTGCTTGGAAAACTGAACACGCAGCCAATGTTTGCGGTCAAAAAGCAGAACCCAGCGCGTCCTGACAGAAAGTTGACCTCCATTTGACCGGCCACTGACAACAAGACAATTTTGTCTCGCTACTCTCGTCTTCGTTGGGAGGAAATTCCATGAAATCACAGCGGTTTATCAAATTGGTTGGAGTGGCGCTATTGGCAAGTTGCGGTTGCGCGTTCGCACAGTACGGAACCGGGACCGGAACCGGCGCAACTGGAGCGACGAGTGGTGGGACCTATACGCCTGGGTCCAGGAGCTACGGGCACGGAGCTTTGATCGGAGGAATCGCCGGGGGAGCTGCCGGAGCCGGCATTCTGTATTATGCCTTGCACCATCGGCACGCTGCCGTTGTCGGCTGCGTGGCGCCCGACGGCAAGACGCTTACTGCTGACAAAGGCAAGCACACCTACGAACTGACGGGCACCCCCGTTACCGCCGGAAATCACGTTTCCGTCGTCGGCAAGAAGAGCAAAGGTTCGTCTGGCATCGACGAACTCGATGTCACCGCCGTCAAGAAAGACATGGGCCAGTGCCAGCAAGCCTCTACATCGGCTGCCGGCGGATCGTACTAAACCCCTGCTGGCCTGGGGCCGCGAGTCTGTCATTCAGAGGAAGGGAATGGCTCGCAGATGCGAGCCATTCCTGACGAAGAATCGTGTATCTCGGCCTTGGCCCGGATCATTCGTTACCAACGTGACCTACTGGGCTTGCCTGTCGAAGCTTATAGTTTCTACTGGTCTATGTTGGTGGCGCATCACAATTCGGCCAAGGCCATTCTTCTGCTGCTGACGACAATGGCAGCTTGCATCATGTCATTCGGGCAAGATTCCGACTCGGCTGTGCGCTCCAAGATTGCTGCGCTGGAGAAAGCCTGGAACCAAGCCTACAAGGTACACGACGTCCGAGCGTTGAACGACATTCTCGACGACAGCATTGTCCTGATTAACGACGATGGCAGCGTGCAGACCAAGGCTGAGTTCCTGGCGAGCGTGAACACCATCACGCCCGACTCTCAGGAGCAGCAAGTTGCCCCCGAATCGCTGAACGTCAAAGTGATGGACAAACTAGCAATCGCCACCGGCACATTTCGCGCCAAAGGAATCGAAGCCGGAAAATCCTACACACGGCACGAGCGTTTTGTTGACACCTGGGTGAACAAAGGCGGCAAGTGGGTCTGTGTCGCCAGCAACGCCACGCCGATCGTGCAATAACGCCCTCTTGCTTCTTTCGCTCGAGTAACCCCACGTTTCGAAAAGCGCGAAATGTGGGCCCCCCAACGTCTTTCTCTTGACAATGTTTTTACCCTTCGCCGACATCCATGCCGGGCTCGCACATTTAGGTTGGTGAAGCTATTCACCTGAATTGGAGGGCAGTATGAAGCAAGGAAGAAAATATTGGTGCGGCATTGCGGCAGGGCGAGCTGTCGTGGCTTTAGTAGTGTTGGCCTTTGTGACTATTCATGCGGTCGCACAAAACTCAATCTTCGCAGTGCAACAAACTCCGAACCCGAATGGGGCGGGCAATACGTTGAATGCCGTCGCCGCGGTGTCCGCAAGCGATGCGTGGGCGGTAGGATATCAAAACGACAACAACCTCAATGAATCTCGAACTCTCGCCCAACATTGGAATGGAACTTCTTGGGCGACCATCAAAAGCCCGAATCCAGGCAGCACGCCCGGATGCCAGGGCAGCAACACCGGCAATTTCCTGAACGCGGTTGCGGCTGTGGATAGCAATGATGTTTGGGCGGTTGGATTCTCTTTTACCTGTACTTCCTTGCTGCGCCCCATGGCTCTGCACTGGAATGGAACTCAATGGGCTGTTGTGGCTACTCCCAAGCTGAACACCAATGATAATGCTGCGCTGAACGGAATTCTCGCGTTTGCTTCTGATGACGTGTACGCGGTCGGCTATCAGCCTGCCAAGAATGGCGCAGTGCAGACACTAATTGAACATTGGGATGGCAATGCGTGGAGAGTGGTGCCAAGTCCCAATGCGAATAACACGGGTAATGTGCTGATGAGTATTTCGGGCACATCACCGACAGATATCTGGGCGGTCGGAGACAAAGCTGCTCCCGGGATTGAAGTCCGCACTCTCGCGCTGCATTTCGATGGCACAACCTGGTCGGTGGTTCCAACTCCGAGCCCGGTGAGCGGTAGTGAACTCGATCAAAATGTGCTGACCTCGGTCGTGGCTTCGAGTGCAGACGATGTGACGGCGGTGGGGTTCACACTGGCGAACCAGACCGAGTTGACGATGGCCCAGCACTGGAACGGAACTAAATGGATTGTGGTGCCAACTCCGAACCGAAGTACCGCGCTCGGTTCTCTCAATACGCTGCGCGGACTAACTGCGGTGAGCGCAACAGACTTATACGCCGTGGGTTTTTTCAACGATGCTGCAAGCTTGGGCCAAGACCTGACGCTGATCCTGCACTTTGACGGGGCGAACTGGCGGATCATCAACAGCCCGGGGAAAGGTGTTGCGCAGCAACTGAATGGCGCGGTTGCTTTGGCGGGTACAACGGATGTATGGGTTGCAGGTGGTGCGTCCAAAGTCGGAATCGACCCCGAGTCCGGATTTTTGCAGCTCCCGGTTACGCTCCTGCTCTTCGCTCCTGGCGCATAGCTGTCATCCTGAGGAGTGGAGGTGGTCGCTCGCGACCGCCTCCCGACGAAGGATCTATGCACTTGGGCTCATGAAAAGCGAAAGCCCGCGACTTGCGTCGCGGGCTTTTGAATTAGTGTCGCGGACCGCCGTGGCCTCCGCCACCGTGACCGCCATGTCCGCCGCGGCCTCCGCCACCGCCGCGATGCCGCCGCCGTCCGCCGCCACCTCCGGGTCGTCCACCACGTCCTCCGCGGTCACCACCACGATCACCGCCTCGGTCTCCTCGATCTCCGCCGACCGGCTGGACTTCATCGCGATTAAAGTTGGGTTCTGGTTCCTCTTCGAAATCGCCGCCGCCCTCGATTACGGTCGCGGGAGCGGGTGCCGGCGCACTCTGACCCTCTGGAGCAGGTTCTCCGCCGCCCATCTTTGCGCGTTGCTCTTTGAGGATCGCTTTGCGCGACAGCCGAATCCGGTTGCCTTCAACCGCCAGCACTTTCACCAGCACCTGGTCGCCTTCTTTCAGTTCGTCGCGAACATCGCGAATGCGATGTTCGGCAACCTCGCTGATGTGCAGTAAGCCATCGGTGCCCGGAAGAATTTCGACGAACGCTCCGAAATCCGCCAGCCGCGTGACTTTGCCCAGATAGGTCTTGCCGACTTCAGCAGTCGCGGTCAGATCGCGGATGATCTGCAACGCCTTGTTCGCCGAGGCCTCATCGTTCGACGCAACATTCACCTTGCCCGAATCTTCGACGTCGATTTTGACTCCGGTTTGTTCGATGATGCTGCGGATCATTTTGCCGCCGGGCCCAATCACGTCGCGAATCTTGTCCACCGGAATCTGCAGGGTGTAAATTCGCGGCGCATACGCTGAAACCTTCTCCCGGGGTGCGGAGATGGCCTCCATCATTTTGTCGAGAATGAACAGCCGCCCGCGTTGCGCCTGCGCCAGCGCCTCACGCATGATCTGCGCCGTGATCCCGGCCACCTTGATATCCATCTGCAGCGCCGTGATGCCGTCCTTCGTTCCAGCGACCTTGAAGTCCATGTCGCCATAGTGATCTTCAGCGCCGGCAATGTCGGTCAGGACTGCGTATTGCTCGCCTTCCTTTACCAGACCCATGGCGACGCCAGCCACAGGGGACTTAAGCGGCACGCCCGCATCCATCAGCGATAGCGACGCCCCGCAGACCGTCGCCATTGACGACGAGCCGTTTGACTCCAGGATGTCCGATACTACGCGCATCGCGTACGGCCAGTTACTTTCTTCCGGCAGCACCGCCGACACGGCGCGCTCTGCGAGCGCCCCGTGTCCAATCTCTCTCCGCCCCGCCCCTCGCAGAAACGCGACTTCACCTACGCTGAACGGCGGAAAATTGTAATGGAGCATGAAGCGCTTCTTTGCTTCGCCCTCGAAGACTTCGAGGCGCTGCATATCGTCGCTGGTGCCAAGGGTGGTGGTGACTAGGGCTTGAGTCTCGCCACGGGTGAAGATGGCGGAGCCGTGGGTCCGCGGGAGAACGCCGACTTCGATCGAGATCGGTCGGATCTCATCGAAGGCGCGGCCGTCGGGACGGCGGCGTTGTTTAATCACCTGATCCCGGAAAATGCGCTCGCGCAGAGTCTCGTAATAAGTCTTGAGCTTGCTTTCCGCTTCTTCGTCCTCTTCAGGGAGCGCTGCCACGAGAACCTTCTGCAACTCCTTCACCAAGGCGTAGCTTTCCGACTTTGGATGCCTTTCGGTATCCAGGCGGTCAGTAAGATCGGAGCCAATCCGCTTCTTCAGATCGTCGTAGTAGGCCTGATCGAACTCCGGAGGCTTGACTTCGCGCTTCGGCTTGCCGGCTTTCTCTCTAAGTTCATTGATGCTGGCACAAATTTTCTTGATTTCTGCGTGGGCAAACTCGATCGCGTCCACGACGGTTTCTTCTTTAACTTCCTTCGCGCCGGATTCGATCATCACGATGCCGTCAGCGGTACCGACCACCATGATGTTCAGCAGGCTGTCGCGCATCTCGCTATAAGTCGGGTTGATGATGAACTGACCATTCACGAGGCCGACGCGTACAGCTCCGACCGGCCCGAGAAACGGAATATCCGAAACCGTTAGAGCGGCGGAGGCACCATTGATCGCCGCGACATCAGGATCATTCTCCGTGTCGGCAGAGAGAACGAACGCAATCACCTGGGTTTCGTTGCGGAATCCTTCCTGGAATAGCGGGCGAATTGGGCGATCAATTTGTCGGCTGGTGAGAATCTCGCGCTCGCTGGGACGCCCTTCGCGCTTGATAAATCCGCCGGGGATGCGTCCGCCGGCGTAGGTGTACTCGCGGTAGTCCACCGTGAGCGGGAAAAAGTCAATGCCCTCGCGGGGCTCGGGATTGGCGACCGCGGTCGCCAGAACTACGTTATCGCCCATGCGGACCACAACCGATCCATGGGCCTGCTTGGCTAAACGCCCGGTTTCAAAGTCGAGACGTTTGCCGCCTGCGAGGTCAACAGAAACTTCTTTTTTCATGGTTATTTCCTTCTGGCAGGTTTGCGACCCACCCTTCGGACATCGCGAAGAGGGGGGCATCCGGAATAGTGGAGATGGAGGGCCAGTAATGAGTTGGGATCTTTTGCGAACGCACCGCTTTATCTCATTGGGGATCACCCCACGCTTGCGCGATCACACGCAAACATGGGCTACCCGGAAACTACTTGCGAAGGCCGAGCTTAGCGACGACGTGCTTATAGCGCTCGGTATCGTAGGTCTTGAGATAGTCCAGCAGGCGACGCCGCTTGCTGACCAACATGAGAAGGCCGCGGCGCGAACCGTGATCCTTCAGGTGCGTTTTGAAATGCTCCGTCAACTGGCCAATGCGCTCGCTTAACAACGCGATTTGGACTTCGGGGCTACCCGTGTCAGTGGGATGCGTGCGATGCAGGTCAATGACGGATCTCTTTTGCTCTCTGGCTAGCACTACTCTGGTGCACTCCTGTCTGTTTTATTCAATTTTCGGTAACGCAATGATGTTAGCAGGTTAGAAGCAGGGCGGGCAAGTAGGGCAGGAGGAGTGGTCGGGAGTCAGCTAGTCTCTTTACTCTCGGTACTCTCTAATTACAGCGTCATGCCGAAGCCTCGCGCTTTCCAGCGAGGCGAGGGATCTTGCGTGCATTGCCATAGCATTCGGGCTTATACACGTCTCCCCACTCCTGCGTCAGATCGTACCAATGTGGATTCATGGAATCGATCAGGCGGATCTTCTTGCTCCGTCGCCAACCCTTAATCTCCTTCTCTCGATCAATCGCGGCATCGGGATAGGCGAACGATTCGTAGTAAACCAGACGTGTCAGGTTATAGCGACTGGTAAAGCCTGGAAGCAATTTGTTCTTGTGCTCACTTACTCGTCGCAGCAGATTTCCGGTTACACCTGTGTACAACACGTGGGACCGTGGGCGATTCGTCATGATGTAGACGTAGAAGTGCTTCGCGCTAATATCGCTTCCGAAGTCATCCCGAGCGCAGCCGCCGTTCAGGCGGAGCGAGGGATCCTGCGTGGATCTAATCTTGCCCATTCCGTTTCAATTTGTAAGTGACCACTGGACAATGCCGTGCCGTCCCGCGCGAGATCCCTCGCCTCGCTGGTGACGGCGCGAGGCTTCGGGATGACGAGTAGTAGCGAGGAGCTAGCGGCCAGCAGCTCCGCGGGCGACGGCGCAGTCCGCCCTCATACCGTCTTCCGGAAGTGTTCCATGATGGCGTCAGCCTGGGAGCGAGTAACGACGGCTGAGAGAGCGGCGGCGTCAGCCTGCTTGACCGCCTGAATACTGCCGAAGTGTTCGAGCAGGCGCCGAGTGGTGCGAGTGCCGACGCCGGGGATTTCCATGAGTTCGGTGGATCGGTCGCGCATCTGGCGGCGCTTGCGATGGAAGGTCACGGCGAAGCGGTGGGCCTCGTCGCGGATGAGCTGAACCAGGTGCAGCACGGGTGAGTGGTGATCGAGAACCACGGGCTCATCTTCCTGTCCGAAGACGTAGATGATTTCTTCGCGCTTGGCAATGGAAGCGAGCGGCTGATTGATGATTTCAAGCGCAGCGAGGGCTTCGGCGGCGGCGTGGAGCTGGCCGAGGCCGCCGTCGATCAACACCAGGCTCGGCATCGGTTTCTTTTCCTCCTGCATGCGCTTGTAACGACGCGTGATAACTTCGCGCATGGAAGCGAAATCGTCGACCCCGTCGACACTGCGGATGATGAACTTGCGGTAATCGGATTTCTTCATGCGCCCGTCTTCCCAGACGACCATGGAAGCGACGGTTTCGGCGCCCTGGATATGCGAGATGTCGAAGCACTCGATGCGGCGCGGGAGTTCGGGCAGAGCGAGCGCGTCCTGGAGGGCCTCCTGGATCTGGCGCTGGTTGGGCTTCATCACGCGGAAGCGCTGGTCGTAGGACTGCTTGGCATTGTTTCCGGCGAGGTCGATAAGCGAACGCTTGTCTCCGCGGAGTGGGACGGCAATATGAACGCGAGCGGGGCGGGAACTTTTGTCCGCCACTTGCTCCGACAGCAGGTCTTCGAGTTCCTCGCGATCTTCGAAATCGACCGGGACGTAGATGTTGCGTGGGATGTAAGGCTGCCCGATGTAGAGCTGCTTAAGCAGGGCAGAGAAGAACTCTCCGGGATGGAAGGAATCTGCGCGGACGGGCACGTCCGCCGCCACGTGACCTTCGGTGATTTCGGCGACGTCTTCGCCCGGATGGTAAGGATGCTCGACGAAGGTGTCGGGAATGTCGGCTACGTGGGCATCGCCGGGGGCTGTGGGGACGTCCGGCATTACGTGGTCTGTTGTGAATTCCGGGAGTTCTTCCCAGAAGAACTCCCGGCGATCGAGGACGCGCCCGCCGCGCATGTGGAACAGGTTCACGGCGAGCATGTGATTTTCGAAGTGATAGCCGAAGACGTCGGCGTCGTCGCCTTCGGCGGCGGCGATGCGCTGCTTCTCCTGGAGCTGCTCGACGGTGGAGATCAGGTCGCGGTACTTGGCGGCGCGTTCGTATTCTTCGGCTTGTGAGGCTCGGGCCATGCGCTCGCGAAGCGAGCGGGCGAGGTCGGTGGGTCGGCCGTCGAGAAACATCTTCACATCGCGGACGGCTTCCTGGTAGGCCTCAGGCGTGGTGAGGCCCTGGACGCAGGGGCCGAGGCAGCGTCCGATGTAGTACTGCAAACAGGGGCGAGGATGAAAATGGCCGAGGTCGACCTTGCAGGAGGGGATCAGGAAGTGGCGGTGAATGAGATCGACGATGCGGTAGGCCAGGTTGGCAGGGAAGTAGGGACCGTAATAGGCACTGCCGTCTTTACGAAGGCGGCGGGTGACGTAAACGCGAGGGTAGCGCTCGGCCAGCGTGAGTTTTACATAAGGATAAGTCTTGTCGTCGCGGAGGAGGATGTTGAAGCGGGGCTGGCGCTGCTTGATGAGGTGGTTCTCGAGGGCAAGCGCCTCTTTATTGTTGGCGACGACGATGTAGTCGACGTCGACAGCTTCGCGGACGAGGGTGCCGGTTTTGGCGTCTTCGGTGCGGCCAGCGTGGAAGTACGAAGAGACCCGGCTACGGAGGTTCTTGGCCTTTCCGACGTAAATCACCTCGCCTTCGGCGTTCTTGTACAGGTACACGCCGGCGGAGGTGGGGATCGTGCGGATTTTGGCCAAAAGGTCCATGAAGGAGTACTTCCATTTTAACGAATGACCTCGTGGCTGAATGCTGAGGAGGTGCGCGCCACATGCCTTTCCTGGGTTGTGGAAGCGCGAGGCGTAGGGAAAACTGTCGAGCCGCTACCGGACTTGACAGCTATATAATTTTTTCCGCAGGCGATAGCTTTTGATCTAGAGTGAAATCGGTAGGTACTCTGGCCAACTCTGCGTATCGCATAGCGCATCAATAACTTAGCCCCGGGAAAGCAGGTGTCGAGGGTTGGCAGTCCCCGTGCTTAAGTAGAGTTCGAATACGGAGTAGCCTCAGCCCGAAAAATCGAGGCAGTTTTCGTACCCAGGGTTTTCCCGGACAGCAGAAACAAAGGAGCCTTCCTAAGATGAATCGCACTTCGTTAGTAGCAGTGCTGGCATTGACCGCCGCGGCGACGGTCGGATGCTCTTCGAAAAATTACGTACGCCAGCAAACGACGCCGCTCATCAACAAGACGAACGAACTCGATGACATGACGGCCAAGAATTCGCACGATATCAAGGATGTCGATCAGCGTGCACAAGCCGGCATTCAGCAGGTGCAACAGAAAGCAGCGGAAGTCGATCAGAAGGCGCAAGCTGCCGGCCAGCAGGCCAGCCAGGCGCAGACTTCGGCTGATAACGCCGTGCACCGCGTCGACACACTGCAAAATGCTGTAGCGAATCTCGACAATTACCGCGTTGTGACCGAGACTGCGGTGCACTTCGGCTTTAACAAAGACAATCTGACAAGCGATGCGAAGAGCGCGCTCGATCAGCTTGCGAACGACATTCCGAATACTAAGGGCTACATCATCACGGTCGAAGGTGGAACGGATTCGACGGGTCCGGCGGACTACAACTATCAGCTCAGCGATCGCCGGGCGGACTCCGTGATTCAGTATCTGGCTTCGCAGCACAATGTGCCCGCGTATAAGATTTATTTGATCGGGCTGGGCAAGGACAAGCCGGTGGACTCGAACAAGACGCGGGATGGACGAGCCAAGAACCGCCGTGTGGATGTGCGGCTGATGACCAATACGCAGGGCGGAAATCCGACGCCGGCGCAGTCGGGTCAAGCCACCCCGCCGCCCGGACAATAAGGTTTCCCCTCCTCCCCGGAGGACTTCGCCAACACAGGCCATCCCCTATGGGGTGGCCTTTTTTTGTTCAACGACAAACCACAGAGGACACAGAGGCCCCGGAGTAAAATTGAGCAATGCGGTTGACTTTATTGCATGCATTAGCGTTGCTCCTGTTTTCAGGGATGATCGTGGCACAGCAGGATTCAGTACAGAATCAGCCGCCCTCGAAAGCTGATCAGGAGAAATCGCGGGATCGAAGCGCGGAGACCGGAGAGAGTTCGAGCCGGGACACGCGGATCGATATCAGTCCACCCAAGGATGATGTCAAGACCCATCCAAATAGTGCGACAGCGCCTACCCCGTTGTCCCCGGATAATCCGGAGGATATGACGAATATGACGGGCGATGTGCAGGAGATGCATCCTTGGAACCCGTATCGCGCCGGGAAGGATGATGAGGTAGCGGAGTACTACTTCAAGACGGGGAACTATAAAGGTGCGTTGGCGCGCTATCAGGACGCTCTGATCTACAAAGACAACGATGCAATCGCGAATTTTGGGATCGCGCAGTGTTACGAAAAAATGGGGCAACACGAAGAAGCGGTTCCGTATTACCAAGCCTATCTGAAAATTCTGCCCGATGGGCCGTTGTCCAAGCACGCCAAGAAGGCGTTGAAAAGGCTGGGAGCACCGGAGAAATCGGTAGCAGAGAACACAACTTCGAAGTAATTACAGCGCCGCAGCAACAATCAGTGAGCCGTCAGTTGCCAGGCGACGCCTCCATCCCACTCACCGCCGCCGCTGGTCGTGCCAAAGAGCGCTCCGCCGTGGAAGGTCGGCGTCCCAATTGGTTGGCTTCCGTCAGTGCCGTCGAAACTATGCAATAGCGATTCTTGCCAGACACCATTGATGTTTCGCAAAACAAAGACTACTCCGTAACCGGCGCTGCCTCCGAATACCGTGATTCCATACAGATTGCCTGCTGAGTCCGATATCACCCCACCATTGGGAGAACTACCGTTTGGGCCGCTGAAGCTGCAAATCGTAGTGAAGGTTTGCTCGCTTAAACTCAGGGAAAAAGCCGTCCCCTGGAGGTGAGGACCGCCGCTATTGGCTGTGCCGTAAAGTGTACCTTCGCGCAAAAGCAGCGCACCACCAAGCGGACTCTCACCGTCTGCGCCGCTGAAACTGTGTAAGTCTGTTTCTTTCCAATCCGAACCTGTTCTGGTCAATTGATACACAGTGCCCAAATTCCGGCTACCCCCATAGCCCGTTGCACCGTAGAAAATGCCGACACCGCCAGAAGTGAGACCGTTGACGGGATTTGCGGCTTGACTACCGCCAATAAAACGGTAAACCGTTGATTCTTTCCATCCTCCAGAGGACGGCGAAAGCTCGAACACGGTCCCGTATCCAAGACCCCCAAAATAGGCGGTGCCAAAAAGATTTCCTGAGCCATCCCTTAGGAGTTTCGAGTTTGGATAAGCACCATCACTGCCGCCCGTGAATTTGTATAGGACGATCAAATTCCAACCGCCGCTCACCCGTTGCAGTTCAAAGACCGTACCACAGCCGGTTGTTTGGCAAATTCCAGCCTTGATACCGCCGTATGTGGCTACTCCATAGAGGTCTCCGGCAGCATCGAACAAGAGCGGACCGGATGGGTATGCTCCACTGACATTGTCGAAACTGTAGAGGATCTTTGCCGTCCAGCCAGAGCCAGAAGGCGCCAGTTGGTAGATCGTGCCATAGCCCAGGCCGCCGCCGGAGGCGGTTCCGTAGGCGTTCCCGGAGGAATCAAAGACCAAGCCGCCGTAAGGGAATTCTGAGTAAGCTCCGCCGGCGAAGTTGTGAAGCACGGTTTCGGTAGCCGCCGAGGCGCGCAGGCCGGTGAAAATCACGGCCAGCAAGACCAGTAGGATTTGGGATTTCATGGCGGACTCCGATCAAGGCGGGTGGAAACAGCTACTCAGATGCCGATTGCACCAGAGCAGTTGGTTTCAGCGACGGAAGCTGCGACGGCCTGGAGGGGTAGGGATGCTTTGACTGCATCTCTGCTTCGCTGTGCGAAGCAGAGGTTTCGCTCAGCATGACAGCGCCTTTTAGGATCATTCCGGCAAATGCATAGATCCTTCCTCGGAAGCCTTTGCAAAGCGAAGGCTTGGCTTCGTCAGAATGACAATTGGTTTCGCCTAGTTACTTCTCCACCCGCAGGAAGTCGCCGGCGCTGGCATCGACGGCAACGCGGAGTTTGGCGTCATCACGGCTGGTGCCGTAAATGACATGCCAGACGAGTTGGTTGCTCACGCGATTCCAATCCAATACATAGAAAATCGGGGTGGAGGGATCCTTTTCGAGGATTTTGTCGCCGCCGTGTTGTTGTGCTACGTCAAAGGCCTTGTCCGAATCCACTTTCAAGAAAGCGATATCAAAAACCTGGGTTGAAGTGTTCGTGGGACTATAGGTGTCTTCAGCGCCTGGAGTCACGCCACGGGACGGTGTGTCGGGGAGGTCAGTGCCCGACCAGACAAAAGGCTTGGTGAGGCGGGCGGTCGGCGAAGCAAACCAGGCGTGCCACAGGTCGGACTTGCCGTCTTTGCCACGGCAGTCGGCCGTGACCTCAGACTGCAGCCGGAAGCCCTGAGCGTCGCGCTGCCACCCTCGGGCAGCGATGTACATTTTCTGAAAGGCGACGCGTCCGGTTTCAAGCTGCGGGCCTTTGGGCTGGGGGTTCTCCGGTTGCGCCGGCTTACTGGGCTCGGAGGTACACCCCACCATCAGCAGCAATGCGAGCACCGCCATGAGCAGCTTGTTCATAGCACCTTCCAAAGTTGAGTTCCGAGATTTGATTCTACTAAACGTAGTTTGCGAGTTTTGTTGGATTGTGGAGCACGTACCTTCGAGGATAACGAGTCGGTATCCGCCATGAGCCATAAGCTTCAGCCTTACAAACGACGCAAACAGAATCCGGAGTGGCGCAATATCGATCTAAAGTGAGAGCGCTGAGGTCATTGAACTTGGAAAATACTCTGCAGGAACTGGAAAAAGCAATTGCCGACGCGACAAAGGACATGAGCGTCCTACAACTGAAACAGCATCCGGAAGGCAAGTGGTGTGTGGCAGAAGTGCTCGAGCACTTATATCTGACGCACCGTGGAACTACCAAGGGGCTGGAGCGTTGCCTGGCGCAAGGAAAGCCACAGGCACGCAGGCGGAATTTGCAGGATCGTATAAGGACTGCAGTTGTTGTCGGCCTCGGTTACATGCCCACCGGGAGGAAAGCGCCAGAGCTGTCTGCGCCACGCGGGATGGCGGCTGAGGACATCGTCAATGCGATTGGGCCGCAGCTAAAGGCGATGGAAGACGCACTGTCGAACTGCGAGGCAAAGTTTGGATCCAGGGCGCGGATTCTGGATCATCCGGTCTTAGGACCCTTGACTGCTCGACAGTGGCGCAAGTTCCATTGGGTGCACGGGAAGCATCACGTGAAGCAGATCTGGAGGCTGAGAGGGAGAGTGTAGTCCCACTTCTCGCAAAAGCGCCGAGAAGTGGGGTACCGATTATTGTGGCTGCTGTTGTTGCTTCTGGTCGGACTGATCGCCTTCGCGAACCGAGGTAGGCACGCCCGACTTGCGCGCATCTTCTTGCATGTCGCTCATCTTTTGCTTGGCCTCATCCAGCGCTTTTTGTTTCTCAGCGATCTTCTGCTTATAGGCGGCGTCTTCTTTGTCCCATCCAGTCTGATTGCGCAGCCGTTCCCCGGCATCGCCGTAGAAGCTGGCCGCCTTTAACTTGTATTCGCGCTGTTGGACATCCAGTTCGCGAGACAGCAGGTCGACCTGCTCCTGCTGTGTAGAAAGCTTCTGCTTCCACTGATCGTAGACTTGCTGACGCTGTTCCTGAGACTCTCCAGGCGTGACAGACGGGTTCGCGACCGCCCTTTGCGCATCGACATTGGCATCGGAGGATGGCGATTGTTCCGTGGCAGCGGCGGAATTCTCTGCCGTACCCACCACGCTAAGCTTGTCCTCGCGAGGCAGATTGTCGTTATCGAATTTCTTCGCTGCTTCCTGTTTCTTTTCTTTCTTCAGAGCTTTGGCGAAGTTGCCGAGCGAGGGTTCAGGCTGATCCGCAGGCTGAGCGGAGATTGAGCCGTTCGCAGGCGAGCCAGCCTGAGCATGTGCGCTCACAGAAAGAAAAGAGATGCCTGCGAAAAACATCGCAGCAAGCCAAGTGTTCATCATGCGCTTCATAGTGAGTCCATCCTTGAAACCGTAGTTGTCTGGAGAAGTCATAACCATCTCCAGTACCAGCGTAGAAAACGATTGCCGACAAAGAGGGCGAGCATCGCCATACCTCCCAGAAAAACTCCGAAAGGTATGGGGAAGTGGCGAAGTGCAATGGCTGCGGAGTTCCACGCCCGCCGCCGCGCCATTTCCGCCGATTCGTGTTGGCGCTGGATGCGGCGTTGCGTGCGTTTGATCCACACGGACAGAAGTGTCCACAAGCCAAAGAGAGATCCAGCCAAAGACGCGGCGAAGATAGTGAAGATGGTCAGGCGAACCCCAAGAAACGCGCCAACCATCGCCATCAATTTCACGTCGCCAAACCCCATGCCTTGCACGCCGCGGGCACGCAGATAAATTGCGCCTGCGCCGTAAAGGAACGACGCTCCGACAGCCGCGCCGACGATTGAATCAAGAGATGAGAGCAGGCGCCAGGAATCCGGTGAATGAGGCAACGAGATAAGTCCGGGAAGAAGCTGCGAAACCAGATCGTTCACCGGAACAACGAAACTGAAGAGCAGGCCAATGACGAGGCCGGGCAGCGTCAATGCATCGGGCAGAAGTTGGGTTTCGGCATCAGTGAAGATCAAGCCCACGAGCAGGAATCCGAAAATGCAGCATTTCAATGCAGCCAGCGTCAGGCCAAAATGTGAAAAGCAAATGACAAACAGCGATGCTGTCAGCAGCTCCACGACCATGTAACGGGGCGAGATGGGCGCGTGGCAATGACGACAGCGACCGCGCAGCAACAGCCAACTCACAACCGGGATATTGTCGTAAGGAGCAATCAACGCCTGGCATTGCGGACAGCGAGAGCGGGGGTGAATAACCGAGAGGCCACGCGGCAGTCGATAGATGCACACGTTCAGGAAGCTGCCGAATGCCAGCCCCAGCGCGAAAATCAGCAATGCCAAAGTCGGGTCCACAGTTGTTGCGGTTCCCCTGCGAAGTAGTTGATTCTACATAGATTATACGGCGAGCGCGAAACCCGGGCGTGGGTACGGAAGGGAGTGTCCTACGGGACAGGGCGAACTGGCGGCGAGTGCGGTTCTAAGAGCCATTCCGACGTGCAGCGGGTTCAGGGTGTTCTCGGCGTTTATGCATCCGGACACGAGATCCCGCGCCCCGCTGGTAAAAACGCGGGGCTTCGGGATGACGGAGGCTCAGCCGGTCGGCTTACTTTGCTTGCAGCGACTCGATGTACTTGGTGAGATTGGCCACCCGCTGCTGCACTTCGCCTTCATGGCCATGGCTCATGCCCCAGAACAAATGTCCCCAGATCGGCATTTCGGGCGTGCCATGGGCAGCGACATTGCCCTCACCACGAATGGTGGCAGCGATTTTCATATCAGGGAACTTGCCGCCGTTATTCTTGGCCAGCTGCGTCAGATCGGTTGGAGGAATCTTCATGGCAGAAGCGGCTGGGCCGTTGCCTTTGCCGTCAATGCCATGACATACGGCGCAATAGGTTTTGTACATTTCCGATCCGGAAGCTGCGGAAGTAGCCGTAACCGGAACCTTCTTGATCGTCTTCTGGGGCTGATCCTGCGCAACCAGTGCCAGCGCGAACAGCATAAAAGCGACACAGATCATTGCCGATTTCAATGTCTTCATACTTGCCTCCTGGAACTGCGGCAACACGGATGACAACCTACCAGTGTAATCACCCGGAAGTACAGAGGGATGTGAGCTACGTCACAACTAAGAGGCAAGTGGTTACGAAAATTGACAAAAAATGGAGGCACGAGAGATGCCGTGCCTCGGATGAGACCGCCTGAAATTATTGGTTGTCGCTTAGCTTCGGACGTCCGGAGTTGGGACCTTGATTGCTTGCCACCACGGTAACGGGAGACTGCAAGGTAAAGTTCAAAACCGTTTCCGAAGCCAGCTTGATTTGTTGACCTTTGGTCGCGGCCTGGACGCCACCCCCGACACCCCCGCCTGCGGCAGCTCCAATAGCTGCGCCCTTGCCGCCACCGGCCAGCGCGCCGATGAGAGCGCCAATGCCGGCACCCGCGCCGACTTTCTCGGCCGTATTTTTGCCGCGCGAACTGCCCTGCTTTTTATATTGGTCGGTCTGAATGTTGTAGGTGCTTCCGCCGGAATTAATGCTGTCCAATTGAAGTATGACTTGCGACTGTCCGGCGAATTTCCCGGCGCTCTTCACGTCCGCCAGGTGGCCGGTGATGTCGCTGCCCGAGGGGACAACAACGTCGCCGTCGACGGTTATCGGATTGTTCAGGGTTGCGTGAAATGTATCGCCCACTTGATTTTTCTCACTGTCAATCGGATCCACCAGACGGACAGCCAATGCCGTGCCTGAGGGGATGGTTACCTTCTTCGGGGGCGGAGGAGGTGGCGGAGTATCCGGTACAGGCGCCGGGGCCGGAGCGGGTGCTGCAGCCGGAGGCGGGGTTTGCTGGGCTACCTGCTGGGGCGCTGAAGACGAGTCGTCCGAGGACTTGTGCGATTTCTTAGCGTGATGAGATGTGGGTTGCGGTTGTGGCTGCTCTGGTGCGGGAGCAGGTGGCGGCGTTGCCTGAGCCGCTTGCATCGGCGGCTGCGAGCCGACTTGCAAGTTATTCACGACTTGCTTCACGCCCGGTTCGGAAGATGCGTACCGAGCAGCGGCCTCGCGCTGCGCATCATTGTCGACGCTTCCGGATAGCGTGACCGTGCCGTTTGCGGCTTGCACAGCCAGTTGCTTGCCTTGCAATCCGGAATCGCCATTCAGCTTGCTTTGAATGTCGCTGGCGATCTGAGAATCGTTCGGGGTCTTATTGCACCCCAAGGCCAAAGTCAACGCGAATAGAATTAAAACTGCACTCAAGTAGAGAGAGGCTCTCGACTTCATAAAACACTCCTGTTGGTGTGAGTCCAGTATATGAGAATTAGATGCAGAGTAGATGGTGATCTAACGCAAAATTATTAACCGAAAGTGCTCATCACACGGGCTTCCGCACGGAACTCAAAAGCTACTTACCGTGCAGGAACTTGTAATCGAGGATGCTGGCGGCGAGGCCAGGATTGGTTTCCTTCTCCGCTGATTCCTTTTGATTTTCTTTGGCACGGATGATGCGGCCCTGGCAAAGTACCGTGCTGTTCTTCTGCCCGGAAATTTCTTCCGGCATTTCAAAAACCATTTCGACCAGCGTGTTCTCCGGGAAGCGTTGTGTGCCGCGGAAGAGCACTCCAGACTGACTGAGATTTTCAATGGTGCCGTCGTACCAACTGCCCAGGTTTTTGACGCGATAGCGCAGCGGAGTGTCCAGCCTGAGCCGACGCGCACGCGGAACCCAACTGGGTTTGCGGCTATGACTACGACGGCGGGAGGTGGTTGCCTCAACAGCGCTGTTGGATTGGCTGCGATCCACGCGTTCGGTGCGCCGCATGGTCTTCCAATCATATTTATATTCGACGGCACAAAGCAGGCAGACCTGGTAATACTCGCCATCGGAAGCCCGTCGTGGCCAGGAGAATTCGTGGGAACAGCGTCCTAACATGAGAACTTCCAGTAACTTCTGCGGCATGGGCGTAATCCGGCCCGGCATGGCCGGTGAACTCATGATGTACCGGTCTGCGTGTTTTGGATAGGTTACCTTCGTGCAGTTGAGAATCAGCGGGGTTAACCAGTCGTCTGACCGAAATCGCCTCGGGGGTCGGTTGTTACACGCGGCTCTGCGTACTTCGCGAGTTCTTCGCACCCTTTGCCATCGAAAACTTTCGAGCGAATGAGCCAAAAGCGCGGGGAGCGGCGGTTGCGTGATGTCTCGCTAGGGATTCAAATAGAAAAGATGAGAGTTTTCAGACGAATTCTGCTTGTGTTGGCGATTTTGTGCGCGGTCAATTGCACGCGTTCGAGTTCGACGATCAAGGGTGCGGAGGCAGTCAGGCCTGTGGACCTGCAGTTACAGGTCAGCACGCCATTCCGATTTGTCGCCTATGGGGACACGCGTTTCACGGATCCACGTGACACGGAAGCATCAAATCCTGCGGTGCGCCGAACCTTGGTGCAGGCGATTGCGGATGCGCATCCGGCATTCATCTCAATTGGTGGCGACATCTCTTACTACGGGCAGAGCGCGAATGACTGGAAAGTCTTTGATGAAGAAACCGCGGTCTGGCACGCAGAGAAGATTCCGATTTTTCCGGCTCTGGGGAACCATGACTTGCGCGAGATTCAGAGATTTGCACTTAAGAATTACTTCGCCAGATTTCCTGAGCTGAAGGACTGTCGCTATTACTCGGTTCGGGCGGCGAACACAATGATGCTGGTGCTGGACAGCTCATTGGACGAGATGGCGGGCCCGCAAGGCGAGTGGGTCAGGCAGAAGCTGGATTCAATTCCGGGCGATGTGGACTTCGTATTCCTGGTGCTGCACCATCCCCCGTATACGAGCTCTTCGGACGCGAGGAAGCATGGAGGTGGGCACTCGGCGCGGAGTCCGGAGATGATGCTGGCGAAGATGCTGGAAGTGCGGCAACAGATTATGCGGGCGCGCATCGTGGTGTTTGCCGGGCACGTGCACAATTATGAACGGCATGAGCATGGCGGGGTCACTTATTTCGTGACTGGCGGCGGGGGCGCACATGCTTATCCGATCGAGCGCGGCCCGGACGACCCGTTTCCTGATCACAACATTAACTATCACTATCTGCTGGTAGAAGTTGATCGAGGGAAGCTGAAGGTCACGATGAACCGAGTCGATTTAACCACCGGGAAAGCAATATGGACCCAACCGGATGCGGTGAACATGGTGACGCAGAATGCGATGGCGGCGTCAGCTCAGTAGGTATGTATCACGGTTAGCTGCAGCATGGAAGCGAGTGAAATGGGAATTGAGATGCGCGGCCTGTGTCCGCTGATTCAGGTATTCGACATGCAGGTGTCGTTACGGTTCTATTGTGAACTGCTCGGGTTTCAGATCTTTCAGAAGGCTCCGGGTGGCGGCTGGGTATGGTTGAGACATGGTGACGCTGAGCTGATGCTCAATACCGCATACGACGACGGCGAACGGCCGGACAAACCTGATCCGCAGCGTTTACTTGCTCATCGAGATACTGGATTGTTCATCGGATGCCCGGATGTCGACCGTGCATACGAATACCTCACCGCAAAGGGCTGCGAAGTTTCAAAACCCAAAGTCGCCCCCTATGGCATGAAGCAGATGTATTTGAAAGATCCCGATGGATTCGAAATCTGCTTGCAGTGGACAGAGAAGAGCGCTGCGAAGCGTTGACCGTTGGAATCGAGGCTTGGGTTGGCAACTGTTAGTCAGTTCTTTACGAACGTGAGCAATGTTACGAACTTGGCCCACCCTGTGGCATAAAGCGCGAGAAGGGTGGGGCAACCGTGATTCACTTTTCTGCCGCCAAAGCGTAGGCAGCCCCTCAATTGTCCTCTATCGACCTCCATTTTGAAGGTTGCATGCCGTACACACAGATTTAATAAGTCTGCGGCTTCATTGACTTGCCCTCGGTTTCGCTCGTAAGATTCCGCTTCCCATCGTCGTTTGGGAGTGAACAGGATGATCCGCGAACGCTTGAGCAAAACCCGTCCGATAGCGGAAGAGAACTTTCGCTGGCGTGGTGGCGAGATTACACGGCTCGAGGGTTTCTCCGATGCGGTTTTCGCATTTGCCCTCACTCTGCTAGTCGTTTCGCTGGAAGTTCCGAGAACCTTCGACGAATTAATACGGGCAATGAAAGCGTTCCCGGCGTTTGGAGTTTGTTTTGCGATCCTGGCGGTGGTTTGGCACGATCATTGCCGCTTCTTTCGGCGATATGGACTACAGAATTCCTGGATGACTTTTCTCAATTTTGTGCTGCTATTTGTGGTGCTGTTCTACATCTATCCTCTAAAGTTTCTCTTCTTTACAACGTTTGACGGTGCAGCGGTCCCAGCAGAGCAGGGCCGAACTCTTCTGCTCATTTACGGGCTTGGCTATGCGGCGATCTTCCTGACATTCCTGCTGATGTATGTACATGCCTGGAAGCGACGCGAGGATCTGGCCTTGAATGCTATTGAGTTAATGAAAAACGCGTCAGAGCATCATCGACCATTTGGCAATGACGTCGGTGGCAGTGTTATCGGTAGCAATGGCACTGCTCCTGCCACTGCGGCTGGTCGCACAGGCTGGTTGGTTCTATTTCGTGATCCCGGTTTATTACACGATTTCCGGAACGATCTATGGCAGGCGGGAGGAGCGAATGAAACGGGAAACGCAGGCCGCTGGCGGGGCGTGAACCAACCATACAGGGCACTGAGGACGCCGAGGGAAAGCAGGTAAGTCAGTTTGCATCATTATTTAGAGCTGAGCCGTTGCATGGTGGCACCGAGAACCGCGCCTTGATGCGGCTTTTGAACGAAGGCGATCAGGCGAAGATTATCGGTAGGAACGCCCGACGGAAGGGGCAGGCGCAAATCCTCCGCAAATGATTGTTCTTTTTGCAGAGATCCAACTTTTGTGAGGCTGCGCACGACGGCGGTGTGCGACAGCTTGTGGCCGGAATTCTCTCCGGCGGACACCTGCGATTCAGCATGATTCAGGGCGATGGCAATATAGACATCTCCTTTTTCGCCTTTCGGCAGAGCCGCGACTTCCAGGTGAGCGAGGAGAGTATTTGCCGCTTCGATCTGCATAGCTGACAAACGCAAATCAATCTTTGGAGCAGCGGCCGCCTTCGTGAAAGCCTTGCTCGCGGCACCCTGGTTGCCGCCGACAAATTCGCTGCTCCCATCAACCACCATTTGCGGCGTGTAAACCGTTTGCAGCGCGAATTCGCGGGCGTACTCCTGTTGGCGTTCGCTGAAAAAAGGGGACGAGAAAGGATCCTTCCAGCCGTCGTGGTTCCAATAATCGACGTGCTCGCTCAAGACGATCATCTGGGCCCGGGAGAATGGCTGTTGATCGAGCTTTTCGAGAAAGGCATCGGCCGGCGGGCAATCCGAACATCCTTCCGACGTGAACAGTTCGACCAGAATCGGCGTGGCCGGAGTTGAGTTTTCAGCGGCGCGCATGGCCAACGAAAATGCCAATAGCAGCAGAACAACGGCGGTGAATTTTACGCCCATATTGCCATTCGGGGCCACCATCCCCCTTGGAAGAACAGACCTTCGACTCCAGCAGTAAGTTTACGCCGCTCGGAGACCAACGTTGTATATGCCGGGGCAGAGTCTATGGCTATAATCGCCAGCCAGCCGGAAGCAAACGCGCGGCCACCAGAAGTTCTCACGTCCCTAAGTCATTGCATGGGTCGTTAGAAAACCCTGTAGAACGAGGCCGACGTAGAGGGACCAAGAGCCGTCTCGCATCCCGATGCAGCTCTGGTTCAGCAACCCGCGATGCAAACTCGGGGCATGAAAGTGTCCTCTTAAAGAGGTGGATTTGGCCGCGTCGCGAAACGGAATGAAGGCCGCAGTTTTATTGGCGTGTTTGTTGACAATCCCGGACCTCGCCGGGGCGCAACTGCTGACGGTTAAAGCCGATCCTCTACCTCCTTCGGCCAATGACGGCGCGGCTCCCAATGCAGCAAGCGCGTCCAGAAGCTCGATAATTAACTCGGCGATTTCGGTTGAGAATGCCAGTCCGAAGCTTTCCGCGGGTTGCAGATCGATTTCGACGGTGGTGAATTCATCGACTGATTACATACCGCTGACGCGGCACTGCAAATTCGAGGCATTCCGCCGGCAAACCTACTCGCCATTCACTTTTATCTCGGTTGCGTGGGAAGCTACCTGGGGGCAAGCCTGGGACCAGTGGCCGCAGTACGGGCAAGGCATGCAGGGCTGGAGCAAGCGATTCGGGGCCAGCCTCGCGGATACGGAATCGCGGCGATTCATCCAAGGTTTTCTGTTGTCATCTTTATTTCATCAGGACCCGCGGTATTTTCCATCCGAGCAGAAGAATGTTTTCGCTCGGCTCGCGTACGCGGCCTCGCGGGTCGTTATAACGCGGACCGATGCTGGCGGGAGCGTGGGCAACACATCCGAGCTATTGGGCACATTGCTGACGAGTTCATTGCAGAATGCCTACTATCCGCGCCCGGACCGCGGCTTCGACAATACTCTGAACCGGTTCACGGGTGCGTTGACTTCGGACGCGATTTCCGACATTGTGCACGAATTCTCTCCTGACATGAGACGCATGTTCCATCGGCATGCGCCAAAGAAGGTTCTGGAGATCGAGGACAGGCTGCCGATACCGCCGGAAGATAAGCCGTAAGGGCCTAAAAGCAGCCGCTTGGCGAAGCGCCGATGCGATCCGGCACCTAAAAGCAAGCAACTAAGACATTCAAGCTGAGCGACTGGATAGCTACTCCTTTTCTTTTCTGCGGAGCAGTGTTAGAAGGTTGGTTCCGTCTTAATGGAGGCCGTGTGCGGTCGATCCTCACTGCTCTTGTTCTTCTTACTGTGGCTGCATTGGGCATTTTACTTGCGGAGAAACAACAGAATTCCGCGCAATCGAGTGAAGTTTTGCTCCGGCACGTTTCTCTGCCAACCAGCAAGATGCTGCTGGGGGCGTCGCCTGGGGTCGTTGCAGAACTCGATGGGTTCACGCCCGCGATTGCGTTGAGCCCGGACCACCGCTATGCGGCATTTCTGCACGATGGTTATGGCAGCCAGAACACTCTCGGCCGTCAATCGATCTCAATTCTCGACTTGAACTCAAACCAGCTCACAAATTCTCCCGACGAGCGACTGGGCGAGGACGCTCCCCAAAGCTATTTCATCGGGTTGGGATTCAGTTCGGATGGCAAACATCTCTATGCGTCGGTCGGATCGGTAACCGATCCGACTGGTGAAAAAGCGGGCGACACGGGCAATGGCATTGCCGAATACAGCTTTACCGACGGGAAAATCACTCCGGCTCGCTTCATGAAGATTCCGCTGCAAAAGGTGGGCAAGGGAAAGAAGGTCGCGTATGGATTGCGGCAAAGCGACAAAAAAATGGGGGTTCCCTATCCTGCCGGATTCGCCGTAATCCCCGGCAGAGATGGGAAAGCCGACAAACTGCTGATCGCGAACAATTACTCCGATAGCGTTGTGCTCCTGGAGACGGATAGTGGGCAGGTTCTGAAAACGATCGACGTCAGCGAGCACAAGATTGTTCCCGCGGAATTTCCGTACAGCTGCGTGGTGGCCCGGGATGGAGTGCGAGCTTGGTGCAGTTTGTGGAACGCGTCGAAGGTCGTGATGTTGAACCTCGAGTCAGGGCACATCGTGCGATCGATACCGCTGCATCCGCCGGCAAAGCCAACAGACCCGGGATCGCATCCGACGACGTTGTTGCTGAGCGCCGATGAGAGCCTGCTGTTCGTAGCGCTGTCGAACGCGGACCAGGTGATGATGGTCGCGGTTGGGAGCGGACCCGATCGTCCGCTGGGCGCAAGTCTGATTTCAAGCGAAGGGAAGGTGCTAACGCTGGCGGGATCGTGCCCGGGGGCGATGGCTTTGTCCGGGGATGGTTCGAAGCTGTTTGTTGCGGACAGTTGTCTGAATGCCGTCGCGGTTTTTGATGTGGCCGGCATTCGCAAGAGTCCCATGACTGTGATGCCCGTATATTCGCCGGCAGGTTTCATTCCCACTGACTGGTATCCGACAGCGCTGGCGACGGTGGGAAATGATCTGCTGATTGCCACATCGAAGGGCCAGGGAACCGGACCGAATAACTTTCCCGGAAGATCGCAGTACGAAAAACGGCAGGGGCATGCGTACATCGCGACATTACTGCATGGAAGTGTGGCGCGACTGAATATCAGCCAGACCGAGCAACAGTTGCCAGAGCTGACGAAGCGAGTGGTTGAGGCCAATCGCCTGGATCTCGACCCGGGCAGCATCCGCTTTGCCCAGGGCACCAATCCGATCCGGCATGTCATTTACATCATCAAGGAGAACCGCACGTACGACCAGATTCTCGGAGATCTGAAGGTGGGGAATGGGGACCCGTCGCTCACCATGTACGGCAGTGACGTCACGCCAAATTTGCACAAGCTGGCATTGCAGTATGGGGTCCTGGATAACTTCTATGACAGTGGAGAAGTCTCGGGGAACGGGCACGACTGGTCCACGTCTGCGATTACCTCCGACTACGACGAAAACACCTGGCAGATTGCCTATCGAGGCAAGGAGCGCACCTACGATTTTCAGGGAGATGTCACGGACGAACTGCCTTTGGAAAACAATGAGCCGGACGTAAATGAACCATCCAGCGGATACATCTGGGATGACCTTGCGGCGCACGGAGTAAGTTTTCGTGATTATGGAGAGTTCGTGAACACGATCTGGTGCACGCCGGAGCGAGTCGCATCACCGCAGCAAGGTACGCCATCACCGTTTGAGGCGAAGTGTCCGCGTGCGGAGGTGCAAAAAGGGGAGCCACTGCCGTCCCACATCGGGCAGCCACATGGAGGCGCGAGTCCCTGGCCATGGCCGGTGCCGATGATGCTGAGGACGAAAGCGACCAAGGCGGTGCTACGTGAGCACATCGACACAAATTTCCCTGACTTCAATACGGACTATCCTGACCAACTGCGGGCTGACCAATTTCTGAATGAGTTCGATGGATTCGTTGACGCACGCGGAACAGCGTCGCAGATGCCTAGTTTTGTCCTACTATACTTGCCGAATGATCACACCCACGGGACGACGCCCGGGCATCCGCGGCCAGCGGCGTCGGTCGCGGACAATGACCTCGCCGTCGGGCGGGTGGTCGAGGCAGTTTCCCACAGTCCTTATTGGGACGATACGGCCATCTTTATTGTTGAGGACGATGCGCAGAATGGAGCCGATCACGTCGATGCACACCGCTCTACTGCGTACGTGATCAGCAAGTATTCTCCCGGATCGGCCGGCCAGCCTTACGTCGATCATCATTTCTATACGACCGTGAGCGTCATTCATACGATGGAGTCGCTGCTAGGCCTGCCCGCTATGAATCAGAACGATGCTTATGCACCGCTGATGACTGGATTGTTCTCGGGAGCAGGGGACCAGCCGGCATTTACAGCCGACTGGAGCAATCGCGACGATGGATTGCTCTACCAGATAAATCCGCCGAAAGCGGAGGGCGCAAAGCAATCGGCGGCGATGGACTTCTCTCGCCCTGATGCTGCGAACGCGGCAGTGCTCAATGCCGTGCTATGGCGCGACCGCAAAGGGAATGTGCCGATGCCCGGGCCTGAACATAGCTCGCTCAGTGGCGATTCAAACCACCAGCAATGACTCTTCACACATCCTTAAAGATGTTCAGCTAGAATCTCGGGAATGCCTGCCGCGATTGAGTGCCGGGATCTGCGCAAGACTTACGACGGAAAAGTCGAAGCGGTGCGTGGTCTGAATCTGCGGATCGAGACCGGCGAATGTTTCGGGCTGCTCGGGCCGAACGGGGCAGGGAAGACCACAACAATCGAAATTCTCGAGGGTTTGCTGGAACCCACCTCCGGGCGAGTCACGATTCTCGGTCGTACGTGGCAGGAAAGCCCGCGTGAGCTGCGAGAGTGGCTCGGGATTTCGCTGCAGGAGACGCGGCTCTCGGAAAAGTTGTCGGTACGAGAAACCATTGACCTGTTTGCTAGCTTCTATCGCGAGCCCCGATCCACAGATGAAGTTCTTGATGAGCTGCAATTACGGGAGAAGGCGGATGCTTGGGTGGGAAAGCTTTCGGGAGGTCAGCGGCAAAGGCTGGCTGTGGCGACCGCGCTGGTAGGAAGTCCGAGGATCTTGTTTCTGGATGAACCGACGACCGGGCTGGATCCACAGAGCCGGCGGCAGCTTTGGGACATTGTTCGCGCGTTCCAACGCGAAGGCGGCACGGTTCTGCTTACCACGCATTACATGGATGAAGCTGAACGGCTGTGCGATCGACTTGCCATTGTCGATCATGGACAGATCATTGCCGAAGGCACGCCGGCGGAGTTGATTGAGCGGTTGGGTGGACATCATGTGGTCGAGTTTGAAGCAAGCGGCAATGGAACCGGCTCAGGGGCGGAGCGCTGGAAAACTTTGCCTGGCGTGGAAGCTATTCGACAGGACGACGGTGTCGTCTGCTTGACAGTGCGTGAACCGCATCAGACCATTCCCGCGTTACTGGATGCGGTTGGGCGCGCGGGTGGTCAATTGGAGCACCTGACCACGCGGCAGGCGAGTTTAGAAGATGTGTTCGTGAAGTTGACGGGGAGACATTTGAGAGAAGAATAATTTGGCGTTCAAACTTCTTAACCGCAAAGATCGCGGTGATCGCTGAGGAAGCGGTTCCCCACCCTGACGCCCAAAACGCGAGCGACAAGGTGGGGCAACCGAGGTTGTAGAGTGCAATGAACATGACTACTGCACAACAAATACCGAGAATCCCAAGCGCTTCGAACCAGAGAAGCACTTTGCGCAATGGAAGATGGGCTGGGTACACGCATCTGCTCATGGCGCGTCTGAAGGAGATGAAGCGCGAGCCGGAAGTGATCTTCTGGGTATTTGGTTTTCCGTTGTTGCTGGCGCTTGGTTTAGGAATCGCGTTTCGTAACAAGCCGGGGGATACAACTTCGATAGCCATCGTGGATACTCCCGGTGCGCAGCGGGCCGTGGATTTGATCGAGCATTCGCAGCGGAAGAATATGGTTCGCAGCACACTGTTGTCGCGCGAGCAGGCCGCCAAGGGCTTCAGGCTGGGGAAGTATGATCTCGTGGTCGAAGTCAAGCCTGACGGTTCGTTCCAATACGTATTTGATCCCGCGCGCCCGGAAAGCGTGCTGTCGAAATCGGAAGTGGATGATGTATTGCAGAACGCAGCCGGTCGACAGAACCCGGTCGCCACATCGGCGGTGACGTCCAGCGAGCCGGGGTCACGATACATCGACTTTCTGATTCCCGGATTAATTGGAATGAACGTGATGAATGCGGCGATGTGGGGGATTGGGTTCGCGGTCGTGGATATGCGCCAACGCAAGCTGCTCAAGCGCTTTGTAGCAACGCCGATGCGGCGCAGCGACTTTCTTTTGGCGCTGGCCAGCAGCCGCCTATTGCTGATGATCACCGAGGTCGGGCTGCTTCTCGGGTTTGGTGTGCTGGTGTTTCACATGCGGGTGCTCGGCGCGGTGCTAACCATCCTGATCATCGGTGCGATCGGCGCCTTGGGATTCGCTGGAGTGGGACTGCTGACCGCTAGCCGGGCACAGAAGATTGAGAGCGTGAGCGGACTTATTAATGTTGTGATGATGCCGATGTGGATCTTCTCTGGTGTTTTCTTCTCGTATGAGCGATTCCCAGCTGTGATTCAGCCGTTTATCAAAGCCTTGCCGCTGACTGCTTTGAACGATGCGCTGCGGGCCACGATTCTGGAGGGTTCCTCGTTTGCGAGCCAAGGCGGACGGATGCTGGTACTGGTGATTTGGGGTGGTATTTCGTTTGTGCTTGCGCTGAAGTGGTTCCGCTGGACGTAAAACTGAAGCTTGAAAGGCAGAGAACGCAGAACGAAACAAAATCTCAAGATGTACTCTCGATTGTTTAACCGCTTCATGAGCCCTGCTACACTCCTTCCAATCGCAAGACTTGTAATTTGACAATCCGCCACTAGCACAACGTACAGCTTTTTCTGTAGAGGCCTCATCAGAGGTGCAGATGACAACGGTGGCGAAAGCGGCCCTCACGCACTTTTTCGACCAGCTCAGCAATACGAGCAACCGGATTCTTCTGCTCGACTACGACGGCACGCTGGCGCCGTTTCGCGTGCAGCGTGATCGCGCATTGCCTTACCCGGAAGTTGCTCCGCTTATTGACCGCATCATCGCAAGTGGAACGCGCGTGGTTTTAATTAGCGGACGCGCCGCCAAGGAAGTTCGGCACCTCTGCGGGATTCAACATCACCCTGAGATCTGGGGAAGTCACGGACTGGAGCGGCTACTCCCCGACGGCAGCTATCACATCGAGCAGATTTCCTCGCAAGAGGAAGCTGGAATCGCTAATGCAGCGCATTACCTGCGCGAGCGTGGATGGGAACAGCACATGGAGATGAAGGCCGGCGGCGTGGCGCTTCACTGGCGAGGTTTGCCGGAGAGCCAAGCGGAGCGCATGAAGCAGAATGTCGAGCAGGCCTGGCGTGAGTTGCTGCTGGTGTATCCATTGCAACTGCTTAACTTTGACGGCGGAGTTGAGGTTCGGGTGCAGGGCAAAGACAAAGGGAAAGCGGTTGGCGCCATCTTAGGGGAAAGCAACCCGAATGCAGTTATTGCGTATCTCGGGGACGACCGCACGGACGAAGATGCGTTTCGGACCTTAAAAGGAAGGGGTCTGACGGTGCTGGTACGAGATCAGTTCCGATCTACTCTGGCTGACATCCAGCTGCGCCCGCCACAAGAACTCCTTCAATTTTTACGGGATTGGCTGAGCGCTTCCGGGAGAACGCCTGATGCTAACTAGCGGCAGACTCATCAACGTCTCGAATCGCTTACCCGTTTCGATTAAGAAAACTGCAAGTGGGCTGCGCCTTGAACGCAGTTCCGGTGGCTTGGCCACCGCGATTGAGAGCGTCTGGCAAGATCAACCAGGAGTTTGGATCGGATGGCCTGGGACGATAGAAAATGAGGTGGTCGATCACGCCTTGGCGCGAGCCTCCCGTCGACGCTCCCACGCTTTGCAAGGGGTCGCTTTGACCAGCGAAGAAGTCGACAAGTTTTACGCGGGTTTTACCAACGAGATTATCTGGCCTTTGTTCCACGACATGCCCACCCGCTGTAACTTCGATCCCGATTACTGGGAAGTGTATCAGCGGGTGAACCGAAAGTTTGCGGCGGCCGCAGCGCAGACTGTTCGCGAAAACGATTTCGTTTGGGTGCACGATTATCACTTGATGCTGGTTGGGCATTATTTGCGGCAAATGAGCAAGCAATGCCAGGCTGGGTTTTTCCTCCACATTCCATTTCCATCTCCCGACATCTTCGAGCAATTGCCGTGGCGTGACGCGATTCTGCGATCGCTGCTGGAATTCGACGTGGTCGGATTCCAGACCGATCGGTATCGCAATAATTTTCTCGCCTGTCTGAAGCATCTGCATGCAGATGCGGCGTTCGAGGCTGCCGATCCCCACACAGTAGTGCGGTTGCAAGGACGCGAGACGATCGTGGGCACATTCCCCATCAGCATCGACTTCAATGAGTTCGCGCAACGGGCGTCGCGCCCCGAAGTTGCTGGGCGGGCAGTCAGCGTGCGTCAGGAATTTCTGGAAACAATTCTGGTGTTAGGCGTAGACCGGCTGGATTATACGAAGGGCATTCCGGAGCGGTTGAAGGCATTTCGTTTACTGCTACGGCGATTTCCCGAATTGCGGCGGCAGATCACGCTGGCGCAGATTGTGGTGCCGAGCCGGGAGGACATCCCCAAGTACAAGGAGCTGCGGCGTGATATCGAGCTGCTCGTGAGTCAGATCAACGGCGAGTTTTCCGAACGCGGTTGGGTACCGATCCATTACATGCACCGCAACGTCGGCCGGGATGAACTGCTCGCCCATTATCGTGCGGCTGATGTGGCACTGATCACTCCTCTGAAAGACGGAATGAATCTTGTAGCCAAAGAATTTTGTGCCGCGCAGGTGGATGAGCGCGGAGTCGTCGTGATCAGCGAGTTTGCGGGAGCCAGTGATGAGTTGCGACACGGCGCAATTTTGGTGAATCCGAATGATATTGCCGGTGTGGCCCAAGCCATTCGCGATGCGTCGTTGATGTCTCCGGAAGAAAAAAGCACGCGCATGCGGCTTTTGCGGAATATCGTGAAAGAGCACGACGTGCATCGCTGGGCTCGGGCGTTTCTGGCCGCGGCGGCGCTGCTTTCGCAGGAAGCGCCAAGTGGCGGCCCACCGCCAGGTCCGCGGCTGGTGCAAGGGAAGAAGCCTCGCGAGGACGTTCCCGGTGTGGCGCTGATCGCATCTCCGGCGATGGTCAGAGCGCGGGGAACCACGCTGACGGGCTAGTCTTTTTTGGGGCCAGCCATCTCAGCTTGTTCATACATGGTCTCGATCTGCTGGCGATAACGTTCTTCGACGACCTTGCGGCGCAGCTTCATGCTGGCGGTGAGGGTGCCGTCTTCGGCGGAAAACTCATGCGGGACCACGATTATTTTTTTCAGTTGCTCAAAGCGTGCAAGGTCGCGGTTTATTTCTCCCACGATTCCTTCATAGAGCTCTCGTACCCGAGGGTTCGCCACCAGTTCCTCGCGGGATGAGAAGGCAACGCGATTGGCGCGAGCCCAGTCTTCCAACAACGGAAAATAGGGAGCAATCAATACAGCAGGGAATTTGCGTTTATCGCCAAGCACCACCGCTTCTGCGACAAGCGCGTTGTGCTTCAAGGAATTTTCCAGAGGCTGGGGAGCAATAAATTTCCCGCCCGATGTCTTGATCAGATCTTTCTTGCGATCCGTGACAGACAGAAATCCTTCAGCATCGATGTTGCCGATGTCGCCGGTCTTGAACCAATCTCCCTCAAATACGTTGGCGGTTTCCTGCTGCTTGTTCCAATAGCCTTTAAATACTGAAGGGCCGCGCACGAGAATCTCGCCGTCGCTGGCGATTCGAACTTCCACGTTGCGCAACGGTTTTCCGACGGTGCCAAGCTTGTGAGCAGTGGGAGTGTTTACGGCGATGACGGGCGAAGTCTCGGTTAAACCGTAGCCTTCATGAATACGGATGCCCATATCGGCAAACCATTCAGCCAATTGGCGTCCCAATGGCGCGCCACCTGAGATGAAGGTTTGCGCGCGTCCGCCCAGTCCGGTGCGTACTTTGGAATAGACGAGACGATCGGCAATTCGCCAGCTTAGAGAATTCGGCGTGCGACCCTGATTGATTTCGGTGCGGTGAGTGCGACCGACGGCGCGGGCCCAGTTGTAAATTTGCTTCGCCGGAAACGCCTTTACCTTCTGATCCACTTGCCCGTGAATTTTCTCGTATACGCGGGGCACTCCGACAAAAATTGTAGGCCGGACTTCCTGCAAGGCTTTCGGGAGTTGATCGACAAAAGAGACGTAGGCCAGGGTCACTCCGCGGTAGAGCAGGCCTAGGTCGACATTGCGCGCAGTAACGTGGGAAAGGGGCAGAAATGAAAGGCTGATCTCACCGGGACCGAAATCGAGTGCGGGCAGCCATCCCGAAATATTCGAGGCGATGTTGCCGTGCGTAAGCATGGCACCCTTGGGCACTCCGGTTGTTCCGGAAGTGTAGATGATGGTGGCAAGTTCGTCGGGCTTCGCTAATCTGGAGGCGGAATCGAATTTGGCATCGCGTTCGGTTGGGCCATCCAGCATGAGACGTTGCATGTGAAAAGCATGGGCAGTCTCAACCGCATCCATGACCACGGTTTTTTCAACCGGGGTCTGCTCCCGCACCGCCATGATCTTTGAAAATTGCTTATCGCTGGAAAGAAAAATAACCCGCACGCCAGCATCGCGAAGAATGTGCGCGGCCTGCTCGTCGGTGAGGGTGGCATAGATGGGAACCACAACCGCGCCGAGCAGAAGGCAGGCGAAGTCGGCAACGGCCCACTCGGGGCGGTTCTCGCTGAGAATCGCGACGCGGTCTCCTTTATTAATGCCCCACTGCTGCAGTGCCCGGGCCACGCCGACCACGTTGCGATAGAACTCGGATGCCGAGATCGAGACCCACTGGATGGCCTGCCGGTGCATCATTACCACGCGATCGTCGCGATCGGCGATGGCAAAAAAAATGTCGTTAAGGGTTTGCAGGCTCATTTTCCGAAGGCCAGACGCTTGCCTACAACGACTCTACTTCGTTCGATCTTTCCCGCGCAATGACAAGAAGCACTCTGGAGTGTGAGAGAATAGACGCCGTTTTCGGGGAGGAAGAAGCGCATGAAGAAGTCGATCATCAGCGCGGCTCTGGCTGTGTGTTTCAGCGCAACCGTGCTGCCGCCCGTGCAGGTTCGAGCTGCTGACGAGACGCCGGCGCCCATGAAGTTGAAAGTCGGTGATACCGCGCCAGATTTCAAGCTCCAATATTTTGATGGTCATAAACTCAACGACGTGACGCTCAGCCAGTACCGCGGCAAGAAGAATGTGGTGCTCGCGTTCTACATCTTTGCTTTTACCGGTGGTTGAACGAAGCAGATGAAAAACTTCCAGCAGAATCTGGCAAAGCTGGAAGCCACCGACACCCAGGTCCTGGGTGTGAGCATGGATAGTCCGTTTGCAAACAAAGCATGGTCTGACCAGATTGGCGTTACCTTTCCATTGCTGAGCGACTGGGGCGGGGAGTTAACTCACAAGTACGGCGTGTATGTGGACGAATATAAGGCCGCACGACGCGTCAACATTTTGATCGGCAAAGATGGGAAGATTCTGGAAGAACAGTTGGACAGCGAGGCGATCGATCCCAGCAAGATTGTTGCGGCTTGCGAGCGTCCCAAGTTGAAGCAGTAGGCGATATTGATATGTGCTAAGAGGGGCATCACGCTGCTCTGTGATCGACAGAGTTTGACGCTCCATAGCACGGTTGCTATGATGACTTCGCGGGGTGGAGCAGTCTGGTAGCTCGTTGGGCTCATAACCCAAAGGTCGGTGGTTCAAATCCACCCCCCGCAACCAACCTTAAGCTCCATTAAATAAGCAACTTACAACATACCCCCTAGTAATTTGTGCTAATTTTGTGCTAGCGTTTGGCCGGATATCGCCATGCTCCTTATTCCGGTCATCGAGATTTTTGTGCGCCACAGCACCCAGTGCGAACATCGTGGCGATGAACGGTGGAAAAGGTGCCGTTGCCGCAAGCACCTGCGCTGGACTTGGAATGGAAAGCAGGAGCGTCAAAGTGCCAAGACCCGCTCTTGGGAGGCCGCCGAACGCGCGAAGCGCGCCCTCGAGCTGAGGTACGAGACAGCACAGCTGGGAGCGCAACGGGACGCTAGTCCCGCCAGCATCGAGGAGGCGATCCGAGCTTTTCTGGCAGAGAAGCAAGGCGGTCGCGCCGCCTTAAACACCCTGGCGAAATACCGCCTAACGCTCGCCCGGCTCCAAGAATTCTGCGACCGCGAGAATCTCCACTTCATGCCTGAAGTCCGGCTTGAACACCTCTCTGCCTGGCGCGCCGAATGGGGGCAGCACTACCACAGCAATTTCGCATTGCGTAACAATCAGAGCCGGGTGCGCCACTTCTTCGCCTATGCACACAACGCCGGCATGATTGAAAATAATCCGGCAAGAAAGTTATCGCCCATCAGAATCACGGATGAGGATTTCGAAGTCGACCCGTTTAGTCAACAGGAATACAAAAAGATACTCGAAACAATCACCACCTGGGCTGAGCTTTCGCCGGTACAGCGCGAACGGCTGAAAGCACTAATCCAGTTGCAGCGCTGGTCTGGTCTTTCATTTGTCGATGCCGTGTGCCTGGAGAGAAGGGAACTCGTCAAAAACGGCCCTCGATATCGTATCGATACTCGCCGAAGGAAAACCGGAGCTCAGGTGAGCAATGTCATCCCGAAGGTTGTCGCGGCAGAACTGCTGCGCCTGAAAACGAACAGCATTTACTTCTTCTGGTCTGGACAGTCGTCACAAAAATCCGCCACTTCCTCCTATGACAAGTTGTACCGCAGACTCTTCCGAAAAGCGGGAATCGTCAATGGAGGGTCCCATCGCCTGCGGCACCTGTTCGCGGTGTCACTTCTGGAGAAGGGAGTGGATATTAGGCTCGTTTCCAGGGCGCTCGGACACAAAAGCGTTGCCATCACTGAACGTTATTATGCGAAGTGGTCGCGCCAGCAGCAGGTGAATCTGGAGAAGGCACTCGCAAGCTCGTGGTAAAACGGCCAGCGAAAACGCGCTTGAATCAGGCGATTAAGGACGCTCCCTTACCTTCAGCCGCGCGGCAGACGAGCTTCTCTATTGACAGCAGCATAAGCCAGGGATATAAGATTCCGTCTTCTATTTTGGTCCCGGCCTAATAATGCGGCAGTGGTGCCCTTCGCGCCACGTTTAGTGGAACCCGTAACCTTTCATCGAAACTTTCGCGCAGCTGCGCCACCGGGAGTCGTGATGACATGCCCAAACTGCTTCTGTCTTACCTCAGCCGTCTTATGGATGGGTTTTCTTGTGCTGCAAGTCGCGAGTGTGGGCCAGTCTGTCACCACGGTGGCGGGAGGCTTCGTCGGTGATGGAGGCACAGGTACGAATGCCAGCTTCCAGCTTCCCTACGACGTGATTCGCGATCGAAGCGGGAACATCTACGTGAGCGATCCCTACGCTCAGCGCATTCGAAAGATCGCAAGCACTGGAATCATCAGCACATACGCGGGGACTGGGATTGCTGGTTACAGTGGCGACGGTGGCCCAGCTAGTTCCGCGCAGGTTTTTTACCCAGACGGAGTGACGCTCGACGCGGCCGGGGATCTCGCTTTCGCTGATTATGGGAACAATCGGGTGAGGAAAATTGACCTGACCGGCAAGATCTCCACCATAGCTGGAAATGGAACCGCTGGCTACTGCG
>Ga0070741_10001209_pt1 | contig 81402 bp, 66 predicted proteins | sample Coa_R1_4_FD_66440 | JGI IMG/M metagenome (GOLD analysis project Ga0070741, IMG submission 66440) | Surface soil microbial communities from Centralia Pennsylvania, which are recovering from an underground coalmine fire - Coalmine... | ecosystem: Environmental > Terrestrial > Soil > Unclassified ...
CTCAACGCTTGGCTGGCATCGGTTCGGTCTGCACCTTGCAGCTCGATGCGGCGAGCGTGCCCTGCGCCTGCGCCATCAGGCCGGGCTCCGGCGCCAAGGCCTTGATCACGATCAGTCCGGACAGGCTCGGTGAATCGATGATCAGCCGGTCGGCTGCGGTGACATCCTCGTCTTCGGGCAGCGCCGCGTGCTGGGCTTCCGTCATCAGATCGAGTTCGATGACTTTGCGTCCGGCAGAACGGTCGTTGATGGCATAGTAGGCCAGTTCATTGCGGGTATAGAACGACACTGACGTGTAGGCCTGGCTCACGGGAACGGCGAGTTTGATCGGCCCACCGGACAGGTCGTAGCGACAGACGGCGACGGCAAAAGCAGGATCCATGAACGGCAGGGGTGCGCTGTTCGGATCTGGCTGGGGCAAGGTTGTGACCGCATTCAACTTGGTCATCGGCGCAAGCCGCGAATAGGCGTCCTGTGTCGCGATGCGTGGCAGGGCCAGCACGCTGACCAGATGCACGATGCCGCCGAGGAACAAGCCGGCCAGAATCGTAAATACCAACCGGATCATGGGCAGCTCACGGTCGCAATGGAGGGCATCGGCGCGTCGCGCTGCGTGCGCGTCGCAACGCCAACCGGCGTATCGTAGAGCCGCAGCACCAGCGTGTAGCGCTCTATGCCGCCCGTTGGCAGCCAGTTGCCGGCGCGCGAGCGCGAAGCGACCCGCAGCTCGAACGAGCCATCGGCGCCGCGAATGATTTCCTGGCTGGTGAAGCCGTAGCGCTGCAGCGAATTGGCCACCAGCCGTCCTCTCGCATCGTAGAGCGTCAGCGTCCAGAACCGTGCAGCGGGCGTTATTCCGCTGACCAGCACGTCGCAGCGTCCGTCAAGCGGTTGCTTGCGATCGTCGCGCGTGGCTGAGAACGCAACGCCGTCGCCGGTGCCGACCGGCAGTTCGCCGCTGCGCGCGATGGAGGCACGCGAATACGGATCAACGTCGGCAGTGCCGGTTCTCGGCCGTGCAGTCCAGGCGCCGATGGTCAGCGTGCCGATGTCGGTGCCGCGGGTTGCCGTCGTCCACGTGGCGCCGAGGCCAACGGCAGCGGCCAGTATCAGCGCCAGCAGGGTGACAAGGATAAGTCGCACGTTTAGTTCTTGCGTGGAGCGGTTGGTGCCGCCGTTTCGCCGGGCAATGCCGACGAGGCAAAGCTCTCGTTAAATCCTGCGGAGGTCGAGGACACCGGCTTGGTCGGCTTGGCAGGTCCCTCGGTCGTCTTGGCCGCCTCGTCCAGCATCTTTTCCACGCGTACCAGAATATCCGCGCCGCGCTTGGTGAGGACCGGCGGCGGCTTGATCTCCAGCGTTTTTGCGCCACCGTTGGCCGCCTGAGCCCCAGGCGGCGGGGGCGGCAGTTTCGGGCCCATGCCGACGCCTGCGAGTTCCTTGATTTCGACGCCCTGATGGGCGGCGGTCATGATGTCGTGCCAGGTCTGCGCCGGCAGCGAGCCGCCGGTCATGCGGTTGGTCGGTGAGTAGTCGTCGTTGCCGAACCAGACGGCGCACGTGAAGTTGCCGGTATATCCGACGAACCAGGCGTCGCGGTAGTTGTTGGTCGTGCCGGTTTTGCCGGCGGTCGGAATGCCGTCGAGTGCCGCGCGCCGCGCCGTGCCTTCGCTCACCACGTGGCTCATCATCTCGGCCATGTCGGCCGCAGTGTTGGGCGGGATCGCCTGCTTCGGCTTCGGACCGTCGCGGTCCCAGCGCCAGACCAGATCGCCGGCGCCGGTGCGAACTTCCAGCACCGCGTGAGGCGTGACCGACCTGCCTTTGTTCGGGAAGGTCGCATAGGCGACCGCGTGTTCGAGCACCGTGACTTCGTCGGCACCGATCGGCAGCGAGGGCGTGTCGGGCAGCGGCGCCTTGATGCCGAAGCGGCGCGCGACCTCCACGATCTTGGCGCGGCCGACCTTGGCGGGATTCGGCGACTTGCCGCCGAGCGCGATCGACAGCTTCACCGGCACGACATTGATCGAGCGGGTGATCGCCTGCGTCAGCGTCACCGCGCCGGAATAAGAGTGGCCGTAATTCTGTGGACACCAGTTGCCGATGCAGACGGGACCGTCGACCACGATCGACTTCGGCGTGAAGCCGTTCAAAAGGGCGGTGGTGTAGACATACGGCTTGAACGACGAGCCGGGCTGCCGGTAAGCGTCGGTGGCGCGGTTGAACTGGCTTGCGCCATAGTCGCGGCCGCCGACCATGGCGCGGACGCCACCGTCGAGATCGGAGACGACGGTTGCAGCTTGCGTGGCGTGATAGTCGCGGCCGAACTGTCGCAGCTGGTTCTCGATGGCTTCTTCGGCGGCGCGCTGCACATTCATGTCGATCGCGGTGCGGACGACGAACACGCGCTCATTGTAGGATTTCGGGAAGGTGTCGACGAGTTTGCGCATCTCGTCGAAGGCCCAGTCGAGATAGTAGTTCGGCGAGTTCTCATCGCGGCGGTCGACGGCGGTGGCCGGATTGCGGCGTGCGCCGAACACCTGGCCCTCGGTCATGAAGCCGGCATCGACGAGATTGTCGAGCACGACGTTGGCGCGTGCGCGCGCGGCCGGCAGGTTGATGTGCGGCGCATATTTCGTCGGCGCCTTGAAGAGCCCCGCGAGCATCGCGGCTTCCGCAAGGTTGACGTCGCGCGCCGACTTGTTGAAGTAGAAATGCGCCGCGCCGTCGACGCCGAAGGTGCCGCCGCCCATATAGGCGCGATCGAGATAGAGTTTCAGGATTTCGTTCTTGGTGAGCCTCGTCTCCAGCCAGATCGCCAGGAACGCCTCGTTCACCTTGCGCTCGATGGTGCGCTCGTTGGACAGGAACAGGTTCTTGGCGAGCTGTTGCGTGATCGACGAGCCGCCCTGCCGCACGCCGCCGGCTTGCGCATTGGTGACGATCGCGCGCGCCAGGCCCGGGATGTCGATGCCGAAATGGTCGTAGAAGCGGCGGTCTTCCGTCGCCAGCGTGGCCTTGATCAGGACGTCCGGAAAATCTTCCAGCGGGATCGAGTCGTTATGCTTGATGCCGCGGCTGCCGATCGGATTGCCGTAACGATCGAGGAAGGTGACCGCGAGGTCGGACTTCTTCAGCCAGTCCTCGTCGGCGGTCTCGCGGAAGGCGGGCACAGCCAGCATCAATAGCAGGATCAGGCCACCAAGGCCGAGGGTGGCGGCTTCCGACAGCGGCTCGATGAAAACCCAGCGCTTCCAGCGGCCGACATAGAAGCGGTCCATGAACGCCGAATAACGCTCATAGAGCTCGCGTGAGCCTTTGCCGGCCGAGAACAGCGTCGAATCGATGCGCGCGTCCAGATCCAGCATCCGGCGCCGGATCGTCTTCATCCATTCGGCTAAAACGGTGTTGGGCACGAGCAGGCGTTACCTGAAACAGGAATTCCGGTTTCGTTGTCTGACTTGAGGTCGATCACCGTTTGCGGTGCATGGCGCTCAAATCCTGCGGGAATGTTGCGGCAAAGCCAAGGCATATGGCGCCTTGGCCGTCACCAACCTATCTAGCCGAGTAGGCACGATAAACCAATGGCCCGCCTCACATTTCAAGGGGAAGGGATAACGTGGTCCGAACCTCGCGAAGTCCGGTCATCCTGAGCACTTGCGCCGCTCTTGCCGCGGACCTTAGAAGATCGGAAGGCAGCCAAATATCCGAAAAATCGGGATCCCATGACCAAAAAGCCCCAGTCGCCCTCACCACAAGAGGGATTCTTCTGGAAAACCAAGACGTTGGAACAAATGTCGGATGCGGAATGGGAAAGCCTGTGCGATGGCTGCGCCCGTTGCTGCCTGGAAAAGCTCGAGGACGAGGATACGGGCAAGATCTACTTCACTCACATCTCCTGCAAGCTTCTCGATGCAGGCCTTTGCTGCTGCAAGGATTATCAGCATCGTTCCGAACAGGTTCCGGATTGCGTCAGACTGACACCCGCCAACGTCCGCACGCTGAATTGGCTGCCGCCAAGCTGCGGTTATCGCCTGGTGGCGGAAGGCCGCGACCTCTATTGGTGGCACCCGCTGATTTCGGGCGAGCCCAATACGGTGCATGAGGCCGGCGTTTCCGTGCGAGGACGCGTGCAGGGGACCGAGGACGAAGTCCCGGACGAGGATCTCGAGGATCATATTGTGGGGTGGCCGGCGCTGCTGCCGAAGCGCGCGCGGCTGAAGAAGCGCCCGACGCCTTCCCGATAGCGAATTTTGCCCGATAGCGAATTTTTGAACCAAACGGCGTTCGCCGGGCAGCACCCATGCGCCCGACCCGCTGCCGCAACCCCGATTCGTCCCTTAATGAGGGAACATGTTTTGCGGTGAACCGCCCCTTTCCAGCATCACCTTCAGATGAACAAGTTCGAACGTCAGGGCCGTCCCTCGACCGACCAGCCAACATTGTCCGAAAGTCTCGCCAGCGAGCCCACGGTGGTGCCCGCGGACATCCTCGATATCAGCGACGCGGACGCGCCGCCGATCGCGCCTGCGCCGCTCACCCCAAGCGAGGTCCGCACCATCCTGCTGAGCCTGATGCTGACGATGTTCCTGGCCGCGCTCGACCAGACCATCGTTGCGACGGCGCTGCCGACCATTGGCCGGCAGTTCAGGGACGTTTCCAGCCTCTCCTGGGTGATTACCGCCTATCTGTTGGCATCGACCGCGGTCGCGCCGGTCTTCGGCACTTTGAGCGACATCTATGGCCGCCGCGGCATGATCATCACATCGATGAGCCTGTTCGTCGTGGGCTCGATCCTGTGCGCGATCGCCCCCAACATGCCGGTCCTGATTATCGCCCGTGGCCTTCAGGGCTTGGGCGGCGGCGGTATTCTGCCGCTCGTTCAGACCGTCATTGCCGACGTCGTCACGCCGCGTGAGCGCGGCCAGTACCAGGCCTATTTCAGCGGCGTGTGGATGGCCGCCGGCATTGGCGGCCCGATCCTTGGCGGCGTGTTTGCCGAACATCTCCACTGGTCGATGATCTTCTGGATCAACGTGCCGCTCGGATTGACCTCGCTTGCGATGCTGTTGCCGAAGATGGGCCGCATCCCGGTGTTCCACCGGCGCCGCAAGGTCGATTGGCTCGGCGGCGTTCTGCTGATGGCGGCCGCTGTCGTCGTGATGCTGGTATTGACCTGGGGCGGGAACCGTTATGCGTGGCTTTCGCCGGTCATCATGGCGATGATCGGCGCCTCGATCGCGCTCGCGTTCGCCTTTGTGTGGCATGCGTTGCGAGCCGACCAGCCGTTCCTGCCGTTGTCGCTGATGGGCGGAACAGTGGTGCCTTACGCGATGGTTTGCGGCGGCTGCGCCATGGGCGCCATGCTGGGACTGACGGTCTATCTGCCGCTCTATTATGAAGGCGTCTATCATCTCAGCGCGAGCGAGGCGGGCATGGCGCTGATCCCGCTGGCCGCGGTTTCGACCCTTGGCGCGGCAGTCGCCGGCAAGGCTATGGCGCGCTCCAAACACTATAAGCACGTTGCCATCATCGGAACGATCATCGCCGCAGCCACCGCGACAGCGCTCGCGTTGGCGCCGATGCCGCTGTGGCTCCTGCTGGTGCTGCTGTCGATCTTCGCCCTGGGCCTCGGTACAGCCTTTCCGGTCTCCACCGTTTCGTCGCAAAATGCGGTTGCGCGGTCGCAGGTCGGCACCATCACGGGTGCGACCAACTTCTTCCGTGCTCTGATGGCGTCGTTCACGGTCGCGGTCTTCTCGGCCATTTTGCTGACGGCGCTCGGCGGAGACATATCGCTTTCGGGCGAGCATCGCGGCGTGATGAGCGCAATTCCGGCCGCCGACATGATCGCTGCGTTCCGCTATGTGTTCGGCGCCGCTGCCGCGATGATGGTCGTCGCCTCCATTAGCATGGGGCTGATGGAGGAGAGGCCGCTCGCGGGTCCCGCGCGGCCGGTCGAGCTCGCCGAATAGATCAGCCTGGCTTCGCCGTTATGGAGCGCGCGATAAGCTCTTCCGTCGCGCTGGGTGCGTCTTCAATGACTGCTTCTTGAACGCGCGGCCATCGATCGACGCGGCATCAAATACGCACTCGATTTTCGATATTGGATCAATTAGTTATCTGAAAATCGGGGAATGAAGACCGTATCGATTAATGGGCCATTCAGGCCGTTCTTCAATGCCGCCGTAACCAATCGAACCCTAGATTCCGCGCCACTAAAGTGAGTAGCAGTGCTCTGGGGTCTGCGCGCAGGAGTTGTCCATGCTGCGGCTTGTTTCGCGATTCCTCAATGACGAGTCCGGCGCTACCGCAATCGAATATTGCCTGATCGCCGTCGGCCTCAGCATCGTGATCATCACCGCTGTCAACGGCATCGGCAGCGGCATGAACACCAAGTTCTCGTCGATCAATTCGTCGCTGAAATAGCGGCGTCCGTCTCGCGCTATCCGGCCTTCCTTGTCCGAACCGAACTGCGGGCGGGCTTTTTCGCGGCTGGAGCCTTGGTCTCGCTCTTCGCATCCTCTTTCGCCGCGCGCTTGCCGCTGATAGGCAGCAACATCTCGCGTTGACCTTCGGCGCGCTTCTTCGACTTCTTGCCCTTGGTCTTGGCTTCCGGGGGAGGCGCCTGCCGTTCGTTGGCAAGGCTGCGCTTGAGCGCGTCCATCAGGTTGATGACGTTGCCGCCGGTCTTCGGAGCAGCCTTCGCTGTAGGGCGAATGCCTGCACGCTTCTTGTTGATCAGGTCGATCAACGCCGTCTCATAGTGGTCTTCGAACTTGTCGGGCTCGAACGAGGCCGATTTCTGCTCAACGATGTGCTTGGCAAGGTCCAGCATGTCCTTCGTGACTTTGACGTCCTGGATGTCGTCGAAATATTCCTTTTCGCTGCGCACCTCGTAGGGATAGCGCAGCAGCGTTCCCATCAGGCCCTTGCCGAGCGGTTCCAGCGCGACAATGTGTTCGCGATTGGTCAGAACGATGCGGCCAATCGCGACCTTGTTCATGCTGCGAATGGTTTCGCGGATGACGGCGAAGGCGTCGTGCCCCACTTTGCCGTCGGGCACGAGATAATAGGGGCGGATCAGGTAGCGGCTTTCAATTTGCGCCTTCGGGACGAACTCGTCGATTTCGATGGTATGGGTCGATTCGAGCGCGAGGTCGTCGAGCTCGTCCTTTGTCACCTCGATGTAGGTGTCGGTATCGACCTTGTAGCCCTTGATGATGTCCTCAGATGCGACTTCCTCGCCGGTATCTGCATCGACCTTGGCGTATTTGATGCGGTGGCCGGTCTTGCGGTTGATCTGGTTGAAACTGACCTTTTCGGTGTCCGACGTCGCGGGAAAGAGCGCGACAGGACAGGTCACCAGCGAAAGGCGCAGAAAACCCTTCCAATTGGCGCGGGGGGCCATGGGATACTCCTCAAACGCAACAGACCAAAAGGCAACGATATCACTGCGCGGCGGGGTTTCAACCAAGCCGGGCCGGGAATCTGGCAACGGCGTTAACCGCGATGAGTTGCTTTGCTGCGGTGACGCTCGGTTGCCCGGTCGTGCCGAGCAGAAACTGGTCCGGCCCGTGGGTCATTGGCCGATGCCGGATCGGGCAATGGAACATGATTGGTGATGGAACGAACGCGCTATGGAACTTTCATCTGCGTCCGATGGCGCTCGCCGGTTTCAATCCGTGTGAATCCGGTGCCCGTGTTATTCCGGTTTTTTCGTGATCACGAATCGAGCATGATCGGGCCTGCGAGAGCTTGCACCTGGACGCGGGCAGCGGAAAGCAGGTTTCAGCATCTCAATTCATCATGTCGCCCTATTCCGGGCGATCAAGAAGTACGGGGGGATAACCGGATGCATTCCATGCTCACTCTTCTCCTTCAGTCTTCAATCTTTGTTGCGGGCTTCCTTGTCGGATACGTCGCTTGCGCATGGCGCTATCGGCGTCGGACGCAATTCGCCATTGCGCCGCGTATCTCGATGTTTGGACATCCCCGCAGGGCCTTCTGAGCTTCGCCGCGCGCTCACTTGCGGAGCGGCAAGTCATGAGCTCATACCGAGTGATCAGCCTGGATCGGCTTCACGCGGATAAGGAAGTATACGAGTTGACCGGCGCAAATTCCGCTGATGCCGCCAAGCGATTTCATCAGGGCGTCAGTGGCGCGGGCATGGCGGTCCGGCGTCAGCAGTTGAAGCGCCTCGAGGCCGAGCGCGGCTCCCACCACGACGATGACAACCAGCAGGATACGACTCGGATAGGCCAGCGCGAACGCAATGCCAATCAAAGCGAAAGCCACGAAATGCTCCAGATGAGGGCTGGCCACGGAAGGGCGGGCTTCGATGGGCGATAAAGTCACGAACACAATGGCGGCGAGCGCCAGCCAGCCCATGATAGCGGATAGCCTTTGAATCATGCCCGTTAGGTAGGCCACATTTGATTTGAGCTCAACTCATTTGAGCTCGACGTGGCCGAAATCGCCTCATCGCCGCTAAAATTCTTGGTAAATTTCCGCGCAGGCCTTCGGTCAGGGCTGCGGCTTGAGCTCGGTGCAGCTGGTGGTCCAATTCTAACATTCGCACCCCTTCTCGGCGGCCGTTTTTGCGAATGTTCGAATTAGAAGGACCCCCAGCAAATAGCGGTTTTCTGGTGGAGTTTTGGATTTGACATTCGCTTGACGAATTCGCGTTTCGGTGGGTAGCGAATGTCAAATCCACTCCACTAGTGTGAAATCTTGTATTTGGCGGTAATTCCCGTGATGCTGATCGCAAGGTGAGCGCCGTTCCGAACGGACTGCCTGTGGTACCACCGAACTATCAGGTGCGGCGTTCGCGATGAGCCAGACCTTCGTCATTCCAGACATCCATGGCCGCCTCGATCTCCTGGATCAGGGGCTTGCCGAAATTGCAGCACGATCGAACAGCGCAAAAGATACCATCGTTGTGATCGGCGACTACGTCGACAAGGGGCCGGCGAGCAAGGACGTGATCGACCGAATGATGTCTGATGTCGATGACAAGTTTGCGCTGGTGACGTTGAAGGGCAACCACGATGCCATGATGGTCGATGCGTTGCGCGATCCTTCGAAGATGGCGGATTGGCTGACCAAAGGCGGTGATGCGGCGCTGGCTTCCTACGGCGGCGATGCGTCCCGCGTCCCGCAATCCCACATCGCCTGGCTCGACCGCTTGCGGCTGTTGCATGTCGACGCACATCGCCTCTATGTGCACGCCGGCGTCGATCCCGAAGCGCCGCTGGATCGTCAGCGCGAAGAGACGTTGTTGTGGAAGCGATATCCCAAGGGCTATTCCAAGGGCTTCGGCAACCTTCATGTCGTTCATGGCCACGACAACGACCCGACTGGTCCGCTGCTTTTCGACGGCCGAACCAATCTGGATACGGCGGCCTGGAAGACGGGGCGGCTGACCATCGGCGTTTTCGACGACGACAGGCCGGGCGGCCCGGTCGATTTCCTCGTCATCAAGGGAGCCCCGGCGCGGCGTTAACGAATCCGCCTCTTGCGCTGCGGCAGGAATTCCGTTCAAAGCCCTCGTGAAGAAAAAGTAATCTTGCGGATGTCAGCCGTTCATAGCCCATTCACGACGGCGGCGCTCATCATGCGCCTGAAGGTGATAACTACATTTGGGGAGACTCGCGTGCGTTTACTTGTCGTCGAGGATGATCCGGATCTCAATCGCCAGCTCACGACGGCGCTGTCGGACGCCGGATATGTGGTTGACCGCGCCTTCGACGGCGAAGAGGGACACTTCCTCGGCGATAGCGAGCCGTATGACGCGGTGGTGCTCGATATCGGTCTGCCCAAGATGGACGGCATCTCGGTGCTGGAAGCCTGGCGACGCAACGGCCGCTCGATGCCGGTCCTGATCCTCACCGCGCGCGATCGCTGGAGCGACAAGGTTCAGGGTTTTGACGCCGGCGCCGACGACTATGTCGCAAAGCCGTTTCACCTCGAAGAGATTCTGGCGCGCATTCGCGCGCTGCTGCGCCGCTCGACCGGCCATGCCCAGTCTGAGCTGACCTGCGGACCGGTTTCGCTCGACACCCGCACCGGCCGCGTCAGCGTATCGGGCAATCCGATCAAGATGACGTCGCATGAATATCGCCTGCTGGCGTATCTGATGCACCACACCGGCCGCGTGGTCTCGCGCACCGAGCTGGTCGAGCATCTCTACGATCAGGATTTCGATCGCGACTCGAACACGATTGAAGTTTTTGTCGGCCGTATCCGCAAGAAGCTGGATGTCGATATCATCCAGACGGTGAGGGGACTTGGCTATCTGCTGACACCACCAGCAGCGGGTGGTTGATCCGGCGTCTCCACCTGTGCTCTGTTCCGGCGTTGGCTTCTTTTCTTGACGTCTGGTAGCTCGCCATGTGGATGCTCTGCGCACGACCGTTCGGGATGACGCCCTGATGCGCCGCAGTTCGCTTGCGACCCGGCTGTTTCTGTCGGCGACCGCCTGGGTGGTGGTCATTCTCCTGATCACCGGCGTGATCCTGTCCTCCGTCTACCGCGATGCCACCGAGCGCGCCTTCGACCGCCGTCTCAATCTGTATCTGCGAACGCTGGTGGCCGAGGTGGCGACGCCCGACGAGCCGCCCGATCATCAATTCCAGTCGCTCGGCGAGCCGCTGTTCGAATTGCCGCTGTCGGGCTGGTACTGGCAGATCACCCGTACCGACGCCGAAAAGGAAGAGGTGCGCGCATCGCGTTCGCTGTGGGACAAGAAACTGCCGAAGCTTGAGGACCACGGCGCCGAACTGAGCGCCGCCGGTATTCGCCAGGGCTATGTCGAGGGGCCGGAGGGGCAGACGCTGCGAATGGTCGAGCGGCCGGTCGATCTCGGCGCCGACGGCAAGTTTCTTGTCGATGTCGCTGGCGATGCATCGGAAATTTTCGATGAGACCCGCAATTTCGATTACTATCTCGGCGGCACGTTCGTCGCGCTGTCGATCGTGCTGGTGCTGACCACGATCTTCCAGGTCCGTTTTGGCCTCGCTCCGCTCAAGCGCATCTCGGATGCGATCGCCGACATCAGATCCGGCCGCGCGGAGAGGCTGGAAGGTGAATTTCCAGTTGAGATCGCGCCGCTTGCGCGAGAGACCAACGCGCTGATCGATGCCAACCGCGAAATCGTCGAACGCGCCCGCACCCACGTCGGCAACCTGGCGCATGCGATCAAGACGCCGCTGTCGGTGATCGTCAACGAGGCGACGTCCCATTCGTCCGATCTGTTTGCCGCAAAGGTTCTCGAGCAGGCGGACGTGATGCGTGATCAGGTCGCCCACCATCTGGAGCGCGCGCGGATTGCGGCGCGGCTGACGATCGTCGGCACCATCACGGAAGTAGGCCCGGTGGTCGACGCCTTGCGCCGGACCATGGAAAAGATCCATCGCGACCGCGGCGTCGCCATCGAGGTTTCCGCCGCCCCAAACGCAAAGTTTCGCGGCGAACGCCAGGACCTCGAGGAGATGGTCGGCAATCTCGTCGACAATGCCTGCAAATGGGCCTCCTCGCGGGTCTTTATCGAGGCGCTCGTCAAAGAGCCCGCCGAGCCCGGCGCAACATCGATGCTGCAGATCGTCGTCGATGACGACGGGCGGGGTCTTTCGGAACAGGAGCGGGCCCAGGTGTCCCGCAGGGGACAGAGGCTTGACGAATCCAAGCCCGGCTCGGGCCTTGGCCTGTCGATCGTGGTCGATCTCGCTGCCCTCTACGGCGGCAGCCTGACCCTCGGCCGCGCCCCGATCGGAGGATTACGGGCAGAACTCCTGCTGCCGGCGGCCTGAATCTGCTCGATACCTGCAACCTGTGATAGATTTGAGGGCCGGAAGCCTCCTGGGCGCTTGGTCATCCTAAACGACTTCTTAACGCGGTGGCTTCTACTATGCCGTGCGGACGTATTTTTGCCGCGGCACAAGCTTGCACCCCGGGCGCATGAGCCAGACGTCAACCGAACGGCTGAGAGACTATCTGGCCAGGCTTCCGCCGGGGTCGCAGGCGCTTTTGATGCGGGAATTCGAACGCGCCATTGAGCGCGGCGAGGACGCTGCGGTTGCCAATCTCGTGCTCGAGCAGTTGCGCAAGATCGTGCGCGGCAACACGGACGATGCGCGGCCGCGCACCGACAATCCGGCCCGGATCCTGTTTCATCCGCTTGAGCCGTTTCTGATCGAAGGCAACGCAGCACCACGGCCGGGGCAAATTCGCCGCTCCTCGCTGTTGCCGGTATGGCAATGGCTGGCGCGCGAGGCGACGCCGGCGCTCGCAGGGGAATTCGAGGCCGCGCTCGCCCGCGGCCCGGAAAGCGGCACGACGCCGGAGATCGAAGCCGCCACGCGGAAGCTTCAACACGCCGCGGCCGAGACGCTGCTGACGATGACGGCGCCGGGGACGTCCGATCGCCGCGCGCTCGCTCGTATCGGCCCGACGGATGTGATCGAAGATCTGCCGTCGATTGCCCGTCTGTTGCACGCGCGCGAAGCCATCGACGCGTTCGGCAACCGGCTTCCGAGCTACATGCGGGTGTTCAACGACGCGCAAATCGAAGCGGCGATCGCTGCGATGAATGTGCCGTCCTTGCAGACCCCGCAGTTGCTGCCGTTCGCGCTGTCGCTGGTGATCCAGAGGTTGGCTGCGCCATGGCAGATCATTCGCCTTGCCATCCGTATGGCGGCTTCCGATGACGAGATGCGTGTGGCCTCGACGCCATTTGGCACAGCCGTCACCATCGCCCTGTATGACCTGTCGTGTCTGGCAGCGACGCTGCGGATCGACATCAGGCGCGGCCGTTTCGGTGAAGTCGCCGAGCACCTGAAAACCCTCCACGATGGCGTGCGCGGCCTCAGGACCGAACTCGATCTGCGCAACGATTCAACCTGGGGCAGGCAGCTCGCGGCAATCCGCGCCGACATCTCCAGTGCGTTGCAATCGGAAATCGACAGCGTTCCAGGCCGGGTGAGACGCATCTTGCGCCAGCGCACCGACAAGGACATCGGTGCGGGCGCTGCGATCAACCCGGGCGACGTGGACGAAACCACCGCCTTGATCGAATTCGTCGCGGTCTGCCGGACCTATGCGAGTGAACTCGCCATCAACGAAGTGACGATGCGAACCTATTCTGATCTTCAGCACTATGTCGAACAGTCGACCGAAGCCCTGGTGCAGTCGCTGCGCGGCAGCGACGGCAAGGGGCGCGCCTATCGTCAGACACAGGTGGCAGCCGCCATCCGCTTTTGCGATGTGTTGTTCGGCGCCGACTATGCAGCGCTGATGAGCCGCTCTGCCGAAAACGCCGTAACGGGCGAACGCAAATCGCAGCGTGCGGGATAGACCGCAAGCCCGCCCTGCGCTGTTTGCGGAAGGGGCAAAATTCCCTGCTTTGAAAATCAGTTTTTCGTGAGCTATCTCAATATTTTAGGCCTTTTGCTTCAAATTGATAATTGTCAATTGCCGGCCCTTTGCGGCTGTGGTGTAAAGCGACGGCAAGGCGCTGTTTTGAGTTGCGCCGCTTCGGAACCCGCCAGTGCGGCGGTTCAGAAGTCCGCATCGTTCGTCCCGAGGGCCGGTCATGCGCACTTCTGAACCAAAGCCACACTGAAATCGCATGGTCGCTAGTGCCCTTTGGTTCTGACATTCGTAAAAGTGGGCGCTGCGACAGGATACGAATGTCAGAACCGGGACACTAGATGACGCTGTGGTTTGTGTTCGCGCTGATGACGGCCGCGGCGATCTTTGCCGTGCTCTGGCCGCTCGGCCGTCGCAATCGCAAGCAGGCGGATGGCAGCGAGGCGGCCGTCTACAGGGATCAGCTCAGCGAAATCGAGCGCGACGTTTCGACGGGGCTCATCAACCCGCCGGAAGCCCAAGCAGCGCGCGTCGAGATCAGCCGCCGGTTGCTGGCAGCGGCCGACAATCAGCGGGCTCCGTCGGGAACGAATGTCGCCTTGCGCCGGCTCGCTGCCGTTGTGGCTCTCGTCGGGCTGCCCATCGTTGCGATTGGGCTCTATGGCGCGCTTGGTTCGCCCGGTCTGCCCGATTTTCCGCTGGCCCAGCGCAGCCGCGCGCCCGCTGGAACGCAATCGCTCGAAAATCTCATCGCCCAGGTCGAGCAGCATCTGGAGAAAAACCCCGCTGACGGGCGAGGCTGGAGTGTGATCGCGCCGGTGTACGGCCGGCTCGGACGTCTGGACGATGCCGTCCGCGCCTTCCGCAATTCGATCACCTATAACGGCGAGAACGCCGCGCGACGGGCCGATCTTGGCGAGGCGTTGACCGCAGCCGCGGGCGGGGTGGTCACGGCCGAGGCCAAGGCCGAGTTCGAGCGCGCGGTGGCGCTCGACGCCGAGGAGGTGAAGGCAAGGTACTTCCTGGGGTTGGCCGCAGAGCAAGACGGCCGCACGGCCGACGCAGCTTCGATCTGGCGCGCCATGCTGGAGAAGGCGCCGGCGAACGCGCCCTGGCGTCCGCTGGTTCAGGGCGCTCTGGTGCGGGTCGGCGGCTCGCCGGTTCCCGGACCGTCGAATGACGCCGTGGCCGCGGCAAAAGATATGAGCGACACCGATCGCAGCGCAATGATCCACAGCATGGTCGATCGCCTTGCGGCGCGGCTGAAACAGAATGGCGATGATGTCGAAGGATGGCTGCGGCTGGTGAGGGCCTATATGGTGCTGGGCGACACCGACAAGGCCAAGGCCGCGTTGTCCGATGCGCGGCAGGCGGTTGCGAAGGATCCCGAACGGCTGCAACTGTTGAACGAAGGTCTGAAGAATCTCGGGCTAGACGGATGAGTATGATGAGCGGAATGACGCGGGGCTGCGGAAGAGGCAATCGATGACACGCAAGCAGCGGCGTTTGACGATTATTGGCGGTTCGCTCGCCGTGCTCGCGGTGGCGGCCGCGCTGGTGCTGAACGCCATGCGCGATTCGATTCTGTTCTTTTCGACGCCGAAGATGGTTGCGGAGAAGCATATCCAGCCGGGCAAGCGCTTTCGCCTCGGCGGCCTCGTGCAGCCGGGGTCGCTGGTGCGCGGCGACAATCTGAAGGTGACGTTTGAAGTCAGCGATGGAAGCTCCGAGTTGCCGGTTTCCTATCAGGGAATCTTGCCCGACCTGTTTCGCGAAGGGCAGGGCGTTGTCGCCGAAGGCGCGCTCGACGGCTCCGGCGTCTTCAGGGCCGACACGGTTCTTGCCAAGCACGACGAGAACTACATGCCCAAGGATGTTGCCGATGCCCTGAAGAAGCAGGGGCATTGGAAGGACGAATACGAAGCGAAGGCGAAAGGCGGCGCGCGGATGGATGGAAACGCCGCGAGCGCGACGCCAGGCGGGCAAGGAGCCATGCGGTGATTGCCGAAAGCGGACATTACGCGCTGGTTCTGGCTTTTGGGCTGGCGTTGATCCAGTCGACCGTGCCGATCCTGGGCGCGCGCTGGGGCGAATATTCGCTGATGAATGTCGCGCGCTCGACGGCCGTCGCCCAGCTCCTGTTCGTCGCCGCTTCGTTTGCAGCGCTGGTGACGCTGCACGTTTCTTCGGATTTTTCCGTCGTCAACGTGGTCGAGAATTCGCATTCGATGAAACCGTTGATCTACAAGATCACCGGCGTGTGGGGTAACCACGAAGGCTCGATGCTGCTCTGGGTCTCGATCCTGGCGCTGTTCGGCGGCCTGGTTGCGATCTTCGGCAACAACCTGCCGATATCGCTTCGCGCCCACGTGCTGGCGGTGCAAGCCTGGATCGCAAGCGCGTTCTATCTTTTCATTCTCGCGACCTCCAATCCGTTCCTGCGGATCGCCAATCCGCCGATCGAAGGCCAGGACCTCAATCCCGTCTTGCAGGATATCGGACTCGCCGTGCATCCGCCGATGCTTTATCTCGGCTATGTCGGCTTCTCGATTTCATTTTCCTTCGCGATTGCGGCGCTGATCGAAGGCCGGATCGATGCGGCATGGGCACGTTGGGTGCGGCCGTGGACGCTTATCGCCTGGATATTCCTCACCACCGGCATCGCGATGGGGTCCTACTGGGCCTACTACTCGCTCGGTTGGGGTGGTTGGTGGTTTTGGGATCCGGTGGAGAATGCCTCGCTGATGCCCTGGCTTGCCGGCACGGCGCTGTTGCATTCGCTGGTCGTGATGGAGAAGCGCAACGCGCTCAAGGTCTGGACCATCCTGCTGTCGATCCTGACCTTCTCGCTGTCGCTGCTTGGCACCTTCCTGGTCCGCTCCGGTGTGCTCACGTCGGTGCATGCGTTCGCCAATGATCCGCGGCGCGGCGTCTTCATCCTCCTGATCTTGTGCGTCTTCATTGGCGGCAGCCTCTCGCTCTACGCCTTTCGCGCGTCTTCGCTGAAGCAGGGCGGCCTGTTCGCGCCGATCTCACGGGAAGGTGCGCTTGTCCTGAATAATCTGCTGCTGACGACGGCGTGCGCGACGGTGTTTGTCGGGACGCTTTATCCGCTCGCGCTGGAGGTGATGACCGGCGAGAAGATTTCGGTCGGTGCGCCGTTCTTCAATCTGACGTTCGGGCCGCTGTTCGTCCCGCTATTGATCGCCTTGCCCTTTGGACCGATGCTCGCCTGGAAGCGCGGCGATCTGCTTGGCGCCGCCCAGCGGCTGATCGCGGCCGGCATTGTCGCGTTGATTGTCCTGGCTTTTGTATTGGCCTGGTCGTTTGGCGGAAGCACGCTTGCGCCGCTCGCGATCGCCCTTGCGATGTTTGTGATCGCGGGCGCTGTCATCGATATCACTGAGCGCGTCGGCATGTTCCGGCTGCCGCTCGGTGTCACGATACGGCGGGCACGCGGATTGCCGCGCTCGGCCTGGGGCACGATGTTCGCGCATGCCGGCGTCGGCATCGCGCTGATCGGCATTGTCTGCGAAACGTCGTGGAACAGCGAGAACATCAGGACGATGAGAGCCGGTGATGTCACCAACATCGCCGGTTACAGCCTCAAACTCGAAAGCCTGACGCCGCGACAGGGTCCGAACTATCGCGAAATGGCGGCAAAGTTCAGTGTGCTGGTCGATGGCCGCGTGATCGACACCATGACGCCGTCAAAACGCAATTTCACCACGCGCAACGCCACCACGACGGAGGCGGCATTGCTGTCGCGCGGCGCGACCCAGCTTTACATTTCGCTGGGCGATATCGGCACCGACGGATCGATTACCGTGCGCATCTATCACAAGCCGTTCGTGCTTTTCATCTGGTTCGGCCCGGTGCTGATGGCGTTCGGCGGCGCGCTGTCGTTGTCAGATCGGCGGCTGCGTGTCGGGGCGCCAAAACCTGCAAAAGCGGTGCGCGAATTGCAGCCGGCGGAGTGATGTCCTTGAAACGCGCTCTTCTCGCTTTGACAATTGTGGCGACGTTGGCGACGCCGGCTTATGCCGTGCTGCCCGACGAGATCATGGCGGACCCGGCCAAAGAGGCTCGCGCCCGGGATTTGTCGCGCGAATTGCGCTGCATGGTTTGCCAGAACCAGTCGATCGACGATTCCGAGGCGCCGCTGGCGCGCGACCTGCGGCTGCTGGTCCGCGAGCGAATCGCCGCCGGCGATACCGACGCCCAGGTGATCGATTTTCTGGTGGCGCGCTATGGCGAATTCGTGCTGCTCAAGCCGCGGCTCAACTCGCACACCTGGCTGCTCTGGTTTTTGACGCCGCTGGCCTTCTCGGTTGGCGGTATTGCGTTGTGGAGGCAGGCCCGGCGCCGCGCCCGCACGAGCACGGAACGGGATGAGGCGTTATCGAATTTGACGCCCGACGAAGAGGCGCGGATCAATCAATTGATCGCCACGGAACCCGTTTCCGAGAAATAGCGCGGAAGCAAAAAACGGCGTGGTTTGGCCTGCGATCATCCGCCGCATAGCCTTGAGCCTTCATTACCAAAGTTTAATTCCTCCGTCAGCGCGTTGTAAGGCTGAAATCACCATGTTCAGGCCTATGGGTGCCTGCGCCCCGCACCACTTTCACTGACGCTCTGGAGAAGCTTTTATGACCGATCGCCCCATCGATCTTTCCTCACTTCCGTCCTATCGGGCGCCGCGCCGCTCGCGTCTTCTGTCGGCACGCAAATTCGCCTTGATGGCCTCGGTTGTCGCCGGCCTGGGCGTCGCCGCCTATGGCTTCGGCTCGTCGTCGGGTCCTGTCGATATTTTCAGCACCAGCGCGCATGCGCAGGTCAACAACGAGGTGAAGACGGTCGCACGGCCGGTCGGCTTTGCCGACATCGTCGAGCGCGTGAAGCCTTCCGTGATCTCGGTGAAGGTCAATATCAACGAGAAACTCTCCAAGAACGACAACAACAATGACGAAGACTCCTCGCCCTTCCAGCCGGGATCGCCGATGGAGCGTTTCTTCCGCCGCTTTGGTGGCGGGGACCTGCCGCCCGGCCTGCGCTCCATTCCGCGCGGCCGCGGCATGGTGACCGGACAGGGTTCCGGCTTCTTCATCTCGGCTGACGGCTTTGCCGTGACCAACAATCACGTGGTCGATGGCGCCGACAAGGTTGAGGTGACGACCGACGATGGCAAGACCTACACCGCCAAGGTGATTGGAACCGACGCGCGAACCGATCTTGCGCTGATCAAGGTCGAGGGCGGCTCGAATTTCCCGTTCGCCAAATTGTCCGACGGTAAGCCGCGGATCGGCGACTGGGTGCTTGCGGTCGGTAACCCCTTCGGCCTCGGCGGCACGGTGACGGCCGGCATCGTTTCGGCGAGTGGCCGCGACATCGGCAACGGTCCGTATGACGATTTCATCCAGATCGACGCGCCCGTGAACAAGGGCAACTCCGGCGGTCCGGCCTTCAATACCGAAGGCGAAGTGATGGGCGTCAACACCGCGATCTATTCGCCGTCCGGCGGCAGCGTCGGCATCGCGTTCTCGATTCCCTCAGCCACCGTGAAGAGCGTGGTTGCCCAGCTCAAGGACAAGGGCTCGGTGAGCCGCGGCTGGATCGGCGTGCAAATTCAGCCGGTCACGCCTGATATCGCCGAGAGCCTCGGCATGAAGAAGGCGGAAGGCGCGCTGGTTGCGGAACCGCAGGCGAACGGTCCGGCGGCGAAGGCCGGTATCGAATCCGGCGATGTGATCACGTCCGTGAATGGCGAAACGGTCAAGGACGCCCGTGAGCTCGCTCGCACCATTGGCGGGCTCGCGCCTGGCACAGCCGTCAAACTGAACGTCCTGCACAAGGGCCAGGACAAGACGGTCAGCATGAACCTCGGCCAGTTGCCGAATACGATCGAGGCCAAGGCCGATACCGACAATAACGACAAGGGCGGCACCACCCGTGGAACCGATGTGCCGAAGCTCGGTTTGACCCTTGCACCGGCCAATTCCGTTGCCGGCGCCGGCAAGGAGGGCGTCGTGGTCACCGACGTCGATCCGAAGAGCGCGGCGGCGGAGCGCGGTTTCAAGGAAGGCGACGTCATTCTGGAAGTCGCCGGGAAGAGCGTTACCAGTGTCGGAGATGTGCGGGAGGCCATCACCTCCGCGCGTAACGACAACAAGAACAGCGTCCTGATGCGGGTCAAGAGCGGCGGATCTTCGCGCTTTGTCGCGGTCCCGCTCGCCAAAGGCTAACGCAGGGAATGACGAGATGGAGGGTACCGTCGGCATAATCGCCCCCGCCGATGGCGCTTTCCTTGGGGGCGGGTCGTTAACCCGCTCTCCTGACTACCTTCCGGTGGAAAACGCCCCCCTCCGTCGGGAGGTCAAAGGGCGGTGAGGTCCCCCCAGCTTCACCGCCCGCTTTTTTTGACCTTGGTGGAGTGGCGCGTCCGATCGCCTTGCATGAGGGCCCCGGCCGCGCCATGGTGATGGAACTTTCCACGTGACCGCGCTTGCAACCGACACCCAGATGCGCCTTTTGATCATCGAAGACGACCGCGAATCCGCCGACTACCTGGTCAAGGCGTTTCGTGAAGTCGGATATGTGGCTGATCTGGCTGGCGACGGCGAGGAAGGGCTCGCGCTTGCCGAAGGCGGCGATTACGACGTGCTCGTGGTCGATCGCATGCTGCCCAAGCGCGACGGCCTGTCGCTGATTGGCGCGCTGCGTGAAAAGGGCAACCGCACCCCCGTCCTGATCCTCTCGGCGCTCGGGCAGGTCGACGACCGCATCAAGGGCTTGCGAGCCGGCGGCGACGACTATCTGCCCAAACCCTATTCGTTTGCGGAACTGCTTGCCCGGATCGAAGTGCTGTCGCGCCGCCGCGGCGGCCCGGCGGAGGACACCACCTACCGGGTTGGCGACCTCGAGCTCGACCGCCTCTCGCATCGCGTGATGCGCGGCAAGGAAGAGCTGACATTGCAACCGCGTGAGTTCCGCCTTCTGGAATATCTGATGAAGCATGCGGGCCAGGTGGTGACGCGGACCATGCTTCTGGAGAACGTCTGGGATTATCATTTCGATCCACAGACCAATGTCATCGACGTGCATATTTCGCGGCTACGCTCCAAGATTGACAAGGGTTTTGAGCGGCCGCTGCTTCATACCATTCGCGGCGCGGGATACATGATCCGTGACGGCATTCGGTAAGCTGATCCGAACCACGGCGTTTCGCTTGACGCTGGTCTACCTGTTTCTGTTCGCGCTGTTCGCCGCGTCTCTGCTTGCCTTTTTCGCCTGGAACACGCGGCATCTGGTCACCGAGCAGATCACCGCCACGGTGAGCGCGGAAACCGGCGAGGTCAGCGAAATCTTCGCCCGGCGCGGTTTGCAAGGCCTAGTTCGCACCATCGAAAACCGGGCGCTGCGTCCCGGCGCCAATCTCTATCTCGTGACCACGCCGGCAGGGCAGCCGGTTGCCGGCAACGTTGGCGCACTCGCGCCGGGCGTGATGGCCACGATCGGATGGTCCGAAACCGCGTATCGTCGTCTCGACGATCAGGATTCTACCGATCACTACGCGCTGGTGAAGGTCACCGAACTCTCGAGCGGCTTCAGGCTCTTGATCGGGCGCGATCTCGAGGAGCGGCGCCGGATGTTCGGCATCGTCGCCAAGGCCGCGCAATGGTCGCTTCTGGTCGTCGTGGTGCTGGGCCTCGGCGGCGGCATTTTTGTCGCGCGGCGCGTGCTGCACCGGATCGATGCCATGACGGGCACGACCCAGCGCATCATGGCCGGCGACTTGAGCGGCCGTCTTCCGGTTGGACGCAGCGGCGATGAGCTCGACCGCCTTGCGCTGAATCTGAACGCGATGCTGGAGCGCATCGAGGCGCTGATGACGGGGCTCAAGGAAGTTTCCGACAACATCGCCCACGACTTGAAGACGCCGCTGACCCGTCTGCGCAATCGCGCCGAGGAAGCGCTGTCGAAATCCAGGACCGAGCCGGAGTACCGCTCCGCGCTGGAGCGAACCATCGAGGAATCTGACGGTCTGATCCGGACCTTCAATGCGCTTCTGATGATTGCGCGCGCCGAGTCCGGACAGGCTCGCGGCAACATGGACGATTTCGACGCGGCCGACGTCGCCCACGGCATTCACGAGCTCTACGAGCCGCTCGCCGAGGACGACGGCATGACGCTGCAGGTGAAAGTCGAGCCCGCGCCAATCCACGGCAATCGAGAATTGATCAGCCAGGCTTTGGCCAACCTGGTCGAGAACGCCATCAAGTACGGTAAGCCCGATCCTGCCGTGCAGCCGCTCAGCGCGACCGCTGAAGCCGATCGCAAGACGATCCTGATCGAGGCCAAACGTGTGGGCGACCGCGTACTGCTCAGCGTCACCGACCGCGGGCCGGGGATTCCGCCTGCCGACCGCAAACACGCGGTGGAGAGATTCGTCCGGCTGGAGGCGAGCCGGACACAGCCGGGTTCCGGTCTTGGGCTGAGCCTGGCCTCGGCGGTCGCGACCCTGCATGGCGGCGATCTCAGGCTCGACGACGCCCATCCGGGACTTATTGCCACACTGGCGATTCCCGCCCTGTCAGGCTCCAGCGACAGGCTTGCGGCTCAAACGCCCGATATGCCACAGAAAGCAGCGTGAATCGGTCTTGGCCGTTCCGCGCGGAATTTCATGCTGGCTTGAGCTTCTTCTGGATCGACATTCGCCATGACTCTTCGCGGACTCCATGATGCGAATGTGCAGTCCATTTCGCTTGCCGCAGCTTTCGCTACTGCGCCACATCTTATGGCCCCCGACAAAGCGGCGCGCCGGCTTTCGGACTGGCTGTCGGATATTGCGCCCGCGCATGCGGCCGAGTTTGAAGCACTGTTCGCGCGCTATCCCCGTGCCCGGCAGATCTTCACAAGTCTCGCGGAAGCGTCACCCTATCTTTTCGAGCTGATCCGCTCCGATGCGGCGCGTGCGCTCCGGATCCTGCAAGGTGAGCCCGATCAGCGCTTGAACCAGTTGTTCGAACAAACTCACGAGCGAGTGTGGGCGGCTGCAAGCGAAACCGACGTGATGCAAACGCTCCGCAGCGCGAAAGCCGAAGCTGCGCTTCTGGTCGCACTCTGCGACATCGGCGGCGTGTGGCCTGTCATGCGCGTGACCGAGGTGCTGACAGATCTTGCCATCGCTTGCGTGCAGTCGGCCTTGCACTTTCTTTTGCGTCAGGAGACGACGCGCGGAAGGATGCGTCCGCCGAATCCGGACCGCCCGGAAGAGGGATGCGGTCTGATCGTGCTGGCGATGGGCAAGATGGGCGCAGGAGAGCTGAATTTCTCCAGCGATATCGACCTGATCGTCTTTTACGACGCCGAGGCGTCCTCACTTGCGCCCGATATCGAACCGCAACCGTTCTTTATCCGTATGGCGCAGGGCGTGTCGCGAATGTTGCAGCAACGCAGCGGCGATGGCTACGTTTTCCGGGTCGATTTGCGGCTGCGTCCGGATCCGGCCTCGACGCCGCTCGCCATCTCGACCGCGTCGGCACTACATTACTACGAGCGGGAGGGCCGCACTTGGGAGCGCGCCGCCATGATCAAGGGGCGGCCTTGCGCGGGCGATCTTGCGGCCGGCGAAGCGCTGATGGCGGAGCTTGCGCCCTTTGTCTGGCGCAAGCATCTGGATTTTGCCGCGCTCGCCGACGTGCATGACATGAAGCGGCAGATGCAGACCTATCGCGGGCAAAGCGATATCGCGGTCGAAGGCCACAATGTCAAAATCGGGCGCGGCGGCATCCGCGAGATCGAATTCTTTGCGCAGACCCAGCAGCTGATCACCGGCGGGCGGCATCCGGAGCTGCGCGTGCGGCCGACGCTGGAGGCGCTCGACCGGCTGGCCTCGAGCCACTGGATCACGTTTGAAGCGCGCGATCAGCTCACCGCGGCTTACGAATTCCTCCGCCGGGTCGAGCATCGCTTGCAGATGGTCGCCGACGAGCAAACCCATGCGCTGCCGGATGAGCCCGAGGCCATCGAGCAGTTTGCGCGGTTTTTTGGCTATGAGAGCCGCGCGGCGTTCGCAGCCGACCTGCTCAAACACCTTACGATCGTGCAGGGACATTACGCCAAGCTGTTTGAGGGCGACCCTGCGGGAACGGCGAAGCTGCCGGATGTGGACTATCGCGGAGGGCCTGACGATCCGCGCCTGATCGATCATCTCGCCTCGCTTGGCTTCAAGAAGCCTGTCGCGGTCGCGGCGACCGTTCGGCAGTGGCTGGACGGCGACTATCGCGTATTTCGCGTCGAGGCGACACGCAACTCGTTCGTCGAATTTCTGCCGTCGCTGATCGACGGGCTTGCCAATGCCGAAGACCCCGACAATGCCATTGTCGTCTTCGACCGTTTCCTTCAGGCGCTACAACGCGGCGGCCGGCTGTTTGTGCTGCTCAGCCAAAACCGCGACCTCGTGGCGCTGGTGGCGTTGATTCTCGGTGCGGCACCAAGGCTCGGCGACATGCTGGCGCGGCAGCCGCAAATCATGGACGGTCTGATCGATCCGCGTTTCTTCGGCGCCATGCCGGACCGGAGCGAACTGTCGGCGCGTCTGGCCGCGACGTTGGAGGATGCGGGTTCCTACGAAGAATTTCTCGACCGGCTGCGGCTGTTTGGCCGCGAAAGCCTGTTTTTGATCGGTACGCGGATTCTGTCCGGCACCGTCTCCGCGCAGCAGGCCGGCACCGCCTTCGCCGACGTCGCCGAAGGCATCGTGCATACCGTGCACGGCTTGGTGAGCGAGCAATTCGCCGCCCAATACGGCCGGATCAGGGGACAGGAGACCGCGATCCTGGCGATGGGTAGGCTCGGCAGCCGCGAGATGACGGCGGCCTCCGATCTCGACCTGATCCTGCTCTACGACTTCGATCCGGATCATCCGGATTCCGACGGCGCCAAATCGTTGCATGGCGCGCAATATTTTGCGCGCTTCACGCAGCGGCTGATCTCAGCCTTCACGACGCGCACGAACTATGGCGTGCTGTACGACATCGATATGCGGCTCAGGCCATCCGGCCGGGCCGGGCCCGTGGCGTCACATGTCGATGCCTTCGCCGAATATCAGGACAAGGAAGCCTGGACCTGGGAGCACATGGCGCTGACCCGGGCGCGGGTGATTTCGGCTTCACCGGCTTTTCGCGACAGGATCGAAGCAACCATCCGCCAGGTCCTGACGCGACCGCGCGAGACGGCGGGCGTTGCGATGGACGTGGCCGACATGCGGCGCGCCATTGCGCTGGAAAAGGGCGAGAGCGATCTCTGGGATCTGAAGTATGTCGCGGGAGGCCTGGTCGATATCGATTTCATCGCCCAGTATCTGCAACTCGTCCACGCGGCCGAGAAGCCCGACATCCTCGACGTCAACACGCTGCATGTGCTCGACAACGCCGCCCGGCTCGGCATATTGCCGGCGGCGTCAGTGGAAACATTGCGCTCTGCGGCGCTGCTGTATCACGACCTGACGCAAATCCTGCGGCTCTGCGTCAATGAGGGATTCAATCCGGACACCGCCGGCGAGGACCTCCTGCACATCATGGCGCGTGCCGGCGATGCGCCCGATTTCTCGTCGCTTCAGGCGCGGGTCAAGGAGACCCAAACCGAGGTGCGTCGGGTATTTCGTGCGGTGATCGAGGAGCGGGGTTAAAGCGTTTTCAAGCGAAGCATGCCGTCGGACTTGATCCGAGGGTGGTGCCGGTTCGCGTGCCTGCCGCCTGTCTCAATACGCCTTCACGCCGGCCGCTTTCAGCGATGCGAGGGCTTCGAGCACGTTCGGATCGAGGCCTGCGCCGCCGGCATCGAGGTGGGCGAAGATCGCCTTGCGCATCCGGGGATCCCAGAATTTCTTGATGTGATCGGCGACGCCCGCGACTTCCTTGTCGTGTCCCTGGCTCTGAAAAAACTTGCCGATCTGATTGGCCATGTAGACCAGATTGCTATGGCTATGCGACATGAGCCGCTCCTTGCGTGATCGCCGCTGACGCGATGCGATCGGGATGGGTGAAGATTTCAAAGCCGTCGGAGCGGGCGATGGCGACGAGCGTAATGCCGGCGGCCTCGGCCATTTTGACGGCCAGCGCCGTCGGCGCGGAAACGGCGACCATGACCGATGCGCCGATTGCCGCCGTCTTTTGCACCATTTCGACGGAGACGCGGCTGGTCAGGAGCACCATGCCCTCGCTCGTGGAAACCTTGGCCTGCGCCAGGGCTCCGGCGAGCTTGTCGAGCGCGTTGTGGCGGCCGACGTCCTCGCGTAAGCAGACGATGCCGCCTGCAGGCGTCCAGAACGCTGCGGCGTGAACGGCACGGGTTTCGATGTTGATCGGCTGCAGCGGCGAAATGCCGGCCATTGCAACCATGATTTCGCGCGGGGAGAACGAGCGTCCCTTGCCGACGACCGCGCTTGGACGCACGGCTTCCGCGATGGAGTCGATCCCGCAAAGCCCGCAGCCGGTGGGGCCCGCGATATGGCGCCGCCGCTCGCCGAGGCGGGCGGCTTTCTCTTCCGAAAGCCACATTCGCAATTCGATGCCGTCCTCAAGGTCGACAATCTCGAGCGATGAGATTTCTTCAGGCGTCTGAATAATCCCTTCGCTGAGGCTGAAGCCGATGGCGAAATCCGCAAGGTTCTGCGGTGTCCCCATCATGACCGCGTAGGTGCCGCCATTGTAGGTCAGCGCCAGCGCCGTCTCTTCCGGGATCGCACGCGTGCCCTCGCTGAGGCGGGAATCCCGCCACACCACACGCTCGACGCTGCGAACCGGATCGTGCAAGCGTCTACTCCGCAGCTTCCACGACGGGCGCAATCCGCCGCGACTGTCGCGCCTGCTCGTCATAGGCCTTCTGCCATTCTGACGGTCCGTTGGACGGCGAGATTTGCACCGCCGTGACCTTGTATTCGGGGCAGTTGGTGGCCCAGTCGGAGAACTCGGTGGTGATGACGTTGGCTTGCGTGTCCGGATGGTGGAAAGTGGTGTAGACGACGCCCGGCGCGACGCGGTCGGTGATCAGCGCGCGCAGCGTGGTTTCACCGGCGCGGCTCGTGAGCCGCACCCAGTCGCCATCGCGCACGCCACGTTGCTCGGCGTCGTGCGGATGGATCTCGAGCCGGTCTTCGCTGTGCCAGACAACGTTCTCGGTGCGGCGGGTCTGCGCGCCGACATTGTACTGGCTGAGGATGCGGCCCGTCGTCAGCAGCAGCGGGAAGCGCGGCCCGGTACGCTCGTCGGTCGGGATATATTCGGTGACGACGAACTTGCCCTTGCCGCGCACGAAACCGTCGATATGCATGATCGGCGTTCCCTCGGGCGCCTTCTCGTTGCAGGGCCACTGCACCGAGCCGAGCTCCTCGAGCTTGGCGAAGGAGACGCCGGCGAAAGTGGGCGTCAACGCGGCGATCTCGTCCATGATCTCGGACGGATGGCTGTAGTTCATCTCGAAGCCCATTGCTTTCGCAAGGCCGATGGTGACCTCCCAGTCGGCCAGGCCGTTACGGGGCGTCATCACCTTGCGGACAAGCTGGATGCGCCGTTCGGCGTTGATGAAGGTGCCGTCCTTCTCCAGGAAGGTCGAGCCCGGCAGGAACACGTGCGCGTAGTTCGCGGTCTCGTTGAGGAAGAGGTCATGAACGATGACGCATTCCATCGACGACAGCGCCTGCACCACATGCGAGGTGTTCGGGTCGGATTGCAGGATGTCCTCGCCCTGCACGTAGAGGCCCATGAAGGTGCCCTCGATCGCGGCGTCGAACATGTTGGGAATGCGCAAACCCGGTTCGGGGTTGAGCTTGACGTTCCAGGCCGCCTCGAACTGCTGGCGCACTGCGTCGCCAGCGATGTGACGATAGCCGGGCAGCTCGTGCGGGAACGAGCCCATGTCGCAGGAGCCCTGCACGTTGTTCTGGCCGCGCAGCGGGTTCACGCCGACGCCGGGACGGCCGATATTGCCGGTTGCCATCGCGAGGTTGGCGATTGCGATCACCGTGGTCGAGCCCTGGCTGTGCTCGGTGACGCCGAGCCCGTAATAGATCGCGCCATTGCCGCCGGTCGCGTAAATGCGGGCAGCTTCGCGCAGATCGTTCGGATCGACGCCGGTCATGATCGCGGTCGCTTCCGGGCTGTGCTTCGGCAATGAGACGAACGCGGCCCAGTCCTGGAATTCGTCCCAATCGCAACGCTCGCGGACGAAGGCTTCGTTGACGAGGCCTTCGGTGACGATGACGTGCGCCAGCGCGGTGAGCACGGCCACGTTGGTGCCGGGCAACAGCGGCAGATGCAGCGCCTCGATATGCGCCGACTTCACCATTTCGGTGCGGCGGGGATCGATCACGATCAGCTTGGCGCCTTGCCGGATGCGCTTTTTCAGGCGGGAGGCGAATACCGGATGCGCGGACGCCGGATTGGCGCCGATGATCACCGCGACGTCGGTATCCTCGACGGAGTCGAAATCCTGCGTGCCGGCCGAAGTGCCGAAGGTCGTATTGAGGCCATAGCCGGTCGGCGAATGGCAGACGCGGGCGCAGGTATCGACGTTGTTGTTGCCGAAGCCGGCGCGGATCAGCTTCTGCACCAGATAGGTCTCTTCGTCGGTGCAGCGGGACGAGGTAATGCCGCCGACGGCGTCGCGGCCGTACTTCTGCTGGATGCCTTTGAACTTGGCGGCGGCGAAGTTGAAGGCTTCGTCCCACGACACTTCACGCCAGGGCTCGGTGATCTTCTCGCGGATCATGGGTTTGAGGATACGTTCCTTATGGGTCGCGTACCCGTAGGCGAAGCGGCCCTTGACGCAGGAATGGCCGCGGTTGGCCTTGCCGTCCTTGTACGGCACCATGCGCACCACTTCCTCGCCGCGCATTTCGGCCTTGAAGGAACAGCCGACGCCGCAATAGGCGCAGGTCGTCACCACGGAATGCTCGGGCTGACCAATCTCGATCACGGACTTTTCGGTCAGCGTCGCGGTCGGGCAGGCCTGGACGCAGGCGCCGCACGAGACGCATTCGGAGCCGAGGAAGCTTTCGTTCATGCCGGGCGAAACGCGGCTGTCGAAGCCGCGGCCGGAAATCGTTAGAGCAAAGGTGCCCTGGACTTCCTCGCAGGCGCGCACGCAGCGCGAGCAGACGATGCACTTGGAGGGATCGTAGGTGAAGTAGGGGTTGGATTCGTCCTTCGGCATCCAGGCCGCATTGGCCTCACCATTGGATTTGGCGAAAACATGGTTCTCGCCTTCGTAGCCGTAGCGCACGTCGCGCAGACCGACCGCGCCCGCCATGTCCTGCAATTCGCAGTCGCCGTTGGCGGCGCAGGTGAGACAGTCGAGCGGATGGTCGGAGATATAGAGCTCCATGACGCCCTTGCGTAGCTTCTTCAGCCGCTCGGTCTGGGTGTGAACGACAAGGCCATTCGTCGCGGGCGTGGTGCACGACGCCGGCGTTCCGGCGCGGCCTTCGATCTCGACCAGACACAGACGGCAGGAGCCAAACGCATCGACCATGTCGGTCGCGCAGAGCTTTGGAATCTGCGTTCCGGCCTCCATGGCCGCGCGCATGATCGAGGTGCCCTCAGGCACCGTGATGCTCTGGCCATCGATGGTCAGCGTGACCATCGTCTCGGATTTGGAGCGCGGGGTTCCGAAGTCGGTTTCGTGAATCAGCGACATGGCGATTTCCTTATTCCGCAGCCTGGAGACTTGTCGGGGCCGGGCCAAAATCTTCCCGGAAGTGTTTCAGCGCGCTCATGACGGGGTAGGGCGTGAAGCCGCCCAGCGCGCAGAGCGAGCCGAATTTCATGGTGTTGCAGAGATCTTCGACCACCGCGAGGTTTTGCTCGACGCGTTCGCCGGCACGGATCTTGTCGATGGTCTCGACGCCGCGGGTCGACCCGATCCGGCAGGGCGTGCATTTGCCGCAGGATTCGACGGCGCAGAATTCCATCGCAAAGCGCGCCTGCTTTGCCATGTCGACAGTGTCGTCGAACACCACGATGCCGGCATGTCCAATCAGGCCGTCGCGCGCGGCGAAGGCTTCATAATCGAACGGCGTATCGAACAGCGCACGCGGGAAATAAGCCCCGAGCGGACCGCCGACCTGCACCGCGCGAACGGGACGTCCGGTAAAGGTGCCACCGGCGATGTCGTCGACGAGTTCGCCAAGCGTGATGCCGAAGGCGGTTTCGAACAGGCCGCCAAACTTGACGTTGCCCGCAAGCTGGATCGGCATCGTGCCGCGCGAGCGGCCCATGCCAAAATCGGCATAGGCTTTCGCGCCGCCGGCGAGGATGAAGGGGATCGCCGCAAACGAAAGCACGTTGTTGATCACGGTCGGTTTGCCGAACAGGCCCTTATGCGCGGGCAGGGGCGGTTTGGCGCGGACAATACCGCGGCGGCCCTCCAGACTTTCGAGCAGCGAGGTCTCTTCGCCGCAAACATAGGCGCCGGCGCCGACGCGGACTTCCAGATCGAAATCGTGCTTCGAACCACAAATGGCCTTGCCGAGAGTGCCTGCGCGCCTGCCGGCCGCGATCGCGGCCTTCATCGCCTCAACGGCGTGCGGATATTCGGAGCGGATATAGATGTAGCCCTTGGTGGCGCGGACGGTGATGCCGGCAATGGTCATGCCTTCGATCACCACGAAGGGATCGCCTTCCATGATCATGCGATCGGCAAAGGTGCCACTGTCGCCTTCGTCGGCGTTGCAGACGATGTATTTCTGCTCGGCACTCGTCTGCGCTACAGTTTTCCACTTGATGCCGGTCGGAAAACCTGCGCCGCCGCGGCCGCGCAGTCCCGACCTCGTCACGTCGGCGAGGATCGCATCCGATGTCAACGACAGCGCGCGCTCCAGGCCCTTATAGCCGTCATGGTCGCGATAATCGTCGACCGAACGCGGATCGATGATGCCGCAGCGGGCGAAGGTGAGACGGGTCTGGCGCTTGAGCCAGGGAATTTCTTCGGTGAGGCCCTGCCGGAGCGGGTGCGGGCCGTCTTTCAGGATCGCGTCCAGCACGGATGCCGCATCGGCTTCTTTCACCGGGCCGTATGCGACACGACCCTTTGGGGTTGCGACCTCGACCATTGGCTCCAGCCAATAGAGGCCGCGCGAGCCGGTGCGGACGATTTCGATTGCCGCGTTGCGCTGAGCGGCCGCCTGTTCGATCGCCGCCACAGTCTCGTCTGCGCCAACCGCAACGGCGCCCGCATCGCGGGGAATAAAGATACGCACGCTCATCGTTGCGCCTCCGCGATCAGCGCGTCGATACGCGCTTCGTCCAGCATTCCAACCACGCGGCCGTCAAGCATCGCGGACGGCGCGGTGGCGCACAGTCCGAGGCAATAGATCGGCTCGAGCGTCACGCGCTCATCCGCCGTCGTATTGCCGATCTTGACGCCGAGCTTGGCTTCGGCGCGCGCGGCGACCTTATCGCCGCCCGCGGCCTGGCAGGCTTCGGCGCGGCAGAGCTTCAGGACATGCTTGCCCGCGGGCTTGTGCCGGAAATCATGATAGAAGGTGAAGGTGCCGTGCACTTCCGCGCGCGACAAATTCAGAGCTTCCGCGACCATCGGAATGGCGGCTTCCGGCACGTATCCGAAGGCCTCTTGCAGCGCGTGCAAAATCACTAGCGTCGGGCCTTCAATGTGGCTGTTTTCGGCGATAATTTCCGCGCCGCGCTTGCTGTCCCATGGTTCGTAAACGGGCATATTCCACCTTCTCAATCAGCAGCTTATTTGAGGCTGATAAAGATGCGGAATCGTTCTAAGAATCAATAAAGCTGTCTCATGCTGCGATAGCGAAAGGCAATCGATAGAGAAGTGAAATTGATCGATAGGCGGTGGTAATGATGAGGGCTTTGGCAGGCCCTTCCGAGGGCCAAAATTCGTGCGATTTAGCCTGTTTCAGAATAGAACTTTTAGCCCCGTATGACGGCAGCGAAGCCGTGATATCCGTTATCCTCGAAACGTTGGGGGACGTCTTGATCGACAAGCTTGAACTTCTGCTGGCACTCGCCAAGGAACGCCATTTCGGACGGGCGGCGGAGGCCTGCGGTGTCACGCAGCCGACGATGTCGACCAGTCTCAAGCAGCTAGAGGAAATTCTTGGCGTGATGCTTGTGCAGCGGGGGTCGCGCTTTCAGGGCTTCACCCCGGAAGGCGAACGCACGCTGGATTGGGCGCGGCGCATCGTCGGCGATACCCGCGCCATGCGCCAGGAAATCAATTCGCTGAAAGACAAGCTTTCCGGCGAAATCCGCATCGCGGCGATCCCGACCGTGCTCGGCATGGTGGCTTCGCTCACGACGCCGTTTCGTGCACGTCACCCGGATGTGCGGTTTCGGGTTGTATCGTGCACCTCGGCCGACGTCCTCGGCTTGCTTGAAAACCTCGAGGTCGATGCCGGCCTGACCTATATCGAGAACGAGCCGATCGGCAATGTCCGCACCATTCCGCTCTACAACGAAAGTTATCGCCTGCTGACGTCGCCCGAAGGCATGTTCGGCGATCGCGACCAGGTGACCTGGACGGAGGTCGGGAAGGTCCCACTATGCCTGCTGACGCCGGACATGCAGAACCGGCGCATCATCGACCGCGCGCTCAAATCGGTCGGGGCCGAGGCGACGCCAACGCTGACCTCGAACTCGCTGCTGGTGCTTTACACCCATGTGAAGACGGGCCGCTGGGCGAGCGTGATGCCTGCGAAACTGGCGGAGACGCTGGGGCTCGCGGACAAGGTCCGCAGCATCCCGATCATCGATCCGGTTGTCGATTACAGCATCGGGATGGTGGTTCCGCAGCGCGATCCCATGACCCCCTTGATTGCCGCGCTGGTACAGATCGCACGCGAGGTCGCGCCCTCGCTGCAATAGTCAGGCCGCGGCCGCGCTGGTTTCGTTGAGAACCTTGCTGATCGCCTTGCGCGGGAGCGACACCCGCACGACCGTGCCGCTGCCGAGCTTCGAACGCAACCGCATCGAACCGCCGTGCAGGTTGGCCAGCGATCGCGCAATCGCAAGCCCCAGTCCCGAGCCATGATAGGTCTTGGTCAACTGGCTTTCGACCTGCTCGAACGGGCGCCCAAGCCGCCGCAGCGACTGCGGCGCGATGCCGATGCCGGTATCGGCAATCAACAGCACGACGGAATCGGCGACCTCGCGGCTGCGGACGACGACCCTTCCGCCGTCAGGTGTGAATTTGACGGCGTTGGAGAGCAGGTTGACGATGATCTGCTTGGTGGCGCGGCGGTCGGCCACGATCGAGATCGGGCCATCGATCTCGGCATCGAGATCGAGATTCTTGTCGTCGGCGCGGCCCGACACCACGCGCAGGGATTCGGCGAGCGTCTTCGACAGGTCGAGCTCTTCCATGTCGAGCTTCATCCGCCCGGCCTCGATCTTGGACATATCGAGGATGTCGTTGATCACCTCGAGCAGATAATGCCCGCTGGTGAGAATGTCGTGGCAGTATTCCCGATATTTCTCCGAACCGAGCGCGCCGAACATGCCGCTTTCCATGATTTCGGAGAAACCGATGATGGCATTGAGCGGCGTGCGCAGCTCGTGGCTCATATTGGCGAGGAACTTCGATTTGGTCTGGTTGGCTTCTTCGGCGCGGGTCTTCTCGCGGGAATATTTTTCGGCCAAGTCCGCAAGTTCGAGGGCCTGCCGCTCCAGTTCGCTTTGCGACCGCTTCAGGTCGATGACGGTTGCGCGCAGCCGCAGATCGTTGTCGACGAGCTTCTGTTCGTGCTCCTTGATGCGGGTGATGTCGGTTCCGACCGAGACGTAGCCACCATCCTTGGTCCGCCGCTCGCTGATATGCAGCCAGTTGCCGTCGTCGAGCTGCGCCTCGAAGGTTCGCGCGCCCGGCGCCTGGTTGGCGATCTCGTGCAGGCGGGTCTTGACCTCCGGCATCCGGCCGACCTCGATCACGGTCTCGTAGGACGTTCCCGGAATGACTGCGGAGTCCGGCAGCTTGTGCAGGCGCTGGAAGTGCGAGTTGCAGAGCACGAGCCGGTCGCTGGCGTCCCACAGCACGAAGGCTTCGGGAATGGTTTCGATCGCGTCGCGCAGCCGCAAATCTGCCTCGACGGTCTTTTCGGCGAGACTCTTCTGCTCGGTGATATCGACCGCGATGCCTATCAGATGCAGCCCGGCATCGGCCGCGCCCTGGCTGAGTTCGCAGCGCACGCGCAGCCAGATCCAGTGTCCGTCGGTGTGCTGCATGCGGAAGGTGTGGTCGATGTAGTTGATCTTCGATGAGATCAGCTGATCGGCGATCTCGAACAGGTCGATGTCGTCCGAATTCACCAGCGCATTGACTTCGCCGAAGGTGAGAAGGTCGCTGCGGTTATCGAGTCCGAGCATGGTGAACATCGACTGCGACCAGAAGATCCTGCCGCGCGAAAGATCCCAATCCCAAAGGCCGCAACGGCCGCGGTTGAGCGCCGTATCGATGCGGCCGCGCACGGCGTCGTTGATGAGATCGCCCTCGCGGGCCCGGGTCGACTGCCAGTGGAAGGCAAAGCCGAGGATCAGCACGACGAAGCCGGTGGTGGCCGACAGCGTCACGGAGAGTGCCGCATCCGAGCGCCAGATCGAATCCAGCTTCTCCTGAATGACGATCACCTGGCCGGGCAGGGAGCGGACGGCGTGACGGACCACCAGCGCGCCGCTGCCGTTCGGCAGTGTGATGTCGGTGACGCCCGAGACTTGCCCCGCGGGCGCCGGCGGCACCACCGCGCTGATAATTTCGAGGATGCTGGAGGTATCGCCGATCGCGGATTCGATCGGAACGCGGGCGAGAACCCGCTGGTCCAGGCCTGTGACAATGACATGGCGCCCGGCCGCGATCGCCCATGACGGAATCAGCCCCGGCAGCAACAGTTGGAGACGTTCGAACGCGATCGTGCGATCCTGCCGTCCCGACGCAATGCGATCGAGACGCTCGGCGAGCAGATCGGCCACGGCCGCGAGGTCGCGCTTGGTCGCCGCGCGCTTCTGGCGCGATTGATCGACCACCTGCACGAAGGCGCCGAGGCAAATGGTGATCAGGAACGCGATGATCAGTGTCGGTACTGCACGACGGAGCGCAGGCTCCGCTAACAACAGCCTGTGATAGGCTGGCTTCGCGATCGATTGCGCCAATCCCTTGATCGAATCGGATTGGACGCACGCGCTCGCCGCGTGTGCGCGCGCCATACCGTTGGCCCCCTTGGAAAGCTTTGCAGTACCCACCCCATTCGAGGAGAATCGCCGCTCCCCGAATCAGATTCATTTGAATCCACTTTTCTGGGGCTGTCGAGAGTCAACGATTCGTTAAGCCAAATAATTCTTGTCCACGCCGAATCTTAGTCGCCAAAAAGCCCGCAAATTGCCGGGCGAGATGAGTCCGAAACGGGAACGCGCATCGGCTCGCGACGTGCTCAGACCTTCGGCGGTTCGGCATGACTGATGACGCGCTTCACGGTCGGAAAGGCGCGGCGGAGCGCCCGCTCGATCTCGTCGACGCCCTCGTGAACCTTGATCACGCTCATCGAAGGCGCTGCGCGGCAGTGGAAGTTGACGATTTCGCCGGCATCGGTGTCGCGCACGCGCACGTTATGGATGTCCTGGATCGCACCTGTGGCCGCGAGCTGCGTTAGCGCCGCGCGGATGGTTTCCACCCGCTCCGGAGCAGCGTCGGTTCCCAGCGGCAATTCCGGTTCCAGCGGCTCGATATGGGTGTCGACCTCGACGTTCTCACCGAATTCGTCGCGAATGTTCCGCTCCAGCGCGTGGGCAATGTCATGGGCCGCCGTCAGCGCCATCTCGCCATCGACTTCGAGGTCGATAGAGACGGTGAGCTTGTCGCCGAGATCGTGAACCGTCACGTGATGGACGGCGAGGCCGGAGTTGCGGGCGATCACCATGATGCGCTCGCGGACGCTCTCGTTGTTCAGCGCGACCGGCACGGCCGTGAAGGTCAGATCGGCGTCATCGAGCGCATCGGAAACGGCTCCTTGCGCCTTGTGCTTGATCTCGTCGACGCGGTCGATGGGATAGGTGCGCGGCACCTGCACGATGGCGTCGATGAAATGGGTCGCGCCGACCATGCGGACCCGCAGGCGCTCGACACTGACCACGCCTGGAACCGCGCGGATCGCGGCGGCGGCTTGCGCCGCAACGCCTTCCGGCGCGCGGTCAGTCAGCGTTTCGACGGTCGAGCGGGCGAGCCTCATACCGAGCGCCGCGATGACGACGGCAACGGTGGCCGCGGCGACGGCGTCGCCCCACCAAAATCCGAAACCGGAGAGCGCGAGGCCTGCCATGACCGCAAGCGAGCCCAGCACGTCGGAGGCAAAATGCAGCGCGTCGGCTTCGAGTGCCTGGCTTTTGGTCTCGTGCGCGGCGCGATGCAGCGCGCGGGCTCGCCACAGGTTCACCGCGATATCGAGCACGAGCACGATAAACGGGATGGCCGACAAGATCGGAGGCGGGGTGCCGTTACGCAGGCGGCTGAAGGATTCGACCAGGATGCCGCCGGCGAGGACGTAGAGCATGGCGATGATGCCGAGCGCGGACACGCTCTCGAGCTTGCCATGGCCGTAGTGGTGTTCTTCGTCGGCCGGGCGATCGGAAAAGCGCACCACCAACCAGGTGACGATGGTCGCGACCACGTCCACCGACGAGTGCAGCGCTTCGGAGATCAGCGCGAGACTGCCGATCGCGATGCCGACCACGAATTTGGCGATAGCCATGCCGGCGCTGGCGAAGATCGAAATCGCCGCGACGCGTGACTTGGTCGGATGAATGCCGTGTTCCATGGGGCTAGCGTCCCGATTCCGAAGTTCGTAGCATTTCCGGGGCCACTTTTCGAACTTCGGAATCGAAAGGACGCTAGCTTGACTTGTTGATCTAGTGTGGCTTTGGTTCAGAAGTCCGCATGACCCGCTCGCGGCATAGATGATGCGGACTTCTGAACCGCCACACTAGGGTTTAGCAGGGCGTCTTTAACGATTAAAGAACGATCAAATTTCGCTGTTGCTACTTAGTTGCATTAGCGTCCGGGATTAAGCTGTCATTGCGAGCGTTAGCCAACGGGTCGCGCGAATGCACGCCCGATGACAGGCTCCGCAATCCAGCCTTCACATCGGATTCAGCGCTGGATTGCTTCGTCGCGTGCGCTCCTCGCGCAAACGCTTTGCGTTTGTCGCAGGCAATGACGAGTTTCTCACTTGACACACCTTCTCCTTCTCCCGGCGCCATACGCCCGAGCTTTGTCCGAATTTTTCGCCCTGAAGAAGAGGGCGCAGGGAACGCCGGGTGATCAGGCTCACCCGCAGCCTCGCGTGCAAAGGAAAAAAGCACACGAGTAAGTCCACCACAGGTTCGCCGAAACAGTCCGGCATTCCCTGCGCGATGGTGTTACGGCTTATTCCATGCTCTTCCCGGCGATCGGGCTTTTTGTCACCGTCACCGGCGCAATGCGTCAGCATTGTCGCCAGCTTGACGTCAGCGTCGAGACGTCAGAACCACATGGCTTCGCTGTCCACCTGTCCATGCGTTCGTCCGACGCAAGGAAAGTGTCCATCGCATCCCGCACCCAACGTTCGTGACGATGCGCAACGCCCCTCAAGCGGGAACGGAACGACTGGAATCACTAAAGCTGTGTCTACCAAAACGCGAAGCGAAATATTTTTTGCAGGAAGGCTTGCGTGAGAAGCAAATCAGCTGGAGCCGCTCGTCAAACCGCCGGAGCTCGCCACGGACCGACGCTTTTGATTTCGGCGATGACGCCGCGTTCGAAAGTTGCACGTCCCGACCGCTCAGTCGAAGGTGACCATCACCTTGCCGTTGATGCCCGGCTTGGAAGCCCGACTGACGGCGCCCTTGATGTCGGAGGCGGGAAACGCTGAATCAATCCTGGTATCGAGCTTGCCGGACGACGCGAGATCATCGAGGCCGGCGTAGAGAGCCGCGATGGCATCGCGCGGTGCGTTCATCAGGTATTTCGAAAGCCAGAAACCGCGGATGAGAATGTCCTGGAAGACCAGCGTGCCGGGATTGATCGTGCAGGGCGCTCCACTCATGGCTCCGTAGACGACAAGCGTCCCGCCAGGTTTCAGACATGAAGCGATGCGGTCGGTCGCCGAGCCTGCAACAGAGTCTAAGCCCAGCACGATCGATCCACCGCCAATAGTCGCCTGCGCTCTGGCGGCGAGGTCGTCGCCATCGACCAGCACGGCGTCTGCGCCAAGGCCTTTGAGTTCGTCGATGACATCCGCGCGGCGAACCACGTTGATCGTGCGCACGCCGGACAGCTTGGCGAGCTGAATCGTCGCGCGGCCGACGGCAGAATTCGCGGCGTCCTGAACAATCCAGTCGCCGGGCCTGAGATCGACGAAATTCTGCAGCAGCAGCGAAGCGGTCGCCGGATTGACCTTGAGCCCCGCCTGCTGCATGAGGTCCCCGTGCGATGAGAGCTTGATGATGTCGTGTGCTTTGACCAGGCGGAAGTGACGCCAATTGTTCAGCGTCAACAGCATGACGCGATCTCCGAGAGCGAGCCCTTCCACGTCAGTCCCCAGTGCGGCAACCTCTCCGACAGCCTCGGTGCCAATCGCGTGGGTGCTTGCATCAAGCCGCGGATAGACGCCCTGCATGGTCAGGAGGTCGGCCGGATTGATCGGGAACGCGCGCACTTTGACAAGCACGTCGTCTGCTTCGGGATTTGGCGGCATCGCGGCATCCACATAGCTCACGACATCTTCGGGGCGGCCTGGGGTGACAAATTCAATCTGCTTCATCTGATGCCTCTCGCTCGGCCCATGCGGCCGTGAACGCCTTCGCAGCCCAGTTTGGAAGTAAGTCCGACGCCGGCGAAGGCGGGCCGAATGGGACCGGCGCCTTCAGGCAAGTCGGATCTGCCGCGCAATCACCTTCGACGCGAAGTCCTCAGGCCGCGCGCGCCCGTCCTGGCGAATCAAAGAAGCCGCTGATGTTGAGCAACCGTCCATCGGGTGCAGCATTCGCGAAGCTTCGTCCCGTCTGGAGGACGGCGCCGTCTGCTCCGAGCAAGCGCCACTCCGCAAGCATTCTGTCGTGGTGATGGATGACGAACAGAATTTCGAACCTGCCCCCCTTCACGGTCTGCTGAAATCCGCCCATGTAGCGCGACAGCGCTTCGCGGCCGGAAAGCAGTCCGTTGACGTCGCAATAGGTGCAATCATCGGCAAGGCAAACTTCCAGCTCCGACGTCCGAACTGCCGGCTCCGAGGACCAGATGCGCGCGTAACGATGCCAGAGGGTTTCAGGCGTCATGAGATTTCCCCTTCGAGATGATCGAATTCCTGGTTGATCGCGCGCCGGATAGCCTTGAGATCATAGCCGCCGCGGACGAGGACGAGCACACCCTGGTAAAGAGCCAGCAATCGGACTGAACCGGCCTTGGGGTCAAACCGCTTCGGAAGCTGGCCCGACGACACCGCGGCCGCGAGGCGATCGGCGAAGAGGCGCTCCAGGATTGCAAATCCCTTGACGATGGCTGATTCCGCAGCGTCGTTGTCGGCGCCGAATTCGATCGCCGAGTTGGTGATCAAGCATCCGAAGGTTTCGCCGTCGGGTTCACGCAGCAATGACAGAAAGAGTTGACGAACCCCCACCAGTCCATTTTCAGGCTTTGCAAACTGGGCGATGCGCCGTTCGAGCACGGAGTGCAGGTAATGTTCGAACGCTGCGAGAAAAATGCCGCGTTTGTCGCCGAAGCTGTTGTAGATGCTCCCGGAACTGAGGCCCGTCGCCGCTTCGAGCTGGGGAATCGAAATTCGCGCGTAGCCCTCGCGGCGAAACGCGTGCATGGCGCGCGTCAATACGTCGTCTTCATCGTAGGATCGCGATCTGACCACGTTTCCTCGCTCATCATTATAAAATGTTCATTTTAGAATAAAGCTTATATTTTGCCTGTCAAGGCTCAGCTTGGCGGTGCCGTTTCCGAACGCGAAGGTGTCCCGGTCGCTTGCTTGATCGCGCGCGAGGCTTGCCCGGATGACGCGGGGCATTGAGACAGACTCAGAGCCGCGGGTCGATCGGCTCGCTTCGAGCGCCAGTACCGCTAACACGCATTCGTGGACGCGCCTGAGCGGCTCGCGGCCAACAAAGCGCCTCAGCGCCTCGTGACCGAGCGCGAATTCGCGCATCTACATCCAGTGGTTTCAGGGGTCCAGGCAGGTTGCAACCCGTTTTCGGAAGGCGACGAGGAACCTCAGGCAGGGGAAACCGATGGACGCGGTTTCGCGACCTCGCTTCATGAAATCGCGACGCTGCGCGAGCATTCGAACACAAGATGTTGTCTGTTGGTTCATTTTGCATTCACGGGATCTCGCCACAATCGGCGGCCGACATGGCGTTGCGCATCGGCAGCTCATTGGAGCGTCGTCGAAGCAACGATGGCGCGGGAGGGCACAAGCATGAAAGGGAACTGGCTGGTAGCCGCGGCAATGCTCGGAACACTAGGCTGGACCTTCGCTGCACGATCGCCGGCCCACGCCGATGCGATTGCCGACAGTGCCTCGCAAGCCACTACACAGAGCGATGCGATCAACCTCTCGCGTGACCTGGTGCGGCTCGGGATTGCCGCGAACAATCTGCCTCCGAATAGTCCGACCACCGATGCGCGGCCGCTGTTCCAGGCGGCCCTGCAGTATGCGGAGAGCCATCCGATCAAGCGGATTACGGTTGACCGCGGCGCCTATTACTTTCTCACCCCCGAGAATTCGACGGCCTATCTGCTGCTGAAATCACTGTCCGATCTCACGATCGACCTCGACGATTCAACGGTCTTTTTTGCCGGCGCCTTCCTGCAGGGATTTGCCGTCGTCAATTGCGAGCACGTGACATTGACGCGATTTCGGGCTGACTTCATCTCGCGGCCCTACACGCATGTGCAGTTGACGGCCATCGATCCGCTCGCGCGGCGGCTCTCCTACGCAACTCTGCCAGGTTGGCCCGATCCGGTTGAATTCAACGGTCTCGCCCAAAGCACCGCTCCTACCAACCCGCTCGGGTTCTGGGCTCTGGATTTTCGTGATGGCGATATTCTCCCTGGCACATCGCGCATGGAGTTGACGCAGCCGATTGCCAGCGGTGCGTTGGATCTGGTCCCGAGCAACGCGCCATGGGTGCAGGGTCCGACCCTGTCGACGTTCCGGCCCGGCGACATCATCGTCGTGTTCGTGCGGGGAGGGCAGGCGACGATTTCTGTGGCCGGAGGAGACTCGATCACGGTCTCGGACGCGACGATTTATGGATCGAGCGTACAAGGGATTCTATTCAACTCGAGTTCGAACGGGATCGTGGAGCGCGTTCGTGTGATGCCGCGACCGGGCGGCTTGATCTCGGCCAATGCCGGCGGCATCATTTTCGTCAACGATGCCGGCGCCAATCACATCCACAACAATTTTGTCGCCCGCAACCTCGACGATGCTCTCGCCATCTACGAGACGGACGCTGCGACCGTGGTGCAACAGCTCGGGCCCCGCCAGCTCATCGTCGATCGCGCCGCCTTCCGTCGCTTCCCGGACGGCACCAAGGTCAACTTTATCGATCCTGCGACCGGAAATGAGCTCGGTGGCGCGACCATCGTCTCGCAACAGCCGCCGGACTCGGTGCCGCCGGTCTTCGGCGGCGCGGTCACCGTTATGTTCGATGCAGACTTGCCGACGCTTGCCGCGGGCTTCGGCATGGCTCTCGCCGACCCGGCATCCCGCGGGCAGGGGTCGACGATCAAAAACAACGAGGTCAGCGACGTGTTGTTCGGCCGTGGCGTCTATGGCGCCGGCAACATCGGCCTGACGGTTGCCGGGAACAAGGTCGGGCACACCAGCTTCGCCGGGATCGAGATTTTCCAGAATCTGAACGGCGTTCCGCTTGTTCTGATTCCGACGCCGCCGGCGCACGATGTCACCATTCATGACAATGTCGTGCGCGGCAGCCTTGGCCCCATGGCCTCAGGTTCGGGCAGCCAGATCGCGGTGGGGGCGATCGAGGTGGCGACGACGACTCCGAAGAACGATTTCCCGGCGTCGTCACCGAATACAAACGTCGTAATCGAGCGCAACGCCGTGATCGGATCCGGCCGAAGTGGAATCTGGGTGAATGAGCTTTCAGGCGGCGCGATCCGCAACAATGTCATCACAGGATGGAATCAGCATCCGGAGCTGCCGCTCAACGGCGTCGATGCGCAGACGCGGGCCCTGATCATGCAGGATTCCAGCCAGGCTCTCGTGACTCACAACAGCTCAAATCTTGAAATCGACGGCAATGTGACCAACCCGAACGCGGTTGCGCAAGGAAACTAGCGGCCGCCTCCCGTTAGGATGAGTCAGGCCATCCTTGCATTCACCAGACGGCCATCGCGAGCGCTGCGAGCAACGCAGGCGGCATGACCAGAGCGCCGATTTTCAGGAAGCGTCAGGCCGTGACGTCGATCTTTTCCCGTCGCAGCGCGATGCGCAAATCAGCAGGGATGTCGATGATTTTACTCCCGGCTTTCAGCTACGCCCCGATCGCATATTCATAGATTTCCTCTTCCTGGGCGTTATGGATGCGCACAAGAGCTTCGATCGACTCGATGACCCGCTGGGCATCCCGGATCAGGTAGGGATCGATATCTTCAGCGCTTAGACCGTCAGCGAGCCGGTGCAACAGGCGCGACTGATGTATGATCTCGCGATGCGCCCGGCTCATGGCTCCGAGCCCATGCCGGTCTGCCAGGTATTTTGCGACGTGCGGATAGACCTCACTCTCGTCGTCCTGCTCGTGGGTCACGATCTTTGTTGCGACGATCGAATCCGCTTCCGCAATCAAGGCGACTGCGCTGGCCGCTTCTGCCTGGTCCAGCGCATCTGCAATCTCTCTCAGGCGATCGAGCGTCGGCTCCATTTGCGCGTGATCCGCTTGAAGAGAGCCCGCCTTCGCAGCCGGCATCCTTCGGCGACCGTTTGCGCGGCCGGGGCTCAGCGCACGCAGGGCGTTAAGGATCACCGCGACATCAATGACCTCCTGCGTCAGGGCACCGCCGACCGGTGGCAGCCATCCGATCGCGGCCAAGGCCATTGCAAGGCCGGACAGCATCATCCCCGATACGATGCTTTGCAAGGCGATCGATCGGGTCCGCTTCGCAATTTTGATCACGTCCGGGATACGATCGACACGATCGACGAGGATGACGACATCGGCCGCTTCCGAGGACGCGCTCGCGCCCCGTGCGCCAAGTGCGATGCCGACATTTGCGGCCGCCAGAGCAGGAGCGTCGTTGATGCCGTCCCCGACCATGACGGTCAGGTTTCGGCGTTTTTCGGTCGCGACAGCGTCGACCTTGTCGGCCGGCTCACGGTCCGAAAGAACCGCATCCAGATCAAGCGCGGCGCCGATCGTTTCGGCTGCCTCTGCCCGGTCGCCCGTCACCATCACAATCCGGGATACTCCGGCCGATCGCAGCGCTTGAACGGCGCGCGGTGTTTCACGCCGAAGTTCGTCACCCAGCAACAAGGCGCCAATGGTGAAACCGTCCACGGCGACGAATACGGTGAGGGCCGAGCGCCACGCGCCGCGTCGAAGAGCCCGAACCACCCAGGCTTCGGGCTTTTGAGATCCGACCACGAGCTGGTGCGATCCGACCCGGATCATCCTGCCGTCAATCATGCCTTCGAGACCTGCGCCTGCGGTTTCGCGGACTTGCGATGCGGCGCTCAGTTTGAGAACCCGTGCCGTGGCGGCTTGGACGATGGCTGCGGCAACGACGTGATGCGACGCCTGCTCCAGCGAGGCCGCCAGGCGGAGCACTTCATCTGCTTGATGGTTGGGAGCAACTTCGATGGCCACAAGACGGGCGCCGCCGACCGTCAGTGTGCCGGTCTTGTCAAACATCACCGTATGTGTCTGGGCAAGCGCTTCGAGGGGGCTGCTGCCTTTGACGAGAATCCCGCGCTTTGCAGCCCGAGCGACCCCCGAAATGAAGGCAACCGGAGCTGCGAGAATAAGCGGACACGGCGTCGCTGCGACCAGCACAGCCAGAGCGCGAATGGGATCACCCGAGAAAAACCAGGCGCCACCGGCGACCAGCAGGGCCATCGGCAACAGCAGCAAGGCGTATCGATCCGCCATGCGGATGAAAGGTGACTTTGCGCTCTCGGCTGCGCTCACCATTCTAATGATGCCGGCGTAAGTGCTTTCGCCAGCGGCCGCTGACGTCCGGATCTCGAAAGGTCCGCCCGCATTCAGAGAACCGCTGCGCGCCAATTCTCCGCAGCCCCTCGACACGGGAATGGGCTCGCCGCTCAACGCCGACTCGTCGATCGTCGCTTCCGCGCTGGTAACGGCGCCGTCCACCGGAACCACCTCGCCACTGCGGACCAGAACAATGTCTCCGACTTCAACCTGCTCGATCGGCGTATCGGTGATGGTCGATCCGTCGCGGCGATGAGCAATTCTCGGCGCGCGGTCAATCAGCGACCTGAGGTCACGCTGGGCTCGCGCAACCGCGATGTCCTCAAGCACGTTGCCTCCGGCATACATGATGGCGATGACAATGCCCGCCAGCGCCTCACCGAGCACGATCGCGCCCGCCATTGAAACGAGGGCGATCGAATCAACACCCATCCGGCCGGCCGCGAAGTCGCGCACGATCGAGACAAGCAGAACGATTACGACCGGGATTGTTCCGCCGATCCAGCAACATTCCGCCACATCGCGCCTGTTTGCGAGCCAGGCGACAAATCCGAAGAGCAGCCCAACGATTGCGACGGCGATCAGCGCACGCCGCAGGAATCTTTCAGACCATAGCCAAGCCATTCTCGGTTCGCCCGCGCATGAGACGCGACCAGATTATCGCCGCGATCAGTCGGACAGGTTTGATCGATATCAACGTGATGAGCCGGGTGGGTGAACGCCCGCGGCCGCCGATCCAGCCCAGCTGGACATGGATACTATTGTCGCCTCGTTTCACCAGCCAGTTGCTGCCAGTGCTACCAGCAACGCGGGCGGCATGACCAGCACGCCAACTTTCAGGAAACGCCAGGCCGTGACGTCGATCTTTTCCCGTCGCAGCGCCACCAGCCACAGAATCGTCGCGAGCGACCCGGTGACCGAGAGATTGGGTCCGAGATCGACGCCGATCAACATCGCGCTCAGGACGGAAGGAGGAAGATGGTCGTTGGCTGCGACCGAACCGGCGACCAGGCCGACGGGAAGGTTGTTGGCGATGTTGCTGGAGATCGCTGTGACGATTCCGGCACCCCAGGCGGCCGTGTTCGGCGATCTGTCGATGATCCCCTGCAGGAACGCGCTGAGCTCGCCGATCGCACCGGTTTTGACGAGCGCCTCAACCATCACGAACAGACCGGCAACCAATGGCAGCACGCTCCAGGAGACGCCTTTGATCACCGGCCAGGGCGACTGGCGGCTCAGGACGAGCACAAGGGCGGCCGTGACGCCGCCGCAGATGAAGGTCGGCAATCCCAACGGCACGTCGAGGGCCGAAGCCGTCAGCAGCACGACACCGATCGCTGCAATGCCGATGGCGGTGAGCCCGCCGGCGCGACCGAGCTTGGGATGCGGTACGCGGCTTGCGATGTTTTCATCGGCGAGCGCGCGGCGCTGATTAAGGCGAAGCACGATATAGGTCGCAACGACAGCAGCGAGCGAAGGCAACGTGAACTGGCGCAGCCATTCGAACAGATGCGGCATGCGTGCGCCGAACACCACGAGGTTGGCCGGGTTGGAGATCGGCAGCACAAAGCTTGCGGCGTTAGCGATGAAGGCGCAGGCGAAGAGATAGGGCAGGGGGGTGGCGCCGGCGGCGCGGGTCGCGGCGTAGACTGCGGGCGTCAGCACGATTGCCGTGGCGTCATTGGAGAGCAACACGGTGACGAGGATGCCCACGGCATACACCAGAAGAAAAAGCCGCTGTGGCGAGCCCCGCGCATGCTCGACCGCGAAGGCGGCCAGATAGTCGAACAGGCCTTCGCCGCGCGCGAGTTCGGCGGTGAGCATCATGCCGATCAGGAAGAAGTAGACGTCGAGGCCCCTGGCGACGCCGTACAACGCCTCCCTCGGGTCAAGGAAGTTGCAAAGCACCAACGCGGCGGCGCCGGCGACGGCCCAGATCGCTTCCGGCAGGCGAAACGGCCTGATGATCACGCCGGCGGTCGCCGCGGCAATGATGATCCATGCCAGAAGGTATTCGTGCGAAAGCATCGTTCTGTCGTCTCCAAATCACCCCGCCGCGGTGTCGCACGGCGGGAGCGGTTTCCCTGTTGTTTGGCTTGAGACCGCGGCGGATTTCAAGCGCGTTTCGGGCAGGGCAAACCAGCAAACGGCGAAGCCGACAGCCGCGACCGCACCAAGCGCGAGGAAGGCGGCGCTATAGCCCGCCTTCACCACGACCAGACCGGCAAGGGTGGTCGACAGCGCGGCGCCAATGCTTTGCGCCGTGATGACCGCTCCTTGCGCAACGTTGAAACGGCCGGTGTTGCGCATGAGATCCGCCACGATCACCGGAAAGATCGCGCCGAAGATGCCGGCGCCGACGCCGTCGAGAAGCTGCACGCCAACAAGCCAGGCCTTGTTGTCGGACAGTGTATAGAGCGCGGCGCGAATTGGCAGGATCAGCAAGGCTGCGAGGAAGAAGCGCTTGTGCCCCCATCGGTCTGCACGCGCGCCCACCAGCATCGCCATCGGCACCATCACGATTTGTGCGGCGGTGATACAGGCCGACATCAGGCTCGTGCCGAGATTCTTGTCCTGCAGCGCCAGCTTTTGCCCGACCAGCGGCAGCATCGCCGCATTCGCAAGGTGAAACAGGGCGACACAAACGGCAAAGATCAGAAGCGGACGGCAAGTCAGGAGAACGCTCAAGCCCGATGGCTGCTCCGCGGCGTCATCGGCGCCCGTCCGACGTTCATGCAGTCCCCGCGCGAGATCATGGTCGATCGTCTGTTCCGGGATCGCAAGCACGCTGGCGAGGCTTGCGATCGCCATGAAGCCGAGCAGGTAGAACACGACCTGCGGGCCGAAGAAATAGGCCGCGATGCCCGCAATCGTCGCGGCCGTAGCATTGCCCGCATGGTTGAAGCTTTCATTGCGGCCGATTCGCCCCGTGAAAGCGCGGTGGCCGACGCCGCCGAGCGAAACCGCTGATATCGCCGGTGGGAAGATCACGCCCGCCGCATGCGCGATGCCTTGCGATACCGCAACAGGCCAGAAGCCCGGGCACAGCGGCAGGATCAGGCAGGCGCAGGTGACGATCAGCGCCGCAGCCGCCATCACCCGACGTTTTGCCCTTGTTGCATCGATGAGAGCGCCGGCCGGTGTCTGCGCGACAATGCCGGCAAAGCCGGCAATCGACATGACGACACCGATGCTGGCTTCGTCCCATTTCTGCTCGGTCAGGAGATAGACGGCGAGATAGGGCCCCAAGCCATCGCGGACGTCGGCCAGGAAGAAATTGGCGGCATCGAGGGCGCGGTTGGCACGCTGTGTTGATACTGAATCCGTAGACATGCCGAACCTCGACCTCGATTCCACTTATCGCATTTCGCGTCACTGCCTCAGGCGTGTTCGGCGCGATCGTGCCTTGGCTTTGCCTCGTGCTTGGGGTCGTGCCCGGGTTTTGGCTTCGGCTTGGCCTCCTTGATCGGACGAAGGTCGCCGCTGCCACTGCCAATCTCCTTCGCATGCAGCACGCGGCCATGTTTGGTCTCGAGGCCATCACCCTTCACGGCAATCTTCGCGTTCGGCGCCAGAAGCTTCGCAACCTGTTCAGCCTCCTTCGGCCCGATACGGACAACCGTGCCATCGGCTAGCAGCGCGCCGCGAAGTTCGCCTTTTGGGCCAAACAGCGACAGCCGCACGGTTCCCTCCGCCGACATCTTCTTTTTCTCGATCCTGGGATGTTCGCGATCGTGATCGGGCCCCCGATCGACGATGTCAGCGCCGCTGGCCGTGGTGACCGCGACCGCCGCGATGAGATCTGCCTTGCGCGGGCGGACGCCGCGGACGCCGACCACGTCGCCGGCGTTGATCTGGCGGGTCAGCTCGGCCTCCATGTGCGGCGGGGTGTGAACGAGGACGGACGCTTGCGTGTTGTCAGTGATGACGAATCCATCGATCTCGCCGTGAGGGTTGAGAAGGAAGCGTTCGACGGTGCCTTTCACTTCCGGCAGGCAATCGGGATCAATCCAGTGCATGTTGTTCTCCTCTTCTGGTTTGTTGGGTCTTGAATGTCGCTATCGGTCTCAGCCGCGCGGCGGGGGCGGAGGCGGCGGAGCGAACCGGTCGGGGCCGCCCTCCGGACGACCTTTGGGGCCACGCGGCGGACGCGGTCCGTCGAGCTCGGTCATCTGACCGGGTGAAGCACCAATCGCCTGCACGTCGACCACTCGGCCGAGCGCCGTATCGAGCAGCTCTCCGCGGACGGACACCATCTGTCCGGGCTGCAACCAGTCGGCAAAGCGCTCGGCTTCCGGCGGCGGCAGACGAAGCTGGGTGCCGTCGTCGAACAGCGCGCCGTTCACTTCGCCGCGTTTGCCGTGCAGCGTCGTGGTGATCCGGCCGCTATAGGTCTGCTGCATGCCGCCGCGATCTGGACCACGCGGCGGTCCATTGTCGGCGACGCTTCTGCCGGTCGAGATATTGGTGATCGAGGCCGCATCGACCAGCGCAACAGCCCGCGCACGAAGACCGCGTATCGAAACCTCGTCGCCCGGGCGGATCGCATAGACGATCTGGGCCGAGAGATGCGGCGGCAGCTTCACTTCCGTGCCGTCGGCGAGAATCAGCCCGTCAACGTCACCTCGCGGGGTCAGCGTGTATTGTTTCACCCGGCCGCGCGACTCCGGCAGTTGCGAGGAATCCCAGACTGTTCCGACTGTCTGTGAATAGGCTTTTGTTCCCGCGCCGATAGCGGTCGCGGCGAGAAACGCACACGCAAGCGCGTGTATTCGTTTCGTTGTCAGTTTCATCATCAAGCTCCTTCGAACGGCGATCTCATCGCCGATGCGAAAGCATCAGCAATGGCCGTGCCAAAGCTGAATTGCTTGCTTATGAAGGAGTTAACAGCGGAGGAGGGGCTTCAATCGTCGTCTTTGCCGACGCTGGGTGTCGGGTTTTCTGACGCGTCGCCGCAGCTCAGGCCGTAGCGCTGCATCTTCGTGTAGAGAAGCTGGCGGTTGATATTGAGGCGCCGCGCCGCTTCAGTGCGGTTGCCGCCGCAGGCCGCGAGCGCGTTCCGAATCATCGCTTCCTCAAGTTGCGCGACGGCTGTCGGCAGGTCGCCCGTGGGCGGTCCCGCAGGAAGCCGATGAGTTTCCTCGGCGCTGGTATGGATATCGTCGGCTTCGATGGTGTGGCTTCTGGTCAGCACGCAGGCCCGCTCGACGACATTGCGCAATTGCCTGACATTGCCAGGCCAGTTGTAACGCGTGAGCTTGTCGATCGCGCCGCGGCCGAGCTGCTTGATCGGCTGTCCCGGTGAGGCCGACAGCAACACAAAGTGTTCCGCCAGCGGCACGATGTCGGCCGGTCGCTCGCGCAGCGGCGGGATCGCGATCGGAACGACATTGAGCCGGTAGTAGAGGTCTTCGCGAAACTCACCCGCCGCCACCAGCTTTGACAAGTCACGATGGGTTGCGGCCACGACCCGCGCCGTGGCGCGGACCGGCTTGCCGCCGACCGGGGTGATCATCCGTTCCTGCAAGACCCGCAGAATCTTCGCCTGCATTGCAAGCGGCATGTCGCCGATCTCGTCGAGGAACAGCGTACCGTTATCGGCGTCGCGGAACGCACCGGTGCGGTCGGCGACCGCGCCTGTGAACGAACCCTTGACATGCCCGAACAGTTCGCTTTCGAGCAGGTCCGGCGGGATGGCCGCGCAGTTCACCGCGATAAAGGGCCCATCCTTACGCTGGCTGTGCACGTGAAGCGCGCGCGCCACCAACTCCTTTCCGGTTCCGGTTTCGCCAAAGATGAGAACAGTCGATTGGGTATCGGCGGCGAGCCCGATCGCTTTCTGCACCCGCCGCATGCCCTCGCTCGATCCGATCAGCGTGTCGAGACTGGCCGTGGCAGTCGTGGCGGCGGGGCGCTGTCGCGAGGGCAGGCGCGTCAACAGAGTCCTCAGCTCGTCGCGCCCGATCGGCTTGGTGAGATGGTCGAATGCGCCGAGCCGCATGGCCTCGATGGTATTCTCCGCACTCGCAAAGGCGGTCAGCACCACCACGGCAGGTGGATTCTCCCGCGCGCGGATGCGGCGCAGCACCTCGATGCCGTCCATGCCGGGCATATTGAGATCAAGCAGCACCGCCTCCACCGTCTCGGACAGGGCGGCCAGACCTTCGCGTCCGGACGATGCGGTCTGCGCCGTGTGTCCGAGGTCGGTCAATGCCTCGAAGAGTCCCTCACGCAGGGCCGGATCATCGTCGACAATCAGGACGTTTGCCATGGCATCTCGATCTCAAACCGTGCGCCGCGCTCGGTGGATACAAGGCGAACGTCTCCGCGGTGGGCACGCGCGATTTCGCGCACGATGGCAAGTCCGAGCCCGGTGCCGTCGGCACGTGCGGTTGCGAACGGCTCGAACAAGCGTTCGCGCATGTCCTGGCTCACCCCTGGCCCACTGTCGGTTACGCTCAGCAACAACGCGTCCTGCTGCCGCCGGGCGTTCACGTCGATGCGGCCGCCGGCGGGCGTGTTCTGGATTGCATTCAGGATGAGATTGTCGAGAGCGCGCTGCATTTGCAAGGGATCAAAACAAGGTAACGGTTTGTCGGGCTCCTCGGTTCCCGCCTCGATCGACACTCCGTTCGCCGCCGCGAGCTCCCGATGGGGCTCGATCGTCGTTTGCAGGAACGACGCGAGTTCGACATCTCTCGGCTTGGGCTCGCCGGCCTGGGTCATTTGCAAGAGGTCGCGCAGCAGCGTGTCGAGCCGCGCGACCTGCTTGAGGATCGCATCCAGCGCAGCTCCCTTGCGGGCGTCATCGCTTGCAGCAAGCGCATTTTCCGCCTTGAGCCGCATCGCCGCGATAGGATTGCGGATTTCGTGCGCAAGTCCCGCCGACAGCCGTCCGACGGCGGCCAGACGCTCGGCCGTGCTCGCGCGGCTGCGCTCCTGCGCAAGCCGTTCGCCGGTCTCGTTGAGTGCATCGACCAACCTGTCGAGCTCCTGTTCACCGGTGCGCGGAAGTCTTGGAAGATCGACCAAACCGCTCTCGCGTCTCCCCAGCGCCTTCTCCAGCGTCGCGATCTTCCGTGACCACGAGAGCAGCACGCGAGCGAGCCAGATAGCCGAGCCGAAAATGGTGAGTGCCAGCACGACCAGCCCGGCCAGCAATTGCGTGTAGGCCGGTCCCTCCGCGGTTTGGGCGCGCGTCATGCTCCAGGCTGTGGTGCCCTGTAGCGGTCCGCGCAGCGGGCAGGCGTGCACCAAAAGGACCTGCGAGCGTGCGGGCTGCCGCAGGCCGGCCGGTCGGCCGGAACGCAGAGCCTCGGCATTGACGTCACGGATCGTGTTCAGCTCTGCGGCCGGAAGATCGGTCTTCGGACCGGTCCCCTCATAGGAAGGAAAGGCGTATGCGAGCGAACCTTTATCGGCTTGCCAGATGCCGCCCTCGACGCCGGTGGCGGTAGAGAGGGCGGCCTGTACCACCGTTGCCAGTTGCTGCCGAAGTCGGTCGTCGATTGGCCCGCCGGCCCAGCCAGAGACGAAGAACTGATAGCGGTCGGCGATATCACGGCAGGCCCGTGCGACCAACTCTTCCGAGCGTGCCACGCGTGCATTCGTTGTCTCTTGAAACGACTCGAACAGGAGATATGCGGTCGCCGTACCCGACAGGACCAGCATGATCCAGAGCGCCAGCAGTCGCGACCTGAGAGATCGCATCGAAATTCCCGGTGCAAATGACACGAACCGCCAATCTATACGAATATGAGGCGATCGCTATCGGAGCGGAAGGTCATTGCCGGGGGCATAAAGCCCCAGACCAGCGACGTTGTTTCGCCGCCGGTCTGGAGCCTCGGTTTTCCAATAACCTGGTTTTCTAATATCGACTAGCGCCGATCCATCTGGGCACGGAACGCGAGCGAGGCGCGCAGTTCGGAAATCGCCGCGCGCGAGGCCTGGATCGCCGCACCCTTGTGGCCGCCGAAATCATTCGGTGCGGCTTCCAGATAGGCGATTGCGTCTTCGAGGTTCTGAATGGCGCGCACGATTCGCGGATGTTCCGCTGCTTCCATTCGCATGGTCTGCGCATTCGCGACCGAGGCCCCGAGCGAGGTAACCAGAAGTCCGGTGGACAGGGCTAAAGCAAGCTTTTTCACGATATTCTCCAATTTGTGGTAGTCCCCCGGCGGCACCACTACCCGCCTCGAAATTAATCCACAATGAATAGATCGTTCGGTTTTGCCTGAACGATAAGCAGACTGCTCAAGCTTGTGATGTTCATGTCATCGACATGACACGAAATCCTGGATCGGCATTGAGAAATCAGTGACGATAAGGACTTTCGCGAGGTCCGTTTCGCGGCGCTTCGGTACTCTTGCCTATTGCGCTTTCACGGCGCCCCTGAGCCCCGCTTGTGCGGCGAGCCGCTCGACAAGGCCGCTCTTCTGCACATCCTCGACGAAGCTCTTGATATAATCCAGTCCGCCGGCGTGGTCTTTCGGGATTGCGACCGCAAGATGTTCCTCGCCCCATCGCCCTTCCAGGATCCGCGACCCCGGCATCTGGTCCGACATCTCGAACAACGTCGGCTTGTTGGTGGCGTAAGTATCGATCTCGCCGTGCTCCAGCATTTCAATGCCGCGCTTGTAATTCTCCGCAGGCACGACCACCGCATTCGGCAGCAACTTCGGAATCGTGCCCTGCGATGTGCTGTTCTTCGTCACGCCGATGCGAAGGCCCGACTTTTGGACGTCGGCAATGGCCGTGATCGGCGAGTTGGCGGCGACGAGATAGCCGAGTTCGATCGTCAGCAGCGTCTGGCTGAACGTGACAAACTCTGCGCGTGCCGGCGTCGAGTTGCTGATGGTGAAGTCGACGTCGCCCGCTTTCATGCCTTCGATGATCTCTGAAATGCGCTTGTAGTCGATCTGCTCGAAGGGGACGTCGAGCCGCTTGGCCAACTCCTTGCCCAGTTCGAAACTCAGGCCGTGGCTCTCGCCGGTCTTGGGGTCGACGACCCGCGAGGTGGGGCTGCCGAGATAAACGCCGACGCGCAGTTTTCCATTCGGCGCCAATATCGCCTTTGCATCTTCTGCGAAGGCGCCGAATGCGGTGGCTACAAGAGTAACCGATGCCGCCATCACGACGATCCAGGATCTCATGGGAAACTCCACGGAAAACTGTTTGCTAAAAGGTCACGACGATCTTGCCGAGATGCTTGTTGGCTTCCATATGCGCGAACGCCTTGCCGATATCGTCAAAGGCAAAAACTTTGTCGATCGGCAATTGCAGCTTGCGGCTCTCTACCGCCGGCCACAGATCGGCGCTTGCAAGCTTGAAGATCTCGCGGATTTCCTCGATGGACCGGGTGCGGAAGGTGACGCCGATATAATTGGTCCGCCGCGCCGCATGCAGATCGAAATTGAAGTCGGCATGTGTGCCGCCGAGGCGGCCGACATTGACGATGCGGCCCTTGATTTTGGTCGCCTTTAAATTCTGGCTCGCGACCTTGCCCGACACCTGATCGACGATCAGGTCGACGCCTTCGCCCGAGGTTGCCTGCAAGACCTGATCAACCCAGCCGGCGTCACTGGAGTCGACTGCGAGATCAGCGCCGAATTCCTTCAGCCGCGCGCGGCGGGTGGCGTCGGTCGACGAGCCAACCACGAGCTTGGCGCCCTTGAATTTTGCAATCTGCATCGCCATTAACCCGACGCCGGAGCTTGCGCCCTGAATCATCACGCTCTGTCCCGCCTGCAAAGCGCCGACGGTGACGACCGCGTTGTGCATGGTGGTGATTGCAATCGGCAGGGTGCAGGCCTCGTCAAAATTCATGTTCGAAGGCGCGCGGAACAGGCGGCCGTGATCGGCGAGCGTATATTCGGCAAACGCCGCTGCGCCCGAACCCATCACCTTGTCGCCGACCTTGACGCCCTTGGCGTCGGGGCCGAGTTCGGCGACCTCGCCGGCCCATTCCATGCCGAGCACGGTGCCGACGCCGCCCGCGCTGCCGTGCGCATGTCCCTTGGTCATGCCGAGATCGGCGCGGTTGAGGCCGCAGGCGTGAACGCGAACCAGCACCTGCGCAGCCTTAGGAGCTGGCTTGGCGACATCGGCGATTTCAGCGCCATTGGCGCCGTAGACATAGGCCTTCATGGGGTTGTTTCCTCGTTGGAGCGTCCAGTATTTACCCGTCATTGCGAGCGAAGCGAAGCAATCCAGAATCTCTTCAATCAGACTGGATCGCTTCGTCGCGTTGCTCCTCGCGATGACGAGCCCTTAGTTCCTTATTCCGCGGCCTGACGGCGAGGGGACATCATGCCCTCCAGCCGGCCTTGAATGATGGTCTCTGCTTCGCGGACGATGCGCGAGATGAGCTCGGCGCAGCTCGGAATGTCGTGGATCAGGCCTTGCACCTGGCCTGCGGACCAGATTCCCTGGTCGGCGTCGCCAGTGGCATAGACCATCTTGCCGCGGTTGCCGGCGACGAGTTCGCGGACCTGCTCGAAGGCTGCGCCTTCCTTCTCCATCGCGACCACTTTCGTGGAGATGGCGTTCCTGGCGACGCGCGAGGTGTTGCGCATGGTGCGGAAGATCAGCTCGGTCTCGCGCTCATCGTTGGCGACGATGCGTTCCTTGATCGCCTGATGGATCGGGCTCTCCCGCGTCGCCATGAAGCGAGTGCCCATGTTGATGCCTTCGGCGCCCAGCGCGAGCGCTGCGACAAGGCCGCGGCCGTCGCCAAAGCCGCCCGATGCGATCATGGGGATCTTGACCTTGTCGGCGGCGGCCGGAATCAGGATCAGGCCGGGGGTGTCGTCCTCGCCGGGATGACCGGCGCATTCAAAGCCGTCGATCGAGATCGCATCGACCCCCATGCGCTCGGCCGACAGTGCGTGGCGGACGCTGGTGCATTTGTGCACGACCTTGATGCCGTGCTTCTTGAACTCGGTGACGTGATCCTGCGGCTTGTTGCCCGCGGTCTCGACGATCTTGATGCCGCTTTCGATGATGGCCTGGCGATATTCCGCGTAAGGCGGCGGCTTGATCGAGGGCAGGATGGTCAGGTTGACGCCGAACGGCTTGTCGGTCATGTCGCGGCAACGCGCGATTTCTTTTCGAAGGTCTTCCGGCGTCGGCTGCGTCAGCGCGGTGATGAAGCCGAGCGCGCCTGCGTTCGCCACCGCCGAAACCAGTTCGGCGACGCCGACCCATTGCATGCCGCCCTGGACGATCGGATGGTCGACGCCGGCAAGTTCGGTAAATCGGGTTTTGAGCATTTTTCCTCCGAAAGCCGCACACCTGTCAGTGCGCCTTCTTGATTTCGGAGGAAGGATGCCGCCGCAGCCTTGAATTGTCTACGGCGGCGCTGCATGGCGGGGGTGATCAGGCGAACTCAGGCAAACGCCGGCGTTTTCGCCTCGACCGTAGCAGGCGTGCAGCCAAGTCCGGCGACTTTCGCACGCTGAACCACCAGCGCAAGCACGGCGTCGAGGGCAGGGGTTGGCGTGTCCGTCAGCCGTCCCATTTCCTGCACCACCGAGACCAAGGGCTGGATTTCCATCGGCCGTCCGCGTTCGAGGTCCTGCAGCATCGAGGTCTTGTGCGCGCCGACCTTGCGCGCGCCTTCGATCCGCCGTTCGACATCGACGCGGAATCTGACGCCGAACTTCTCCGCGATCGTCTGGCTCTCGATCATGATCGCCTTCGACAGCGCGCGCGTCGCCGGATCGGAACAGATCACGTCGAGCGTGGCGTGCGTCAGCGCGCTGATCGGGTTGAGGCAGACATTGCCCCAGAGTTTCAGCCAGATCTCGTCGCGAATGCGGTCGAGCACCGGCGCCTGCATGCCGGCCGCGCTGAACAATGCGGACAGGCGGGTGACGTCTTCCGTCGTCTCGCCCGAAGGCTCGCCGATCGGAAAACGGTCACCGTAGACGTGTTGGATGACACCGGGCGCGACGATCTCGGTTGCGGGATAGACGATGCAACCGATGGCGCGCTCGGGCCCCAGCTCGCGCCATTGCCGCCCGCCGGGATCGATGCTCTCCAGCGTCGATCCCTCATACGCACCACCGTGCTTGTAGAAGTACCAGTAGGGAATGCCGTTGACGGCGGTCACGATGCGGGTTTGCGGCGCGATCAAGGGCTTCATCACCTCAATGACGCCGGTGATGGAATGTGCCTTCAGGCAGATGATGATGAAATCCTGAGGGCCGAGTTCGGCCGGGTTATCGGTGCAGCGCGGATGCACGACGCGCTCTTCACCGCCGATCAGAAGCTTCAATCCATTTGTCTTCATCGCCGCAAGATGCGCGCCGCGCGCAACCAGGCTCACATCGGCGCCCGCGCGTGCGAACTCGACCCCGAGATAACCGCCGATCGCGCCGGCGCCGTAAATGCAAACCTTCATGGGACCCCACTTCGAAGCTGAACTTGTGAAATTTGGACACGTCACCGTATTGCGCAGAAACGAAATTTCCGCGCTGGAAAATGGACTGAAAGGGAAGGCGGCTTAGGCCGAAGCGGCGAACACCGTGGCCATCGCCTCTTCGTCAAACGCCGTCGAAATATCGCGAATGCTCACGACACCGCACAGGCTGTGATTGTCGATCACGGGCAAATGGCGGATGTGATGCTGGTTCATCAGATGACGAACGTCTTCGAGCGTGTCGTCGGAAGAGCACCACACCAGCTGCTGCACCGAGATCAACTGCGAAACCTTCAGGTTGACCCCGGCCGCGCCGTGCTCGGCGATGGCACGCACGACGTCGCGTTCGGTGAACATGCCGACGGCGGTGTTACCCTCCGTACGCACGACGTCCTTGACGACGAGGGCAGAGACATTGCTGGCGCGCATGACTTGCGCGGCAATGGCGACGGTCTCGTTCATTCGAATGGTGGAAATACGCGCGGTCTTTTTGCGCAGGATGTCTCCGACTTTCATCGCAAGCTCCTCAGGGTCAGCCGCAGAAGGCATGATCATATCAGAAAGAAGTTTGGTATACGTTATGCCAGTTGTCAATTCGTTTGTGAGGGCGATTTCGCAGGAAAAGCGGCAGTATCGCTGACATTTCACCGGTGAAAGTTACTATGCCGCCGCAGCTCATAGATCTTATTTGTATTTTGTATGCCAGAATTTTCGGCGGAAAAGAGGGGCGCACCGAGGTGCGCCCCGACATTCCTGTTCGGTGGAGGGCGCCTTCGCGCCTATTCCGCCGGCTGCGCCACCGGGCTGTCCTTTTCTGCGGCCTTTGCCGACAGCCGCATCGGCCGTATGACGAACAAGGCGGCCGCCACCACAAGAAGATTCATGACCGATGCCACCACGAACACGGCGTGCCAGCTGCCGGTGTGGACCTTCAGGATGTTGGCCAACGGGACCACAAAGGCCGACACGCCCTTCGCCGAGTACATCAGGGCGGTGTTGGTCGTCGCGTATTGCGGCCCGAATATATCGGTCGTGGTCGAAGGGAACAGACTGAAGATCTCGCCCCACGTGAAGAAAACGATCGCGGCGCAGATCACGAATGCCCACGGCGTCGTGCCTGCCGTTCCAAGCAGCCAATAGGCGGCGGCGCCCAGGGTAAACGCGATCGCCATCGTGTATTCGCGGCCGATCTGGTCGGACACCCAGCCAAAGAACGGCCGGGCGCCGCCATTGCACACGCTGTCGATGACGCCGGCGAGCGTCAGCGTAGGCAGACCAAACAGAAGAATCGTTTGCGCCACGCCGTAGTCCTTGGCGATGATCGAGAGCTGCGCGGTCACCATGAGGCCGCTCGCGGACACCGCGATGAACATCAGGTAGAGAATCCAGAACAGCGGAGATCGCAGCACCTGAGCCGGGTTGCTGCTGGTCTTCGATTGCAGGACTTTCACGGCCGAGGCGGTCGGGACTTCGCCGGGCAGCGGCGGGCGTAGGAGCCAGGCGAGCACAAAGACGATGCCGCCCTGAAAGAGCGCGAACCAGAAGAAGGTGTCGGCGTAGCCGATCGAGGCGATCATCTTCTGGATGGGAATGACGGTGAGGGCTGCGCCCGCACCGAAGCCTGCGGCTGTAAGGCCGACCGCCAAGCCACGGCGATCAGGAAACCATCTCACCGCGTTGCCGACGCAAGTGGCGTAGACCCCGCCCGCACCCATGCCGGAAAGAATTGCGCCGACATACAGCACTTCCAGCGAGTTGGCGTAGGAGTTGATGAGCCAGCCAGCGGCAGCGAACACGCCGCCGATCGCGACCATGACTTTTGGACCGCGCGGGCCCATCCAGTCGACGAAGAATCCCTGAACCGGGGTCAACCAGGTCTCGAACGCAATGAAGAGACTGAATGCGACCTGGATGCTGGCGATCTCCCAGTTATGCGCTTTCGCCATGGGAGGGACGAAGAAAGTCCAGCCGTATTGAAGATTGGCCATCATCGCCATGCAGATGATGCCGACGATCAGTTGCGTCCACCGAAAGCTGTTGGATATGCTCTGGCTCGGCGCACTCGCTGCGGTTGCCGTCATTGTGTCTCCTCCTGTTGTGCGCTTTTTGGCCTACCCAGTCGGAGGTCGAGCGCTACAAGTTCACATTCTGGTATAATATATGCCAAGGCGCAAGATCGATTTTGTCGCAATGTTGCCGGGCAGGCTAGACCTTCTGCTGATGGCGACTGTCGAACGGCAAGCCGGTTCTGCTGCAGGCGGTCCTCGATTTCAGGCGGCCGATGCTGCGCCGACTGCACCTCGATTGAGGACATCATATAGCCGCGCAACGCGCAAAAAAAATGGCTCCCAAGGTTTGGGAGCCATCGGCTGCGATAGGGTTTTGTTCGGATCGGGGGCGGATCCTTGCGCCCGGTCTATCAAATGCCGCAGCGGGGGATATCGCCGTTGCGGATCGTGATCTCGGCGTAGGCCATCAGCCAGCGGTCGATGGTCGTGAGCAGGCGGCTAAACGGGTTGGCGGAGGGCGCGAAAGCGATAACAGCGGTCGTGGGCATGTGGCGTTCCTTGAGTTGGTCAGTGCGACTGACCTAACGTAGGTATACCAGATACCAAGAACAACGGATTTGTTTGCATAGCAGCATAATTTGTTTTGCAATGCAACAATACGTATCTATAAGTCATTGTTTTATCAAATAAAAAGGCCGCCGAGGCGGCGGCCTTTTGTATCTTTCGGGAGCGCGATTTACTCAGCCGCTTCCTTGCGCGGCGGATCGAGGGCGCCCGAATCATGGATTTCCTTCACCTGGTGGTCGGAGAAACCGAGCACCTGGCGGAGGATTTCATCGGTGTGCTCGCCGAGCAGCGGAGAGCGCTTCACCTCGCTCGGAGAGTCCGACAGCTTGATCGGGTTGCCGACCGACAGATATTTGCCCCGCGTCGGATGATCGACCTCGACCACTGTTCCGGTGGCCCGCAGCGACTGATCCTCGGCGATTTCCTTCATCGACAGGATCGGGCCGCAGGGGATGTCGAACTTGTTGAGGATCTCCATGGCCTCGAACTTGGTCTTGGTTGTGGTCCATTGTTCGATGCGGCCGAAGATTTCGTTCAGGCGGGGCAGACGGGCTGCCGGCTTGGCGTAGTTCGGATCGGTCTTCCAGCTGGGCTCGCCGATCACGTCGCAAATCTTCTCCCAGACCGGGGCCTGGGTGATGAAATAAAGGTAGGCGTTCGGGTCGGTCTCCCAGCCCTTGCACTTGACGATGCGGCCGGGCTGACCGCCGCCGGAATCATTGCCGGCGCGCGGCACCGCGTCGCCGAACGGAACACCTTCGCCGAACTGGCTGTATTCCTTGAGCGGGCCGTGGGCGAGGCGCTGCTGGTCGCGCAGCTTGACGCGGCAGAGGTTGAGCACGCCGTCCTGCATCGCAGCCGTAACGCGCTGGCCCTGGCCGCTGTGGGTGCGCTGATAGAGCGCCGTGACGATGCCGAGCGCAAGATGCAAACCGGTGCCGCTGTCGCCGATCTGCGCGCCGGTCACGAGCGGCAGACCGTCATAGAAGCCGGTGGTGGAAGCCGCGCCGCCGGTGCACTGCGCGACGTTCTCATAGACCTTGCAGTCTTCGTACGGGCCGGGACCAAAGCCCTTGATCGAAGCCACGATCATTTTCGGGTTGAGGCTGTGGATCTTCTCCCAGGGGAAGCCCATGCGATCGAGCACGCCGGGGCCGAAGTTTTCGACCAGCACGTCGCAGCTCTTGATCAGCGCGGTGAGGACTTCCTTGCCCTTTGCGTTCTTGGTGTCGAGCGTGATCGAGCGCTTGTTGTGGTTGAGCATGGTGAAATACAGGCTGTCCGCGTTCGGGACGTCCTGCAATTGACCGCGCGTGATGTCGCCGACGCCGGGGCGCTCGACCTTGATCACGTCCGCGCCGAACCACGCCAGCAGCTGCGTGCAGGTCGGGCCCGATTGAACGTGCGTGAAATCGAGAATGCGAACGCCTTTCAGCGCCTTTGTCATCGTCTTACTCCGTCTTGCAAATGATCTGCTCCCGTGCGCGGGAGCGTGTGGGTCCTGTTGGCTTATTTCTTCTTGAGAGCGCTTTGCGGATTGAGGTTGCCGATGCGTCCGCTCTCCGAGCCGGCGGCGGGATCGATCACCGCGTTGATCAAGGTCGGCTTGCCGGAATCCATCGCTGCATTCACAGCGCGCTTGAGTTCGTCCGGGCTCGTCGCATTGATGCCGACGCCGCCGAACGCCTCCATCATCTTGTCGTAGCGGGCGCCGGCGACAAAGACCGTGGTCGCCGGATCGGCGCCACCGCTCTTGTTGACGTCGGTGCCGCGATAGATGCCGTTGTTGTTGAAGATGACGACGCAGACCGGCAGGTTGTAGCGGCAGATGGTCTCGATCTCCATGCCGGAAAAACCAAAGGCGCTGTCGCCTTCGACCGCGAGCACGGGATGGCCGGTTTCGACGGTAGCAGCGATTGCCTGGCCCATGCCGATGCCCATCACGCCCCAGGTGCCGACGTCGAGCCGCTTGCGCGGCTTGTAGATGTCGATCACGCCGCGTGCGAGATCGAGCGTGTTGGCGCCCTCGTTGACGAGGATGGCGTCCGGCCGCTCCTTGATAATGGTGCGCAGCACGCCGAGCGCGCCGTGATAATCCATCGGCGAGTTGTTGTTCATCAGCCGCGGCGCCATCTTGGCGACGTTCTCTTCTCGCTTGGCGCTGACCTTCTGCGCCCAGTCTGCCGGAGCAGAAGTCCAGCCAGTGCCCATTGCCGCCAGCATCGCGGAGACGCAGGAGCCGATGTCGCCAACCACAGGCGCGACGATCTCGACGTTGGAATCCATTTCCTTCGGCTCGATGTCGATCTGGATGAATTTTTTGGGTGCTTCGCCCCAGGCCTTGCCCTTGCCGTGCGAGAGCAGCCAGTTGAGGCGGGCGCCGATCAGCATCACGACGTCCGCGTCCTTCAGCACGGTCGAGCGCGCAGCCCCCGCACACAGCGGATGAAGATCGGGCAGCAAGCCCTTGGCCATGCTCATGGGCAGGAACGGCACGCCGCTCTTTTCGACGAACGTGCGGATCTCCTCGTCGGCCTGCGCGTAAGCTGCGCCCTTGCCGAGAATGATCAGCGGACGCTTTGCCGCTTTAAGCACATCGAGCGCGCGCTTGACGGAAGCGGGGGCGGGGATCTGCGCCGGCGCGGCATCGATCACCTTGACCAGAGACTTGCGGCCGGCTTCCGCGTCCATCACCTGGCCGAACAATTTGGCGGGCAGGTCGAGATAGACGCCGCCGGGACGGCCCGAGACCGCGGCGCGAATCGCGCGCGCAAGTCCGATGCCGATGTCCTGCGCGTGCAGCACGCGATAGGCCGCCTTGCAAAGGGGTTTCGCAATCGCGAGCTGATCCATTTCTTCGTAGTCGCCCTGCTGCAGGTCGACGATCTCGCGCTCGGACGAGCCCGAGATCAGGATCATCGGGAAACAGTTGGTGGTGGCGTGCGCCAGCGCGGTCAGGCCGTTGAGGAAGCCGGGCGCCGACACGGTGAGGCAGATGCCGGGCTTCTTGGTCAGGTAGCCGGCGATCGCAGCGGCGTAACCTGCGTTCTGTTCGTGGCGGAAGGAGAGAACGCGGATGCCTTCTTCCTGCGCCATGCGTCCGAAATCGGTGATCGGAATGCCCGGCACACCGTAAATCGTCTTGATGTCGTTGAGCTTGAGCGCGTCGATGATGAGGTGAAAGCCGTCCGTCAGTTCCTGTTCGGTCGCCTTGGCATCGATGCTCTGTACTACTGCGGACATTCCGCTTCTCCTTGGTCGTTTTTTAACGGGAACGAGTTCGTCCCCTGATTGGTTCGAAACGCGTGAGGTATGACGCGCCTAAAACAGTTCCTTGCCGTGCGCTTCGACGAAAGCCGCAAGGCCGAGGGTGTGGTCCCGCGCCAGCCTTTCGGCGAGTTCGGTATCACGCTGTTCGAGGGCGTCGATGATGGCCAGATGTTCGGGCAGGGACGCGGCGATCCGCTCGGTGCGTCCGATCGTCAACTGACGATAACCGCGCACATGCAGCAGGATCTCGTTCGTCATGTCGACCAATGTCGGCGATTCACTGAGCGCGATCAGCGCCTGGTGGAACGCGATATTGGCCTTCGAATATTCCTCGATGTGCTGCTCGGGGAGGCGGTCCTTGCCGAAATCGGTGAAGAAGTCGCGCAGCGCAGAAATGTCCTTCTTGCGCGCAGTGGTCGTGATCAGGCGCGCGGCCATGCTCTCGAGTGCGGCCCAGGCGCGGATCATGTCGACGATTTCGCTCTTGGTGCGGCGCACGACCACGATGCCGCGGCGTGGCACGGTCTTGACGAAGCCGTCCTGCTCCAGCATCGCGATCGCTTCGCGAATGGGCGTTCGGCTGACGCCGAGGCGTTCGGACAGCGCGCGCTCGTCGAGCATTACCGGCTCCGGCGTCGCATAGATGTCCATCTTCAGGATGGCTTCCTTCAGCGCCTCATACGCCTTGTTCTTGAAGCTTGTCTCCGGCACGATCCGGACTACGGCAATGTCTGCGTCGGCCATGGTTGTTGATGCCCTGGTTGAGTGAGAGGTCCGCCGTTGGTGTATCTTATATTTAAGAACCAGAACTCAGTAATTTTTGGCATACCACATGCCAGAATGTCAAGTTGCCCCTGTTTTCAGCATTTCCGTGACTTGACAAGTTCGTTTCTGGCATACCAAATGCCATACGAGCGAATTCCCGCGTCCCGGTCAAGCTGTAACGGACCTGGTCTAAACGTCTGCCGTCACATGAAAAGCGAGTGAGTCCCCGCCAGGCCGAGACGTTGCTGATGCCAGCACCTCCTGCCTGCGCACCAAGAATTGAAGTCAAGGAGGAAGCGAATGTCGAATTCCAAAGATGCGGTCCGCAAAGTTCTCGATGCAGTCAAGGCGGACAAACGCACAAGTCTGACGGCGCCCGAAGGCAAGCTGGTTTGTGACGCCTACGGAATCCCGGTTCCCAAAGAGGGTGTGGCGAAGTCGGCGGCCGAGGCGGCCGCGATGGCGTCCGGCATGGGTTTCCCGGTCGTGATGAAGATCGTCTCCCCGGACATCCTCCACAAGACCGAGGCCGGCGGCGTGGTGGTCGGCGTCAAGACCGCCGAAGACGCCCAGAAAACCTACGACGTCATTCTGGCCAACGCCAAGAAGTACAAGGCTGATGCCAAGATCGAAGGCATCCAGATCCAGCAGATGCTCGCCGGCGGCACCGAAGTCATCGTCGGCTCCATCACCGACGGCTCGTTCGGCAAGCTGGTGGCCTTCGGCCTCGGCGGCGTGCTGGTCGAAGTCCTCAAGGACGTCACCTTCCGCCTTGCGCCGGCCACCAAGGACGATGCGCTCTCGATGCTGGACGGCATCCAGGCGCACGAGATGCTCAAGGGTGTACGCGGTGGCGATCCGGTGAATCGTGAAGCCCTCGCCGACGTCATCGTCAAGGTGTCGCAGCTCGTCAGCGACTTCCCCGAGATCGTCGAACTCGACCTCAACCCGGTGTTTGCCACCAAGAAGGACGCAGTTGCGGCCGACGTGCGCATCGTCGTCGACTTCGACTACAAGCCGCGCGAGAAGCCGCGTCCGACCGAAGAAATCGTCACCGCCATGAACCGCATCATGCAGCCGAAGGCGGTTGCGGTGATCGGCGCTTCGGCCGAGGACGGCAAGATCGGCAACTCCGTGATGAAGAACCTCATCAACGGCGGTTACAAGGGCGAGATCCTGCCGATCCATCCCAAGGCTCCGGAGATCCTCGGCTACAAGGCCTACAAGAGCGTCAAGGACGTTCCGGGCGTGATCGACGTTGCGGTGTTCGCGATCCCCGCAAAGTTCGTGGCGGCCGCGCTCACCGAATGCGGCGAGAAGAAAATTCCGGGCGCCGTCCTGATTCCGTCGGGCTTTGCCGAAGCCGGCCATCCCGAATTGCAGGCCGAGATCGTCGAGGTCGGCAAGAAGTACAACGTCCGCCTGATGGGGCCGAACATCTACGGCTTCTACTATACGCCCGCCAATCTCTGCGCGACCTTCTGTACGGCTTATGACGTCAAGGGCCACGCGGCGCTGTCGTCGCAATCCGGCGGCATCGGCATGGCGATCATCGGCTTCTCGCGTTCGGCCAAGATGGGCGTCTCCGCGATCGTCGGCCTCGGCAACAAGTCCGATATCGACGAGGACGATCTGCTTGCCTTCTTTGAGCAGGACCCGAACACCAACCTGATCGCGCAGCACTGCGAAGATCTCAAGGACGGCCGTGCATTCGCCGAAGCCGCCAAGCGCGTCGCCAAGAAGAAGCCGGTGGTCGTGCTCAAGGCCGGCCGTACGTCGGCCGGCGCCAAGGCCGCGTCCTCGCACACCGGCGCGCTCGCCGGTAACGACAAGATCTACGAGGACGTTCTCAAGCAGTCCGGCGTGATCCGCGCCCGTTCGCTGCGGCAGCTGCTCGATTTTGCGCGCGGCGTTCCGGTGCTGCCGACGCCAAAGGGCGAGAACGTGCTGATCATCACCGGCGCCGGCGGTTCGGGCGTGTTGCTATCGGACGCCTGCGTCGATAACGGCCTGTCGCTGATGACGATGCCGCCGGATCTCGATGCCGCGTTCCGGAAGTTCATCCCGCCGTTCGGTGCGGCCGGCAACCCCGTCGACATCACCGGCGGCGAGCCGCCGATCACATACGTCAACACGGTGAAGCTCGGCCTGACCGATGAGCGCATTCACTCGCTGATCCTCGGCTACTGGCACACGATCGTGACGCCGCCGATGGTGTTTGCGCGCAACATGGTCGAGGTGAAGAAGGAGATGGAAGCGAAGGGCTTCGTGAAGCCGATCGTCGCTTCGCTCGCCGGCGACATCGAGGTCGAGGAAGCCGCCGAATATCTCTACCAGCACGGCATTCCGGCCTATGCCTATTCGACCGAAATCCCGGTCGAGGTATTGGGCGCCAAGTACAAGTGGGCGCGCGGCGCGGGCCTGCTCTAAGCAACACGACATGCCGCTCCGGCAAGACCGGGGCGGCATTTTCTTATCTGGAATCGAGCAGCGCGGTTTTATCGAGCGAAGAGGTCTCTCATGTCAGGGGCAGTCGCGATGAAGAGAAACGTGATCCGGCGCAAGGCGGTCGAGCCGAAATCGGGCATGGATAGCGAAGGCGATTCCCGCGACGGCGGCGTTCAATCGGTTGATCGCGCGCTCCTGATCATCGAGACGCTGGCCGAGGACGACGAGGGATATCGTCTCACCGATCTCGCCGTACGCACGGGACTATCGACCTCGACGGTGCATCGCCTGCTCGCGACACTCGAAAAGCGTCGCTTCGTTCATTTCGACCGCTACGAATCGAAATGGCATGTCGGCGCGCAGAGCTTTTCCGTGGGCGCCACCTTCGCCCGCCGCCGCAATTTTACCGCGCAGGCGATGCCTTATTTGCGCAAGCTGCGCGACCAGACCCGCGAGACCGCCAATCTCGCCGTGGTCGACGACGAGTCCATCATCGTGCTCACGCGCATCGAAAGCCGCGAGATCATGCGCTCGCTCACGAAAGTGGGCGGCCGCGTTGCGATGGTGGCTTCCGGGGTCGGCAAGGCGGTGCTCGCCACCTACGCCGACGAAGACGTCAATTCGATCATCTGCCGGCAGGGCATGCCGCGGTTGACCGAAAAGTCGATCGTTCGTCCCGGCGAGTTGTTCAAGGAGCTCGAAAAGGTGCGGCAGTGCGGCTATGCCGTGGACGACGAAGAAGCGCGCATCGGGCTGCGTTGCATCGCTGCCGTCGTCTACAACGATTGCAGCGAACCGCTCGCTGCCATTTCGGTTTCCGGCATGACCAGCCGGATCACCGACGAGAGGCTGCCCGTGCTCGGCTGTATCGTGCGTTCGGTCGCAGCCGAACTGACCATCGTGCTGGGCGGCGTGATGCCGCCCGCCGCGGAAGTGGTTCGCTAAGGGCGTGTATTCGTAGGTTGGAACGCGAAGTCTGGCGCAGCTATGTCCTGGGGATTCTTGCCCGGCGTTACACTTCGGCTGTGAACACGTAGCTGTTGCCATCCTTGGCCAGCTTGCCGGCATTGGGCATTAGCCAGTGAGTGCCTGAAATGATGAGCCTGTCTGCGACCGCGCGATCGAAAATCCTCTTTCGCGTTTCGACGGCCATCTGCGGGTCCTGGTCGACAGCGAGCTGCCATTCCGGATTTATTGAAATGTGGGGCGAGAAGTTGACCACGTCGGCGCTGATCAGAAACTGATCGCCGCCGGAAGCGACGAGGTGCGCGACCATTCCAGGGCTGTGGCCGGGCACCTGAACGGCGTGAACGCCAGGCACGAGTTCTGGCTCTCCTTCGAAAGGCCTGACATTTTTCCACGTCGCGATCGTCGCCTGAATGCGCCGGGCCAGTCCTTTGCGGGTCGGCCCGAGATCGATCGACTCGACTCCCGGGCGTGTCCACCAGTTCAACTCGGTTGCCGGCACCATGATCTCGGCATCCGGAAAGAGCTGCGCGTTGGTCTCGTTGTGCATCAGGCCGTAGATGTGATCACCATGAAGATGAGAGACGAGGATAGTCTTGACCGCCCTGGGGTCGAGCCCCGCGGCGGCCATACTCGCGAATAGCCGTCCGTTGCCCTCTCCGTAGATCGGATGACCGCCCGTGCCTGCGTCAATCAGCACGACCTGATCGCGCAGCTTGACTGCCATCACGATGAAGCGCGACGGCCGATTGTCGGGAAAACCGGCATGACGCAACACGGCTTTGACCCGTTCGAAATCAACATTTCTGATCATATTGTCCCGCAAGGGAGCATCGCGCATGCCGTCGATCAGGGAAAAGACTTCAACGTCGCCGATCTTGTACTTGCGATAGGGTTGAGGGTCGGATTGTTGAGCTTTCGCCGGATCAACAAAGGTGACCCGCTTTTCGAGCCCAAGCGCAACGCAAGCAGTGGCTGCGCCAAGTGTCAGGCTGCGGCGCGAGACATCGAACATCTTCGGCACTCCCAAAGGATCAAACCTTATCAGCTGGAGCAGACTCTGCACTTCCATTTTTTCTTGCCGCTAACGTTCTGACGCGACGCGAAAAAATCCCCTCACTGCCATCTTGCGGGAAATAAAATCGCGTCCGTTGAGATGATGTGCCGCTCAGCCCGATGATCTCCACTCGAGAAATCATCGGATGGAGCGTGACATGGCGAAGATGCGAGCGGTCGATGCGGCTGTGCAGATCCTGGAGAAGGAAGGCGTCGTTTGCGCCTTTGGCGTTCCCGGCGCCGCAATCAATCCGCTTTATTCAGCGCTGAAGAAGAACGGCTCGATCAGCCACATTTTGGCGCGTCATGTCGAGGGTGCCTCCCACATGGCGGAGGGTTACACCCGCGCCAAGGCTGGCAATATAGGTGTATGCATCGGCACCTCCGGTCCCGCTGGAACCGACATGATCACGGGTCTTTATTCGGCGATCGCAGATTCGATTCCGATCCTGTGCATCACCGGCCAGGCGCCGCGGGCGCGGCTCTACAAGGAAGATTTTCAGGCCGTAGACATTGAAGCTATCGCGAAGCCCGTGACGAAGTGGGCGGTGACGGTGCGCGAGCCGGCGCTGGTGCCGCGCGTCTTCAGTCAGGCCTTCCACATCATGCGCTCGGGCCGTCCCGGTCCGGTGCTGATCGATCTGCCGCTCGATGTGCAGCTTGCCGAAATCGAATTCGACGTCGAGACCTACGAGCCTTTGCCGGTTTACAAGCCCGCGGCGTCGCGCAAGCAGGTCGAGAAGGCGCTCGAGATGCTCAATGCCGCCGATCGCCCGCTGATCGTGGCGGGCGGCGGCATCATCAACGCCGACGCCAGCGATCTCCTGGTGCAGTTCGCCGAGATCACCAATGTCCCCGTGGTGCCGACGCTGATGGCGTGGGGCGTTATTCCCGACGACCACGTGCTGATGGCCGGCCAGGTCGGTTTGCAAACCAGCCATCGCTACGGCAACGCCACGATGCTGGAATCCGACTTCGTGCTCGGCATCGGCAACCGCTGGGCCAACCGGCATACCGGTTCGATCGAGACTTACACGAAAGGACGGAAGTTCGTGCATGTCGATATCGAGCCGACACAGATCGGCCGGGTCTTCAATCCCGATCTCGGCATCGTGTCCGACGCGAAGGCTGCGCTCGAACTGTTCGTGACGGTTGCGAGGGAATGGCGCAAGGCGGGAAAGCTGAAGGAGCGTCAGGCCTGGCCGGCGGCGTGCCAGGATCGCAAGCGCTCGATGCTGCGCAAGAGCCACTTCGACAACGTTCCGATCAAGCCGCAGCGCGTCTATGAGGAGATGACGAAAGCGTTCGGCCGCGACACCTGCTATGTCAGCGTCATCGGGCTGTCGCAGATCGCCGGCGCGCAGTTCCTCAGCGTCTATCGGCCGCGCAACTGGATCAACGCCGGGCAGGCGGGTCCGCTGGGCTGGACGCTGCCGGCGGCGCTCGGCGTGCGCGCTGCCGATCCAACCCGCGAGATCGTTGCGCTCTCGGGCGACTATGATTTCCAGTTCTTGATCGAGGAGCTTGCGGTCGGCGCGCAGTTCAAGCTGCCGTATATCCACGTCGTCGTGAACAACTCCTATCTCGGATTGATCCGGCAGGCTCAGCGCGGCTTCGACATGGACTACCACGTGCAATTGTCGTTCGAGAACGTCAACGCGCCCGAACTTAATGGCTACGGCGTCGATCACGTCGCGGTTGCCACCGGGCTCGGCTGCAAGGCGATCCGCGTCACCGATCCGAAGAACGCGCAGGCGGCCTTCACGGAAGCGCGCGAACTGATGAAGAAACATCAGGTGCCGGTGGTCGTCGAATTCATCCTCGAGCGCGTCACCAACATCGCGATGGGCACCGAGATCGACAACGTCGTCGAATTCGAGGAGGTGCTCGATCTGCCGCTCGACGATGAGCCTGCCAGCCCTGCGGCAAAACGTGCCGATCAGTTGCTTCCGGTATAGCAGAGCCCGCCTTATCGAGGCCTGATCACAAAATGGATGACGCACGGCGGCGAGCCTCGCCGCCGCTTGCGCGCGCGCCCAAGACGCCTTAAGGCTGAGTTCGGGTCGTCTTGCAATCGTGCGGTCGCGCATCCGTCATGAAATTTTCCCGTTCCGTCGGCGCGTTCGAGGTTCCACACACAGCGACGGCGTTGCTGTTGGGCGTCAACATCGTTGTCTATGCGCTCGTGTTGCAGCGCTCGGGCACATCCGTCCCGAGTTCGGCCGCATTGTTTCGTTCAGGCGCGATCTACAGCGGTGCGCTGGCCCGCCATGAGTACTGGCGGCTCGTCGCCTATGCCTTCCTGCACGTCAGCATGTTGCACATCCTCACCAACATGGCGTGCCTGGTCTGGTGGGGCGGGCCGCTGGAGAAGCGCATCGGCACGGCCTATTTTCTGCTGATCTATTTTGCCTCGGTGATCGCCGGCGCGCTCTTCGGTATCTTTACGTCCCCCGGTCTTTACTTGAGTGTCGGCGCCTCCGCCGGAATCTCCGGCATTCTCGGGGCGCTGTTGTGTCTGAAGCTGTTGAAGCGGATCGACCTGCCGGCCAGCTTCTTCGTGATCAACCTCGGGCTCAACGTGCTCGTTGCGTTCATTGGAAGGGTCGACTGGCGTGCGCATCTCGGCGGCATCCTGGCCGGCATGGTGGTCTGCGCTGTCATCGATGCATTCGAGGTTACGGGCCCGAAGCTTATGCGCTGCAAGTTTCCGGAATTCGTCAAACTGAACCTCGGCATCCTCTTTGCAGTCGTGGCGTGGCTGACCGATTTTTCGCCCGTCGCGATGCTATTGGTGCTGGCGGTGTTGATCGTCGCCGTGAAGGGCATCGACGTTGCGCTGTCGCTGCCGCGAGGGCTCGCGTTGACGGTCGCCATGCTTGCCGCGGGCAATGCGCTGGTGATGGGCGCCGTCGTGATCCTCACGCTTCCGGAGACGACCGGCGACATTCTCTTGCCGGCGAACCTCGTGCCCTGGGCGGCGTCCTCGTTGAGAAGCCTGATCGAGGCGGCGGCCGCCGTTCCCGTCATCACAACGTTGATCGTGGTTGTCGCCGTGCTCGGGCTGACACCGCTTGTTTATTGGCCGGAGCTGACGCGCGGGCTCAACGATCGCGGCGGGTTCGTTGCGGCGAGTTTCCGCGCCGAGCGAGGCCGACGACGCGGACTGTAGCCTCACAGCACTTCGCGGACGCCGAGCCCATTCATGAAGCGCTCGCGGATCTGCACGGGATCGCGGCGGGTGGTCCCGGTGCCGGGCTTGTCGTCGATCCGCACACCAATCAGCATCGGCTCCGAAGACGTCAGTGATTGATCGATCAGGCGCTCGAAGTCGTCTTCATCCGCCGCCCAGGTGCTGCGCGTGAGACCGCAGCCGATCGCAACAGCCATCAGATCGGTCGCGCTGGCGGCGGGCGTCGGTTGCGCGCCGGTGATCTGGTAGATGCCGTTGTCCATCACCACCATTGTCAGGTTTTTCGGCTTCAAGGTCGCAATCGTCGACAAGCAACCGAGCTGCATCAAGAGCGAGCCGTCGCCTTCGAGCGCAAACACGCGGCGGTTCGGCTGCGCCAGCGCAACCCCGAGCGCAATCGGAAACGCCAGCCCCATGCTGCCGAGCATGTAGAAATTCTGCGGGCGATGACCGGCGGCCCACAGATCGAAGTTGGTATTGCCGATGCCACCAATGACGGCTTCTTCGTTCTTCAACTTGGCGACAAGCCGCGAGGTGAGATCGAAGCGGTTCATCACCTTGGTGTTGCGTGCGGGTGTTTGATTCATCGCTAGTGGTCCGATTCTAACATTCGCATCCCTTCTCAGCGATCCCTTTTGCGAATGTTAGAATCAGAAGGACCACTAGAAGATATATATTTCTAGTGGAGTTTAGGATTTGACATTCGCATTCCGAACTTGCGGCTTGGCGAGTAGCGAATGTCAAATCCACTCCACTAGTCTCACTTGTCGAATACCTTGCCGCCGGTCAGGAGCGGCGACAGGATCAGCGCAACGGGCGCCTGCGTGGTGATCGCCTGCTTGATCGAGCGGTCGACGATGAACTCGAATTCGTCGATCCGGGTTGCGGTGTGATGTTCCATGGCGAGTGAATCGAGGACGGGACGCATGGTGCGGCACACCAGCGACTGCCCGTAATTGAATTCGCCGAGCGTCCCGCGCTCGGACACGAACATGATCAGCGGAATTTGATAGGGCAGCGCCAGCGAGGCCAGCACGTTGGCGAGCGTCGCAAAGCCGGAGGTCTGCATCAACACCGCGCCGCGCAGGCCGCCCATCCAGGCGCCCGAAACGATGCCGACAGCTTCTTCCTCGCGCGCGGTCGGAAACGTCGTGAAAAACGGGTCGGCGTGCAATTCCTTGATGAGCCGCGTCAGCACCCGGTCAGGCACATAGGGCACGAGCTTGATGTCGTTGCGCTTGAGCGTCTGCAACGCGATCTCGTACCAACTCTTCTCGCCCCCGCCGGCATGAGACACTTGTCCGTCCGCGGCCGTCATTGATGTTTCCTCCATTGCCGCTTGCAACGGCCTTATTGAGGCGCCGAAACTTGACGCGAACGGCGGGATTGTCAACATGTCCTGATCGCGTTGCGATCTGCGTGAGGCGACGAGGTGGCCGATACGCAGGCATGGCATAAGGCGGATAAATGAAACAGGGAGGTCGGTTCTTCGGCGGCGCGTGGCTCGGCATGTTGTTCCTTCGCCGATGCCTGCGGGCGGCTATCGGCGTCGTGGCGATGTTTGCCAGTAGCGCCGCACTGGCGCAGGCGACGTTCCCTGTAAGACCCGTTCATATCTTCGTGCCCTATGCGGCCGGTGGCGGCGTCGACATTCTCGCGCGTACCCTGGGCGATGCCGTTTCGAAGCAGTGGGGCCAATCGGTCGTCGTCGAAAACCGGCCTGGGGCAGGGGGCGTCGTCGCTTCGCAGGCGCTGACGACGTCTGCGCCCGACGGTTACACGCTGATGGTGGTGGCGAGCGGTCATGCCACCAACCCGTTCCTTTATCCGAAGCTTCCCTACGACACGTTCAAGGACTTTACGCCGATTTCGATCTTGGCTTCGTCGCCGAACATCCTCGTGGTGCGCGCGGATTCGCCGTTCAAGACGCTGTCCGATGTCATTACGCAAGCCAAGGCCAAGCCGGGCAGCCTTTCCTACGGCCAGTCCGGCAATGGCACTTCGACGCATCTCGCCGGCGAACTGCTCAAGAAGCTCGCAGGCTTCGACATGAGCGCGATTCCCTATAAAGGCGGGGCGCCCGCGATCAACGATCTCTTGGGCGGGCAAATTCCGATGTCCTTCAACAACGCGCCGGAAGCGCTCGGGCAGTTGCAGGCGGGAACGCTGCGCGCGCTCGCCGTGACCACCAGCAAGCGATCGCCGTTCCTGCCCAATGTGCCTGCAATGTCGGAGACCGTGCCGGGCTACGACACCGAAGTGTGGTGGGGCCTCCTGGGCCCCGCGGGCATGCGCCCCGACCTGGTTGCAAAAATCTCGCGCGAGTTTGTTGCCGCGCTGAACACCGATCCGGTCAAGGAGAAGTTGGCCAAGTTCGGGGCTTCGCCGATCGGCAGCACGCCGCAAGAGCTCGACGCCAAGATTCATGCCGACTACGACAAGTGGGGCCCGATCATCAAGGCGGCCGGCATGACGGCCGAATAATAGTTGGATCAGAACCGAAAGAAGAAAAGCAAAGACATGTCCGTCAACAACAAGCGCGTGTTCTACGTCAAATATCTCGCCAACCAGCTCTATGCCGATATTCTCAAAGCGCGCCCCGACGTGCGGCTCGACCGGCTCGAGAACGAGAGCCCGGACGAGGTGTCGGCGCCGATCCTTTCAGCCGCGCATGCCTATCAGATCGGCGCTGCGCGCGACGAACTGGCGCCGCACTTTCACGCCACTGCCGATCTGCTGCGCCGCGCGCCGAACCTACTGATCGTTTCCTCGAACGGCGCCGGCTACGATCCCGTCGACGTCGACGCCTGCACGGCAGCCGGTGTGATCGTGGTCAACCAGTCCGGCGGCAACGCGCATTCGGTCGCCGAACATGCGCTGGCGATGTTGCTCACGCTGTCGAAGCGGATCATCCAGGCCGATCGCGTCATCCGGCGCGAAGCCAACGTCAACCGCAACGCGCTGATGGGCCAGGAGGTGCGGGGCAAGACGATCGGCATCGTTGGGCTGGGCAATGTCGGCCGCCGCATCGCCGCGCTTTGCAAGGGCCTATTGAGCATGAACGTGCTGGCTTACGATCCCTATTTGTCGGCAACTGAAATGGCCGAGCGTGGCGGCGAGAAGGTCACGCTAGATGAACTGCTGCGCCGCTCGGACTTCGTGTCGATTTCCTGCCCGCTGACCAAGGACAACAAGGGCATGATGGGGCAGCGCGAATTTTCACTGATGCAGCCCCACGCTTATTTCATCACCACCGCGCGCGGCTTCATCCACGACGAAGTGGCGCTGGAGCAGGCGCTGCGCGACAAGCGCATCGCGGGCGCGGGCCTCGATGTCTGGGCCAAGGAGCCGCCGCCGCCCGATCATCCGCTGCTGAAGTTCGACAATGTGATCGCGAGCCCGCATACGGCCGGCGTGACCAGGGAGGCGCGCGAGAACATGGCAAGGATCGCTGCCGAGCAGATGCTCGATGCACTCGACGGCAAGCGGCCGCCGCGCCTGATCAACCCGGAAGTCTGGCCGGCTTATGTCAAGCGCTTCGAGCGCACCTTCGGCTTTGCGCCGGGATAGGCCATTGAACTCGGGAAGACCGTAGAAGATTTTGTTTCTCCCTGGCCGCCGGGCAGCAATGAATCTGCTGCGCCGCCCGGTCTGCACGCGCGTCCCGTTGCTATTTTCGTGGCAATCTCGACACTGAGGCGAGCGGAACCCATACCTTATCCCAGGACTTTCGAGTTTCAGGCCAATGGCTTGGACGAAGGTCTTGGGAAACAAGTTATGGCCCGCCTGAATTCAATTTTGCGCTCGACCCGATCCCGGATCGGACAGCGGCTTTCCGAGATCGTTGCCATCGCGGCGGCGAGCCTTCCGGCCGCCGGCGTCTAACGCCTCTTTCTCTCATCTCAAATCAAGCCGCCGGAACGCTCAGTGCGGCGACACTGACGTTCCTTTCAGTGCTGCCGCGACTCCTTCGAAGGAACGTCAGAGTCAAAGCCACACTGAAATTATAGAATTGCCAGTGTCCTTTCAGTTCTGACATTCGTAAGCGAACTTGCCGCGACACGATACGAATGTCAGAACTGGGACACTAGCCGCTCGATGGTCTGAATGTGGCGGGCGAGCAGCGCGCTCGCCTGCTCGATATTGCGTGCGCGCAACGCCCCGAGAATGAGACGATGGTCCTGATTGGACCGCGGCCGCCAGCCGGAACTGCGCGCCATCGCGAACACTAGCCGTGAATTCGCGCGCTGCAATCCATCGAGGCTGGCAAGCAGGCGCGGCATGCCGCAGGGAGCAACCAGCGCCTTGTGAAAGGCGCGGTTGGCGGCCTCGAAATCCTGCAAGGTCTCGGCGTTCTCGCCTTCGATCAGCGCCAGCTCGATTTTGGCGAGATGTGCCTGCGTCAGTCGCGGCGCGGCGTGGCGCAATGCGACCACTTCGAGTGCCGCGCGCATCTCGGAAATCTCGCGAATGGCTGTGGCGTCGAGCGGCGCGACCCGCACGCCGCGCCGGGGCAGGGCGACCACGAGATGCTGAGCCTCGAGTTGGCGAAAGGCTTCGCGCACCGGCACGTGGCTCGAGTTGAATTCGCGCGCGATGTGGTCCTGACGGAGCGGCATGTCGGGCTTCAGCGTGCCCGCAATGATGCGCTCCGCGATGGCCTCGGTGATGCGGGTGGCAACGGTCGAATTCTCGGCGGCGTCAGTCATAGATTATCTATCGTAAATTTGAGTGCGATGGCCAATGGCCTCCGCTAACGTAAAACGCATCGGTATGATTATAGATAAAAATCATAGTTATCTATAAAATGAAAGGGCGGTGCGATGGCAGATGGATTGGCAGAGGGGCAGCACGACAGCCGCGAGGTTGTCCGTCACGACTGGAGGCGCAAGGAAGCGCAAGCGCTCTACGATCTGCCCTTTTCCGATCTGATGTTTCGCGCGCAGAGCGCCCATCGCGCAAACTTCGATCCCAATCACGTCGAGACCGCGAGCCTGCTCAGCATCAAGACCGGAGGCTGCCCGGAGGACTGCGGCTACTGCTCGCAGAGCGCGCATTACGACACGGGGTTGAAGGCGACGAAATTGATGGCGCAGGCCGATGTAGTCGCGACCGCACAGCGCGCGCGGGATGCCGGCGCGACGCGTTTCTGCATGGCCGCTGCCTGGCGCAATCCGAAAGACCGCGACCTCGACGAGGTCTGCGGCATGGTTAGCGCGGTGAAAGAAATGGGCATGGAGGCTTGCGCGACACTGGGCATGCTGACCGCGCCGCAAGCCGCGCGTCTGCGCGAAGCAGGGCTCGATTTCTACAACCACAACGTCGACACCTCGCCGGAATTCTACGACCAGATCATCACGACGCGCACCTTGCAGGACCGTATCGATACGCTGGCCCACGTGCGCGAAGCCGGCATCAAGGTGTGTTGCGGCGGCATCATCGGCATGGGCGAGGAGGTCGACGATCGGCTCGGCATGCTGGTGCTGCTCGCCAATTTGCCCAGCCATCCCGAAAGCGTGCCGATCAATCTGTGGAACGAGGTGAAGAGCGTGCCGGTCAACGACACCGCCGCGCGCCCCGACGGAATCGCGCTGGCGCGGCTGGTCGCGGTGGCCCGCATCATGATGCCTAGAAGCGTGGTGCGGCTCTCGGCAGGGCGGCAATACATGACAGACGAATTGCAGGCGCTATGTTTCCTCGCCGGCGCCAATTCGATCTTCATCGGCGATGTGCTGCTCACGACGAAGAATCCGCAAAGATCGCGCGACGCCAATCTGTTCGATCGGCTCGGCATCACTTCCGGCCTCAAGTCGTGAGCCTCGCCGCAAGCTATGCCGCAGACCTGGACGCGCTGAAGGATGACGATCGGCTGCGCAGCCTTAAAGCCCGCGCCGGCATCGATTTCTCCTCCAACGATTATCTGGGGCTCGCCAACAATTCGCGCATGCGCAAGGCGATTGCGGCTGCGGTTGAGGCGGGAACGCCAATAGGCGCCGGCGGCTCGCGGCTGCTCCGCGGCAACTGCGCCGAGCACGAAAGCCTCGAGGCCGAGGCTGCGAAATTCTTCGGCGCGGAAGCGGCGATCTTTTTTGCGACCGGCTATACCGCCAATTTCGCCGTGCTGACGACGCTCCCGCAGCGGGGTGATCTCCTCGTACTGGACCAACTCGTTCATGCCAGCATTCACGAAGGCGCGCGTGCGGGCCGCGCCGAGTTTCGCTTTTCCGCGCATAACGATGCCAATGCTGTTGAAGAGGTGATCCGCACCTGGCGCCGGGAAGGTGGCAAGGGGCGGATCTGGATCGTCGCCGAAAGCCTTTACAGCATGGACGGCGATTTCGCGCCGCTTGAAGCGCTTGTTGCGATTGCCGACCGCCACGACGCCTTCCTGATGATCGACGAAGCGCACGCCACCGGCGTCTTTGGTCCGAACGGCCGAGGCCTCACAGCAGCCTATGAGGGCCGCGAGAATCTCATCGCCATTCACACCTGCGGCAAGGCATTGGGCGCTGCCGGCGCACTGGTGACGACGACGCGGCTGCTGAGGGATTTCATCGTCAACCGCTGCCGTCCGTTCATCTTCTCGACCGCGCCGTCGCCGCTGATGGCGGTCGCTGTTGAGGAAGCGCTCGCGATCCTGCGCGAGGAGCCGGTGCACCAGCAGCGCCTGACACGGCTGATCGGTTTTGCGCGAGAGGAAATCGGCGCGCGCCAGGGATGGCAGTTCTGTGGCTCGCAGATCATCCCCTATATCGTCGGCGACAATGCACGAACGATGACGCTTGCGGGCGGCTTGCAGGCGCGCGGCTTCGACATCAGGGGCATTCGTCCGCCGACAGTACCAGTTGGCACCGCGCGGTTGCGCATTTCGCTGACCAATAATGTCGACGAGAGCGATGTGCGCGCGATGCTGGATGCGCTCGCCGAAGTCACGGGCGGCGGAAGCCGATGAGCCGGCCGATCGTGGTGACCGGCACCGACACCGAAATCGGCAAGACCGTTTTTGCCGCCGGCCTCGCCGATCTGCTTCAAGCCAGTTACTGGAAGCCGATCCAGTCCGGCCTTGAAGGCGAGACGGATTCGCAGGTTGTCGCGCGATTGGGCGGCTTGTCCTCCGACCGCATCCTCCCCGAGCTTTATCGTTTGAAGACACCGGTCTCGCCGCATCAGTCGGCTGCGATCGATGGCGTCCGCATTGATGCAGACGCGCTGGTGCCACCCGACACGGGCGGCCGGCCGCTGGTGATTGAAGGCGCCGGCGGTCTGATGGTGCCGCTAAATCCATCCACTCTTTATATCGACGTGTTCGCGCGATGGCGCCTTCCCGTGGTGATGTGCGCCCGAACGACGCTCGGCACCATCAACCATTCGCTGCTGTCCATAGAGGCCCTGCGCCGGCGCGACATCGAACTTCTCGGCATTGCGTTTCTCGGCGATAGCCATACCGAGAGCGAGCGCGCGATCTGCGAAATCGGGCGTGTCAAACGCCTCGGGCGGTTGCCGCGCATTGCGCCGCTCAATCGAAATGCGCTGCGCGACGCCTTCGCCGCATCGTTCAATCCAGGCGATTTTCGCTGATGCGCAGAAAAACGTCTCCCATTTGGCATCCGTTCACGCAGCACGCGCTGCAGCCCGACATGGTGAAGATCGAGCGCGGCGAGGGCGCCTATCTCTATGCGGCCGACGGGCGCCGCATCATCGACGCCATCGCTTCGTGGTGGGTGGTCACGCACGGCCATTGTCACCCCGCCATCGTCCGCGCGATTCAGAAGCAGGCGGAACGGCTCAACCAGATCATCTTCGCCGGTCACACGCACGAGCCGGCCGAACGGGTGGCATCTGCGCTTCTCAAGCTGACGCCGCCCGGCCTCGACTATGTGTTTTTCTCGGATAGCGGCTCGACCAGCGTCGAGGTCGCACTGAAGATGGCGCTCGGCTATTGGCGCAATATCGGCGAAAGCCGTTCGCGCATCGTGGTGATGCAGCACTCCTATCATGGCGACACCATCGGGGCGATGTCGGTCGGCGCCCGCGGCGTCTTCAATGCCGCCTATGGCCCGCTGCTGTTCGACGTGGCGACGGTGCCGTTTCCGTCTGGAGGACAGGAGCAAACGACGCTTGATGCACTGGAGGTGGCCTGCCGTGACAAGCCAGCCGCCTTCATCGTCGAGCCACTGATCTTGGGCGCGGGTGGGATGCTGATGTATCAGCCGTGGGTGCTGAAGGAAATGAAGCGGATCTGCGAGCAGGCCGGCGTGTGGTTCATCGCCGACGAGGTCATGACCGGCTGGGGCCGCACCGGTACGCTGTTTGCGTGCGAGCAGGCGGACGTCGTGCCCGACATCGCTTGCTACTCGAAGGGGCTGACCGGCGGCGCGCTGCCGCTTGCCGTGACGCTCTGCCGAAACGAGATCTTCGATGCGCACTTCTCGCACGACCGCAGCCGCACTTTCTTCCATTCCAGTTCCTACACGGCCAATCCCATTGCTTGCGCCGCCGCCAAAGCGAACCTGGATTTATGGAGCGATCCGGCGACTCTCGGACGCGTTGCTTCCGTCGCGGCGATGCAGGAAAAAGCGCTGGCGCCGTTTCGCTCCGATGAAAGATTTAAGGATGTGCGCCGCGTCGGCACCATTGCGGCGCTCGACCTCGACGTGCGCGACAGTGGCTATCTTGCCGGTATCGGGCCAAAGCTCCTCGCGTTCTTCGGCAGCCGGAATTTGCTGGTCCGCCCGCTCGGCAACACGATCTATGTGATGCCGCCCTATTGCGTCACCCAGGCCGATCTCGACGAGATCTATGCAGCGATAGAAGATGCCGCTAACCTCCACTGAGTGGGGGGAGAAGAACTTGCAACAAGGCATGGAAGGTCTGGCGTCAATCGCGAGCGACGACGAACGTCGCCTCTACCGCAAGGTGGTCTGGCGGATCATCCCCTTTATCTTCGTCTGCTACGTTCTCAACTACATTGACCGCGTCAATGTCAGCTTCGCCAAACTGCAGTTCAAGGATGATCTGAGCCTCACCGACGCGAGCTATGGCCTTGGGGTCGGCCTGTTCTACGTCGGCTACATCCTGTTCGAAGTGCCGAGCAATCTGGTGTTGCAGAAGATCGGCGCGCGTAAAACCATTATGAGGATTATGTGCCTGTGGGGCCTGACCTCGATGGCCACGGCTTTCGTTTCAAGCCCGCTTCAGTTCTACCTCGCGCGCATCGTGCTCGGCGCGGCTGAGGCCGGCTTCTTTCCGGGCATCATTCTCTATCTCACGCTTTGGTTTCCGGACCGCATGCGCGGGCGGATCATGTCTTACTTCGTGCTCGCAATCGCGGCATCCGGAACGATCGGTGGGCCGATTTCCGGCGTGATCATGCAAAACCTCGGCGGCCTGCTCGGGCTAAAGAATTGGCAATGGCTGTTCCTGATCGAGGGAATGCTGCCGGTGGTCATGGGGATCGCGGCGTTCTTCGTGCTCAATGATCGGCCGCGCGATGCCGTCTGGCTATCGGACCGGGAGAAAGACTTGCTGATCGCCAACCTCAAGGTCAAAGGCGGTAGCGACAGCCGCTCCGGCACGCGCGCCTTTCTGCTGGCGCTGCGCAAGCCAATGCTGTGGGTCGCCACGTCAGGCTACTTCTCGGTGACATGGGCGGGAATGGTTCTCAATTTCTGGTCACCGACCATTATCCAGCGCGCAGGCGTGACGAACCTGCTGCATGTCGGCCTGCTGTCAGCGGTGCCGTACATGATCGGAGCGGCCGGCATGCTCGTGTTCGGTTATCATTCCGATCGCCGGCTCGAGCGGCATTGGCATTTCTTCGCCGCCGTCGCCGTCGCTGGCTGCGCGGCGATTGCGATCGCCTTTTCATTGTGGAACTCCGCGCTGTCGGTCGCCTGCCTCGCCGTCCTTGCGATCGGCTATCTCTCCGCCACCGCCTTGTTCTGGACCATTCCGACCGGCTTCCTCTCCGAAAGGGAATCCGCCGGCAGTATCGCTTTCATCAGCAGCGCGGGTCAGATCGGCAGCCTCATCGCTCCGGTGCTGTTCGGCTATGTCTCGGTTCTCACCGGCGATCTCAGGATGGGCGCATGCCTCGTTGCGCTGGTGCTGTTTGGCGGTGGAAGTGCGGTTGTAAGCCTCAAGGGCTACGCCAAATCGGATTGAGCTCGCCGTGAAACACGCGTTCACGGATTTTTACCCTTACTTAGGGGCTCTCTCTTTATGTTGATCGCATCGTGATCTGCATCGGACCGGTTGTCCGCTTCCCGCCCGCACGGCGTTTCCAAAATCAGGTGTTGAATGCTCGGCAACCTCCGGATTTCCTACAAGCTCTTCATGATGATCGGCCTGTCCGTGCTGGGCATCGCCGCGATGGCAGCCATGGGATTGTCGGCGCTGTGGGGCAACCTGATTGAGGATCGCAAGGCCAAGCTCCAGGATGTCGTCCTGCTGGTACGCCAGACGCTTGAGCTGGATTATCAGGCCTCAAAGAAGGCCGGGCTTTCGGAGGCCGATGCCATCGAGCACGGCAAGGTGCTGATCCGCACCTTCCGCTTCGGCAAGGATGACTACTTCTACGCCATCGACCCCAAGGGCGTTGCGGTGGCGAACCCGAATCCCAAGGTCGAGGGCAAGAACCTCTATGACGCGGCCGATTCCGATGGCGTTCTATTCGTCAAGCGCCAGCTTGAGATTGCCGCCAATGGCGGTGGCTTCTTGTCCTACCGTTTCCCGCGCGCCGCCGGAGGCGATCCGCTGCCGAAGACCTCTTATGCCGTCGAATTCAAGCCCTTCAACTGGGTGATCGGCGCCGGCATGTATCTCGACGACATCAATGCCATCTTCTGGAGTCAGGCGCTGACCCGGGGAATCCTGATCGGCCTGGCGATGCTTGTCATCGGCGGTCTCTTTCTCCTGCTCAGCCGCAGCATTGTGAATCCGATCAACGCAATGACGATCGCGATGCGGAAGATTGCACAAGGCGATACATCGACCTCGATTCCGGCGCTTGAGCGCGGCGACGAACTCGGCGCCATGGCGCAGTCGGTCAAGGTGTTCCGCGACAACATGATCGAGGCAGAGCGGCTTCGCGGCGAGCAGGACGTC
>Ga0070741_10001210_pt1 | contig 81392 bp, 70 predicted proteins | sample Coa_R1_4_FD_66440 | JGI IMG/M metagenome (GOLD analysis project Ga0070741, IMG submission 66440) | Surface soil microbial communities from Centralia Pennsylvania, which are recovering from an underground coalmine fire - Coalmine... | ecosystem: Environmental > Terrestrial > Soil > Unclassified ...
GTCGAGGCCGACGAAATCGAGCAGCGTGAACGGCCCCATGGGATAGCCGCAGCCGAGCTTCATCGCCTGGTCGATGTCCTCGATCGAGCCCACGCCCTCTTCGTAGGCGCGAATGGCGTCGAGCAGATACGGCACCAGCAGCCGGTTCACGATGAATCCCGTCTTGTCGCTCGTGCGCACAGGAACTTTGCCGAGTTTCTTCGCAAATTCGTAAGCGGTCTCGTAAACCTCGGTCGCAGTGGTGATCGTGCGCACCACTTCGACCAGCTTCATCAGCGGCACGGGATTAAAAAAGTGCAGCCCGATGAATCGCTCCGGGCGCTTGGTCGCGGTCATCAGTTCGGTGATGGAAATAGAAGAAGTGTTCGAGGCGAAGATGGCGTCTTTTTTTACGATGCCGTCGAGCGCGGTATACATTTCTTTTTTCTGCGGAACGTTTTCGATGATGGCTTCAATCACGATGTCGCAGTCGGCGAGGTCTTCTCTGCGCGTCGAGCCTTTCAGGCGCGCGAGCGTCTGCTCTTTCTGCTGCTGCGTGATGCCGCCCTTCTCCGGCGGCCGCTCGGCAAATTTGCTGAGCGACTTCTCAATTCCCGCGAAGCCTTTGTCGAGAAATTTCTGTTCGACTTCGAGGACGGTGGTCTCAAATCCCGCCATCGCGGAGATCTGCGCTATGCCGGAGCCCATGAGGCCGCAACCGAGTATGCCAACTTTACTGATCTGCATCTTCCGCCCCCGATGAAGCAGCCGCTGCCATTTCAAGTTTTTCGTTTCCGTCGTCAGACTTGCCGGCCTCGTACAGGGGCGAGAACTCGGACAGCTCTTTCTCAGCATTGGGGTCGGGCATAAGCGAAAAAAACGCATTACCGCGCTGGAGGAACCCTTCGACATCGCACTCGTAGACCTCATTCAAAACCAGCTTGCAATCTTTGCGCGTGATGCTGTCCATCGCGGCATAATCCCACGAACGCTTGCAGGGCCAAGACTTCAAAAGTTTCGCTGTGGGAGCGGCGGTCCGGTGCTGCGCCAGCCGCGCATCTGGATCATTGGAGAAGCCAATCTTGACTCGATTCGGTAGGGCCTCGGGAATCAATTGAATTATGTAGAACGATCCGTAGACGTCGTAAGCGACCTCTTCATCAACTGCACCAGAAACTGTGGAAGTACGCCTTGGTTGGTATTCTGCTACAGGACCGCGACGAGCTTTGTAGCTAGCAATAAGCCTCTGTGCATCTTCCTCGGGCAGGAAAAGCTTGTCGCCCTTTCCACGATGAAGCCGGAGGTTGAGACTTTCGCTTTCTCTAGCGATCAGTCTTCTTACAGTACCCCCATCAAGCCCGAGGCTTTGCGCGATTTGAGGAATGCCGACCATCGGATCTTCAGCCATAGATACTCCCAAGCGATAATTACTTAATTCAAGCTCTCCACCACCATCGCAATCCCCTGCCCGCTGTCGATGTTCTGAACTCCGTTGCCGGGAGGTCCCTCGACTACACATCATCCTTCGTGGCAGTCTGGATGGGTCGCGGTGCGGCACGGCTCAAGCCGCCCTTCCCGTGTTCATGCACTTTCAATGAGCAACCGAACAAACCCGCTGAAGGAGGATTAAAATCGCAACTTCTCCAGATACGCATAGCTCACCTGGATGCTCGCGAACGGGTCTTTCGGTTCGTCGTGCTCGACAAAGTAGTGCTTGATCCCGGCCACGTCTGACTTGGCAAAGATTGCTTTCCAGTCTATCTCGCCCTTGCCGACTTCAGTCATCGTTCGATCACTGGTGAAATCCTTTACGTGAACGAGCGCAAAACGGCCGGGATACTTTGCAAAATACGCCAGCGGATCGGCGCCGGCTTCGTGGGCCCAGCCAAGGTCCATCTCCATGACAACCAGCTTCGGATCTGTCTCGGCAAGCAGGACGTCGTAAGGCAGCTTGCCGTCTGGCAAGGGCTTGAATTCCTCAACATGGTTGTGATAGGGCGAAGTGTATGCCGGCTTTCATGGTTGTTTCGCCGGCGCGATTGAATGCTTCTGCCGCGCGCTTCCAGCCGTCGGGCTGCTGCAGTACTTCGCGATCGATGGAGGGATTCACGATGTACTTGTGACCGAACACCTGGCTGGCTTCGACGACCTTCGACAAGTTCTCCGGCGAAATGGCCGAATAGGGCACGTGGCAGGATGGCGCAGTCAGGCCGTTCGCATCCAGAATTTCACGCGCTCTTTTCGGTGAAGGATTGAAGTCGGGCAAGTGGGCAAAGAACTGGGCGAACTCAACTTCCTTGTATCCGATTTTGGCGACTTTGGCGAGCGTTCCCTCGAACTCTTTGCTCAAGGCGTCCCGAACGGTGTAGAGCTCGAGTCCGATTCGGTGGATTCGACGTTCGTCAGCGGCCCAGGAAAAACGGCTCGCAAGCGCTGCAGCACTTGTAGTGGCAATGAAAGTTCTGCGGTCCATGGTTCCTCTCAATCTGGATGGTCGAACGGCTCCTCGCCAGCTCAAACTGCTTTGCTTTGCGATTCTTTGCAAAAAAACAACTAGGCCAGCTGCGGCTCGGTCAGCAATTCCTCGCGCACGTTCTTGAGAACATATAGCGCGCGCTCCACGCCAACTTCGCCCGACAAGATTGGGTCTTCGTTCTCCACGCTGAAAATTCCGTCGTAGCCAACATCCATATAAGCGCGCACAATGTCCTTCCAAGTGCTCGCGCTATGGCCGTAACCAACGGCGCGAAATGCATCGGACGCAGTTTTCAAGTCCTGTTTCTCGAAGATGAAGTTCAGCACCCCATACTTCGCAACTTTATCCGGGAAGAGCACGGTATCTTTCATGTGGGCGTGATAGATCGCGCCCTGCTTGCCAAGCATGTGAATTACTTCGATCGGATTGCAACCTTGCCAGAACAGGTGGCTTAAGTCGTTGTTGGCGCCAATCTCTTCGCCGACTGCGTCGCGTAGCTTAAGCAGCGTGAGCGGGTTATAGACGCAGAAATTCGGGTGCATTTCGAGCGCAATACGGCGGATCCCGTGGTCGCGCGCGTACTTTACAGCGCCTTTCCAATAAGGGATCAGTTGCTCCTTCCACTGCCAATCCTGCGCAGCTGCGTATTCGGGTGGCCAGCGATAAGTGATCCAATTGGGATTCTTATCGGTCGGATTGCCGCCCGGGCAGCCGGAGAATCCGACGATCACTTTCACATCGAGTTTCTCCGCCAGTTGGACGGTCTTGCGAAATGTCTGGTCAGAGAGGGCGGCGGCGTTCTTGTCCGGATGCACAGGATTGCCGTGGCAACTCAAGGTGGCGATTTGAATATTGTGGTCCTCGAACTTCTTCCGCCACGCGCGCAGTTTTGCAGGATCGGCGAGCAAGTCATCGAGCGCGCAGTGCTTGTTATTGGGATAACTACCGGTGCCGATCTCGGCAGCTTCCACGCCGAGACTCGCATACTTATCGACGAGCTGATCGAGCGTCAGATCGGGAAATGCAGGATCGAAAACGCCGATCGGAATCTTGCGGCGATTCTTCGGCGACGATCCCTGATCATCGGCTGATTGCGCCGCCGCCGACATGCGTGGCGCTGCAACTGCTCCTGCGATCGCGCCACCGGTTGTGGCGAGAAAATTTCTGCGAGTTGGCGAAAGCGGCCCTGATTTCGACATGAAGTTCCTCAACGTGGAGTGTCAGGAAAACGAAACATTATACGCGTGAGCCGGAGGGTAGAAGTGTGAGAGATGAGTTGCGGAAAGGTCTACGCCGGCATGGCCTTGGCGCAGATTTTTATCCACCCGTATCAAAAACTAAAGCCGCCCTCTCAGGCGGCTTTAGTTTCGTGGGTTGAACTCCTCAAGTTGTCAGGCCGGAGGTGGCCATCTTTATGAGGACGTTGAAGGCATCTTGCGCCATCGCAGCAAACCGCGCAATAAAGCAAAAATATTAGTATCAATCCGCCTTAATGCCCGTGGCTTCAGTAATCTCATACGACTTACCAGCCGCAAGCTGCTTGAATTCCTCCGTCCTGCCGCTTGGCCAATCGATAACAACTCGCTCAATCTGGTCTCGTTTGCCAATCCCAAATGTAACCGGCAACTCACATTGCGACAGGTAGCTCGATCCGCTGTGAACGAGGCGGGCTTGCGAGACTCCGCCCGACAAAATTCTGACTCGCGCTCCAATCGCATCCCGGTTCGATTTTGTCCCAACCAGTCGAAACCGAACACTACGATTTCCGGAAGTCTGGTCATTACGAAATAAGTAGGCGGGACCGTTGTTCGTTGTAATCAAGACGTCAAGATCGCCGTCGCGATCGAAATCGCCGGTCGCAAGTCCTCGCCCGACCTTCGGCTCTCGGAACCCGCCACCCGCTTCGGTTCCGGCTTCGCGAAAGTTGCCCTTTCCGTCATTTAGAAACAGTTGGGGCGGCTGTGCGTATCCGACATTTCTTACGTTGCGCACGGTATCGTCGATGTGGCCGTTCACTGCGATCAAGTCGAGTGAGCCGTCCAGATCGAAATCAGCAAATGCACATCCGAAGCCAAGAGTAGTCTTCGAGGGAAGTCCCACGCCCGACTGCATGGCAATGTCACTCAGGTTACCGCGACCATCTGCACGATATAACCCGATCATTTCATTATCGAAGTTTGTGATCGCGATTCCATCGTGGCCCGAGTTGTCGAAATCTCCAACATCGATGCCCATGCCCGCGCGGGCCTTGCCTTCAGCGCTGAAAGCGATGCCCGCTTCAACCGCGACATCCTTAAACGTTCCGTTGCGTTGGTTGCGATAAAGCTTGTTCGGCTGCGTGTCATTGGCGACGAGCAGATCTGGCCAGCCGTCCTGGTCATAATCGAATAGCGCCACGCCGAGCGATTTAGAGCTGGTATCAAAGATTCCACTCGATGCCGTGACATCTTCAAAGGTCCCGTTCCCGCGGTTGTGAAACAGCCAGCAGGTCTGGCCGACGTAAGCTTCGGGTGTGCAATACGATTTGTGCTTGCCGTCGAGGCTACAAAATACATCGTGCTCCGGAGACCACTTCACGTAGTTGCAGACAAAAAGGTCTAGCAAGCCGTCACGGTCATAGTCGAACCACAATGCGGATGTGCTGAAAGCTTGCCGTTTCCCAAGTCCGCTGGAGTTAGTTACATCGATGAATCGACCTTTGCCTGTGTTCTTGAACAAGCGATTCTGTCCGACGCAGGTGATCAGAATGTCCGGGAACCCATCGTTGTTATAGTCGCCAACCGCGACTCCCATTCCGTATATTTCGACGTCAAGTCCAGCGGGACGGGTCACATCTGTGAAAGTTCCGTTGCGATTGTTGTGATACAGCTTGAGGGTGGAGCGCTGGCGAGCGTGCCCGCGCCAGTCCATGCTGTTGACGAGCAGAATGTCTTGGTAGCCATCGGCGTCATAATCGAGGAAGGCGCAACCGGAACCGAGCGTTTCCGGTAGCAGCTTGCCGCCGTAGGCGCCGTTGTTGTGCTTGAAGTTGATTCCCGCGGAAGATGTCACATCAGTGAAGTGAAAACCGAGGGATGGGTGAGCCAGCACCGACGAAAGTCCCCACCCTGTCTCGCCAAAGCCGGGCGCGACAAGGAGGGGGCACCCGGCGAGAAGTGAATTCCGAAGGAACCATCGCCGGTTCACGGAACGTTTACCAACCCATTGCGGATGGCGTATACGACCAGTTCAGCGGTCTTGTGAATCCCGAGCGCGTCCATGATATTGGCGCGATGCACGGCTACCGTGTTGGCACTGAGATCAAGCTGGTTGGCAATTTCTTTGTTGGATTTCCCGTCACAGATGAGCTGCAGAATCTCGACTTCTCTTGGCGTCAGGCCCGAGTTGCGCTCGCCCTTGAGGGCTTGCTGTTTGGCGAGCTGGGTATCGAGAACAGTCTCGCCTTTTACGATGCGCCGGATGGCAGAGCCGAGTTCAAGGTCCATTGCGTTCTTTAAAACATAACCATGAGCTCCCGCATCCAGCGCCTGACGCACCCATGTTTCTTCAGTATGCATGCTCAGCATCAGAACGCGAGTATCAGGAAGGAACTGCAGAATCTTGCGCGTGGCTTGCAATCCGTTCATGCCCGGCAACGCGCAATCCATCACGATCACGTCTGGTTTCAATGAACGCGCGAGCTTCACCGCCTCTTCACCATCGCTGGCCTCGCCAATAACGCGAATGTCTTCCTCATCCTCAAGTATCCGCCGGAACCCGCGGCGGACAAGACTGTGGTCGTCTACGAGCAAGACCGAAATTAATTGATCAGGCATTCGCCTCCAGTTGTTCCCGCGGTGTTGTCATTTTCACCAGCGTTCCGCCTTCAACCGGCCGCTCGAAAACGATACTTCCATTCAGCAGCTCAGCGCGCTCGCGCATCGCGACCAAGCCGATGCCTTGCCGGCGGCCGTTGCTTGGGAATCCTGTTCCGTGATCTTCAACTTCGAGCTGCAACGAATCCGGCGTGAAGCGCAGGCGCACCCAGGCTTTCTTTACTCCCGCGTGTCGCACCACATTATTCAAAGCTTCCTGCAATACGCGGTAAACGTGCACCGCGGCAGTAACGCTGATTGGAAACGGAGTTCCAGATTTTTCGTAGGATATGCCAATTCCGGTCTGTCTTTCCACCAGAGGTAAGTACCACTCAATTGTTTGTTCGAGACCAGCCTCTTCAAGTGTTACGGGATGAAGCGCCTGCGACAAGCTGCGGACCTTATCAAGCGTGGCCTGCGCTGTCTCACGGACTTCGAGCAGATCGGTTCGGACCTGTGAACCCTCTGGCAACTGGTTACCCGCCCGCTTCAGCATCATTCCCACAGCGGTGAGGATCTGACCAAAATCGTCGTGCAGCTCACGGGAAATGTGACGTAGCGTAGATTCCTGCGATGAAATGAGTTTTTGTGCAAGCTCGCTGCGCTGCTCCGAAAGCACCGCTAGCTGATTAAAGATCAGCCTGTTCGACCGTATCAGGTAGAGGCTGGTGAGCAGGATGGCAACTAGCGTCGCAGTGAGAAAGACATATGCTTGCCGCTCCACGCGGTCATAAATCTCTTTTACCTGCTCTGCCGCGCGTTCTTCGCCCTCGTTGTTTTGCACCAGCAGGCGGGCAACTGCCGTAGAGAGTGCGGCTAAGCGGGCCTGCAGCGAAATCCTGATTTGTTCGCGTGCTTCTTGTTCTGTTCCGTTGCGGGCCAATGCAAAGGTGCGGTCGACAGCATCCCAGAACTGTGCGAGCGAACTCTGCAAGTATTGCTGTTGGTCGGCAGTCCGGCCTTCGGGAGCCACCTGCTGCTCGCGCTGAAAGGCGTCGTCCAGGTCGACGCGCATCCGCTGAAACTGCGGCTGCCATGCTGTGAGTGGATATCGTTGGCCTTGATCCAGCGGATCAGTATCCAGCATGTCGCGCATCGAAATGCTGATGGAATTCAGTTCATTTTGAATCCGCAGCAGCTGCAGCGAATCCTTACGGTTGCGGTCGATCAGATTGTTTTGCAGCTGGCGCAGGCCGGCGATCTGCCTGGCAACATATGCAGAATAGGCGACCACCGCCGCCAGCGTGATGACCAGGCCGATATAGAGTGGGGTTGTGGGCGATCGCCCCGCCGCTTGCCGCACGGCGCAAGCATATACTGTTCAAGTCACGAAGCCAAAATGCCGAAACCCCGGAAATCCCGCCTGAAGACGAATATCCACTCTCGTCTGGCGTTAGGCCCTTGGCTAGCCCGTCCCTGCATACAATTGCTATATGGCCCGCGGATGGGAGAGCAAGTCAGTCGAGCAACAACAGGAAGAGGCGAAGTCTCCGGCCGAACATAGAGCTAAACCGCTTACGCCAGAGCAGGTGGCCGAACAACGGCGGCGGCGCGGACTCGAACTCTCGCGGCAGCGAACACTTCAGCAGCTCGAGGTCGCTTCGAACCCGCAACATCGCAAAATGCTGGAATCGGCGCTAGCGGATTTGGACACGCAGCTCGCCGGGACCCGGAAGGTAGAATAGAGTTGTGAGGAAGTTCTGGGACAATTCGGCACATGTCAGACCAGCTCTGTTGAACAACAGTCTCGGATCCACACGGGCCGTAGTTCCTTCATCCGTGCAAATCAGCTCGGTGCAGATTTCTCCCGCAACAGTCCTCGCTCCCATGGCTGGGGTCACCGACACCGTCTTTCGCCGCTTCATTCGCAACCTCGGTGGCTGCGGGCTGATCATGACCGAATTCACTTCTGCCGACGGCGTGCTCCGCGCCAAAGATAAGAAGGCCAAGCGCTATCTACACTTCTACGAAGATGAACACCCGATTTCCGCGCAGCTCTTCGGCAGCGATCCACGGGTGATGGCCGACGCGGCCCGCATTGTCGAGGACCTCGGCTTCGATCTGGTCGATCTGAACCTCGGCTGTCCGGCGAAAAAGGTCGTGAAATGCAATGGCGGATCCGGGCTGCTGCGTGATCTGCCCCGAATTCGATCCATCTTCGAGGCTGTTCGCGCGGCGGTGAAGATTCCGTTCACGGTGAAATTTCGCGCTGGATGGAACGACGAGGAGATCATCTGCGTTGAACTGGCGAAAATGGCTGAGGACTGCGGACTGTGTGCGGTTGCTTTGCATGCCCGCACGCGCGAGCAGGGCTACAGCGGCAATGCTCGCTGGGACTGGATTGCGGCAGTGAAACATGCAGTGAGGATTCCGGTTATCGGGAATGGTGATATCCGCACACCCGAAAATGCGTGCGCGATGGTTGCGGCGACAGGATGCGATGCAGTCATGATCGGGCGTACCGCGCCGGCGAATCCATGGATATTCAGACAGATTGAGCAGTATTGCCATTTTGTCCAAGGGCACGACTTCAGAAATTCAGATTCGAGCTTAGCGGCCGCGAAGCCCTACGATGAGCCTTCTGAAGCTGATCGCTACTCGATGATCCGCACCTATTTCCAGATGCTAATCGAAGAAGAACTGCCGGATGCGACGGGAAAAATGAAGCAGTTTGCCTCGTGGTTCACGCATGGAGTCCCGGGCGGAGCGGCTTTGCGAAAAGAAATCTACGAGTCGAAGACAGCGCCGGAGATTTTGACGCGAGTGGAAGAATTCTTCGAAGCGCGGCTGTGTGGCGCGGGCGCCCTCGCCCGCGAAGCAGTAGTTCCTCAGTAAGAGGCCGAGACTCCGAATTTACTTCGTCGGATGCTGCCCAGTAAACTCCGAGCAGCACGGCTTCTGTGTTGGCTTGAATTCCATCAGTTCGATTCGCGTGAAATCCGGATCATAGATGTTCAGCTGCCACTTACCGTCGCGGCCCATCTGAGCGTGTTCGTTCCCATGCTCCTTCCAACCGTGCGATTCGAGCATAGCTTGCGCTTCCTTTATGTCTTTGACTCCAAGTGAAATGTGGTTCATGACCCCGGCCGTATGCTGATCAGGATTGGGCTTGATGTTCAGCATGTACTCGAGCCAGTCCGTTCCGTCGGGAACTTGCATAGCGACCCAGTCGTTCCGGTCCTCGTGCATTCCGCCTTGCCAATAGAGATGGAACCCGAGGATATCTTTGTAGAAATGGTCTTCGGCGCTGCGGTCGCGCACGATGAAGCCGACGTGGATCATGTGGCGGGAGATCGCTTGTGTGCTGTCCACTTGTACGCGCGAGCGGGTTTTCGCCTGCTCAACAAATTCAATTGTGTGGCCTTCTGGGTCTTGAACACGGAAAGAAGTCCTTCCTGTACCCGGAATTTTCGACAAATCCGAGACCTTGACGGCATTTGCCGCCAGATACGCCCTGAGCGCAGTAACATCGCCGGTTGCGAATGCAGCGTGGTCCATGCGATCCGTTGCACTCGGGTCCGGCGCAGGGCTGTAGCCGACCCACTGCTTACCGATCATGTATCGCTCAGTCTGCCCTGCTTCGACTGGAAGGACCGAGTTAAGCCCAAGGACAGTGGTGTAAAGGTGAGTATTTGCTTCCGCCGAGGTGGTATAGAAATCGACGTGATCGATCCCGGTGATCTTCGGCCGTTTCGGCGCTGATTGCCCGGATGCAGCCGCCGCGAATAGAAACATTGCGAAAACAACGGATTCAAGTAGCGATCTTCGTCCCATCGAGTTTTCACCGGAGATGAATTCTGAGCAGGGGAATTGTAGCCCACCTGCGCGGCAACAGACGACTAAACCCCGCCAAGTAAGATCCTGCGATTGCCCTTTTCAAATCCTCGGACCAGGAGTACTATTCGTGCGGTCGAGCAGGGACACCCTCCCGAATCTTCCCCTTCGCGACGACGTCCCAGTCGAATTCGATGAACCGGCTTGAACAAGCCAGCAAAAGCCGTTTAAGCGAGGTCTTATGTTGGACGGAATGTATCTCTACGAGATCGTCCTGCTAATCGGAGGCGCGATCCTGTTCCTCGCGGCAGTGATCGTGCTTCTGCGCCAGGTATTTACCAATCATTCGTATAAGGGACTAATGCCGCTCTTCCTGATCGCCGTTCTAATGATGGGATTTCCAGCTGTCTCGGCGGTGAAATTTGGTAAAGACCTCCTTGAAATCGACAAACAGACCCATCAACTCCAGGAGCATCCGGACGACCAGGCAACCAGGGCGGCGCTCAGTTCGAACATCAAGGCGCTCAGCGGACGGCCAATCAAGGACCCACAAACAATAACTACTCTTGCCCAGGCGCAGTTTGCTTTAGGCGAAGATCAACAGGCTAAAGAGAAGGTTGATCAAGCCCTGGCAGCGAGTCCCAGCCTGACACCAGCAAAGGACCTCAAGGCAAAAATCGAGGTCGTCGATAAGCTCAACACGCTGACTGCGGCCGCGCAAAAAGAGCCAGACAACACGCAAGTCAAGCAGGATTTACAAAATGCACTAGTTCAAGCAAACCACCTCAAAATCGCCAATCCCAAGGCGCTGGATACGATCAAGAAAGCCGGTACGGTTTTGCAATCTCAACCGGCAGCTGGCGTGTCGGTGCCAAAAGGAGCGTTAGTTGTTCCGGCTGGACAGCTGAGCACTACTAACCACTAAACCGTCATGTACTTCCGAAACTTCTCTGACCGCGCGACATTCGCGTAAGATTCGCGCGGAGCACCCTTGAAAACCAGAGAAGAGTGGCAAGCCGAACTTATTAGCCGTCAGGACAACGTCGACCCGATTCGGCGAATTCCGAATGTGGCGTTATTCAATGGAACGCTGATCAAGGGTGGACAGCAGTGGAACAAACGTCAGCGATTCGGGGCATTGTTGTTGGGCATTCCCACGTTTGCCATGGGAGTCTGGGGCGTAACCTCGTTTGTGGCCGTGGCTTTCTCTGCCCGGAGTGTCAACATCGGAATCACGCTTTGGTTCCTTTTATTCGCTCCATTCTCGTTGTGGGCAGGGTACCGGATTATCTCGAACGCTGTTTTCAATTCCGAGAAGCTCCTGAAAAAACCTCGACGTCCGTAGTCGCAGTTATTTTCCCTCGCTCGTCTTTCGTCACATAACTCCACGGCATATTCGGATCGTGCGTGTATAGCGTCAGCCAGTTTTCTGGAATTGCGCGTGAGTAGTAGCGCTTCCGGCTTTCGATGGTTTCTAGCGGATAAAGATCGAATCCCATTACCCAGTTCACCTCGACATGTGCGCTGGTCGGGATCAGGTCGGAGATGTAGCAAGCGGTTTTTCCCCCGCTTCGGATAATAATCGCCTGCATATCACGGGTATGCCCAGGGAAAACTTCGACGGAAACTCCGGGAACGATTTCCTGGTTACCACGCAAGAGCTGCATCTTTCCGCTCTCAACCAGCGGATCGTAATTTTCGTGCAGGTAACTCACGGCATCGCGCTGTCCTTGATGCGCATGTTGCCACTCGCCCTCCTGAGCGTAGTACTTAGCTTTCGGAAATGTCGGCAGGATTTTTCCGCCTTGGCGAATTGTGTTCCATCCAGCATGATCAAAGTGCAGATGCGAGTTGATGACGATATCAATGTCCTCTGGAGAGACTCCGGCTGCACTTAGCTGATCGAGCAGTTTTGCCGGCTGGCCGTAGATCTGGACCATCTTCTCCGGCAGCTTGTTTCCGACCCCGGTTTCGATCACAACCGTCTTCTCTCCGCCTCTCACTAAAACAGAATTTAATCCCGTTGGCACACGGTTTTTCTCGTCGCTCGGAAGTTTCTTTGACCACAGGACCTTCGGCACAACGCCGAAGAATGCACCGCCGTCCAGATAATAAGTGCCGTCAGAGAGCGCGGTGAGTTCGAAGTCGCCAATGTTTGTGCGCTGCATGCCCAGGTTTTCATTCTAGCTCTTAGCTGTTAGCCGGCCACATCAAAGAGCCCCAGCTAAAGGCTAAAAAGCTAAGAGCTGTGCGTCGCATGCTAAAATTAGGCCAGACACTCCCGATGTCCCCTGAAATTGAGCATTTAATCTCACTGCAACGCACCGACCGCGAAATTCAGCGGCTGAAGGCGGAAATCGCCGAACTCCCCAAACGAGTCTCTGCAATTGAAGAAAAACTAGCCGGAACAAAAGCCGTTCTGGAAAATGCGCGAAACGCAGTCAAGACTGACGACGCGGCAAAACGCAAGTACGAAACCGCCATCACCGACCTGCGCGGGAAAATTTCGAAGTATCGCGATCAGTCGCTCGATGTGAAGACCAACGAGCAGTACAAGGCGCTGCTGCACGAAATCCAGTTCGCGGAACAGGAAATTAGCGCGAACGAAGACAAAATTCTAGAGCTGATGGTCAACGCCGAGGCCCGCGAAAAAGAAGTGAAGGCCGCCGAAGCCGAACTCAAGGCCGAGACTGCCGAGATTGAAAAAGAAAAGACCATTGCGCGTGAACGTACTGCGCAAGATGAAAAAGAACTGGCCGAGTGGACCGCTAAACGCGACGCGGCACGGGCAGCAGTTGATCCCGATCTGTTGCGCCACTATGATCGCGTGTCGAAATTTCGCGGGACCGGAATCGCGGAGGTTCGCGATCATAAGTGCACGGGCTGTTCAGTTGTGTTGCGTCCGCAGACTTACAATGAAATTCGCAGCGGAAAACTAACCTACTGCGATTCGTGTCAGCGGGTACTCTACTACGATGCTTCGAAGGAAGCTCCCGCCGAACAGCGAGTTGAGAAAGCTGGACGGCGCCGTGCGCATCCCAAAATCGACGCCAGCCTTGCGTGGTATTACCGCCCTGAGTATGGGGAATTGGGTGAAGTGTTCCTCAGCTTTGTGAATTCAGGCGGCAGCGCAGCACGCCGTATCTACGATTTCGCAACTGGACGCAAGCTCGGCGATACACTGATTCGCGAAGGCGGATATCGGCAGGCCTTTCCCGAAGATCTCAATGATTCGATTCGCCTGAATGGCAATTGGAGTGACGCCGAACAGGACGAATGGGGCCAGGAGCTGCCCAGCAACGTACTTGACGTTCTTCAGCGCGACTTAGATTTGGCACGCGCCGAAGCCGCGAGTCATCTCCGCACGGAATCTGTGCCCGCACCGACTAGCGTGGCGAGTTAACCGAAGCCTCTCCTTGCGGCGTCTCCCTTCTGACATCACTTACATTCTCGGTACAGCCTTTTCGGCCAATGCTTTCTCGGCAGCTTCGGCCTTGGTTTCGACGTCTTCTCCAGCAGCCGCATCGGCAGGATCTTTAAACACGATCACCGTCAAGACACCGTGATCGGTCAGCACATGCAGTACGTGTCGTGCGAAGTACGCATCTCTTCCCAACCCCGGCACCTGCCGAATGCGCCCCTTCTTCGGCGCCATCTTCTCGCCTTCGGTCCTCTTATCTTCCTTGTACTTTCCCAGTTAAAATTCGGCGATTCCACGCGGATGGTGACATTTCTCGCCGACAATGAATCAGTGGACTCGTAACGGCAGATGGTTCCTCCTGCCATGGAGGCGGGGCCAGAATCAGGATCCTTCAGCTTCTCGCCCATGACTGCTTCGGCTTCGGACTTGGTGACCAGCTTGCACGCATCCATCTCCTTCGACTCGCTTGCAGGCGAAGCGTTCGATGTTGCGGCACTACTATCCGACACTGCGGAACTGGTCGCACCGTTCTGAGTACAAGAAGTGAGGCCCCACAACGCCAGTACTGCAGCCAAGCTACTAAGAAACGCACGATTACTTCTGGGCATGAAAGACCTGCTCCAGCTCTGAAAATGCGGGGGGTAATGTTAGCACGTACAGCGATCTCGTAACAGCTGGAGAGAACGTCACAGTTTCGCATTACCTCCGTAAGCCGTATTTTCGCCTTTTCCGGCTGTTTCTCCTAAACCGTTTCGGATAATCAAAGTCTGGGTTTCGACATCATATGAAAGAACATTGGCGTTATTTGTCATTGGTCCTGGTAACGTGTGCCGGCATGAGCCTCGCCCAGCAATCCGACTCGATCCCGGGCAGTCTCAGTAATTTCGATAGCAACCAACAAGGCCAAGATTCCGGCCAGAGCCTCGCCGATCTGGCGAGGAAGGTGCGTAAGGACCACTCCGAAGATACGAAGATGACAGAGGAAGACACGAAGAAGATCTTCGCAGCCGTCGACCGGATCGCAGAGTTCGCCTCGCAGGACAGTGGCTTTCCGATGCGTTCTCCAGTGAAGCGAAGGATGATCAGTCCCGATGACCTGGAGCAGTCCGCCCGCGATCACTTGTCGAAGAAGGAATACGCCGAGCGGTTTGCGCGGTCCGAATTGACTATGAAGAAATTCGGGCTGTTGCCAAGGGATTTCAACCTGAAGGAATTCCTGATCAGGGCGCAACGCAAAGACATTGCGGCCTACTACGACAACGAAACCAAGACGATTTCTCTGCTGAACACGATTCCCATGGAGCAGCAGGAAGCCATCCTGGCACATGAACTGACTCATGCGTTGCAGGACCAGAATTACGATCTGCAGTCCTGGATGAAACCGCGCAGTCTCGAACCAGAAAAGGACGACTCAACTGACGGCGCCGATGAGAGCAGCGCCGCGCGACGGGCGGTTGTGGAAGGGCAGGCGACAGTGGTTTTCATCGACTACCTGCTCGCCAGGACCGGCCGAAATGTCGAGAACACGCCGGGAATTGTCTATCGAATGGAAGACCCGATGGTGAAAGCCTCCGTCGATTCGCAACTGGTGCACGATGCGCCGATGATTCTCCGCGAATGGGGAGCATTTCCGTACCGCGAAGGTCTGATTTTTGAAGGCGAGCTGCTACAAGCAGGCGGTAAAAAGCTGGCGTTTCCAGAGGTATTTGCAAATCCGCCGCACACCACGCACGAAATCATTCAGCCGCGCTCGTACCTGGACCGCGAAAAAGTAATGGCGGTGCCGATACCAGACGCAAGGACGATACTCGGCGACGACTACGAGCAATACGACTCGGGCAGCGTAGGCGAGCTGGACGTCCGCGCGCTGCTGTGGCAACTGGGCACAAGAACGCTGGCCGATGATCTTTCGAAAAGCTGGCGAGGTGGCTCGTACGTCGCCTTCCGCAAGAAGGCATCCGCGGGCGCTACGACGTCAGACCTGAAATTGCTCTATGTCTCACGATGGAGCTCTCCGGAAGCCGCTCGCCGTTTTGCAAAATTCTATGTCGGCGCTGTTTCGCGCCGCTACCAGACTTCGACAGCTGACGCAATTGCTTCATGCTCCACCAACGACTGTCCTGTTTCTGCAGCCGTGCTTACGACTGAAGAAGGCCCAATTGTGGTGGACCACTGGAAAGACAATATGGTTCTGGTTTCGGAAAGCTTCGATCAGGCAACAGCTGCGAAGCTGGTCACCGCAACTCGCGATATGGCGCAAAAATCTGCCGCGATCGGCGCACCTCAGCCCGAGCTCGGCATGAGGTTCTACGATCTGCCCGCGTTCCGCGCATTTCAAGATTTGCTGGGCAACGAGATTCTGTCGAGCTCAACCTCCATCTTGTCGGGAAACTGAGAACTGCTACCGACCAGACGGTTGATAAGCTTCACTCGCTCTAGGATCCAAGTACGCTGTCTTCCAGCTTTTGCGTTTGCCACTTCGCTGCGGCATTCAAGAATTCCACAATCACAGGATGCGGTTTCCCCGGCTTCGACGAGAGCTGAGGCTGGAAGAGGGTCGCGATGAAGAACCTGTGGTTGGGGAATTCAACGGCGCGAATCTCGCCTTGTTCTCCACGAGCTGCGATCGAAAGGCCTGCTTCCATAATGCCGCCTTCGAATTCCGGATTCACCTCGAAATTGCAGAAGAACTCCTCAGTGACGACATCTTTCTTATAAAACGAATGCAAATAGGATCCTGGGCGAATGCGTAGCTCAGGCATCGCGCCAGAGAGCTTAGGTGCATTGGCTTTCCGGTCCGGGGCGGCACATGCAACGGGCGAGATAATGATGTTCTTCGAGTCTGAGCTGTTCTCGGCTGAATCGGCGTCCTTGATCCCGAGGACATTCCGCGCACATTCGATCAGCGCATACTGGAATCCTCCGCAGGTGCCAAGGAACGGCCAATCACGGCGGCGGGCAAATTCGATGCCGCGCAACATTCCGTCGAAACTCTTATATGGACTTCCGGGGGCCGCCCATAAGCCGTCGAAGGCTTCCAGTTTGCTGTCGAGTTCTGGATCAACGAGAGATTCAGTCGGAAGCCACTGGGCTTTTACGGAAGCCTTCAGTTTCTCCGCCGCGTACTGGATAGACTTCTCGATCGACGGGAGCGTAGGCGAGTTTGGGCTGTAGTCGCCGAGAATCCCAATCTGAATGCAGTCTGGCACGCTGTAAATTGTAAAAGAGGTGACTTATCTTTCAGCGCACTCTACCGATAAATTTCTCTTCGATGGCCTATGCCTAGCACCAGTACAACAACGCGATCATCTTCGATTTTGCAAATGAGCCGATAATCACCCACGCGATATTTCCAGAACTCCCCGAGTTCCGAACCCCTCAACGCTTGTCCAATGCTACGAGGATTATCGAGCTTGGCCACGCGCTCGTGCAGGAATTTCACGATACGGCGCCTGTACTGTGCATCCAGTTTATCTAATTCGCGAACCGCATCGGTGGAAAGTTCAACCTTCCACGCCATAGCGTCTCATCACATTGTCGAGCGGGATCGTACGTTCTTCGCCTTCCTGTATACGACTGAAGACTCGTTCAGCCAGGTAAATATCCTCAAGGTCATCGAGGTGTTGCAATATGGCCTCGCGAACGTAATAACTCTTCGTGCGCCCCGTCTTACGCGCCAGTTTCTCCAAGCGCTTTTCGATAGATTGGGGAAGTCGAATTGCCAACATATGTTATACAAGTATAGCAGTTCAGTTACCCTGCGCGAAAGACATTGCCACATCTGCCTTGTCCGCTTCGTCGATCTTCAGCATAGTCCGCGGAGTCAGGCGCATGAAGGCGGCAACGAACGTATCTGGAACCTGCTGGATGCGGATATTGAATGTGTTCACCGAATCGTTATAGAACTCGCGGCGATCAGCAATTTGATTTTCGAGCGCCGTGATGCGCTGCTGGAGCTGCTGGAAGTTGCTGTTGGCCTTCAGGTCGGGATAGTTCTCCGCCACCGCAAAGAAACCGCGCAGTGCAGAAGTCATACTCTGGTCTGCCTGTGCCTTTTGATCAACAGTAACCGCCTGCTGATACTGGCTGCGGGCTTGCGTGATTTTGGTCAGCGTATCGCGCTCGAAGTTTGCGTATCCCTTGGTGACGTCGAGCAATTTACTCAACTCGTCATGCCGTTGCTTCAGAAGAACATCGATGTTTGCCCAAGCCTTGTCGATGTCATTCTTGATCGCAACGAGGCCGTTATAGATCGTGATCAGGTAAACGAAGAAGCCCGCAATCGCGAACAAGAAAGCAAGCAGAATAACCATGTTCATAATCATCTCCAGCGCGTGTTATAGCAATTTGAAGTTTGCAAGCAAAAAGTAAACGCAAACAAGTGTTAATGCCGGCCCGCCCCAAATCATCAGGGCTGACTTCCAACCAAGCGAGCTCAAAAGCTCCTTCTGGCTCTGCCATGAGATCAGGAACGTGGGATCGTGCGTTCCTTTCATCAAGACAGCCGGAGGATGTGGATCGAACTTTGCATTCCTCACAGATTCAGTAGCCGCGTTAGTCGTCGCGCCGGATTGCGGCGAGTAGGGTTTAACTTGCGTCGCATCAGCTGTGCTCACGCCTGCAACTGCCCAGGCAGCCGGATTCGTGATGCCCGCCCTAACCAGCGCGGCTGCAACTCTTTGTGGCTGGGTCATTTCAGTTGCCGGTTGCTGCGTTGGATTGGGCAATGAATGCACGATCTGCCGGTAGTTTGCTCCGACCAGGGGCGTGCCATTCGCATCCATCAGCGGACGACTGTGTCCCGCGACGACGGCCGCGCTTGCTGCAGCTGCTGAGGTGGCGCTCTGTGGCGGAGTCGCGATCGAGGCGCTCACGCCGGTGTTTTGCGCCAACGTCCCAAGCACAAAGAGAAAGTGCTCCGGCTGGACGCAGTATTCTTCTACCTTAATTCGCTTGCTGAAGTCTGCCCCATGCCGGGTCAGAAACTGGCTCACTTCGGCTGACATCTCTGCACTGTTAAACAATGAACCGTACTCTTGCCGAAAGTCGCAGTGCAGGTCCATCTCGGCGCCGTTCGGATCGATCAGCAACATTCCGGTTCCATCGTCGATGTAAAACGGAACATGAAGTGTTTCTTCCGCGATCTTTACCCACTCGCTGTTCTTGCCCCGCTGTCTCCACTCCCATGCGAGGCTGCGGTAGTAAAAGCATTCGGTCTGCTTGAGTGGCGAGGCAATTACATGAGGTCCTTTTGCCTGCCCGTTCACTTCCACCAGCCCCATTGCAGCGCTGCGAATTTTTGAAGAAGGCGTGTTCAGGATCAGGCGCCGGCGTTGTAATAAACGAAATCCGCGGTAAAAAAAATAGACTCCTGCAGCCGCGCCGACTGCAGCTGCAGCGGGCAGATTTCCAGATGAGTACATCAATAATGAAGCCAGGTAGCTCATCGAGATCGCAAGTATGCCGATCGAAAACACTTCGAGGTCTCGGGCAGTGTAGCGGAATCAGCGTTGCAGGAGTTCCGAAATCTGAGACTGGTTCTTACATGAGTAACGCGCAAAACCGAACAACGTACAAAACCTGTGACTTTCGTAATTGCTGGCTATCGTTACTGCGTTTTCCACTGTCTCACACGCGCCTAGAATCGAGAGGTGGATGACTCCGCTCATGCGGAGCTTCCGCATGCCGGTTCCCACCGGCACGAATCTTCCCATGGCTGAAAGTCTAAAACGGGTTGACCGGCAGGAGATCGCCCGGCGAGTCGAGCGGGGCGAGAAGCTTCTGCAAAAGGGCAAACCCGCCGAAGCGCTGGAAGAATTCCTGCAGATCCTGGCCCTCGATCCACCGAACGATACTGTGCGGCAGATGGCAGCCGACCTCTGTCTTTCGCTGCAACGGATGCCGGAAGCCGTGAAGCTTTTGGGCGAACTCTTTGAACGCCAGATGGCGGCGGGCGATGCCATCCGCGCGAGCCTCACATATAAGAAGCTGGCGCGCTTCACTAGCCCAAACTGCGATCAAAAAATGCGGTTTGCGCAGCTGCTTGAGAGCTCAAATCGCAAGCTTGCTCTTGAAACTTACGAATCGGCAATCGAGGAGCTCGCACGCCTGAATCGCAAGCCCGATGCACTCGCTGCGCTGAAACGTATGGTGGCGCTCGACGCCTCTGAAAAGAACATGATGCGGCTAGGCGAGCTGTGCTCCGAACTCGGCGAGCGTAAAGACGCTGCGGCGGCGTTTCTGAAGCTCGCGCAACAGGCGGAAGCCTCAGGAGCGGACCCAAGCCAGTGGTTCGAACGCGCTTATTCCGAGGAATCAACGAACGAGACGATTGCTCTGGGGTACGCGAAATGCCTGATGCAACAGCAGCAGATCGGCGCTGCGATTTTCGTCCTTGAACCACTTGCCAGCACCGGACAGAACAGTCCGGAATTTCGTGATGTATACGCGCGGGCATTGTTAAGCGCCAACAGATTGACTGAGGCCTCCCCTCTGGTGTGGCAAATTTTCGAGCAGAACCCCTCGCGAATTGAACAGGTACGCGATCTTATTGGCGCTTTTCTTGATTCTGAGCTGGACCGCGAGGCGGTTGTTCTGGCCGAAAAGCTGGAGCACTTCCAGCGCCGTAAAGGGGAACGCCGCGCATTTCTTGCCATGATGCAGGACATCGCCAACGGTCACCGGCCCTCGGCCGAAATGTTGGAGTTTCTTGCCGACCAATTTAACACCGCTAATCGCGAAGCCGACTATTCCGCTACGCTGCTCAAGCTTTTCGATGTTTACGTGGAAAAGAAGAACTACTTGAAAGCCGCTGACGCGCTCGATCGGGCAGCTGAAATAGATCCTTACGAACCGGGCCACCAGAAAAGACTCGAAATTCTGCGAGGCAGAATTGAGCAGAACCGATATGACGTGATTGCGTCGCGGTTCACTGGCACTTCGGCATCTCCCCCCACTCGGGTCACGCAGGAAGAAAAGACCCTTGGCTCCAGCACTCTGCAAGATCTCATGCTGCAGGCCGAAATCCTGGTGCAGTATGGCATGCGCAACAAGGCGCTGGAACGCCTGCAGAGAATTCAGCAGCTATTTCCGCATGAGGAGGACCGCAATCCCGACTTGCGGCAGCTATACATAACCGCTGGTATGACACCGCAGTATCCCGGAGGCCAGCCTGCGGCGCCTGTTCCCGCGCCCGCAGCGCAAGCCCCATCCGCGCCGTCGGCTCCTGCCAGTTCAGCAGCCGATACTCTGGACATGGCGAGCTTCGCGCGAGTCCCCGACATTACGCGCAAGCTCAATCGGCAGACAACGGCCGATACAGTCCTGAACACAGCTGCAACTGAAATCGGCACGCAATGGAAGCTCGCGCACTGCATTGCCGCATTAAGGAAACCTGGGCTGGTTACGAGTGCCGCAAAGCAGTTCGCCGCCTCAGGATTGCAGCCGGCGGATGGTGAAATCGTCGAGCAGATCGTATCGACACTCCACGAGCTGGCAATCACTCGCGGGACGCTGACCTATCAGGATGTTTCTGCGGTTCCCGAGCTACAAGGGTTAAAGGGGCAGCTTGCCGGGATCGGCGCGCGAGCCTTGGTCGCATTGCCGCTTATGGATGGCAATGATCATTTGGGTGTCTTATTGCTCATTGATTCCAATCAGCGGACATGGGCGCAGAATGATGTGCTCGTCTTCAAGATGATCGCCGAGCAGGTTACGATCGCGCTGAACAATGCGGGATTGCGACGCCTGGTGAAGAACCTGTCCGTGACCGACGAAAACTCCGGCTTGCTGAAACGAGCTTCATACTTAGATCTCTTGATGGGTGAAGTGCGCCGTGCCGCGCAGCAGCAGACCCCGGTTTCTGTGCTGCTCATGAGGTTCGGGGAGCGGGCAGCAATTGCAAAAGAACAAGGTGAAGCCGCAGCCGATCAGCTGATGCAGCGCCTGGGCCAGCTGGTAGCGGCGAATGTCCGCCAGAATGATCTCGCGTTTCGTTATGCGGCGAATGCGATTGCCATTGTGCTCGGCGAGACCGCAGAGACTGAGGCGCTGCGTGTTGTAGAAAAGATGCGCAGGCTTATTGGGACTGCGATCAATGAGAAGCAGATCGCTGCGTCGTTCAACGCGGGAGTGGCCGAGGCAGTCATTCGCCAGCAGTTCGATGCGGTGGATACCGTGACAGAAGTCATCAATCGCGCCGAGCGCGCGCTAGAGAAATCAGTAGCCGAAGGTGCCGGCAAGAGCATCGCGCTACAGGCGGCCTTGACGGCCGCAGCAGTCGCCTGATCCCATTCACTCTCTCCGAGACTTACTTCCAGTGGCTTTGAGCTCAAAGTTACCCGCCGCGCGAGGGTGGCATGCCCACTCACTCCGCTGTTAGACTACGCTGTTTAGCCAACGCACGAAATTTACTCTGGCCTCCATGCTTAAACCAGGTGATATCGCCATCGTCAGTGGCGCGCGTACGCCGTTTGGACGCTATTGCGGGAAATTGAAAGACTTCTCCGCGCAGGAACTGGGCGCAATTGCAGCCAAAGGCGCAATCGAACGCGCCGGCGTCAATCCGGAAGAATTCGATCATGTAATATTCGGAAACGCGCAACAGACGTCTGGCGACGCTCTCTACGGCGCTCGCCATGTGGGGTTGCGCGCGGGATTGAAGATCGAGACGCCGGCGTTGACTGTGAACCGCTTGTGCGGCAGCGGCATTCAGGCGATGGTCAACGCCGCGCAGATGATTCAGCTTCGCGAAGCTACAGTTGTTCTTGCGGGTGGCATGGAGGCGATGTCGCAGGCGCCATTCGTGATTCGCGGGCGGGATGGATTTTCTCTGGCGCCCGGAGGCAAGCTGGAAGATTCGCTGATGGTCGCTTTGCTCGACAGTTATTGCGGCTTATACATGGCCAATACTGCCGAGCTGTACGGATCGCAACATGGCATCACGCGCGAGATGCAGGACGAGTTCGCGCTGCGCTCACAAAAATGTGCCGACGATGCGTACAAAGCAGGGCGGATTCAGGAAGAGCTCGTACCGGTGCCGCTGAAGAATTCGAAAGGCGAGCCGACAGGAGATTCGTTAACGGAAGACGATCACCGCCGCTCACAGACAACGTTAGAAGGACTTGCAAAATTGAAGCCAGCATTCGGTCGTAATGGAACTGTTACGGCTGGCAACGCGAGCGGAATCGTCGATGGCGGTTCAGCGGTCGTGATGATGTCACTGGACGAAGCCGGTAAGCGCGGAAAGTGGCCCCTCGGCCGCATTGTGAGCTGGGGAATTGCCGGAGTAGATCCGAAAATTATGGGCAGCGGCCCGGTTCCGGCAACAAAGATAGCCCTGCAAAAAGCAGGAATGACGCTGGATCATATCGATCTCATCGAAGTCAATGAGGCGTTTGCGGCACAGTATGTGGCTGTCGAAAAAGAATTGGGCTTGGATCGCGAGAAGGTAAACGTAAACGGCGGGGCGATTGCGCTTGGACATCCGCTTGGTGCGACGGGAACGCGGCTTGTGATTACATTGCTATATGAATTGCGACGACGAAAAAGGAAGTACGGCCTGGCGACGGCTTGCATTGGAGGAGGACAAGGCATCGCGATGATCGTAGAGTCGTTAAACTGAAGCTGCTCAGATCGCGCGGACTGTTGGTACGAGTCAGTCAAGGTGTACAGCACCGTTACAGGGTTGCACAACGGAGATTAAATGGCCCAGGTAATTCGTTCACCGAAGGTTTACGACGTATGCATTGTCGGGTCGGGTGCGGCTGGCGGCACCGCCGCGAAAATCCTTACTGAAGGCGGACTCAACGTTGTAATGCTCGAAGCCGGTCCGCGCGTAAATCCGGAAAAAGATTTTAAAGAGCACGTGTGGCCTTACCAGCTTCCTCATCGAGGCGCGGGTGTCGGCGGAAGAGCCAGCGCCGACTTTGGCGAATTTTTGGCTCCGAACGGCTCATGGGACATTGAAGGCGAGCCTTACACGGTGGCCTCCGGTTCACGCTTTCGTTGGTTCCGGTCGCGGATCGTCGGTGGCCGCACAAACCACTGGGGACGCATCGCGCTCCGCTTTGCTCCCGTAGATTTCCGCGGTCGGTCGACGGACGGCGCTGGAGACGACTGGCCTATCAGCTACGACGACGTCGCGCCGTACTACGACAAGGTCGAATCCTACATCGGCGTTTTCGGCACTAAAGAAAATGTCGCGAGCGCTCCTGATGGCGTCTTCTTACCTCCGCCTAAGCCACGCTGTACCGAAACCATTATCAAGAAGGCCTGCGACAAGATTGGCGTAACATGCATTCCCTCTCGCCTGGCCATCATTACACAGCCTCACAATGGCCGCGCCGCTTGCCACTACTGCGGGCAGTGTGGACGCGGCTGCATGACCGCATCGAATTTCAGCTCCAGCCAGGTGATGATTCCTCCGGCAGAGAAAACCGGCCGCCTCACGCTGATCACCGGCGCAATGGCGCGCGAGATTGTTCTCGGGAAAAATGGGAAAGCGGAAGCGGTTTCTTATGTCGACAAGGCTACGCGAACCGAAAAGAAAATTTATGCAAAGGCATTCGTTATTGGGGCGAGCGCCTGTGAATCGGCGCGCTTGTTGCTGAATTCCAAATCTTCAACATTCCCTGATGGCATCGCAAATTCTTCAGGCGTGATCGGCCGCTACTTGACCGACAGTGTCGGCAGCTCCGGCTGGGGCTATTTTCCGCAGCTCGTAAATATGCCTGCCCACAATCATGATGGCGTGGGCGGGATGCATATGTACATGCCGTGGTGGAAGTTTGATCGCAAGAACGAATTCCTGCGTGGATATCACATCGAGTTTGGCGGCGGGCGAGAAATGCCCGGCGTCGGCGACTTTCACGGGATTTGCGAAGAGCATGAAGGCTATGGCACAGACCTGAAGAAAAAATGTCGCGAGCTGTATGGTACATACATCGGCTTCGCCGGCCGCGGCGAGATGATTCCTAACGAGCAGAGCTACTGTGAAATTGATTCCAGCACGGTCGACGAATGGGGAATTCCGGTGTTGCGTTTCCATTGGCAGTGGAGCGACAACGAGATTAAGATGGCGCGCGACATGCAGGAAACCTTCCGCGACATCGTTGAAGCCGCGGGCGGTACTTATTACTGGCGCACCAGACCCGATGGGCCGAATCCGTATGGAATTGCCGATGGCGGCGTGATCATTCACGAACTCGGCGTCGTGCGCATGGGGAACAGCCCGAAAACTTCAGCACTGAACGGCTTCTGCCAGGCGCATGATGTGAAGAACCTGTTTGTGACTGACGCTGCGTCGTTCGTGAGCAATCCCGACAAGAATCCGACTCTAACGATCATGGCGCTGTCATGGCGGGCTTCGGAGTATTTGTTGGATGAGGCTAAGAAGGGGAATTTATAGTGGCTAGTGAGTCGTGGCTAGTGGCTTGTGATTTTTTGTGGTCAGTGGAATCAGTAAAAGGCGAGCTATGAGCGACTAATCGTAAGGCCACGAAGGGGCGGCCGATATTAGCCCAGGGCTTCAGCCCTGGGGAGCACGATAACGATGTAAACGCGAGGGCGAAAGCCCGAGCCGAAAACTGTGAGAAACACCAATGAACCATGATCGAAGAATCTCCCGCCGTGGCGTTCTAAAATCGCTTGCCATGGGTGCGGCCGCCACCTCGGTCCTCCGCGTCATTCCCCTGCAAGCTGCCGAGCATGCGCATCAGATGATTGCCGCGGAAAAGGCGGCCACCAAGGCCTACGCGCCAAAATTTTTCAATGCGCGCGATTACAAAACTCTGCAGACGCTCTGCCAAACCATCATTCCCGCCGACGCCGATTCCGGCGGCGCAATCGAAGGCGGAGCGCCCGAGTTCATCGACCTCCTCACCAGCGAAAACACCGAGTACCAGCGCATTATGGCCGGCGGCCTGCTCTGGCTCGACAGCACCTGCTCAGATCGTTACAACGCCGCCTATCTTGACTGCTCGTCCGCGCAGCAGAAAGAAATCCTCGACCTTATCGCCTACCGCAATAATGCCCTCAAAGACGCTAGCCTCAGCCAGGGAGTCGAGTTCTTTTCCTTCCTTCGCAACATGACGGCAGATGGGTTTTTCACCAGCGAGATCGGGATCAAATATCTCGGTTACATCGGCAGCTCATACCTGAAGGAATTTCCCGGCTGTCCGCCCGTGCCGGGCGTGTAAATAGAACCTCTTCCTGTACGGTCATTCCGAGCGATCTTCACAGTCGAGGAACCTGCTTTTTGGCATTGGCTGGGCACAACATTTGCCAACATTGAGCTAGCGCAATGTTGGCTATGATGTGATCTGAATATCAGGGAGCAGGAACATAATGGGCGTAGCCTATCCAACCGCCGGCACAATGGTCGAACATAATATGGTCACCACGCAATTTGAGCTCGACGGGTTTCGCGTGGTGCGCACGCTCGGTGTGGTCCGCGGGATCGTAGTCCGGTCGCGCTCGATCATTGGAACACTCGGCGCAAGCCTGCAAACGATTCTCGGCGGCAATATCACACTCCTGACCAATCTTTGTGAAAAGACCCGGGGTGAAGCTTTTGACCTCATGCTTCAGCATGCCGCGCAACTCGGCGGCAATGCAGTCGTAGGCGCGCGTTACGACGCGACGGAGATCATGCCGGGAGTCACGGAAGTTCTCGCCTACGGGACAGCCGTCGTCGTTGAACCGATTCCGCAGTCATGAACCGTATCCAGATGCTTCACGTCCTTGGCTGGATCTGGTCTGTTTTTGGTATCTATTGGCTCGCTGCTGGTTTTCGGGCGAAAGCCGAGCAAACCAGCGAATCGCCCGTCTATCGCGTGGTCCGACTCTCCATACTTGTTGTGACTTTTACTCTTCTATTCGCAAAATGGACTGCGATCGGTCCGCTCGGTTCATCGTTTCTTTCCCCCCATTCAGTCCAACGTGGCGCTGGATTCTTCTTCGCTATCGCCGGTATCGGGCTTGCCACCTGGGCTCGAGTCCATCTCGGGCAATTCTGGAGCGATAAGGTCGTGCTGAAGGTTGATCACCAGCTCATCCGTACTGGTCCCTATGCGCGGCTTCGACATCCCATCTACTCTGGAGTGCTCCTCGGAGTCGCCGGAACCGCCCTCGTCCTTGGCGAATGGCGCGGCGTGCTGGCGTTCGCGATCCTGCTGGCCAATTACAGCATTAAAGCTCGGCGTGAAGACCATGTGCTGGCCAGAGCCTTCGCCAAGACTTTCAATGATCACAAGAACCGCGCCGGCTTCCTGCTGCCACGCCTTCGCCCACGGAACTAGGCTACTCGGATACACCTATGTATTGGTGGATATCTAGCGTTGAACAATCCCCGTTTATGGGTTCGGCGATCAAGGCCGAAAGTTTGATCGGGGGGAAACTTGCGCGATTGGTGGACAGCCGACGACTGTAAGAACTTCGACGAACGGGCGAAGTGCATTGCCAACGAATACTCCAGCTTCGAAGCCACGCCTATGGTGAGCGAGAATCAATGTTATGTGTGGTAGGCAAAATCAGCCGCGGATTTCACGGATTCTCACGGATAAACGCCGAAATTACGGATTTTATTTGTGCCGATCCGTGTAAATCCGTGGCCACTTCTTTTGGGTTTGTGACCTTTTGAGTCCGTGTAAGTATTTGGCTGTCTTTGTCTTAGCTCATCGTTACTAAAGGACAATGACCCTAGTAATCTTGCCGGCCAGGCAACGCAGCCTCATACTCGTCTCACCTACCACAGAACCTGGGAGACGGGGTTGGAAGTGGCGGCTAGTCCGCTATTGCTAACCCCGAATTTTTTTGCCCACCCAGCTAGGATTTCACAAAGTACCAGCATCGCCAACAGAGTCCAGGCCACATCTTTCATCTATCCACAGAGTAATTTCCTACAATCGAGTGTTCACGATAGACAGAAAAAACTCCGCTCCAAAAGGCGTGAAACTATGAAAAAGCTGCTGTTTGTCTTGTTGCTGATTGGTCTGTCCGTTCCGAGCTTTGCTGGCGACGAAGACGATAACCCTGCTGCCGACCGCGTGAAAGCCGCCGCTGCGGTTCTCGAAGAAATTCAGGCCGCGCCAGATACCGGCATTCCGGACGAAGTAATGGGATCCGCTGAATGCGTGGCGGTTGTACCGTCAATGCTTAAGGCGGGATTTGTAGTTGGCGCTCAGTACGGGCGTGGTGTCGCGAGTTGCCGCACGCCGAAAGGATGGAGCGACCCCGCTTTCTTTAGCGTCACAGGCGGCAGCTTCGGGCTTCAGATCGGCGGCCAGGCCGTCGATCTGATCATGCTGATCATGAACCAGAAAGGCATGGACCACATGCTCAGCAGCAAGTTTAAACTCGGGGCAGACGCAACAGTCGCCGCCGGTCCGGTTGGCCGTCACGCTGCTGCGGATACCGACTGGAAAATGCGCGCGCAGGTGCTGAGCTATTCTCGCGCTCGGGGAATTTTTGCCGGTCTTGAACTGAACGGAGCAGTTGTCAAGCAGGACCGCGAGAGCACACGAATCTTCTACGGGAAAATGCAGCCATTTTCGACGTCATTGCAGACGGTGAGTTCCCCACAAGGCGCGCTGCCGTTTCTGCAAGGTCTTGCAAAATGGGCAAGGATAGCGAGCAAGTAGCTTTAAGCTTTCAGGCTTCAGGCATTCGCTAAAGAGCGGCTTCAGGATGAAGAACCTGGAGCCCTTTTTACTTTGTGAACGCAGTTCTGAGCCCTTCGTGCTTCTTTGCGTGCTTCGCGCGCCACTTCGCGACCTTTGCGGTAAAACCTTTCTAACCGAAAGTGTGCAAAAATCGCAGAACGCTCCTCGCGAATCTCCCTGGTGCATGAAACAAAAAGGCTTCAGAACCTAAGTCCTGAAGCCTAAAGCCTGAAGTCTAGAGTCGGCTTTCTTTACCCGTTCTCATTTCCCGCGCGCTTCCACGACATCAACTCGCCGATGGTGGAACCGGTGCTTGAAGAGGGCTGCTTATAGTTTTCGACTTCTGCGCGTGACGCTTCTTCACCCGCGGCTCGAATGCTGAGCCCGACTTTCTTCTCCTCTGGACTCATCTTGATGATCTTGAAATCATGTTCAGCGCCAGGCTCGAGCTTGACAGGCACCCCATTTGCATCCACAGCTTCGGAGTTATGGCAGAGACCCTCCACGCCTTCGGCAATCTCGACGAAGGCACCAAAGGTCGCCACACGAAGAACCTTGCCATGGACGATATCTCCTACGCGATGCTGGTCAAAGAACGTCTCCCAGACATCCGGCTGAAGCTGCTTAACGCCTAACGAGAGTCGCCGTTTGTCCGAATCAATCGCAAGTACAACCGCCTTGACACGGTCGCCCTTCTTCAGCACCTCCGACGGATGCTTCACGCGCTTGGTCCAGCTCAGATTACTGACGTGCACAAGGCCATCGATCCCCTCTTCGATCTCGATGAACGCACCGAAGTCAGTCAGGTTACGCACCCGGCCTTCAACGGTCGCGCCCACGGGATACTTCTCGATGAGCGTGTCCCAGGGATTCGTGGCCAGCTGCCGCATTCCGAGCGAAATCCGTCTTTCGGTAGGATTTACATTCAGTACAACGCACTCAACCTGATCATTGACGCTGACGATTTTCGAAGGGTGCTTTGCGCGCTTGGACCAGGTCATTTCGCTTACGTGGACCAGACCTTCAATGCCCTGCTCCAGCTCAACAAACGCGCCGTAGTCAGTCACGCTGATCACGCGTCCATTAACGTGTGCGCCTACCGGATAGCGGTGCTCCGCATCGAGCCACGGATCCGGCGTTAATTGCTTGAAACCGAGTGAAACCCGCTGTTTATCAGGATCAAACTTCAGAACCTTCACTTGAATCTGGTCGCCGACATTAACCAAGTCACGCGGATGCGTTAGCCGGCCCCATGACATGTCAGTAATGTGCAATAGACCGTCGATACCGCCGAGATCGACGAAAGCACCATACTCCGTAAGATTCTTTACCACACCGGTCAGAACAGTACCTTCCTGCAGGTGTTCAAGCAGCTTTGCCTTTTTCTCATTTTGTTCCTGCTCGAGGAGCTGCTTGCGAGAGACAACGACATTTCCACGCTTCTTATTGAGCTTGACGATGGCGACATCAAATGTCTGTCCTTTCAGCGCGTCAAGATTACGCAGCGGGCGCAAATCAATCTGCGATCCGGGAAGGAACGCGCTCGCGCCTAGGATATCTACAGTCACGCCGCCCTTTGTACGGTCAACGACAGTCGCCTTGATCGGCTGGTTCTCGCTATAGGCTTTTTCGATCTCATCCCACGCGCGCAGCTTTTGTGCTTTCTGGAAGGAAAGGTTGATGTAGCCCTCTTCCGTTTCGCCACGCTCGCGTACTACGTGGATTTCGTCACCGGGCTGGAACTTTGGCTTACCATCGGGCGCGACTACCTCGGCGATCGGCAACATTCCCTCGGACTTGGCGCCAATGTCCACAACGACGTGCGTAGGCGTGAGCTTGACTACAGTGCCCTTGAGCACACGGTCTTCGCCCTCTGGCTCCTCGGTCTCTGTAGTGAAGCTCTCGAGCGCAGAAGCGAAATCATCGGCACCAGTGGGCCGCTGGTCTTCTTGGTGTTCGTGCTCGTGAGTTGATGAAGGCTGCGAGTCGCTCGTCGCCTGCTGCTCGGTTAACGTTGTGGTGGCGGAATCGGAATAGGTGCTGTTGCTATCGTCGAACAAGGTCATTGCCTCTCAGCGGTGTCAGAGACGCGGGCTGGTTACCGAACTGCTGGTGGGATCTTTGTTAAAGTTGGCCCATCCTGGCGGGTGAGCGTCCAGCGGTGGTAAAGATGAACCCGAATCCCAAAGGGACTCTTTGACTATAGCAACCGCTCAGAAAAGGTGTCAATCGAGCCGGGCAGATATTAATCCGTGATTAATAGTGGGCTGATCGTGCAATCGTTTGATCCGGTGGTTAGCGAGATCGGCCCTAGGACGATCGACGGCTGCCCTGGCGAGCATAACCCTAAGGTTAGTTGCGTGAAGTAGAATCATTCATTTGGAATCGGATCGCTCGATAACTCACTCCGAGACCGTCCGATGATCCGATCTCCCAATACCAGATGGACTACATTTTCACTCCCTGGCGTTACGCCTATATTTCCGCTGCTTCTAAGACTGACGGCAAGTCCGGCGACTGCATTTTCTGCGAGCTGACCAAACTCTCCGATGAAGCCTCTAAAATTGTCTACCGGGGGACACACTGCTTCATCATTCTCAACAGCTTTCCTTATACGTCGGGGCATGTAATGGTCGTTCCATTCGCACACCTCGATGAGCTACAAAAAATCCCCGAAGCCGCCGCGAACGAAATGATGGCACTGTCGCAAAGGACTGAGGGTTTGCTGCGGGAAATCTACTCGCCGGATGGGATCAATATCGGTATGAATATAGGTCGCGCCGCCGGCGCCGGAGTCGCAGGCCACGTTCACATGCATATCCTGCCGCGCTGGGTGGGCGATACCAACTTCATGACAACTGCAGGCGAAAGCCGGGTTTTGCCGGAAGCGTTGGAAGAAACCTATAGAAAGTTGAAAGCGGCATTTTCAGAACTCCACACTAAACCCGTACGCTGAGGTTTGGTCTCGTTCCGACGAGGACGTAAACCCAAAAAAGCACGGATTCCGGTTCTGCTCTTCGCCATCGCAGCTTGCGCGCAGAATTCAAGCCAAGCCTCCCCCACGGATCCTTTCCAGGAAGCCGAGCGTCGCTCGCGCGATACCCGACCTTACGTCACAGGTGCCGCCAGCACGGCCCGATGACGTTAATTCCAAGGAAGCGTCGCTGAACGCGATCTACGGCATCATCTCCGGTCCAATCGGCGGCCGCGATTGGAACCGCTTCCGTTCGCTCTTCGTTCCACAGGCTCGATCACCGCACTCAATAAAAAAGATGGCAGCGTTTCAGTCACGCTGCCGGGCGTCGAAGAATTCATCCAAGGCGCCGGCGCCATCTTCCAGAGAGAGGCGTTTTACGAAAACCCAATTGTGAATTGCGTCGATATGTTCGGAAATATAGCGCAAACATTCAGCAGCTACGAATCACGGCACGCGCAGGGAGAAAAGCCATTCGAGCGCGGTATCAACAGCATTCAAATGCTGAATGATGGCAAGCGATGTGGGTATGAGCATAGTGTGGAACCAGGAGCGACCAGACAATCGTCTGCCTGTGCAACTCAGCCTGCCTCAAAAGTCCGTATAAGGAATCGATCTGGCCCGCTCTCACCTGGAGCGGGCCAATTCCCCCGATCAGTGACGATCGTGGTCGTGGTCATGATCATGGTCGCGATCGTGGTCGCGGTCATGATCGTGATTGTGACGCCAATCCCAATAGCGCTTCTGATCCTCCTTTGACAAATGTCTGTAATCAGTATGCGGATCAATACGGGCTTCGATTACCCACTGGTTGTAATAAACAGTTTCGCCTGAATCCCAGTGGTGATAATCATGGTAGTAGGTGTGTACATCCGGCGGTCGCAAGAGATAGCAAAATCAATGCCGCCGGTAATATCGATCCCCAAAAGCCAGGCCGAGAATGCATAAGTCACCTCCTAGGGGAGCAAACACGCATAAACTTGGTTGGTTGCGAAACAGCGACTCTGTGTTGCTTCGGAGCCACTCAGGTTTTGCATCGTGAAGTGTGCAATTATGAATTTCGCACCGCTTTTTCCGACGTGTTCCACAACCAAGTCCTATCGTCCACAGTTTTCGCACAGCACAATTTCTGTTTTCCGTTGCTCGAAAGTAGGGAATGCGAGAAATTGCAATCACTGCAAGCGTGAATGTCACGCTGCCAGTGATCGCGAAAGCCGGTTCTGCGGCAGCAATCTTGAGTTCGCGTTCAGCAAGCTGCAAAGCTAGGTTGGGCGGAACAGAGGGAACACCTGCCGGGCGGTTCCCAAACGCGAAAGCGTCATGGGTACCCGGGCGTTGCGGCCTCCTCAGAAAACGGTCTCGCATGGCGGGACTGCGACCGGTATACGCGGTTCTACGCGGTACACCTCAGGGTGCAATCGCGGTTCGCAGCTTGAAACGGACTGGACGAATAGCCGCCCGGCGGCGTTCCCAGACTGGTCAAGGGCGGAAGCGGCAGTTCCGTTGCGGTGTCAACGGGTAGTGAGATTCACGCATAGCAAATGCGGTTCGAGTGGCTGGCTCGAACCGCATTTTGTTTTTTGGTCAGTAATCGTCCTTCGTCGTTCATCCACCCATTAAGGCCGAGTTTTCCTCCGTGGCATTCCTCGGTGGCTTTCCTCTGTGTAACTCAGTGTCCTCTGTGGTTGAGATTTTCAAAACCCTTCACCACAGAGAACACTGAGTTACACAGACGATCCCATAGAGGGAACCTACGTTGCAGAAATTCACATATTCGCTTATTATTCGCCTTTGGTGTTTCCCAAAAACGCTTGAAGAGTTTGTCACTGCAATCCTCAAACCGCGAAAAAACAATTTCGGATTTGTTTTCCAAAATACTTCTCGCCCCTCCACAACGCACGAGCGCGTACTATCACGTTCGGCCCCACAAAAAAATTTTGACCAAGTAGCGACTTAATTGGCAACCACTGACTACATCTCAACCCAGGCTCTTCCCTCGAATGTTGAAGCCGAGCGGTCTATTCTCGGCGCAATCCTGCTGGATAATCTCGCCTATAACCAGGCCGCGGAGCACCTGAAGCCGGAAGATTTTCTTCTCGACTCGCACCGCCGAATCTACTCACGGATGATCGATCTTTCGGAGAAGTCGCACTCCATCGATCTGATCACGCTCTCGGAAGAACTCGCGAGAAATGGCGAACTCGAGACCATTGGCGGCGCTGCATACATTTCCGGGTTGCTCGATGGCGTGCCCGACCGTCCAAGCATTGAAAATTACATCAAGATCGTGCGCGACAAATCTCTGTTGCGCTCTCTCATTCATACCGCGACCTCCGCCATCGCCCGCGCGTCGGAGCAGAGCGATCCCGCAGAAGAGATCCTCAATGACACCGAAGCCCAAATCTTCCAGCTTTCGGAGAAGCGCATCGGGCGCGGATTCATGGGCGTGCAGGAAATTATTAAAGAGTCTTTCGGCTCGGTAGATGCTTTCCTGCAACGTGGCAGCCGCATCACCGGGCTTGAAACTCATTATGTCGATCTCGACGAGAAGACCAGCGGCCTTCAGAAAGCTGACCTGATCATCGTTGCCGCCAGGCCTTCGATGGGCAAGACCTCTTTTGCCATGAACATTGCCGAAAACGTCGCGATCGAAGACGGCAAGGTCGTCGCGGTGTTCTCGCTCGAAATGTCCAAGGAAGCCCTGCTACAGAGAATGCTATGTTCTGTGGCAAAAGTTGACGCCCACAAATTCCGCACCGGCTCACTCTGGCAAGACGACATGCGCAAGATTCAGCAAGCCCTGGAAAAGCTGGGCCAAGCGCCAATTTTCATCGACGACACTCCTGGCATCACCATCAGCGAGATGCGCGCAAAAGCCCGACGCCTGCTGCAGTCAAAGGGAGCTCTCGACCTGATCGTTGTCGATTACCTGCAGCTCATGTCGGGCGGCGGCCGGCGCTATGAAAACCGAACCCAGGAAGTCTCGGCAATTTCACGAGGGCTGAAAGCCCTGGCCAAAGAATTGAATGTTCCCCTGATCGCCCTCTCGCAGCTGAGCCGCGCACCGGAAAGCCGCGGCTCCGGCGACCACCGTCCCCAGCTCGCTGACCTCCGTGAATCCGGCTCAATCGAGCAGGATGCTGACGTGGTGGCCTTCATCTTCCGCGAGGAAGTCTACAAGCCGGACGATCCTGAGCTCGATGGCGTTGCAGAGCTGATCATCCGCAAGCAGCGCAACGGTCCCACCGGAACTGTGAGGCTGGCATTCCTGAAGAGCTCCACCCGATTCGAGTCCATGGCAGATGGTTCGGGCGCGGAATTCGGCGAATAATGAACTACTAGAGAATCCGGGTTCACGAGATCCATGCACCAAAACTTGTGATTTGCGCTGATTTCCGCGTGCTTCACAGCCTGTGGAAAGATTGTGGAACAACGTTCCTGAATAGGTGACCGTGTTAAAACCGACCGCCTGGTCGGGGCAAAAGTTTGAACTCCACGACTGCAAGTTGCTGTCCCGCACCTAATTAGGTGCAAGTTCTGCCGATAGAAACTTAAGTTTTTGAAATTACAAAGCTTTAATATTTCATGAAGTTTTGCACACCCCTGGGCGTGGAAATCCTTCGCTAATGAAATGCGGGCCTGTTTTGGTAACAGGGAAGAACAGAATGCTGGAAAGTTCCTACCCTGGCACATACGTAACCTTTCCGAAGGTTACCGTGAATCGCGGTTTGCAGCGAACACTCACGACTGTTCGACCACCTGTCTTTCAGAGAAAATCGAGGGCGCAGTAGTAGTCAAAGGACGCGTCTTTGCTGCTCTGGTTCTCGCTCGGATAGTGGCTCATCAGCTCTCCGTGGGCGGCGTGAGAAACAGAAAGGTTATTTCTCATGTAGGTGATCGGGCGAGTTACAGGTGTGATAGATCTGGCTCGGCCGTGGGTAAAGAGGGGACACGAACAAAAAAGGCGGCCGATCTAGGCCGCCTTCCCTTGAATCAACCGAATTACGCCGGTGCCGGGCGTTCGCCGCCCTTGGCAATTCCGGGTCTGCCCGGCTCGGGCTTGAGCACCTGTTGCACGCCAGAATCGTCTCCGCTGGCCGGAGGAATGATCTTCGGTAGCTCCTTACCATCGATGATCATCTTGATTTCGTTCGCGTCGAGCACTTCGCGCTCCAGCAGCGCCATCGCGATTCGAACCAGCGTGTCGTGGTTAGCGGCGAGAATCCCCTTGGCAGTCTCGTATCCCTTGCCAACCAGCCGTTTGACCTCGTCGTCGATCTTGATAGCGGTGGCTTCGCTGTAATCCCGATGCTGATTGATCTCGCGGCCGAGAAAGATTTGCTCTTCCTTCTTACCGAAGGTCAGCGGCCCCAGGTCACTCATGCCGAACTCGCAAACCATCTTCCGCGCCAACTCGGTAGCACGCTCGATGTCGTTGCCTGCGCCCGTGCTCATCTGATTGAGGAACAACTCTTCCGCCAGGCGGCCGCCCATCATGATGGAGATTTCCGTCTCCAGATATTCCTTCGTGTAGTTGTGCTTGTCATCGATCGGCAGTTGCATGGTGACGCCAAGCGCCATGCCACGCGGAATAATCGTGACCTTATGCAATGGATCGGAATGTGGTAGCTTCGCCGCAACCAGCGCGTGACCGGCTTCGTGATAAGCCGTGACCTTCTTTTCTTCTTCCGACAGAATGAGCGACTTGCGCTCAACGCCCATCAGAACTTTGTCCTTCGCGAGTTCGAAGTCATACATCAGCACAGCTTTGCGGTTCTGACGCGCCGCGCTCAGAGCCGCCTCGTTGACCATGTTTGCGAGATCAGCGCCAGAAAATCCGGGCGTACCGCGAGCAAGGACCGAAAGCTCTACGTCGTCAGCAAGAGGAATTTTTCGCGTATGAACTCGCAGAATCTCTTCGCGTCCGCGGACATCGGGGCGATTTACAACCACACGCCTGTCAAAGCGTCCTGGCCGCAGCAAAGCTGGATCCAGCACGTCCGGGCGGTTTGTAGCCGCCATGAGGATCACGCCTTCGTTCGACTCAAAGCCGTCCATCTCCACGAGCAACTGGTTTAACGTTTGCTCGCGTTCATCGTGTCCACCGCCGAGTCCAGCTCCACGGTGCCGTCCGACCGCGTCGATTTCGTCTATGAAAATGATGCACGGCGCGTTCTTCTTTCCCTGCTCGAACAGGTCGCGTACGCGGGATGCACCCACGCCAACGAACATCTCTACGAAGTCCGAGCCAGAGATTGAGAAGAAAGGAACGTTCGCCTCGCCAGCAACCGCTCTTGCTAGCAGCGTCTTTCCGGTTCCCGGAGGCCCGACCAGCAACACGCCCTTCGGAATGCGTCCGCCAAGCTTCTGAAACTTTTGCGCCTCCCGCAGGAACTCAATAATTTCCCGCAGCTCTTCTTTCGCCTCATCCACGCCTGCAACGTCTTTAAACGTCACCTTCTTCTGCTGCATGGAGAGCAGCCGTGCCCGGCTCTTGCCGAATGACAAAGCCTTATTTCCGCCTGTCTGCATCTGGCGGATCATGAAATACCAGAGCGCAGCGAGCAGGGCCAAAGGAGCGAACAGGTTAATCAGCCATCCCCAGCTGCTGTTTCCGACATCCTGCACGGTGATGCTGACGCCCTTGTCTTGCAACTTCTTGATCATGTCCGGGTAGTTCGCGGGCACCGTCGAGTGGAACATCGAACCATCGGCCAGCTTGCCCTTCACCTCCATGCCAGTCAGGGTCACGTCTTTGACCGTGCCCTGGTCAACTTCCGACATGAAGCGCGAGAAGTTGATCTCCTGTACTTTCTGGCCGGAGTTCGCTGTCTTCACCACCTGCCACAGCGCAACTGCCGAGATCAGAATGACTACCCAAAAAATGATCGTTTTTACAGTTGAATTCACTCAAAAGCTCCTGGGAAAGTACCCTCGCCGAAGCCACTCACGCTCTGAATCGTGCCACCAGGAATACGGGGCGACGCAGTACACCTTCCCTGTCAGATTAGATGCCCGTCCCGAGATTTTGATCGTCGAAAACGACGGACACCCTATTCTACCCCGCTCAGCCTAAAAAAGTTCCGGTAAGTTCAAATAACTTAGGTCATGGGAAGTAGGGCGTCGGCCATTTGGGCCTTGACCCACGGGACACATCACTCGCGCTGCGCCTACGGATTATTTCGATCCCCCGCCGCCCTGATCGACTTCACGAATCAGAATTCCTTCACTACCGCTCGCCTGAAAGTCACGCCTGACACCGAGCCCACGAATCCACACGATTTCGCCACCACTCACTACTACGGGCCAAAGCCGCTTTTCCTCCCCAGTGATGTGCCTGTCCTGCAGAAGCTCCTTAATCTTCTTGGGCCCTTTGCTGTGTGTCGGCCAGAAACGCTCTCCCGGGCGCCAGTTGCGCACCACTAGGCCACGTGCTAAACGACGATCAACAACGTGTTCAGGATTGTATTTGTGAGCCTTATCTATCTCGGTCACAAGCAGCGCCTCAATCTCGATTTCAGCCTGGGAAATCCGAACCCTTCCCGGCACGCGCAATACGTACTCATAATCAGCTCGTTCAAATGATGTCTTCTCGAATCGAAGTTCATGGCCTCGTCGCGTGACCTTCCAATTCTCCGGCAAGGTTGCGCAGTCGCCTTCTGCACTCAGGGTTAGCACCTCTTCAACGTGGTCGAATTCCAGCGACAATGCCATTGACTGCGCGGCCGCCCGCACAATTCGTCTTTGTAATGCGATCGGATGATCGTGAAGGAGCCCGCCCTTGAGAACGCCGCCGGATTCACAACTCATCCAAAGTTCAGGAAGGACCCGAGCGACCTCTGCGCTCCAATACTCCTCTTCCTCTCTCGCGATTTCGGCGGTCTCCGCCAGTACCGTCCAGATTGAAGGATTTACCTCCCGTTCGAGCTGCGGAAGAGTCTTAAGCCGGATGCGATTGCGCGTGTGTTTCAGATCCTGATTCGTCGCGTCCTCACGCCAGGTTTGACCGAGCCCCGCAAGATACTCTCGCAGGTGCGACCGACGGATTCCAAGCAGCGGTCGAATGATGGAAGGATTCGAGTTTATTTCGCTTTTGTTGACAGCTGAAAGCTGAGAGCTGAGAGCCGTCATCCTGATTGCTGACTGCTGAGTGCTGATTGCTTCTTTTCCGGCGACGATCTTTGGGTAAATTCCCGCCAACCCCCTCGTCCCCGCACCCCGTGTCAGTTTGAGCAGTACAGTTTCCGCTTGATCGTCCAGGGTGTGGGCTGTAGCAATTCGATCAACTCCTGACTGCAGCACGCATCGAAAGAACTCGTACCTCACTTCACGCGCAGCTGCTTCGAGACTCAGCTTGCGTTCGGCGGCGTGCATTTTCACATCGCGGCTCTCGGAAGTGAATTCCAGCGCGTGCCTCTCGGCTAACCCGCGAACGAATTCCGCATCGATATCCGATTCCGCACCTCTTAGCTTGTGATTGAGATGGACCACAGAAAGGACGATGCCGAGCTCGTTGCGAAGCTCGAGCATGAGCTGCAATAACGCGACTGAGTCCGCTCCGCCGGAAACAGCAACTCCGACCCGATCTCCCGCCCGCATCAGTTCACGCTTACGGACGTAGCCGAGCACCGATTGAGCCAGCCTGTGCACGGCTCAATGGTACATCTGGTACATCTGCCCGTGCGGGCCGGACATTCTTGGCATCGGCAGCGGACGTGTGGGTCGGACATTCCTGTCCGACAGGTATCTACAATGCGTATGTTTGTCGGACACTCTCGTCCGACGCCCCACGAAGGTCATAGGTCACTAACCCGAGGCGCTTTGGGTCCGCTCCAGCCCTTCTGCGGAAAGAGATCGTACTGCAAACCATCCAAGCGACAGGTCGTAAATTGCATGCACTGCTATCGATAGGAACAGGCTGCCGGTCACAAATACCGCCACGTGTGAGGCAAACCCAACAACTCCTAGCGTGATAGCTGATTTCCAACCTTGATAAAGATGAGCAACTGCGAATGCGACCACGCATACGAGTAATGCGAACCGAGCAGACTGGCTGACTAGTACCAAAAGCCTATACGCCACTCCCCTGTAAGCACATTCCTCTCCAGCCCCTGCAAGTAAAGAAATGGGGACCCAGAACCAAAACTCTCGCTGAGTTTCGGGAAGAAATAGAGCCAGCCGCCCTTTTGTTTTGTCATCGAGTCGTTGCAAACTTAGACGCACTCGCACGAGCAATATGATGAGGAACAATAGACCTGAGATCGAAGCAGAAGCGGAGGGAGGTTTTGTAGGAAGCAGATTGATGTTTTCCGCCTTGGCCGCCACAAGCGTAAAAGCTAGCAGCCAGACTTGCATGAAAATTGCGCGTGAATAACGCTTTTTCTTTGGCCCTGTCTTGTGACTCCGAAGGTAATCCCAGGAGAAAAACCCAAGTGCAGGCAAAACACCGACCACGAAAAACAAATAGGGAATCGCAATTGTGTCTTCTGTGGCAGGTGTCACGTATTGACTCTATGCTGCTCTTCCCATCCTAGCGGCTTCGATTCCATCCAGTGCGGTCCACAACGCCTTCGCCGCACTCTCTGCAGCATTCAGCGCACGCTCAGCGGCGTCTTGATTGCCTTCGACCGCATCCGCCAACTGCTTCTTCCAAACTCTCGAGTGATAAACATCAGCCGTAGTGTGCAGCGTGAAGTACCCGTAAGTTGTCGTGTCAGCGCCATAGATATCCCGCAGTCCACGGGCTTTCTCTCCCGCGACTCGCGGCACCTGCGACTCGTATGCATAGAATGCTGCGAGCGCCTCTTCCGGAGCGCCATTTCGAGCCACAGAATGGAACGCGTCGGTCAGCGCGTCAATCTCGCCGACTGGTATCGCACTCGCGTCCCGTCCGCCACCCATGCCTTGCAGAAAATCCAGCCACAACTCTGAATGCGGACGCGACCCATGCAAGCCCATCTCGTCATCTCGGTTCGCGAGCACCGCCCGGCGCAGTTCGCCTTGTGGCAAGCGCGCGGCAAACTCTGAGAGATAGGCCGGAAAAGCGTTCACGTGATGGAAATAATTCCCCGCATATTCTCGCAGGTCTTTGCGCGAAAGCTCGCCCGCGCTCCACGCTTTGTAAAACGGATGGCAAAGCAAATCGTACTTTGCGATCCGCGCATCCAGCTGCTCGAAAAATTCTGCTGTGGTCATCGTTCCTCCGTGTCCGCTTAGGGTTTTTTTTTTCAAGCTCGCGCAAAAAAGTTTTCGCCGTAAGTGAGCATTCACTATAAAGGCGAAACGCACAAACCTTCAATCCCTAACAGGAGAAAACAGTCCTGATGTCATTCCAAGGAACTTCAGCTCCGAGGAATCTGCTTTTCACTTGCAGTTACCGTGGAAGAGCGGCCATTTATGGCCGCGACAGCAGCACCCACGGGGCAAACGCGGCCCTGAAAGGGACCGCCGCTCTCGCCCGCACAACCCACGCTCGTGTTCCGTTTTGAAAGAGCAAGGCTTCAGTCGTGCCGAACGTGCTCCGGAGATTTGAAGTACGGTTCGGCAGAGACATCGAAGAATCTCTCAGCGCGGTGCAAGTTCCATCCATCAATGACGAGAAAAATCACGCCACGGCGGAGGAGACTTTACGCGCCCTATACTGTGACATAGGAAACTGTAGCTTCTTGACCAACCGTACCCGCACCATCCAGAAAACCAGAAACAGCAGTGGCAATACGGCCATCAAGATGAGCACTTCCTGGCGCAGCACAGCTTGGAAGATTCGTTGGCGCAATCCCATGGCGGAAAGAAACCGCAGCGGCCGGTTGTTGGGCCCCAGAAAAAATGATCCGGTGGCGATAAACAATCCAAAACACATGCGCCAAAGATGTCGCACTATTCGCGCCTTGCCCATTAGGCCGCCTCGCAGGAGCATGCGAACATCTCCCCCTGCGGCCAGCAATTGCACCGAACCCAGGAAAAGCGTCATCCCAACGGGTACCCCGTCTTTAGGCGGGCCGGGGATACGCAGCTTCTCGATGCCGGCGTAGCATGTAAGCAGACCGAGAACTAGCGGAATCAGAAGCGCCACCCAATCGAACTTGCTTGTGGTGCCTTCGGCACGCTGCGCGGTGAGCCACGCCGTCAATAGCTGCGCGGTGAGCCACGCCGTCAATATCAGATAAGCGGTGAAAATACCACCGAGAGTATTCCCTGTCTCGTGGTGCTGAATGCCCAGGTACGTTGCTCCGGCTGCCATGAACAGCATGGACAGGACGAAAATCTTGCCAGCTATTGCGTGCCTTCGCGAACCCTTTCGAAACGACATCGCGGCAGCTCCAGACACCAAGCCCACCGTTCCTCCGGAGACATGAACCATCAAGACCGGCGACATTGGCCTACTCCTCTGCTTTATCCTTAAACTTGGCAATCTGGCAGTGCCGAACTTCTTGCTGTTGTAGTGTACTACAACACTATCTGTCAAGCCTTTTTTAATGACGTGATCAGGGGGTTTGCGGCTTGGGAGGCCAGTGCACTCAGGACGAGCAACACGCCTGGCTGAAGATATTCGGCTTGTTAAGGAAACATTCAACCTGAACTCTATCCATCTATCGAGCGATGGCATTCCGGAGGGCGGTCTCGATGCCTATTCAGACATCTCAAAAACTCTGTCTGATGTCATTCCGAGGAGCTTTAGCTCCGAGGAATCTGCAGTTCGCGGATAGCGGCGTGGAAGAGCGGCCCTTCAGGGCCGCGTTGAAATCGTCAATCACACTTACGCGGCCCTGCGGTGGTACTAAGTCAGCGGTGTTTAGATTGACGAATCCGAGTTCATGGCATATACTATGGTATATACCAAACTATGCACCGTACTGCCAAACTATTCAAGAACGGCCGCAGCCAAGCCATACGTCTTCCGGCCGAGTACCGGTTTGAAGGATCAGAGGTGTGCATTCGCCGGGACGTGGAAACTGGCGATGTAATCCTCTCCAGGCGTCCGGAATCGTGGCAGGAATTCTTTGATCTGGCGGACAGTGTGGAGTTTCCTGATGACTTCCTGGCGAACCGCAAGGACACTCCTCCACAAAAACGCAAGCTCTTCTGATGCCTGCCCGTTATCTGCTGGACACAAATACCGCAAGTTACATCATCAAGGGGAATATGCCGCGCGTCCGCGAGAGCCTGCGGAAAGTTCCCGTCGCTGAAGTCGCGATTTCCGTCATCACCGAAGCCGAATTGCGACTTGGCGTGCTTCGCCGTCCTGATGCGAAGAAGCTAAACACTGTAGTCGCAGAATTTCTGAGGTTCGCGGAAGTCAAACCGTGGGACTCAGTCGCGGCGCTTCACTATGCTCAATTGCGAGCCGCGCTTGAGGATGAAGGCCGCCCGATGGGCAATCTCGACATAATGATCGCTGCGCATGCGCTGGCACTCGGACTGGTGCTTGTGACCAGCGACCGGGTGTTCAGCCGAGTCAAGGGGCTCACAATCGAAGACTGGACGCGAGATTGATTCGAATTCTCTCGCGACTTGCTGTTATTCCGAGGACTGTAGCAAGGCGGAAGGACGAGGAACCTGCTTTTCTCTCAGGCAAAAGCGATTCTCGCTGAATCAGGAACGCTGCGACCCGGCGAAGCTCGTGGAATTTTCCGCACTCAATGAACTACGGATGCTGCGCCTTCTTCGCAGCCGCCTTCTCGCTGTCATCAATTGCTTTTCGGAATTGATCCACAGCAGGCACATTCGGCCCACGCAGCGCGTCCTTTGCAATGTAGCGCCACACCGGAGAGCCAGTCAGGGCGTTGTCTTCGTCGTGGGTACCTAGAAACACTTCCATTGTGTCGTCCGCCTCGCCGACTTCCGTCCCGATATGCGGTTGACGGCCGAGAGGATCGCGCGGATCCGTGCCAGGTGGCTGCCCCCGTTGGCCGCCCATTCGAACATCGCCATCGTTGGGCTGGAAAATCACCGGCCGCTGGTCGATCGGTCCGCCTCTGATCGTCGGACTCACTGAGCTGCCGCTGCCTCTCCTCACCGAAATCACCAGATCGGCCAGGCTCGGATCAGGAACCAACCGGAAGCGCCGCCACTTCATCAGCGCTCTCTCCACATCGTCCCGTGCCCGCGCATTCGCCATCGGGTCCGTCACCGGTTCGCCCGCGTCCGGATCGATGACAACGTACGCCGTCTGCGCCCGCAGCACAAACTCAGAGAGTTGGGGATGCGATTTATCTTTCTTGTCTTTATTTTTATCTTTGCCGAAGGAGAGAGTGACGGCGAGCAGGGTTATCAGTAGAGCAGCAGTAGGACGAAACATAACTACTCCTGACCGCAATGCTAGCAGCTATTCGAGTATCGGTGAATAAAAAGTCGCGTCAGTCCCCCACCCTTACTGTCATTCCGAGACTGGAGCAAAGCGGAAGGACGAGAAATCTGCTTTTCGCATGCAGCCGCCGGCACAGAAGCAGTCTATCCGTCTGCCGCGACTCTCGCCTTCAGTGGAATCACCGCCAGCGTACTCGATGCCTTCGCGACCATGACTTTGCCTTCGTCACTCTGCACGCTAAGCTCCGCCTCCGTGAAGACCAGGTTCTTCCCGGTGCGCAATACATCCGCGAGGCAAATCAGTTCATTACCAGTCGCGGGACGCAGGAACGAAATCTTGTTCTCGACGGTAATCACGTCTTTGCCGTCGGGAATCGTCGTTGCGGCTGCACCGCCGCAGGTGTGGTCGGCAAGCGTCATCAGCACGCCGGCGTGAATGAAACCGTGTTGTTGCCGATGCGACGGCACGACCTTAACTCTTGTCTCGCACCAGCCTTTTCCCCACGCGGTCAGCTCAATTCCCAGCGCCTGCACGAATTGCGCATTCTGAAATATGCGCTCGATCAAAGGAGTTTCTGACATGGTTTGTAGATGATACGAAACTGTCGCGGGCGGCAGAGATTCATGTTTGCGGTCAACTCTTCACATCTGTCATCACGCGGACTATTCGGCTTTCGCTCGGGGAGGTTCATTCAAAATCGATACATGACTTCGGTAACCGGATCGAATGCTTATCGAGTGAGAAAATGCCGCGAGTGCGCACTTTGAACTCCACACTATTCGGAGCGGTGTCAGCCGTCCTGGCTGGTGGTTTCGCGTTCATTTTTCCGCGATTCGGTCTCTTTTCTCTCTACATAGCGCCAAGTCAATGGTTATTGCCCATCTTGGGGCCACTCCTTCCGGCGCAAGCCATCGCATGGTTTGGAGATGGCCCTGCCGGAGGCGTAGGCGTAATCGTGGCGTGCTCATTGTTATTTTGGACGATCTCATTCGCGATCTTATATTTTCTTCTGGGAGCACTCCGGTTCGCGCATAAGCTAAATGCGGTGTCCAGATAGAGTGCTAAACTGAGCGCGATGAATATCGAAATCCGAAATCCTGATCTTCGGGCGCGGTTGCAGGGACAGATTGAGAGCACAGAATCGGGCAACGTTGAGGAGGCTCTCCTTCGATTAATCGAAACTCAAGAAGAACAAGACCGGTGGCTTGCTGAAAACCGAGTCGCGATCAACGCAAAGATTCAACGCGGTATTGATCAACTCGATCGCGGTGAAGGAATTCCTGAGGCCAAACTGGAGTCTCATCTGGCTGAACTCAAAGCCAAACAAAAATGAGTTCCCGCTATATTCTTGCGCCTCAAGCCGCGCAAGATCTCGTCGAGATCTGGACCTTCATCAAAAATCAAGGCAGTTTAGGGATAGCCGACCACGTGGAATCGGTGATTCATGACCGCATTGTGTTCTTATCGGAGAATCCCGGGGTTGGGCACTGGAGAAAAGATCTCACGAGCCATCCGGTGAAATTCTTTTCCGTTTATTCGTACTTGATTGTGTACCGGCCGGAAACGAAGCCATTGCAGAGATTGTTTCCATACTCCATGGCCGACGCGATGTTGAAAAGCTTCTTCTCGACCGGATCTGGAAAATCAAAAGCCGCCAGCTTTCGCTGACGGCTTAATTCTCGTACAGCAAAACGCCCTCGTTCTCCTTCGAGTCCACGGGACGATAGAACAGCTTGTTGTCCTCGAGAAAAACCTCGATGAAGGCCGGGCGCATGGTGATCGTGCCCTGGATCAGCGCTTCCGAGAGCGGGTCCTCGATGTACTTCTGCAAGGCCCTGCGCAGCGGGCGAGCGCCGTAGCTGCGGTCGGTGAGCGTCTGATTCAGGATCCACTTCTTGGCTTCGTCCGCGACCGTGACCGTAATCGACTTCTGCGCCAGGTTCGCGTTGAGCTGCGTAACCATGAGCTCAAGAATCTGGATGAGGTCGTTTTCGGTCAGCGCGTTGAAGATGATGATTTCATCCAACCGGTTCAGGAACTCGGGGTTGAACGTGCGCTTCACTTCGTTCTTGACCAGTTCCTCGACCTTGTCCGCGATCGCATCTTCCTTCGTCGATTGGAATCCCAGGCCTTCGCGCTTCTGCAAGTGCCGGGCGCCAATGTTCGAGGTCATGATCAGGATCGTGTTCTTAAAATCGACCGTGTTGCCGAGTCCATCGGTCAACTGGCCGTCTTCAAACACCTGCAACAGAATGTTGAACACGTCCGGGTGCGCTTTCTCGATTTCATCGAGCAGCACGACGCTGTAGGGCGCGCGCTTCACACGCTCGGTTAGCTGGCCGCCCTCTTCGTAGCCAACGTATCCCGGAGGCGAGCCGATCAGCTTCGACACGGAATGCTTCTCCATGAACTCGGACATATCGAAGCGGATAAGCGATTTCTCGCTGCCGAACATGAACTGTGCCAGAGTGCGAGCGACTTCGGTTTTGCCGACGCCCGTAGGACCAAGGAACAGGAACGAGCCGATCGGCCGGTTCGGGTTCTTCAGTCCAGCGCGGCTGCGGCGGATGGCGCGAGCCAGAGCGCTGATCGATTTATCCTGCGAGATAACTCGCTTGTGCAGCTCTTCTTCAATCCGCAGCAGCTTGGCCGACTCTTCTTCTTTAATGGACGCGATCGGAACGCCGGTCCAGCGCGAAACCACATCTTCGATATCTTCGCGATTGACAACCCCGGTCGCCGATTCATCCAGATGATATTTCTCGCGCAGGATGCGCAGGTTCTCGCGTTCTTTGCGTTCTTCATCAGAATAGAAACGCGCCTTCTCGAATTCGTGATTTGCGACCGCGTTTTCCATCCGGTGCACGATGAACTTGAGCCGCTTCTGCACTTCGGTGATCTCTTCTGGCAGCGATGTCTGGCGCAGCTTTACTCGCGCGCCGGCTTCGTCGACCAGGTCGATCGCCTTGTCTGGAAGGAAGCGGTCCGGAATGTAACGGTTCGAGTGCGAGACTGCGAAGTTGATGGCTTCGTCCGTGTAAGTGACCGCATGGAATTTCTCGTAACGGTCTTTCACGCCGAAGAGAATCTTGGTTGCATCGCCCTCGTTCGGAGGCGGAACTTTCACCGCCTGGAATCGCCGCTCGAGTGATCGGTCTTTCTCGATTGACTTACGGTATTCACCCGGAGTCGTCGCGCCAATGCACTGAATTTCTCCGCGCGAAAGCGCCGGCTTCAGAATATTCGCGGCATCGAGCGAACCTTCCGCAGAACCCGCACCTACGAGCGTGTGCAGCTCGTCGATGAAGATCACGCAGTTTTGCGACTCCATCAGCTCTTTCATGATGGTCTTGAGCCGCTCTTCGAACTGGCCACGGTATTTGGTTCCGGCGACAATCAGCGAAAGATCCAGCGCCAGAATTCTTTTATCAGCTAAAAATGATGGCACCTCGCCGTCAGCAATGCGCTGCGCGAGTCCTTCTACGATTGCAGTCTTGCCAACGCCCGGCTCGCCTATCAGAACTGGATTGTTCTTTGTCCGGCGGCACAGAATTTGAACAACGCGCTCGAGCTCATTCTCGCGGCCAACCAGCGGGTCGAGCTGGCTATCCATCGCGGCCTGCGTGAGGTCACGGGAAAATTCGCTCAGTAGAGAAGATTCGCGTTGGCGCTGTGGCTGGGCCTTTTCCTGGCTGCTGCGGGCAAGCTCCTCACGGATAGTCGAAAGCCTGAGTCCCCGCTCATGCAGAATTTCCGCGGCAAAGCACTTTTCTTCTCGCAGTAAACCCAAAAGCAAGTGCTCAGTTCCAATGTGCTTGTGCGAAAGGCGCTCGGCCTCTTCCGCGGCATAGGCGAGCACGCGCTTGCACTCGTTGCTCAGCGGCAGATCGACGGAAGTCGAAACCTTCTCCCGAATGGTGGTGTGTGCCTCGATCTGTTTGCGGATGGATTCAACCGACGCGTGGGAGCGCAGGAACCTATTGGTCAGGGCTTTATCTTCGCGGAGCAATCCGAGGAGCAGGTGCTCGGTCTCTATATAAGGAGAACCGAACTGGCTGGCTTCGTATCGCGCAAAAAAGATGACGCGTCTTGCTTTTTCCGTATAACGCTCGAACATAACCCCTTCCCCCAGATTCCCCCAGAGACGGAAGGTCGAGTCGGCCTAGCTTCTCCGGAACCCCAAAAACGTTTCGGTCATCGTGCCCATGTCCTCATTATGATGGGCCTCGTTCTCTTTTACCACCGTTCACGGTTACGAAAGGAACCTCCACTCATTATCGCAGTTCCTCTTCTTGTTAAGAACACCTGCAAACGGTGTTCTTCTCGGTTCATTCTCAAAACCGATCTGGGACTTCAAATTTTCAGATCGGCATTTCCCTTCATTCGACCAGATTCTCCGGCACGATCTCCTCCATTCGCCCGTTCTCCAATCGCAGTACGCGATGGCACCGGCGCGCGAATCCGAAGTTGTGCGTCGCGATGAGGGAGGTAAGCTGGTACTCGCGATGCAACCGGGAGACCAATTCAAAAACCACTTCGGCCGTTCGGCTATCTAAATCGCCTGTCGGCTCATCCGCCAAGAGAATCTTCGGTCGCGTGATCAGCGCGCGTGACAATGCTGCCCGCTGCTGCTCGCCGCCGGAAAGTTCTCCAGCCCGATGATGCGCCCGCTGCGCCAGACCGACTTCTTCTAACCAGCGGTGCGCTTCTTTCTCTGCCTGGACCTTCGGAGTTCCGCGCATGAGAAGCGGCATGGCCACATTCTCAAGAGCTGTGAACTCGGGCAGAAGATAATGAAACTGCCAGACGAAGCCGATTTCTTTGTTCCGAAAATCCGCCGCCGCATCTTCCGACAAAGAACTCAAGCGCGATTGCGCGCAGTATATTTCACCTGACGAAGGCTTATCAACTGCTCCCAGAATGTGCAACAAGGTACTTTTCCCGGCACCGGAGGCGCCCACGATCGCGAGCATTTCCCCTTGCGCGACTTCGAATGAAAGATTTTCAAAGAGCACCAGTTCTGAGGCGCCCGACCGGAAGACCTTTGTCAGTCCTTCGATCCGCAGTACCTGTTGATTTAGATGCAAATGGAATGCTCCTCGTCTCAACGCCGACTTGCGGGAGAAAACTTTACATCCCGCAGAATTTTGCTTGACTCATTAAAGCATGGACACCAGGCGAAGTTGGTACGAATCGGCCTGGTTTTGACCTTAATCTCGATGCTCCCCATTTCGGAATCGGAGCTATAATCCTCGGTAGGAGGCTCGGTATGACCCTTGCCAGACCTCTGTTCCTCATTCTTCTACTCGCCGGAGCCGCAAGCTCCACCATGGCAGCAGACGAGCCACAATCGCAGGCGCAGTCGAATTCCTTGCAGAGCGCGGCATCTGATGGACTTGCACAAACGTTTCAGCAGTCGCATGGATTGATTTTGTCGGTTGCGAAAGCGGGCACCCTAAATCATTCGCCTAATGCGGACCCCCCACTCGCCAAACTTGACGACGGAGTCTGCTACACCATGCGCATGTACAAGCTGAAGCGCGCAGAGCGTGTGGCCGAAGGCGAGAGCTTGAGCCGCGGCTATACGACATGCGAGATGGCTTCGAATTACCAGTATCGCTCGGCAGTTGCGCACTCGCGGGAAGTCGAAGATCTGAACGCTGACCGGCGAAAATGACACAGGTTTGTAGGGGGGCGGCTTTTCAGCGGTACCGTCCGATCAAGTAGCTCGCAAACGGCACGGCGGCAGGCGAGCCCTGCCTCTCAGTGCCAAAACCGAACGTCATTCATATCGCAACGCCTCTGCCGGCAAAATCTTCGATGCCGACAACGACGGATAGATCGTCGCGACCAACGACGTCCCCACGGCTACGATCGTGACAAGAATCCCATCCATCACTCGCGGCGCGAACGGAACATAGTCGATCGAATAAACCTCGGGCGCGAGCGCGAACACATGATAATGCCCGCCCAAATAGGAAAGCACATAGCCGAGCACGAGCCCGATCGCAGTCCCAACCACGCCAATCAGCGCTCCCTGCGCCACGAAAATCTTTCGCACTTGTGACTTTCGCGTCCCCATCGACATCAGCACCGCGATGTCGCGGGTCTTTTCCATCACCATCATGACTAGCGAGATAAGAATGTTGAGCGCAGCCACAAACACGATAAGCCCAACCGTGATGAACGTAACCAGGCGCTCTAGTTTCAGAGCGTGAAATAACGGCTTGTTCTCCTCCATCCAGTTTCTCGTCATAAAGCCCGGCCCAGCGGCTTGCTCGAGTTCCTCCCCAACCTGCGGGGCTTTGTAGATGTCGTCGATTTTGAATTCAATGATTTGAATCACGTCGCCGAGAGCAAAAAGCTGCTGCGCATCGGAAAGTCTGGTGAACGCCCACGATGAATCGTAGTCATAGAATCCCGAATCGAAGATACCGGCCACGCGAAAGCGAACATATTTGGGCACCAGACCGAATGGAGTCAATTCGCCTTGCGGACTGGTCACAAGCACAACCGATCCAACTTTGGCTCCGAGTTCATCCGCCATCTCAGTCCCGAGAATGATTGGCGGCATGGAGGATTGGCGCTGCTGAACGGCGGGGAGCGAATCGGTGTCCGATAATGTCTGTGTGGCTGGGATATTCCTGTCCGAGGCATTCGATTTCGGTTCCTCCAAGGCGTTCGCCGACCCTTGCTTCACGCTGTCGAGCAGATCACTGACCTTCCGCTCATCCTGCGGAATAATTCCCTTCAGCACTGCCCCGCGCGCATTCGATCCGATCGAGATCAGCACCTGCTCGTAGATATCCGGAGCCGCTGCGACGACGTGCGGGTGTTTTTGCAATTTCTCCATCAACGGGCGCCAATCGCGAATCCCATCCCCCATGGTACGCAAAAGATTCACGTGAGCGCTCGATCCCAGCAACCGGTCCTGCAAATCCTGGCGAAAACCGTTGTTAATTGCCAGAGCTATGACCAGCGACGCCACGCCGGCTGCGACGCCGGCGATAGAAATCCCCGTGATCACACCGATGACGGCCTGCTTGCGTTTAGCACGCAGGTAACGGGATGCGATGAAGAATTCGAAGCGCATGAAAGAAAGCGGTCAGCACTCAGCAGTCAGCATTCAGGCAAAAACGGCCGTCAGCTCTCAGCTTTCAGTTTTCGGCGAACCCGAGCTGCCAACCAGGCGATTTCGTGCTTTGCTCGCCGCTCATCGCTCGCGAGTCGCAGCTTAAGTAGCTGATTGCTGAGTGCTGAATGCTGAATCCTGATTTTACCCTGTGCCGAATTGTTGTTCTCTATGGCACATTAGAAGAACATGCCTGAATCGCACGCTGGGCTCGCCGCTTTCCGCTATCCAAACTTTACGCTGTTCACGGTTGCCCGGTTCTTCGTGGTTGCCGCGTTGGAGATGCAATCTGTCGCAGTGGGCTGGCAAATATACGAAATTACCCGTCGTCCGTTCGACCTTGGTCTGGTCGGCCTTGCCCAGTTTCTGCCGGTAGTCTTCCTATTTCTGCCGGCGGGTCACGCCGCGGACAGAGTCAACCGCAAGACTCTGGTTGCGATCTGCTATGTCGGTTTTGGAGTTTGCTACGCACTGCTTTTTGAGATCGCGCGGATGAGAATGCATGCCGTTGGGTTCATCTACGCAGTACTGATCCTGCTCGGGATGGTACGGGCTTTCAATGCTCCAGCCGCGAGATCACTGCTGCCGCTGCTGGTACCAATAGACGTTTTCCCTAGCGCCGTCGCATGGAACGCCACGATTTTTCAAGGAGCGACGATTCTTGGCCCGGCCCTCGGAGGCCTGCTGTACGCGGTATTTCGCGGGCCGGCCGACGTATATGGTATCGCGCTGATTGTGGCCGTGCTTGCGTTGATTGCACTGCTTCGGCTTGAGTTGACCGAGCCGGAACGTCCGCACGAAGAGGTTAGTATGCGCTCCGTGCTGGCCGGACTTCACTACATCTGGACGCACAAAATCATTTTGGGATCAATTTCGCTCGACCTGTTTGCTGTGTTGCTTGGCGGATCAGTGGCGCTGCTTCCCGTCTATGCACGCGACATCCTGCATACCGGAGCATGGGGCCTCGGACTGCTGCGCGCTGCGCCGGGGGTAGGTGCTGGAACGATGGCATTGCTGCTCGCCTACAAGCCGCTGCGCAGCCGCGTGGGCAAGCTCATGTTGTTCTGCGTCGCAGGATTTGGCGTGTTCACGATTGTGTTCGGAATTTCGCGCAGCCTCGTGCTCTCGCTGATGTCGCTTGTGTTGGTTGGGGCCTCGGATATGGTAAGCGTGGTCGTGCGCGGAACCCTGGTGCAGATCGCAACACCGGACGCAGTTCGCGGGCGAGTGAATGCCGTGGACATGATCTTCATCGGCGCGTCGAACGAGCTGGGGGAATTTGAGTCTGGATTGACGGCACATTGGTTCGGAACCGTCCCCGCAGTGATTCTTGGCGGAGCAGGCACACTGATCGTAGTTGGGCTATGGGCATGGCTGTTTCCGGAGTTGAGGGAAGCGGACAGGCTGACGCCGGTGGAAGAAGCTATTTCGATTTGACCAGCGGGAACTGAAAAGGCATGTTTGTCCCGATGCGAGATGACCACGAAATGACCGAAGTTAGGATGATTTTGACGCCCCTGGCACCTAGACTTAAGCTTCGGTGTCTCTCTAACCGGAGCATGGGATGGAAGTCTTACCGAAGGATCCGTGGGGTTTACTCAGGCGAAGGGCTAGTGTGGCCTATGCCATTTGCGCTCTTCTTGCCCTCACGGAGTATGCTTACCGGAACCGAATCGCACCGGTTTCATGCGTCGTATCATTCGCCATTCTCGGTTTGACCTTGGCCGCATTTTTGCTCCTCGCCGGAACCTCAGGGCAGACACGGACTGACCCGGACAATGCCCTGGCGTTTCTTCTAATCGCGCTTGCATTTCTCATGGACGGAATTTTCATAGCCGGTGCGGCAGCTTTTGGGCCAGTGCGTACTGTTGATGTTGGCGTTTCCGACTGGGTTCCCGAACCGGACGTGGCCTATTTCTGGTCAGATGGCGGTTGGTTTGAAGCCGAGCTCCCGAAGGACATGTCCGAGGACGACCACCGAAAGTTTGAAGCTTGGTCTCAGAATCTGGCGCTTACAAACGATATCGATTCAAGGCCCAGGCCGAATTCAGATTAGTCTGTGGAACAGACAGGTTTACCAGGTAATGATGAAAAACTGGACACCGCCCACGACCTTTGGTGAGCCGCCATCGCCTGTGAATGCGCGTGCATTTCTGGAATTATTGTGTGGCCTGGGTTTGCTCGCCTATTCTCTTATCCTGTGGCGCAGCGGACAACGGCAAGGCATTAGGTATCGAAGAAGCCTCCCGCTCCTAAGCCAAATCGACTTGAGGGCCGAGTCACAGAACATTCCTCGCGGCTAAAGCGGTTCGGACTGACAGCACTATGCGACTCGTCGAACCTGCGATGCGGGATGCAATACGTGGAAGAGCGGCCCTTCAGGGCCGCGTTGCTCGCATAACAAACATCGACGCAGCCCTAAAGGGGGCTCTACACGAACAGTGCGGATCATCAGTCGCCCGCGAATAACGCCAGCGGCACGGCCTCGCCCATCGCCCGATATCCCGCAATTGACGGGTGCAGATGATCGCCGGAATCGTAAATCGGTAGCATGTGGTCCGGCTGTTGCGGATCGCGCAATGCTTTGTCAAAGTCGATCACCGCGTCGAAGTGACCCGGCGCGCGAATCCAATTATTGATCGCCTGCCGATCGGCTTCCGTCGTTGCTGGCGGATGGTAGTACTCCGAGCCAACAAACGGCGTGATGGTCGCACCGAAAACCGCAAGACCCGCCGCGTGCGCGCGAGTCACAATCTGCTCGTACGCACCCTCAATGCGATGAACTAAATCCGCGTGTTCGGTCGCCGGCACATCGCCCAGACGCGTGAGTCCGCCGAGGTCGTTCACTCCTTCGAGCACAATTAGATATTTTGTCCCCGCTTGCGCGAGAACATCGCGATCAAAGCGGGCGAGAAGATTGGGGCCGAGGCCGTCGGTGAGGACATGGTTGCCGCCTATCCCTTTATTGATAACACTCAGTCCGCGGGTTGCAGGCGATGCTTGCAGGCGCTCGGCGAGAACATCGGTCCAGCGATCATTGCCGTTCGTCGTCGTGCCGTGGCCGTCGGTAATCGAATCTCCTAAAACGACAATCGCGGCTGAACCAGCGAAAGCACGTACGTCAATTCCTGAGAGCTGATACCAATGATCGGCATGCCTTGCGTTCGGCAGGTCAGCCGCACCGACAAGATCACCATGAACGTAGTAAGAAGTTGACCGCGATCCGGGATGGCTGGTCTCGCCCACAGGCGCGGCATCGAGATGTAACGTGATTGCCAGGTTCGAAAGCGGCTTAACTGCATAGTCGATGGGATCGGAAATGTATTCAGCGCCCGCAGGGACGGTTACGTCGGCGGCACCCGCAAAGGTGACCGCGCGATCCGAGGCCGGATCGATTTGGCTCGACGCTGCTGAGATCGGCCGAGCAATGTGCATAGACGTGAAATGTAGCGGTTCCGTCCCGAACGCATTCGAAACATGTACCCGGAGCGAAGACCCGCCAATCGACACATGAACGATCTGCCGCATCGTCATATCACGCATGTCTTCCGGCGCAAGTGCGTTCTGGGGTTCTGGAATCTGTTGCGACGGCGACCAGGTGGCGACCCACTTAGAAGTGGGGGATTGTGCGCTCGCAAAGTGAAGCGCGAGTACGACGGCCACGATGCCGAGGCCTGACTTTTGCGCCCGATTCATTGTGTCTGGCGAATCTTGCCTGAAAACCAGGTTCCCGCCGTTAAACGCGGCTCAGAATGACCATACGGTAGTTATTTGTGCGAAGAGTGAGTTCAGCTACTCCTGGCCTAATTCCCATTAATGATCGTCTTCGCCGAATTCATGTTGTCGTAGTGATCGTACGCGCGGACAACTACAATGTGCTCCTCACCAGCGCTTCCAGGCACCGGCAACGAGAAATCATAATTCTCTGTCTTTGCATCCGAGAGCTCGCCTACGGGCTCCACGAAATGCCAGTCGCCGGCATCGACAGAATACTCGGCGCGTTTAATCGTCGAAAATGAATCCGCTGCCCGAAACTGCACGCGAATCTTGCCGCCTTCAGCTGATGCGCGTAAATCCTGAATCTGCGGGGGCGTGGTGTCCACCTCAAACCGGTCGCTCTCGCGCTCCGAGGTCAGCGCATCGCCAGGAGAGTGCGACGGCGCATCCGACGCGACCACCTTGATCGTGTAACCGCCGTCTGGCAGAAGCGAGGCGTCGAAGGAATAGAAACGCTGGCTGAGATTGTCCGCCAGAAGGAGCCATCGAGTTTCGCCGTCGCCACGGTAAAAAACAGAGTAAGTCATCTGATCGTCATTGTCGTCGCGCACCGTCCACTTCACACCGATCGAGTCCCGGTCGTGAATCGGATTTGCTTGCGGATCGAAACGCTGTCCTGGATCCATGCCGACAGGGCGCGGGGGCGCCTGATACCGGGTACCGGGCGTGACCACAACATCGTCAAATTCAGGCGCCACATTTTTTTGCAGATAATTCAGCACCACGCTGTCGACCCGGGGCGCGACGTGACCTGGATGCAATACCGCCTTCCATTGAACAAATCTTGCTGGGGGCGCTGTAATCCCGGAATCAGTTTTCAGGTCAACTTTCTTCCACGGGCTCCAGTTGCGATCGGGATTGTCGACGTTCCCGCTGCGCGCAAACAGTTCGACATCTCCTTCGCCGCGAAATTGTATTCGTCCCCATTTTGAAAATACTTGTGAATCAAACACGTCGCTCTCATAGCTTCCTTCAGCATCGGGTGTGTTGTTTAAGAGAAAAACTTTTCCCAAATTGCTGGTGGAAGCATAAAGGCCACCACTTGGGGCCTTCGAAAATGCTGTAACCTGATTCGCTTCCGCCTTGATCAGCTCTACGTAATCCTCTCGTCCGCTGACCTCAAAAATCTGCCCGCGATTTCCGGTCCCGGCGAGCAGCCGCCCGCGCTGATCGAAGGCAAGCGCGTAGACCAAATCGTCGCGGGAATTCCACAGAAGCGTGGGAGATCCATCGCGGGCAATCTTAAAAATCTGCGATCCGCCTGGAATGGCAGCATTGGAGTTGTTCAACGTGACCCCAGAATCCGAAGAGGACGTGGAGTTGCCGCCTGAATTCCCCGAATCAGAGTTCTTCGGCGCTGGGACATCGACAGTGATGCTGGGAGCGCTTCCCCCGCCGCGCTTTTCTCCAGCGGCAGCCGCATAGATATTGCCTGCCCGGTCAATCGCGAGACTTGTAATTTCGCGCTTTGGTGCCGCGTAGAGAACAAATCCGTCGCCTTTCGTTGTAATGCGATAAATCAGTCCACTGCCGTCAGAACCGGCGATTAGATTTCCTTGCGCATCGAACGCGAGTACCCGGATGTGAGGCTCGTCACTCTTGAAAAAGACCGAGTGCTCGCCGTTCGGAGTGACACGAAAAATTTGTCCGTGATCTCCAGTGGCAACGTACAAGTTTCCGGAGTCGTCGAGGGCGAGGCTCCAGATGTACTTCGTTTGAGGATCGAAGAACACCGAAGACTTCCATCCGGTCTCCGCAGCGGATTTATCACCTGCTGGACCAGGTTTTGAAGGATTCGGTTCGAGTTTGTAAACCTTCCCATCCGGATCGGTTGCCGCATACAACACACCATTCTTGTCTACGACGAGTGCCTGGACCTGTAATTCCTGAGGCTGGAAAATTGGTGTGGGCTGGGCGCCCGGAACGATGCGGTAAACACGAGCCGGGGCGCCGGTTGCGGCGTAGATTTCTCCGTGTGGGCCAACGGTGGTGGCCCAGACGGCGCTCGAGGGCGTGCTCGCGATCAGCTTGAATTCCGGCGCGAGCTGTAGAAAGCCGTCGCTCGAGATTGCGACGCCATGCGTGGTGCCTTTCAGGAAATCTTCGTATTTCGATTGCTCCCAGCTGCGCGTACCCTCGGCGAAAGCACCAAGAGACAGAAACAGACAAGTGGTTAGTAGAAATATTGGATTACGCAAAATGTTGTGGCCTCTAGAAGGGGAGAAATCTTGAAATCAGAGTAACACGGCGGCTCCGGCCTTCGGGAATTGATAAGGTCGCCCCTAGGCGAAGTCGAAGGGAATGTCCGGCCCACACGGAGCCGTTACTTTATCGTGATCGTCAGCAGCTGTCCGCCCGACACCACGAAATCCAGGGGCTGGGTTGCGGTCTCGCTGACGGAGGATTCTCCGAGCACCGTCATGTCCTGCGTGCCCTTCATCCCGTCCATGACGTTCATGATTGAGAGCGGCAGGGCGGGCATGACTTTGTCCGCAACCATGGCTTCAGGATCTTCGTTCAACACCGAAACGTAGACGCGATTATTGACGTGCTGCTTGTTGAGCACGCCGATCGTCGAAGCCAGATCCAGCTTTTGCCCACCCGAGGAACCGCGCCGCACACGATCCAGCATGTCTCCATCGCTCACCAGAATGTGCAGCTTCGAACCTTTCGATGCTGAGTTCGGAATGCGAACTGGAATTTGCTCTATGACTGCATCTCCGCGATAGGGGCGGAGAAGAACTTCGACGAAGACCTCGTCTCCAGGTCGTGCGTCGCTTACATCTGTCCGCGCGCTCTCCAGTCGCGCCCAGCGGCGGTCGTTGGTAACTTCAAAGTCGAGTTGCAAGCCCTTAATGTCGGGTGTGCTGTAGGGATTATCGAAAATCCGGCCGAAGCAGTCGCCCACAGAATTCGCCGCCAGCATGGCGGCGGGCTGGGAGCCGTCAGCGGTTGAAAACATGTCCTGCAGCTTTACGTCAGGGAAACCATCAACGCTGATGTTTCCCTTCATTGCGTACGTGGTTTCGTCCCCGTATTCGTTCACGCCGTGAAGGGCGTTGTAAACGGTGGTCGAAATCGCGACAGGGCTGAGCTTTGCGTTGTTCAGGACCTCGTAACGGAAAACTTTGGGCGTCGTGCCGCCATGGATGGTTAGCGTAACCGGAATCATCTCCGGCCGCTTGCCGAATTCGCCAAGAATTCCTGTGTGACGGTCCTGAACGAAGCTGCCGACCGTCTCTGTCGCGTTGACAATCTTGAAAGCATTTAGCGGTGACGGCAAGGTGGCCAGTACTTCCGCCTTGGTCATCGGGAGATCGACCATTCCGAACTGCATGAGCGGATGCCCGCAGGCAAGCAAATGGTCGGCGTCCGTGTAAGTGACAGTGCAAGTTGCAGCGATATTCATGTCGCCACGGACCAGAATTGCGCTGACCGCCGAACCGGGCACCAGCGGATCGGGCTGCTTTGCGTCAGTCGCAGAACCCACACCCATTACTGGTACAACGCCCGCTGACGCGAACTGTGGCGCGAATTTCTGTACCGCATCTTCTGAGAATCCGCTGAACACAAGCGGCGTATCGATCGGTTTCAGGTAATTTGCAAATCCTTGAGTCGTTGTTGAGGGTAGTCCCGGACCGGAGGTTTTCGCTGCGAAAGACGGGCCAGATTTTGCCTGCACTGGAATGCTGGTCGGCGTACTGTCAATCGCGCTGATCTCCAGCATCTCGGAGATCGGGGTTACGCCGGCGATCGGTTCTTTCGAAAATTCCCCAATACGAAAAGCTACCGCTCCCGCGAGCTTACCGTTGAAATAAACGGGACTACCGCTCATGCCCGCGACGACGCCCGTGTATTCGGCCTTTGCACCGCCGAGGCGGACCAGAATTATGTCTCCTTTAGGACCGTTCGCGTTCTTCAGGATCCCCAGAACCTCCACATCCATCGGCTCGGGCCTGGTTCCCTGAAATACCGTGTAGGCCACCCCATGCATTCCCTCGTGAATCTGGCTCACAGGAATGGTCTCAATCGATTTTTGCGATTGTGCGTAACCTGCAGGTGAGAAACTAAGAAAGGTGAGTAGAACAGCGTACACTACCACTTGCACGAGAGCAGCTCGTCTCATTTTTTCCCGTCGGGACGACCCTGGGGCAAGTCCCTAAAAAGCTAAAGAATTACTTCTGCGTCGTGCTTGTCGCGGGAGATCGGTCACGGCAAACATCCCAAACGCAAAGCTTTGGCGTCTATACTAGCATAGAGAATTCCACGAGGCGCCTAATGTTTTCGATGAGTTGCATCCAGAAATCTGCTTGGGCTGCACATTTCTGCGCATATTTACTATCTTTTTCGCTCACTCTGACTTTGGTGTTGGGGACGGCGCCGATTTCCTCCGCCCAACTACAATCCGGACAAGCTTCCGACCAGAACTCCGGCGCCCAGCAGAACCCGAACCAGCAAGAAACGCCTCCGGAAGCGGGCGGACCGAACAATGAACCCGGACCGTATGCAATCCCCAAAAAAGGGGAAGAACCGCCACCTCCTCCGCCACCCGAACGCCCGAAGAAAGTAGAAGGCATGCCGGACTACTCGATCCGCGTAGATGTTCCGCTGGTCACGGTTCCGGTCATGGTCACAACCAAAGACGGTCAGTTTATTTCAACCTTGAAGAAGGAAAATTTTCGGGTCTTTGAAGATGGAACAGAACAGAAGATTTCCGACTTCAAAGTAGAGGATGCGCCAATCACTGCCGTGCTGCTGGTTGAATTTGCGTCCACGACTTACCCGCTCCTTATCGATGCCTTGCGGGCCTCGTATATATTCGCCAACACATTGAAGAAGGACGACTGGATCGCGGTGGTTTCATACGATATGAAACCCGACATCCTTGTTGACTTTACGCAAGACAAGAACGCAGTCATGCAAGGGCTGAACACACTGCGCATGCCGGGCTTTTCAGAGACCAATCTCTTCGATGCGCTGTACGACACCCTTGACCGCCTCGATCGGGTGGAAGGCCATAAATACATCGTCCTGGTGAGCACCGGACTGGACACATTCAGCAAATTGAATCTCGACCAGATCACAAAAAAGGTCAAGAGCACCCATGATGTGACGATATTTCCCATCAGCATTGGCTGGATGCTTCGCGAATATTGCGAAACCCACGGTTGCACGGGTATCTCGCACGGCATGGCCAGCTTGGGCATGGGCCAGATTGACTGGTATCAGGCGGATAACGAGATGCAGACGTTTGCCCGGCTGACGGGCGGACGTTTTTATCAGCCGCGTTTCGAAGGCGACTTCGTGGACACATTCAAAGACATTAGTGGCGACATTCGTCACCAATACGCGATCGCCTATCACCCGACGAATACGAAACTCGACGGGAGCTACCGCAAGCTCAAAGTCGAAGTTGTGGGCGATGATGGCAAACCGCTGAAGATCGTCGATCAGAAGAAGAAGGATGTGAAATATCAGGTAATCGCGCGCGAGGGTTATACAGCCAGACACCAGGTAGACTAAGCAGTTCGTCGTGGAGGAGTGGCCATTTATGGCCGCGTTCGTCGTAAGGCGTCATACAACGCGGCTCTAAAGAGCCGCTCTTCCAAAAAGCTAATGCACCACGCGGTCAAGTAAGAAGAAAACCGCCACTCCCAACAGCACCACCATCGCCATCTTTCCGCCCGGCTCACGATTTACTTCAGGCATCAAGTCTGACGCAGCAACATAGACGGTAACTCCTCCCGAGAGCGGCAGCCCAATCCCGACCTGATGCTTCAGCAGCGCCATCGTCAGCACCCCCGCGAATGTCGCTCCGCCGAGTAAGACAGAAGCCCCCCAGGCAATCCTGCTACTCTGTCCGCTGGCAAGCATGACAGAAGCTACAGTGAATCCCTCAGGAATCTTGTGCAGGAAAATCGCCAGGAAGATTACCCATCCGAGCCAGTTTGAAATGATGAACCCGGAGGCAATGGCGATCCCGTCGAAAAAGGTATGAATCATCAATCCAAACAACACTGAAAACCCTTTGTGCGAGGCCACGAACTCATCGTGATGAGTCTCTTCCCCGAAGTGGAAGTGTGGCGTAACCGTGTGCTCAAAAAAGTGAATGATGAGATATCCGGCAAGAACAAGCAGTGCGGCGCTACGGCCTCCGATAGCGAGGCTCTCGGGAATGACTTCAATGATGGCTGCTGCCAGCATGAATCCCGCGCCCAACGCCACGAAATATTTCAGATAAGAACGTTCCCACTGCTTGCGAACAATGATCGTCCCACCGAAGATGTTCGCTGCTGCCGCTGTCAGGCCAAGCAACAGACTAAGCACGATTGGGTGCATGAGGAGTGGAGAATGATAGCAGAGAGGAAGCTGTCAGCAATCAGTAAGACTGAAGACAGAAGACTCAAAGACTGAGGATTGATGGCTGACGGCCGAGAGCTGATAGCCTTCTGTGCAAAACGCACCAAGTTTTATCTTTCTAAGCTTGCGCAATTGAAGTTATAGTGAAATTGCTCAGCGGTTCCCTCGACAACTGACCTGATGGCGCGACGTGGTGGCTCTGCCATCCAGGAAGAGTTGTATCCGACGCCCAGTGAGTTGGAGCGCGAAGAACTAGACGACGCTCGTCTGCTCGATCTGGACGCGGAGAAGGAATCGCCATTCCTGCGGGCACAAAAGCGCGTCTCCGTCCGTCGAAGCCCGCTCCCGAAGAAAACTGCCGCTCGGCTGCTGTGGTTTGCTGCGGCCATCGTCCTGAGTGCAATCGTTGCCGTGGGCGCGGCAGCTCTCTACCACTACGGCGAACGTTCCTGGCGTTTCCGCCTCAATTCCAGTGACGACATTGAAATGGCCGGGCTCAACAACGTGAGTCGGGGACAGATTATGGAAGTGATGGGCGGAGACATTGGTCGCAACATCTTCTATATACCTCTTGAACAACGGCAGAAGCAGCTGCAGCAGATTCCCTGGGTCGAGTCGGCCAGCGTCATGCGGTTTGCGCCCAACCGGATCAAGATCCAAATTTACGAACGCACACCGGTCGCGTTTGCGCGTGTGGGGTCGAAAGTCATGTTGATCGATGCTCACGGTGTGCTGATGGATCTGACTAGCCGCAAGAAGTTTTCCTTCCCAGTCGTCATAGGTATGTCTGCATCAGAGCCGCTTTCTACCCGCTCCGAACGGATGAAAACTTATAACGAGCTGGTCCGCCAGCTCGACTCCAGTGGAGGACACTATTCGCAGGACCTCAGCGAAGTCGACCTTACTGATCCTGAAGATGTCAAAGTTCTCACCAACGATCCTGACGGGGAGGTGCTCGTTCATCTCGGATCTTCTGACTATCTCGACCGTTTCAAGATTTATGTTGCCCACTTGCGTGAATGGCGGCAGCAATTTACGAAAGTTGAGTCTGTGGACTTACGCTATGACCGGCAAATTATTGTCAATCCAGATTTGCACGGAGCCGCCCATCAACCGACCATTTCTGCCGCGGTAGCTAAGGCGGCAATTGCGGCTGGGGTAAAGCCGAGTGCGCTGATCACTCGCGAACCCTCGCGGCCAGCAGCTCACGTCGTATCTCTTAAGGCCCCGATCAGCAAAGCTTCGCTTAAATCGGGCTCTGCCTCTTCCGCGAGAAAATCTGCAACGACTGCACCGAAAACTGCTGCCCGCACAGCCTCCTTGCGCAAGAAGGCTGTTTCGCCGACGCGCGTGGCGAGACGTGGAGAGAGTTCTACGACCAGGCTGACTCAACGTCAGGCCGCTACATCGTTGAAGAAACCAAGCCCCGCTATCGCGAAAGGACAGGGAACCCGCTAAAAATGCCGAAGCCGAACGAACAGTTCCTGACCGCAATCGATGTAGGTAGCGCAAAGACCTGCGTGCTGGTTGTCGAAATCACGGACAACGGCCTGCGCTACCGTGGGCACGGTCTGGCCGATTCGCGTGGCTCGCGCAAGGGCATCATTGTGGACTTGGAGAAGGCGGTCGGTTCGGTCCAGAAGGCGATCGAACGCGCGGAAGATAGCGCTGGAATCCCGATAGAACACGCGATTTTAGGAGTTGCGGGATCACACGTGCGTGGCGTAAACACCCATGGGGGCTTGATCTTCAATCGCGCGAGGGAAATCGGGCGCGAAGAAATACGTCTGGCCGTTGATAAGGCCCGCGCCATTCCGCTTCCTCCGGACCGGGAAGTCCTACATCTCTTGCCACAAGAGTTCATCCTGGATGAGCAGCGCGGTGTGCACGATCCCCTGGGAATGATCGCAACCCGGATCGAAGTCCGGGTGCACATGATTACCGCTGGCACCTCGGCCACACAGAATGTGATAACGGCGGTAAATCGAGCCGGCGTGCATGTGGACGATACGGTGTTTGAGCCTTTGGCTTGCGCAGATTCGACTTTACGCTCGGATGAGCGCGAACTGGGAATTTGCCTGGCTGACATTGGTGCGGGATCGACCAACATAATTGTGATTCAGGAAGGTGCCGTGGCACACAGTGCCGTGCTCCCGGTTGGCGGCGATCATTTCACCAGCGATCTCTCAGTTGGCTTGTGCACGCCCTTAATCGAATCCGAGAAGATCAAGAAGCTTTTCGGCAACGCAATTGTCACGCTCATTCCCGAAGGGAACGAAGTCGAGGTTCCTTCCGTGGGAGATCGTCCTTCGCGCATGGTCTCACAGCGCATGGTCGGCGAGATTCTGGAGCCACGGGCGAGAGAACTCTTCGAAATGCTGCGCGAGAACCTGCGTCATGCCGGAATGCTTGAAGTTTGCGCTGCTGGAGTCGTATTAAGTGGCGGCGCCTCCCGATTACCGGGATTGATGGACATCGCCGATTCCGTGCTCCGCAAGCCAGTGCGCATGGCCTGGCCTGTGCCGATCGCGAAGATGCCCTCATTGCTGGCCGAGCCGGAATTCGCAACCGTTCTCGGCATGGCTGTCTACGGCGCGCGTGCACGCAGCGCAAGGGGCATGCAAGACGAGCGCTGGAGCGCCAAGTTGAAGTCCATGCTGGTGGGAAAGGGAGCGTAACAAGCTGCTAGCTACTAGCCGCTAGCTACTAGCAACCAAGTCGGCCTGCTAGAAGCTAGGAGCTAGCCCCTAGAGGCTACCAACGACCGAATCACCCGAGGTGAGTAATGAAAAAAGAAAGCAGCAACGAAATCCGCATCAGCTATAACGATGACTTCCGCAACGATGCTCGCATAAAAGTGATCGGCGTTGGTGGCGGCGGTGGTAACGCAGTCAACCGCATGATTGATGCCGGCATGGATGGCATAGAGTTCATCGCCGCGAATACCGACCTACAGGCGCTCCGAATGTCGCGCGCGCCGATGAAGATTCAGCTTGGCGTAAAGCTCACGAACGGCCTCGGCGCTGGCGCAAATCCAGAGATCGGGCGCAAAGCCGCGCTCGAGGACTCCGACAAGATCATCGAAGCGCTCGAAGGCGCCGACATGGTGTTCGTGACCACCGGCCTCGGCGGAGGCACTGGTACTGGCGCAGCGCCCATCATCGCCTCGCTCGCTAGCGAAATGGGTGCCCTGACCGTCGCGGTCGTGACCAAGCCATTCGCCTTCGAAGGCAAACGCCGCATGCAGCAGGCCGACCGCGGCGTTGCCGAGCTGATGGACTCGGTCGACACAACCATTGTCATTCCGAACGAGAAGCTGCTTGCGGTCGCGCAAGATGCCGGCTTCTTCGAGTCCTTCCGCGTCGCCGACGACATCTTGCGTCAAGGCGTGCAAGGAATTTCCGACATCATCACGATTCCTGGGATCATCAACCGCGACTTCGCAGACGTGAAGGCAATCATGGCGCGCATGGGTTATGCCGTCATGGGCACGGCCAGCGCCAACGGCTCCCGGCGCGCAATGGAAGCCGCGCAGAAAGCCATAGCATCCCCATTGCTCGAAGCCGGAGCAATCGATGGCGCGCGAGGAATCCTTATCAACATCACCGGTTCTGCCTCTCTCAAACTTGCTGAGGTGCAGGAGGCTTGCAGCATCATTCAAAGCGCCGCAGACGAGGACGCCAACATTATTTTTGGCGCCGTCCTTGACGAGAAGATGAAAGACGCGGTCAAGATTACTGTTATCGCGACCGGCTTCAAAGACGAGGCTCGACCTCGCCGCAAAGTTGAGCCTGCCGGCTTCACCGTAAATACGGAAGCAGATGATTTCGATGCCGAGCCAACTCCCCCGCCAATGGTGATGGAAGCATCGGAACCGGCGCCACCTTCTGCTCCCGCGCCAGCGGCCGAAGTCATTTCGCTGGAACACATGCGCAACGCCATGATCGCCAACTTTGAGCAATCTGACTTGGACGTGCCCGCATTTTTGAGAAAGCGAGGAGACGCGGTCTAGCCTGGCGTCTCCCATCACATCACACCTGACAAAAAGAAGGCCCGCTTCGCGCGGGCCTTCTTCCCGAATGTGACAACACTAAGTCTGCGGTGGAGGCGTCGTCCCAGGATCGGTGGTGCTGGGTGTTGTGGGAGGCGTCGTGTTTGGAGCTGTCGTTCCCGGCGCCGGCGAAGTCGGATTCTCAGCGGGACCGGTTGTCCCCGGCGTCGTTCCAGGCGTGGTGGATTCGGGCGTCGTCGACTCCGGTGATCCCGGGGTCGATGGCCCCGTCTGTTGCGTTGTGCCATTCGGATTTGCCTGCGGAGTTGGTGTGGTGGTGGTATTCGGAGTCGTTCCAGGTGTCGTTCCCGGCGTTGTTGGATTTGGATTCGCATTGGTTGGAGCCGGAGTTGGAGCAACTGTGCCCGAAGGCGGAGATACTGTGCCGGAGGGCGCTGTTGTCGTACCAGGCGTTCCCTGATTCGGCTGACTCGGTGTAGTCTGCGGCTGAGTCGGTGTGGTCTGAGGCTGAGTTGGCGTCGTCTGGCCAGTTGTTCCCTGGCTCGGCATTGAACCGGATGTTTGTCCACTATTCGACCCAGCTGGGGCTCCTGCCATCCCAGCACCGCCTGCCGTTTGAAGCGCAGCCATCATTACGCCTTTCTGGTGCGATCCCGGAGGGTTCGCCGATGTTGGCCCTGGATTCGGAGTGGATGGGGATGACGTATTGCACTGGTCAGCAACCTTGGTCGCGCTGGTGACGTGAAACTCCTGTCCAGCCGTAGCTCCGGCTCCGGAGCTTGCCGTCGCAGTGCCTTGCGACGCTGTCGCACTCGAGTTCGGCCCCGATGCCGAAGACGTAGCACTCTGATTGGGGGTCGAAGCTGTGGATGAACTCATGCCCGAATTATTTGTCGAAGCTGCGCTGGAGTTCGCGCCGCTGGCTGTGCCAGTGACCTGAACTTCGTTGCCGATCAATGTTCGTACTGCATCCAGATTCCCGGTGAGGTGATACGCAGTTCCGGACCGATCCGTCAGCGTATAGTTTCCTGCGATCGGAGATCCCGAAAGACATCCCACGATTGCGTTACTACTCATCGCGCTACCGGTTCCGTTCGCATTCGCTCCGGTGTTTGGAGCAGTCTGGCTCGGAGCGGCATTCTGGTCTGGTGTAGTGGAGCCCGGCGCGTTTTGCGTTCCTGGCGCCTGCGGTGAGTTGCCAGGTGTTTGTGGCGTCGTCTCAGGCTGTTGCGGCGCCGTACTAGGTGTTGAAGTTTGCGAACCCCCGGTTGTTCCACTCTGTTGGTCTGAGCTCGGTCCCGAGGGCGACGTGCTGCTCGGTTGTGTCTGGCCTGCTACCCAAATGGCCGACAGCAGCACTACCGAAAACAGCGTGGTTTTCATTTTCATGGTAGTTCGCGCCTCCACATTTTTGTTTCATTTCGAACTTTAGGCGCGAGGGCGGTGAGATGGAATCCAGTAGATTCTCTAGGCCAGATGGCGGCATTCCCGTACAGCAAAATTGCGAGTAGACGGGGAAAAATTACCGACGAGAGGAGCTCCTCGATTGCGAGTAGTTGTGTGATTTTTTGCCTGACTTACCAGCTTTTCCTGCCTTGATCAAATCGTGCATCAAAACGCAGGAATGGCGGCCACCTTACCTCCTATACGGTTTCGCCGATGCACTTCTCCGCTATTCACAGAGTATCCACCAGAGTGGCTGCTGTCCCATCATGCGAATAATTCAGTTCGGGGATCTCTTATGAAAATTCGCTCTGTTTCGGTCCTTGCAGGTCTTGCCCTTCTGTTGTTTGCCTCAGGCGGCTTCGCACAAACGTCAGTGGCTGTAACGTACAACTACGCTCCGGTTTCGTTTCCAGGTGCACCGATCACCAGCGTGAGTGGCATCAACAATACCAATGTCATCGTCGGCTCCTACTACGACTCGCAGTATTCGGTTCATGGCTTTGTCTATCGCGCAGGTAAGTACACCGCCGTGAATTACCCTGGCGCGACAATGACACAAGTATTCGGCATCAACGACGAGAACGACATTGTTGGTGTATTCCAACTCTCGGGGGCTCTGAATTTCCACGGCTTTGTGCGCCATAATGGCGAATTCAAGAAGATTGACGATCCCTCAGCCAAGACCGGCACGATCGCATTCGGAATCAACAAAGCTGGCACTATCGTAGGCAGCTATGACTATGCCCACGGTTTCGTTTATCAGAATGGATCTTTCCGTACCCTTGATGCGCCGCAACTCTCCGGCGAAGCGCACAACACCCAGCTCAACGGAATCAGTAATCTCGGGTGGATTGTCGGCCAGGTTTACACCGGCGGCATCTGGCGCGGCTTCTGGGTAAACAATGGTAAATTCCACTTTGTCGAACCTGCAGGTTCAACTGACAGCGAGGTAATGGGAATCAATGGCCGGGGCGACATTGTGGGTTGCCATGATTCACAGGCTGGGTTTGTTTCTTTCCTTGTCGGAAATCTGGGGACCAACGCGGAGCCAGGCAAGTTCCCCGTAAAAGAGCAGTTAGCCTCCTGCGCCTCTGCGATTAATTATGCGCGTGTCGTTGTCGGCAGTTACTCCACGACAAAGAATCAGAAAGGATTCCTCGGCGTCCCGGCGCTGACGATTCAAGCTTCGCACGTGGTTGTGAGCTCGGGTTCTGTTCGCGTGACTGCCGCAGCTTCAGGCAACAATCCAGTTTCACAGATGCAGATTTGGGTAAACGGCAAGGAGGTTTATCACGTTCAGGGCGCGAAATTGGACGCGAAGGTCAAAACATCCTCAGGCCAGAAGCTGGTCGTGCAAGCGGTGGACAGCAAAGGCGTAACCGCAAAGGTAGAGAACAGGATCGAGTGAGTTGTCAGGGAGCCGGCCTGGTCTCGGTTTGGTTTTAAGAAATCCTGCGACGACACGTACCCCGTTTACATCGAACGCGGGATGAACTTTCTTCCTCCCGCTCACCAGCTTGTGTTGTTCGTAACTGCGGTGATCGTGCTTCTACTGATCCCGGGCCCCGCGGTGCTTTACGTCGTTGCTCGCAGCATCGATCAGGGACGCCGAGCCGGGCTCGCCTCAGCTGCGGGTATTGCCACTGGATCGCTGGTGCACGTACTTGCAGCGACCTTGGGACTTTCCGCGTTGCTCCTATCATCAGCAACGGCGTACTCAGTCGCGAAGTATTTAGGCGCGGCATATCTGTTCTATTTAGGAATAAAGGCATTCCGTGAGCGCCCCAGTGACGAGGACCAGATTGCACGTTTCGCGCAGGTTCCCTTACGCAAGGTATATACGCAAGGAATCATTGTGAACGTCGTAAATCCGAAGGCCGCCATCTTCTTTTTTGCTTTCCTGCCGCAATTTGTCAGCCCGGCGCGAAGTCACGTAACCTTGCAGTTTTTCGCGCTCGGGATGCTTTTTGCTCTGCTCGGCTGGGCGAGCGACAGTACGTGGGCGTTTTCAGCGGGTTCAGCGGCGAAGTGGTTGCGGGGCAATCAAACATTCATTCGCAACGAACGATACACCGCAGGGGCCGTGTACATGGGACTAGGACTGGCCACTGCTTTGAGTGGTACAAGGCATAAGTAACGTTTGGTGGGCCCTCCAGGATTCGAACTTGAGCCGTCTTGCGGGCGTGAGCGAAAGCGCGAGCCCGCAGGCGAAATCCCGAGCGAAGCAAGGGACCTCTTAAGTTGGTGGGCCCTCCAGGATTCGAACCTGGGACCAACGGATTATGAGTCCGCTGCTCTAACCGCTGAGCTAAGGGCCCGCAGAACCGCTTGGCCTAGGTCTTAGCTTAAATCGACTGTGATTTTGGCTAAAGCTAGCGCTAACGGCTAAGGGCTAAAGGCTGATCTTTCCTTATCATATAAGACGTGGTCACACTCCACGAAACCGCAGCTGGAATTAGCTTCGCTGTGAGAGTCCAGCCTCGCGCAAAGAGAAACGCGATCATCGGCGAAGTCGGGGGAGCGCTAAAGCTCGCGGTCACTGCTCCTCCCATCGATGGCCGAGCCAACCAGGCGTGTATTGAATTCTTCGTGAATTTACTCGATCTGCCGCGTTCTGCGGTTAGTATTCTCTCGGGCGAAAACAACAGGACCAAGGTGCTCCGAGTTTCCGGCATTTCGCCTGAGACATTGCGGAGCAAGATTTCAGGTAACTGGGGTTAGTAATTCACGCTTTATTGCGCGCGGGCTCGCCAATGAAAATCTCGCAGATCAAGACGGCTAGAACCAGGCGTACTCCTGCCGCCGTTGTGGCTGAGATTCGGCGCATGCTCAAGAGTGGCGGCTCATTCGAACACGCTAAAGGCGTGCAATGGTTTTTCAAGGAAGAAATCAAATCACATGGCTGGTACACGGGTGATCTAAGGCGCGTTGCACGTCGTTATCGGGGCGAGATCCGGAACAAGTCTGGCATCGATTCCCTCGTGCGAACAGCGGATGAGTTGTTTTCTGGCCGCGTACTGGAAGAGAAAATCTTCGCGGTCCTCCTTCTTGAGGACCTCACCGGCGATTTCGGCGAGAGCGAATTTCGGCTCTTCGAGTCGTGGCTCGATCGCATTAGCAGCTGGGCCGATCATGATGGATTGGTGCATTACCTGATTGCGCCAATGATCTCGGCAGAACCGAAGCGCGCGTCGAAGGCATTTGAGTGGGCGAAATCGCCGGATCGATGGCATCGTCGTGCAGCGTGTGTTTCATTGATTCACGGCACGCGACGAAAGCTCTTCTTTTCGCAGATCACACGGCTTTCAAGTCTACTTATCGGAGACGAAGACGATATAGTGCAGAAAGGCCTAGGCTGGCTTCTCCGCGAAACTGCAAAGGCCGACCCGCACCGAACAATCCCATACTTGCTCAAGATCAGGGAAAAAGCTCCGAGACTCGTTCTTCGCACCGCCTGCGAAACACTCAGGCAGACTGATCGCGAGCTAGTGCTGAACAGTCGGGCAAAGCGGCGGGGAACAAGTTGAGATTCCTCCCCACAAATGACCGAAGCATTGAGGCTTCGTTGCCTCTCCTATTGCAACGACTTCGGATCCGACAAGTTTTTTGGCGAAGCCTTCTGGAGTTCCGCATCCAGTAAATGTGCGGCCGCTGGAGTTGGGGCCTTGCCTTCGCGAAGGATCTCTTGGGCTGTCAGCTTCTTTCCGTAGAGCTTTTCGTTTGCTCCGCCATCCGGGCGTAATGTCGAACCACTAAGGGACACTCCGGCAAACAAACCGCGTGAGCGCGAATAGGAAAGGATCTCGGCACGCATGGCAACGTCGGTTGCTGCGGTAGTTGTACGCCCCTTCGGGCCAGCAGCCGCAGCCGCATCGGCACCGAGCTTCACCTTGCTTCCCATTAACGAGGTGGCCCCGCGCGGGTTCATCACCAGAAGAACAAAATCGGTTGCTTGGCCACCAAGTTGAAAACCGAAATTTCCGCCTTCGAGCGCATACATGGCGGGAGGGCCCCACGCGCCGGTGAAGTGCTCGCCCGTACGGCAGACCATCACGCCACGGCCGTAGTCACCGCCCACACCAATGGCGAACTTCTTGACGGACGGAAGTACGATTACGCACTCGGCGCGGTCAAGCAAGTCCCTCGGAATATCGTCCGGAATGTCGAGAATTTCCTTCAAGACTACCCCGGCCTCTTTGACCCGGTCCACTTCCTTTGCATTGTCAACCGCGAACGCAGGCAGGCAAACCAGTACAAACAGGAGTGCGATGGTTTTTTTCATACTTTCCTCGAATTCAATCGAATGAACATCAGCATTTTACCTTCCGGAGGCACTGTTTTGTGCCAACCAAATCTGCCAATGGAGTGACCGTTTGAGTGCTCCTTTTGTAACTTGGAGAAGCCGCGACCGTAGCCTAAAGTCAAGCAAAAGCCGGATTTTTGGATTTGGCGTCCCCGGCAAGCCACGTGCATCTAAAGTACTGGAGCAGCCTCGGGCGGTAATTATTCGTGCAAATTTTAGGCGGTTTGGGAATGAAGTACACACTGAGAAATTTCGCGCTGATTTTGCTGGCCCTGGTGCCTTTGCACGGGCAAAGCGCCTACATGAACTCGCCCACCGCCATCTCGTCCCCTGACATCGATCCCAATTCAATTATCACAATCAAGTCGCATGTGAACGAAGTCAACGTGTTGTTCATCGCCATGGACAAGCATGGAAAGTTCGTCCGCGACTTGAACCAGAAAGATTTCAGCATTTTGGACGATCACAAGCCTCCGCAATCGATCGTCAGGTTCTCGCAGGAAACAGATTTACCTTTACAGATCGGTTTGCTGATCGATACCAGCGGTTCGGTCCACGGCCGCTTCCAGTTCGAACAGGATGCCGCAGCGGGCTTTCTTCAGCACACCATTCGCCCGCACTATGATCACGCTTTCGTGATGGGATTCAACGCCCGCAGCAAGGTGGCGCAGGATTTTACCGACAACGTGAGTCTGCTATCCGCGGGAATTCAGAAGATGGAAGACGGCGGCGGAACCGCGCTCTATGACGCGATCTATTCCTCGTGCAAGGACAAGTTGTTAAAAGACGATTCCTCACGACCGGTACGTCGGGCATTGGTTATTGTCAGTGATGGCGAAGATAATCAGAGCGAACACACACTTACACAAGCCATCCAGATGGCTGAGCGCGCGCAGGTCATCATTTACACAATCTCAACTGACGACAGCGGCTTGATCCTTCGCGGTGATAAGATCCTGCAGCAAATAGCAGACGCTACCGGCGGCCGCGCTTTCTTCCCGTTCAAAATGAAGGATATTAAGACTTCATTCTCAGCCATTGAGGATGAGTTGCGGAGCCAGTATGTAATTTCGTACCATCCTGCGAATTTCGACGCCGATGGACGATTTCGGTCTATTGAAATTACCGCACTGAAGAAAGATCTCCAGGTTCGTGCTCGTAAGGGCTACTTTGCTCCTCAGCAGTGATCGAAAGCTACTTTGATCCAGTGTTAGAATCTCACTGGCCACTAGCTAGTGGTCAGTGACTGGTTTTGCGCTACACATTAACCACTAATCACCAGGCATTTGTTTTACTATGTCCAGTTTTCTCACGATTCTCTCGACCGCGGTTCTATTTTGCACATTCTGCTCCGCTGACGTACAAGGCCGAAAAAAGCAGGTAAAACTATCGCCGGCGGTCGCCGCCCAAACTCAAACTGCGGCGTCGCAACCTCAACTTCCACAGCCTCAAGCTCCCCAGCCAGCTGTTACGCCCGAACACGGTCCGTCTTCTCCGCCAGACGTTAACTTTCAAGGCGGACAACTCACGATCGTGGCGCGGAATTCCACCATGTCGGATGTGCTCAATGCCGTGCGCCAGAAAACCGGTGCAGCAGTGGACATGCCTCCGGTTGCCGGCGAACGCGTGGTTGGACAATTCGGCCCCGGAGCTCCGCGCGACGTGATTGCGCAATTGCTGAACGGCTCGCATTTCGACTACGTGTTGCTCGGCTCTCCGGCCGAGCCCACGGCTTTGAAGAAGATTGTGTTGATGGCGAGATCCAGCAATGCTCCACCAACGCAGGGACCGATAAATCCACCGCCAAACCAGAACCTGCAGCAGGTGCCGGACGTCGAGAACCAGAGTCCTGAAGAGATGAATAATGGCGAGGCCACACCTAATGGCCAGCCGACGGAAGAAGAAGTTCAGCCGGAACAACCCGATCAGACCGAACAACCGGAGCAGTCTGACCAGCAGCAACAACCTCCGACCATAAAAACTCCGGAACAGTTGTTGAGAGAATTGCAACAGCAACAGCAGCAACAACAACAAGAGCAGCAGCCGGATCCAAGCGCTCCACCGGGAGCACCCGGACAGCCTCCAGAACAATAAATCGCGCGGGAGTTCGCCGCCACCATGATTAGACGAAATCCGTGTGATGAAATAGTGGTGTGTTACTCGGCCAGAGCCTTAAAACCGCCATTGAACGCTTTACTGCGGAGGCCGTGCCTTCTCCGCGTATGAACGCGGAGCTTCTTCTGATGTTCACGCTGGGCCGCGATCGGGCTTATCTCTACGGCCATCCGGAACAACCACTCACTGCTGACGAACAGGCGCGGTACGAAGATGCGCTTGCGCAACGATCTCGCGGTATTCCTGCACAGTACATCACCGGACACCAGGAGTTTTGGGGAATGGACTTGATCGTGACTCCAGCGGTGCTGATTCCTCGGCCGGAGACCGAGCATGTGGTAGAGGCTGTGCTGGAACGTGTGGGTCGGACTTTCGATCCCAGCAAATCTAGTGTGGGTCGGGCATTCCTGTCCGACAAGAATGTGATGGACAACATGGCAGTCTCGCGAGAAACAGACGCAGACCAGACCACGCGGGCGGGGGCGCCCGCGCCACATGTTCGGATCGTCGATGTCGGCACCGGATCCGGATGCATTGCCCTTGCACTCGCGAGAGAGCTGCCTAATGCGGAGATCCATGCGACCGACATTTCTCCCGCTGCCCTTGAAATCGCACGCGCCAACGCCGCACGGCATCAACTCGAATCACGGATTCAGTTTCATCAAGCCGACCTGTTGCAAGGGATCGAGAAGAATGCATTCGACTTTGTAGTTTCAAATCCGCCCTACGTTGGGGAATCCGAAGGAGACTCAGTGCAGTTGGAAGTTCGCAAGTTCGAACCGCGCACCGCGGTTTTTGCCGGACCGACCGGCATGGAAGTGATCGAGCGCCTCATTCCCCAGGCCCGCGAAGTGCTTAGCCCGGGCGGCTGGCTCATCATGGAAATCAGTGGAACAATCGCGCAGCGAGTCCGTGATTTGTTGTCTAGCTGGCAGGACGTGCAGATCACAAACGACTTGCAGGATATTCCGAGAGTGGCGACGGCACGAAGACTTTAATTCCATGTCATTCCGAGGCGTTTCGCTTGCGAAACAACGAGGAACCTGCTGTTCCATGCGAGAAGCAGATTTTTCACGCCTAAAGGCGTTCGGAATGACAGCACGAATGATTTGTAAGGACGGGCATACCCCGTCAAGAAACTATCTCTTCTCCATCACAGCCGGCTGAATCTCTTCCACATCGACCAGGTTGGTCGGATAACGCCCCGTGTAACATGCCGTGCAGTACGTCGTCTTTTCACCGTCACGGCAGGCTTTCTTCAAGCCGTCCAGCGAAAGATAGGCCAGCGAATCTGCCCCGACATATTGCCGGATTTGCTCAATCGTGTTGTTCGCCGCGATGAGCTCGTTCTTGCGCGGAGTGTCCACGCCGTAGAAGCACGGAGAAATCGTCGGAGGGCAGGAGATGCGCATGTGAACTTCCTTCGCGCCCGCACTGCGCACCATGCGGACAATTTTTCGGCTGGTCGTCCCGCGCACGATCGAATCATCGATCAATACAACACGCTTGCCCTCAAGCAGGCTGCGCACCGGATTCAGCTTGAGCCGGACTCCGAAATCGCGTACTGATTGTTGTGGCTCAATGAACGTGCGGCCGACATAGTGATTGCGAATCAGCCCGAAGCGCAGCGGCAGGCCGCTTTCAGCGGCATAGCCCATTGCCGCGGTTACGCCTGAGTCGGGAACAGGCACGACGACATCGGCATCGGCTGGAGCTTCGATGGCAAGCTCTCGCCCCAGTTGTTCGCGGCTCTCTTGCACAGCGCGCCCGAACACTCGGCTGTCAGGCCGCGAGAAATAAACATGCTCGAAAATGCAGCTCGACTGCGCCGCTGCCGGAGCATAGAAACGTGAGCTGATTCCCTCGGGGCCAACAATGATCAGCTCGCCAGGCTTCACTTCCCGTTCGTAAGTCGCGCCGATCAGATCAAACGCACAGGTTTCGGAAGCGAACACAGTCGTGTCCTGCTGGCGTTCGCCTTGCGCTGGAATGCGCCCCATCGCCAGCGGCCGGAAACCATGCGGGTCCCGGACTGCGAAAATGCGGTCAGGGCTGATCATCACGAGAGAAAACGCGCCTTCAACCCGGCGCAGCGCGTCTGCTATCGCTTCAGGCAGAGTATGTTCGCGCGATTGCGCGATCAGGTGAACGATGACTTCCGTATCGCTGCTGGTCTGGAAGATCGAGCCCTGCGATTCCATGCGGCTACGGATTTCAAGGGCGTTTGTCAGGTTGCCGTTGTGTGCCAGCGCGATCATTCCCTTGTTCGATTGCACCATGATCGGCTGAGCGTTCAAGAGGGCCGAGTCGCCGGTGGTCGAATAGCGCGTGTGGCCGATGGCGAGGGTTCCGCGAATTCGCGAGAGCTTCTCTTCGGTGAAGATATCGGCCACGAGGCCCATCGCCTTGTGAATGTGCAGCGACATGCCATCGGAAGTGACAATGCCGGCTGATTCCTGCCCGCGATGTTGCAGCGCATGCAGGCCCAGGTAGGCGAGCGTCTCCGCCTCAGGATGCGAGTACATCGCTACTACGCCGCACTCATCGCGAAATTTGTCATTGTTAGCCATTAGCCCTCAGCCCTCGATAACCACAGACCGTGTGGGGACGGGCGTCCTCGCCCGTCCGGCCGAGCAACGCTCGGCAATTGCTCTCAACAAATACCAGCGGGCGTGGACGCCCGCCGCTCCACGACCATCGCTAATCCGCCGCCACGCTCCCCGACTCACTCATTAACGCCCGCTCCAGCGCGACTTCATAGTCGCCGTTCAACTCAGAAACTCGCGCAGAGACAAGAACGCGCCCATCCAGCTTGATCTCTATTTTCTCAGGAACTGTCTTGCCCAGCAGATCGGCAAAAACGCCGTATTTCTCCGCTACTTCTTTGATTCGCGCCACATTAGCCGGGTCGCAGGAGATGACGATTCTGCTGGCATCTTCGCCGAACAGCAAAAATTCTGGGGCAAGCTCACCGGGACTCAAATTCACTGAGCACCCGACACCTTTCGGAAAGGAGCACCGAGCCAAAGCCACCGCCACTCCGCCTTCTGAACAATCGTGCGCCGAATCGACCAACCCTGCACCGATCAACTCGACTATCGCCTTCTGCAGCGCGGCTTCTTTTTCGAGCTCAAGCGCGGGTGGAAATCCCCACAGCTGGCCGACAACTTCCTTGGCGTACTCCGATGAGCCAAACTCAGTCTCTGCATCGGTCGCATCACCCGGCTCAGAGCCGCGCAACAGAACTACAGCGCGCCCGGCTTCGCGGAAATGCGGGAACGTCGCTTTCGCCGAATCTTCCAGAATTCCGACGACGCCCAGCACCGGCGTCGGATAAATCGCCTCGCCCAGGGTCTCGTTATAAAAGCTGACGTTTCCTCCAGTGATTGGAATTTCCAGTTCCTCGCAGGCTTTCGTGATCCCGTCGATCGCCTGCGAGAACTGCCACATGATGGGCGGCTTCTCGGGATTGCCAAAGTTCAAGCAATTAGTGGCGCCGACCGGCACTGCTCCCGAACAAGCCACGTTTCGTGCGGCTTCCGCCACGGCGTGCATCGCGCCGAGCTTGGGATCGAGATAGCACCAGCGTCCATTTCCATCGAGCGCCATCGAAAGCGCGCGCTGCGAGCCCTTGATTCGAATCACGCCCGCGTCGCCCGCGCCCGGGCCTTCAACGGTGTTCGTCTGCACCATCGAATCGTATTGCTGGTAAATCCATCGCTTGCTGCAGATGTTTTCGCTGGCGAGCAGCCGTTTCAAATCATCGGTGTAATCGGATTTCCCGCCAAGCTTCACATGCTCCGGCATCTCGCGCGCAACCGGCGGCTCCCATCTTCCCATGGGCCGCTTGTAAACCGGAGCATCATCGGTCAGCGCGGTGTTCGGAATTTCTGCGACCACCTCGCCGTGCTGCAACACGCGCATCGTATTCTCGCCAATGACTTTTCCGACTTCGACGGCGTCCAGTCCCCACTTGCGGAACACGCGATAGACTTCCTCCTCGCGTCCCTTCTGCGCGACCAGCAGCATGCGCTCCTGCGACTCGCTCAGCATAATCTCGTAAGCGCTCATGCCCGTTTCGCGTTGTGGTACGCGGTCCATCTCGATCTCGATCCCCACGTGGCCACGCGCGCCCATCTCGCATGTGGAGCAAGTTAGGCCTGCAGCACCCATGTCCTGAATGCCGACAATTGCCCCAGTTTGCATGGCTTCGAGGCACGCCTCGAGCAGAAGCTTTTCGAGAAACGGATCGCCTACTTGTACATTCGGCCGCTTGGCTTCGGACTCTTCGCTGAATTCCTCGCTGGCCATCGTGGCCCCATGAATTCCGTCGCGCCCAGTTTTCGCACCAACGTAAATTACAGGATTACCAACGCCAGCAGCTTTCGCGTAGAAAATCTGATCTTTACGCACCAGCCCGAGCGCAAACGCATTCACCAAAGGATTGCCGGAATAGCACGGCTCAAACTTGGTCTCACCACCGACATTCGGTACGCCGAAGCAGTTGCCGTACGAAGCGATGCCGCTGACCACGCCTTCGAGGATGGAGTGATTGCGGTGAATTTCTGCTTGTGTGGCGCGGGCATCCCTGTCCGCGCTGTCGGACAGGAATGTCCGACCCACACGAGCATCAACCGGTCCGAACCTCAGTGAATCCATCACTGCGACTGGTCTTGCACCCATGGTGAAAATGTCACGCAGGATGCCGCCGACCCCGGTCGTCGCTCCCTGAAACGGTTCGATGAACGATGGATGATTGTGCGATTCAATCTTGAATGCGCAGGCCCAACCGTCACCGATGTCGATGATGCCCGCATTCTCGCCCGGCCCTTGCAGCACGCGGCGGCTGCGAGTGGGAAGCCGCTTCAAATGTAGGCGCGAAGACTTATACGAGCAGTGCTCACTCCACATTACGCTGAAAATTCCGAGTTCGGTTAAGGTGGGCTCGCGTCCCCCGAGCAGCGACTTAATGCGCTCGTATTCCTCAGCGGTGAGTCCATGGTCGTGCAGGACTTGGGGGGTAATGTCCAACGCGGCGGTGGTCATGTGGGGAAACTCTATTGTCGCACTTTCGCAAGACACGGGAAAGCTAAAACCGCTCGTTGGAATCCCTGTGGCGTTCCTCTGTGTAACCCTGTGGCCTCTGTGGTCGAGCTTTTTAAAATCCCACCACAGAGGACACCGAGTCTCACAGAGCAAAGCCACGGAGGAAATCGGGCCGCTCCGACAAACCTAACAGCTGGCATCTACACCGCCCGCATATACTGAACTTTCCATGAAGTCAATTATCATCGGCACGGCCGGTCATATCGATCACGGTAAAACCGCACTGGTGAAGGCGCTCACCGGCATTGACGCTGACCGCCTGGAAGAAGAAAAACGGCGTGGAATAACGATTGATCTCGGGTTCGCGCATTTGGAATTGACCGGCGCGAATGGAGAACAACTGCGATTTGGGTTCGTCGACGTTCCCGGGCACGAGCGCTTCGTCCGCAACATGTTAGCCGGCGTCGGCGGAATCGACGTTGTTCTTCTTGTTATCGCCGCCGATGAGGGCATCAAACCACAGACTCGCGAGCACTTCGATATCTGTCGGCTGTTGGGAATTCAACAAGGAATTGTTGTCCTGACCAAATCCGACATGGTCGATTCAGAAACACTCGAAGTCGTCCGCATGGAAGTCGCAGAGTTCGTACGAGGATCGTCTCTAGAAAGCGCGCCAATTATTCCCGTCAGTTCCCTCACCCGATTCGGCCTCGATCAACTTCAGCGGGAACTCGTACGCCTGGCCGAGATCGTAAGTCCACGCGACTCGAACGCCATCACACGATTACCAATTGATCGCGTGTTTACCATGAAAGGTTTCGGGACAGTCGTCACCGGAACTCTCGTCGCTGGCTCGATCCGCAAAGAAGATGAGTTGCAGTTGTTTCCTTCCGGCAAAATCATTCGCGTACGCGGGGTTCAAGTGCATGGGAAGACGGCTGAGCGAGCTGTAGCGGGAGAACGCACCGCTTTGAACCTTACCGGAGTGGCAAAACATGAGCTCGAACGGGGTATGGTGTTGGCCTCTCCGGGTCTGCTTCAGCCTTCCGAGCGGTTCGACGTTCAGCTGTCATTGCTTTCATCAGCGGCGCCTCTCAAAAATGGCGCCCGAGTGCACCTGCACGCTTTTGCTTCGGAGACAATCGCGACTGTTCAGTTGCTGGAAACCAGCGTACTCAAACCAGGCGATCAAGGTTTTGCACGACTACGGGTCGCGTCATCGATGTTGCTCGTTCCCGGCGATCGCTTCATAGTTCGCCAATTTTCTCCCGTAACCACCATCGGTGGAGGCGCGGTGCTGGATGCAACTCCTCTACGCACTCCTAAAGCAGCGACCGTGCGTTTTCTTCACCGTCTTTTGAGCTCCGATCGCGCGGCAACACTGCAGGCGCGGGTTTCGCGCAGAGGAGAAAAAGGGCTGACGATCGATGATGCAGTAGCGGAAACCGGCTGGACGAAAAGCGAAATCGAGTCTCTACAGAGAGACATCGGCGAGCTGGTTCCGGAAATACCGGTTTTGATTTTCAAGCGCGACCTCACTTGCATTATCCAGAGCGTCGCCGACGCAACGACACAGTTTCACAAAGACAATCCGCTTGCGCCCGGCATAACGATCCAGGCTCTGCGCAAGGCGGCGCGCTCAAGCGACTGGATATTTGATTTCGTGATTGATTCGATGCTTCGCGCCGGAAAAATCGAGGCCGGAGATGGCCTTATCCGACTCCCTGGCTGCGGCGTGGTAATGAAGGATGAAGAAGTTGAATCTAGAAAAACGATCGAGCAGGCCTTCGCGTCAGCTGGCCTAAAGGTCCCAGCACTGAAAGATGTCTTGACAGGACTAAAAATTGATAGAGCCCGTGCCCAAAAAATTGTGACATTGCTCCTGCGAGACAAAGTTCTGATCAAGGTTTCCGATGATCTGGTCTTTCATCAATCGGCGCTGGCGGAACTCCGCAAAGCTCTGGCAAAACAAAAACAACACTCGCCGCGAATTGATGTCGCCCGTTTCAAAGACCTTGCTGGAGTAAGCCGGAAATACGCGATTCCGCTCTTGGAATATCTCGATCGCGAACGCGTCACCCGCCGGGACGGGGATCTGCGCACAATCTTGTGATTGTGCTGCGATGCGACCTTGGGATCGATTCTGTGAATTTACTTTTCTGCTTTTGCGTTCGCCGATCCAGAATCCTCCATCATCAATCCCCGTGGCCGCAGTGATTCCAGATAACGGTCTAGTATCTCCTGGCCTTCTTTTGCCAGCCGGATGAATTTGTAACCGTTCCCAAATCCCGGATGCTTACTGACAACCTCTCCCGCCACAGATACCTTTGAGTCGCCCACCCATAGAGTGATCTCGACCGGCGTCGCGACTTCCTGCGTGAACATGCTTTCAACGTAGCATCCGCCTAACCCGACATCCGAGGTTTGTGTGCGCAACGGAGCAGGCGCGTCCTTCGGGCGGAGTTCCACTGACAGTGCCGCCTTGTAGCGTGGGTGTTGCCTCGGTTTCCAGGCCATAATGACACCGCCATTCCCAAACGGATAAAACTTCTAGTTAGGAAGCAGCAGCTTGCCTGCCAAAAGTGCACTCAATTAAATACCTGATTCTAAAAGGGATTATCAGAACTGGAACGCAATCGTAACTCGTTTACACCCACAGACTGACAAATTATGGCGATCCCGGGTTGCGCAATCTGGGGTATGCGTGCGGTGCCCACTCCAAATCTATCGTTTTTCCGCCGCCAACGCCTGTGTGCGAATCAGCAGCTGCGCTTGCATCAGACCATCGCCGGTGGCCGCCACATGAATCTCTCCAGCTTCATTCCGCGCACGAATGATTAGTAGCGCGAGGCCGTTGAATGCTTTGCGATGGTCTGCATGAAACGGTTCAGTAGTCGCAGCGTTTCCGTTGTCAACTGCCGCAATATCTCCTGCGCCGCTTACGTTGAAGCGAACCAGGTTGTCGGCAGTCGGACAAAGCTTTCCATCTTTGTCTTCAATGCGAACCGTGATGTAGGAAAGGTCGTCGCCGTCAGCGCTAATCACGCTGCGATCCGCGGTGAGTTTGATTCGAGCAGGAGGGCCTGATGTGCGGACTTCCTGCACAACAACTTGCTTTCCCGCTGAATACGCGATCGCCTTCAACGTACCGGGCTGATATGGCACTTGCCACTGAAGACGGTACTTGGTGGTGAATTTTCCATCTTCGCTGATCTTTTTGTTGACCGGAATTTCGAATGGCTCTGAGAACCGCTTCTTTCTGCCCAGGGATTTTCCATTCAGGAATAGTTCAACTTCGTCCGCGTTTGTATATGCCATGACAGGAATCTGCTGGCCTTCATGGCCCTGCCAATTCCAGTTCTGCGGCACCAGGTGCACCATCGGTTTTGAGGTCCACTGGCTTTGATACAGATAATAGCGGTCTTTGGGAAATCCGGCGAGGTCGACGAATCCGAAATACGAGCTCCGTGCTGGCCAGTCCCCCTCATGAGTGCTGCGCCACTCCCAGTAAGGTGTGGGTTCGCCAATGTAGTCGAAGCCGGTCCAAACAAATTCGCCTGGGACATTCGGAAGCTTGTCCTGATATGTGAACTCGATGTCCGGACAATACGCCCATACCGGCGCGACAACATCGTAGCTGTTGACCTGGTGCGAGGGCGGTTTCTCGTAAGCCAGCAGCGGCCAGTGATATTCGCCACGTGAACTTACGCAGGATGCGGTTTCAGATCCGTACACCACCCAATCCGGATGCTCATT
>Ga0070741_10001211_pt1 | contig 81352 bp, 64 predicted proteins | sample Coa_R1_4_FD_66440 | JGI IMG/M metagenome (GOLD analysis project Ga0070741, IMG submission 66440) | Surface soil microbial communities from Centralia Pennsylvania, which are recovering from an underground coalmine fire - Coalmine... | ecosystem: Environmental > Terrestrial > Soil > Unclassified ...
CCCGCTGCGAGCACCGCCCCGGTATCCGGCGCCACTCCCGCAATCACCGTCTCCGAGGACACGCGCCGGGCAATGATCTCCCAGGCAGCGTACCTGCGCGCCGAGCGCAGGGGCTTCACCCCCGGAAGCGAAGTCGAGGATTGGCTGGCCGCGGAAGCTGAAGTCGACGCCCTGCTCAGGGCCGGCAACGGGCGCCCTCCGCAGTAGCCTGCGCGCTCGAGTCGCCAGTCGTACCCACGTCAGCGCAAGGACGCGCTCATTCGACCTGAGCTCTTGCGAGCACGGCGCTCGCCGGCACGATCGCGAATCTGATCGGCTGATTGCGGCCTGCAGCCGATCAGCCTTCCGGCAGCGACGCCTCGCTCATGCGGTGCCGCTGGGCGCGGGAGCTGTCGGCTGCGAACAGATGTACCTGCACGTGGCCGAGCCCAGGAAGGAAGCGCGCATCTCCACCGTGGCTGCGCGCCACCTGACGCACGATTGCGAGCCCGAGCCCCGAGCCCGGGGTATCGATGTTGAGGCGCCGGAAGCGCTGAAAGACCGCTTCCTCCTGGCCGGCGGGAACCCCGGGGCCCTCGTCCACCACGTCGATCACTACGAGGTCGGCGCCTTCCTCCGGCCTCTCGATCCGCGCGCTCACCTTGCCGCGGCCGTGCAGAACGGCGTTCTCCAGCAGGTTTCGCACCATGTCGCGCAGGTCGTCGCTGTTGCCGCGAACCTGGACGGAGTCGGGGACATCGACCTCGAGACTGCGGCCGGAGGCCTCGAGCAGCGGCAATTTCATCGCCGCTGCCTCGCGCACCACACGCGAAAGATTGACCACGGGAAGCTCCTCGGCCCGCCGCTCCCGCGAGAGCGATTCCTTGCGCGCGAGGTCCAGCAGCTGATCGACGAGCCGCCCCATTTGCGCCAGCTCGCGCTCGACCGCACCCCAATCGGTGGTGCCGGTGATCTGGGCGCGCTGCAGGCGCAGATTGAGTACGGCAAGCGGTGTGCGCAGCTCATGGGCCGCATCCGCGGTGAGGCGCCGCTCCGTAGCGTAGGCGCGCGAGAGACGGTCCAGGGCACCGTTGACCGCCTCGACCAGCGGTTGGATCTCCCGGGGCAGCCCCTGGGGTGAGATGCGCATGTCCGGATGTGCCGGTCCGACTCGCGCCGCCTCGCGCGAGGCGCGCGCTATCGGGCGCAAGCTCCACCCGCTGATCAGCCAGATGAGGACCAGCCCGAGGAGCGCAAACGGCACGATGATCGTGAGCTGCTCCGAGCCCTCCTCGAAGAGGCTGTCGACCAGCTCGTCGCGGTCCATGTTGCTGCGCCCGACGAGGAGGGTTGCGCCGCGAGGGCCGCGGGCAGCGACGATGGCCCGGCGGGCGGCGCCGGCTCCGATGAACTCCACCGGTCCCAGCTCGCCGTGCGAGTCCACGGGAATGTAGGGCAGCGGCGTGTCGAGGTTGGCGGACCAGGCAAGCGGGCGGTGCGCGGCATCGAACATCGTATAGACGAACTGCCTGGAGGGGTCGCGATAGACCTGTTGCCAATCGGCGGGCGTATGCACCTGCACGGCCCCATCCTCACGGACGCTGAGCGCATCCAACAGCTCACGTGCCTGGTTGTCGAGCGTGCGAGTACGCAGATCACGCGTGATCCTGTGGACCTCGGTGCGATAGGAAAGCAGTGCCGCCGCGAGTCCCAGCACGAACACGACCACCATGGCCCCGAGGAGGCGGACCCTGAGGCTGTGTTCCCGGCTCAATCGGGACTGCCTTCGGGCGGCGACCCGGCGATCAGGCGATAGCCGATGCCCCATTTGGTCTCGATCTGCAGGGCGGCCCGCGCTGCCGCCAGCTTGCGCCGCAGGCGCGATACCGCCGCCTCGAGCGCGTTGGCACTGCCTGCATCCTCGAGCGCATAGAGCCGGTCCTCGAGGCGGTCCTTGGTGATCACCTGGCCGGGGACGCGGATGAGCTCCTCGAGCAGTGCCGCTTCGCGGCGCGTGAGGTCGAGCGATCTGCCGAAAGCCGCCGCTTCCCGGGTGACCGTGTCGAAGGTGACCCCTCCCAGCGAGTACGTCGTGCCGCGCGAGCTGCCGGTGCGGCGCAGTACCGCACGCAGCCGCGCTTCGAGCTCGAGGAGGTTGAAGGGCTTTACGATGTAGTCATCGGCGCCGGAGTTCAGGCCGAGCAACCGGTCATCGACGCTATCGCGAGCCGTCAGGATGATCGCGGGCAGCTCCGGACGGGAGGCACGCAGCGAAGTCAACACATCCATGCCGTCCATGTCGGGTAAGCCGAGGTCGAGAATTACGGCATCCACGGGGGCGACCGCGGCAGCGGCGATGGCCTGCTCGCCACGCCCCACGGCATCGACCGCAAAGCCGCGCTCCTTGAGATGATCGGCAATCATCTCGCGCATCGCCCGGTGATCTTCGACCAGCAACACCCGCATTCGGCTTTGGGCTCCGGAGCGCAATTTGCGCTCCATGCCATATTATCGGGTTACCGCTGACGAAGTGCTGACGGGGAGGGGAGGTAAGGCATGTTCGGTGCTGGCCGTCCCTGGCAGGGTCTGCGACCCACCGGCGCGAGAGGGAGGGCTTCCCGGGATACTGTCAGGACTTGGTCAGTAACCGCAGTCATGCTGTCCCGTGGGGCTGAGGGCTTTCAGTAGTGCGATCCGGGTTTAGAGGAATTCGAGCATTGCGCCAATCGGCGCTCGCGGTGGCGCTGGCCGGCGGGGCGCTCCTCGGCGGCTGTGCGCTCTATCATCCGCTGCCACTTGCCCGCGCACCTGACCTGGTCGGGGGGCTTTCGGGCCTGCGGACGCAGGTTCCTGCCACTCGGCCAGGCGAGGCCGGGCACAGGATCGACATCGAGAAGCCCCTCGGGATCGATGACGTCGGCCTGCTCGCGGTGCTCAACGATCCGGGGCTGCGCGCCGAGCAGGGCCAGGCCGATCTCGCGCAGGCGAATCTCCTGCAGAGCTCGCTCCTGCCGAACCCATCCGCGAGCGTCAGCTTCGCCCCGATCCTCGGCGGGACCGACGTTGCACCCGCATGGACCGCCTCTCTCTCGCAGGACGTCAAGTCCATTCTGACGTATCACACTCACAAGAGGTCGGCGCGCTTCCAGGCGCAGCAGGTCAATGCCGACCTGCTCTGGCAGGAGTGGCAGATCGCACAGAAGGCGCGGCTGCTGGCGCTCGATCTTCACTACGGGCAGCAGTCCCTCGACCTCAGTCGGCGCGAGCTCGATCTGCTCGACGAAGAGGTCAAGGAAGTGCAGCGCGCCATCCAGGCGGGAAATCTCGACTTCACGGCGCTCGCGCCGCTCCTCACCGCCAAGGCCGCCGCGGAGCAGGCTGTTGCCTCGCTCAGCCTCACCCAACTCGAGAGCTGGCAGTCGCTCGATGCAATGCTCGGACTCGATCCCAAGGTGCGGTTTGCAATCGCGACGCCGTCCCTGCCGGCGCTGCCGGCGGATCTGACTCGCCTGCTCGCCGACCTTCCTGACCGCCGCCCGGACCTCGTGGCCCTGCAGCTCGGCTATCACTCCGCGGACGAGGATGTGCGCACGGCCATCATCGGTCAGTTCCCGGCCTTCGTGTTGGGCGGTCAGTGGGGCCAGGACACGAGCAATGTCCGCTCGGCAGGTCCGGTCGCCACATTCGACCTGCCGATCTTCGACCGCAATCAGGGCCAGGTCGCGCAGACTCGCGCCACGCGGCTCGTGCTGCACGAGCAATACCAGGCGCGGCTCGATGAGGCTTTTGGGAGCGTCAGGGGGCTCGATGCACAGGCCCGCCGTCTCGCGCAGGATCTCGGCGACGCCTCGAGCGCCGCGGCGGCGGCCGAAAAGATGTCGCAATCCGCCCAGAAAGCTTACGCCCAGGGAAACATGGATCAGCGCTCCCTCGCCGACTTCGAGACCACTGCCCTCGATCGCAGGGTCCAGGCGCTCTCGCTGGCGCGCTCGCTCGGCGAGACACGGATCACTCTGACCGTCGAGCTGGGGCTGGGGCTGCCGCCCACCCGTCTCGCCGCGCCTGCTAAGTAACGAGGAAATCATGAGTCGCCGATCATTCGTATGGGCCGCTGCTCTCATGCTCAGCGCCGAGCTCGTCTTGCTCCCCGCCTACGCTGACGATGCGCCTGATGCCAACGCCAGCGTGCTGGTGACGTTGACACGTCTGCAGGAGGGAAGCCTGCCGCATGTCATCGTTGGCTACGGCACAGTGGAGCCCTCGGCCGCCGGCCACAAGATGATCATGGCTCCGGTCTCCGCCGTGGTTGCGCAGATCGATGTCCGGTTGGGCGAGGAGGTGCCTGCGAACGCACCCCTCATCCGGCTGACACCGAGTCCGGCAACCGCTGCCTCCTACAGCCAGGCGAAGTCCGCACTCTCGGTCGCCGAGCGCTTGGTGGCGAGCACCCGCAAGCTCATCGCCGGCCATCTCGCCACCGCGCAACAGCTCGCGGATGCCGAGAAATCGGAGTCTGATGCCCGCTCGCAGCTCCAGGCGCTCGACGCAGAGGGCGCGGGGGGGCTGCACGTCATTCGCGCCCCGTTTCGCGCAATCGTCACGAGCCTCTCGACGACTTCGGGAGCCATCGTGGCGGAAGGGGCGGCGCTGCTGGACCTGGCTGCGCCCGGGAATCTCGTACTCAACGTGGGGGTGGTGCCCGCGCAGGCAGCGGACATTCGCGCCAACGACGAGGCGAGCGTGCAGCTCATCGGAGCGAGTCAGTCCGTGGCGACCAAGGTACTGCTTCGCGGCGCGGTGGCAGAGGCGGATACGGGCCTCGTGCCGGTGGAGGTCGCGCTGCCGCCCGGCCGCTTCCTGCCCGGTGAGATGGCGCAGGCGGCCATCACCGCCGGCGAAATGCGCGGTTACGTGGTGCCGCACGAGGCGGTGCTCGTCAACGATAGCGGCCAGCCGTATGTCGTACAGGCCATAAATGGTGTAGCACACAAGGTGCTCGTCCACGTGCTGGATGCGCACGGCGACCAGGACGTCATCGCGGGTGCCCTCAACGCACGTGCGCCGTTGGTTCTGAGCGGAAATCACCAGTTGGACGATGGCATGAAGGTCCGTCTGGCCGACAGCCCCCGACCCGGGGCCGGCGGCAAATGAGCTTCTCGGCGTGGGTAGAGAGCCATCGCCGCTCTCTCCTGACGGTCGTTTTCGCGCTGGCTGTTGCCGGCGTCTTCGCCGCGATTTCGCTGCCCGTCGGGCTCTTTCCGGTCACGAGCTTTCCGCGGATCCGCGTGGAGGTCGATGCGGGCACCATGCCCGCGCGGCAGATGCTGGTGGAGGTGACCGAGCCGCTGGAGCAGGTGGCCCGTGCCGTGCCGGGGGCCCAGGAAGTCACGTCGACGACGTCGCGGGGAGCGGCGGAGATCTTCGTCAACTTCCCCTGGCATTACGACATGAACCAGGCGTTGCTCGCGGTGGACGCCGCCTTCGCGCAGAAGCTCCCATCGCTTCCCCAGGGCACGAGCTACGACATCATCCAGATGAGCCCGAACGTCATCATGCCGTTCGTTTCCTACGCCCTCATCTCCAAGAGCATTTCCCCGTCGGCCCTCCGCCAGCTGGCCGAGTACCAAATCGTCCCGCTGCTCTCCGGCATCGCGGGTGTTCGCAGGGTCGGGGTGCTGGGCGGCCAGACGCCGGAAGTGGAAGTCTCGGTCGATGCGAACAGGCTCCGCGCCCATGGGCTCACCCTGACCGACATCTCGAACGCACTCTCCCAGACCAACAGCATCCAGGCGGTGGGCAGGCTCGAAGACAATGACCTGCTCTATCTCGCGATCAACAACAACACCTTCACCTCGATCCAGTCCGTGCGCGAGGTCGCGCTGCACACCGGCTCGGATGGCATCGTGCGGCTCGGCGACATCGCCAAGGTGACGATGGGAACGGTGCCGCAATGGATGCTGGTCGACGACAACGGCAAGCCGGCCGTGACCTTCGATGTCTACCAGCAGGACAGCGCCGACTCGCTCTCACTCGCCAAAGAGGTGCAGCAGCGGCTCGATGGCTTCATGAAAAGCCAGCCGAAATCGATCGAGCTCTACAAGTGGTACGACCAGACTCAGCTCGTGAGCTCCTCGGTCGCCGCGCTCGAGGAAGCGATCGTGATCGGGCTGGTATTCGCGGCGCTCGTGCTGCTCGCATTCCTGCGCGACTGGCGCGTGGCGCTGGTGGCGATGATGGTCGTGCCGCTCTCGGTGCTCATCACCGTGCTGCTGCTCTCGCTCCTCGGCATGACTCTCAACATCATGACGCTCGGCGGCATCGCCGCGGCGATCGGCCTGCTGATCGATGATGCGATCGTCATGATCGAGCACATCGCGCGCCGCACCGGGGTGCCCGGGCTGAAGAATCCCGAGTCGACGGTACTCGAGGCGGCGAGGGAGTTCCTGAGTCCGCTCTTCGGCTCGAGTCTGGCGACCATCGTCGTGTTCGCGCCGCTCGCCTTCCTCTCGGGCATCACCGGAGCCTTCTTCAAGTTTCTGTCGCTCACCATGGCCTCGGCGCTCATCATTTCGTTCATCCTCAGCGCCTTGGCAGTGCCGCTCCTGGCACGCGGCATCATCGACTTCGAGCGATTCGAGGACCCCTCTCACGGCAAGGACACCTGGCTCAAGCGCACGCACGGGCGCCTGCTCACGCGCCTCTTCGAGCGGCCGATCCTCATCCTGCCGGGGATTGCAGTGCTGGTCGCAGTCGGCTACCTCGGCTACGCGCATCTCGGCAGCGGGTTCCTGCCCAACATGGACGAGGGCGGCTTCGTGCTCGATTACTACACCGCGCCGGGAACCTCGCTCGCCGAAACGAACCGCGAGCTCTCGGAGGTGGAAGGCATTCTCAGGGCCAACCCCTACGTCTACACCTACTCGCGTCGTACCGGTGCGGGACTCGGCGGGGATCTGAAAGAGGCGTATCAGGGCGATTTCTTCGTCCGCCTCATCGATCCATCTCGCCGGCCGGCCATCCAGAGCGTGATGGATGATCTCACGGGCGAGATCACGGCCAAGGTGCCCGGCATCAATCTGGATCCGCACCAGCTGATCAATGACATGATCGGGGACATGGTCGGCCGGCCGCAGCCGATCGTCGTATCCCTCAGCGCCGGTGACCCCTCGGTCCTTCCCGGGGTGGCCACCCGGGTCGCCGATGCAATCGCGAAAGTGCCGGGGATAGAGTCCTCCTCGGTCAACAATGGCGTGGTACCGGCAGGCGATGCGCTCGAGATCCACGTCGACCCGGCGGCAGCGGCCCTGGAGGGCTTGACCGCGACGGAGGTTGCGAGCCAGGTGAGCCAGTACCTCTACGGTTCCGTCGTGACGCAGTATCTCGGCACGGTGCAGGATGTTGGCGTACGGCTCTGGCTCGACCCGCCACAGGCGAGGCTCTATCGGGATGAGCTCGGCAACCTTCCCATCCGCTCCGCCAATGGCAAGGTCCTGAGACTCGCGACCGTGGCCAAAGTGGCGTTCGTCGCCGGTCAGCCGGAGCTCACCCGCGACAATCTCGCGCAGGTGGTGCCCGTGACGGCCGAGATCGGCGGCGGACACGACCTCGGCTCGACGGCGGCCGCCGTGCGCAAGGCGCTGGCGGCGCCGGGCCTGCTGCCACAAGGGGTGTATTACACGCTCGGCGGCCAGTACCAACAGCAGCAGGAAGCGGTGCACGGGATGGTACGGGTATTCGGCGCCGCGCTCATCGCCGAGCTCGTCCTGCTCCTATTCCTCTACGAGCGCTTCTGGCTGCCGGTCATCATCATCGCGAGCTCCCTCATCTCGACGGGCGCGGTGTTCATCGGGCTCTGGCTGACGGGTGTCGAGCTCAACATCACGGCGATGATGGGCATGGTGATGATCATCGGTATCTCGACCGAAATGGCGATCTTCCTCATCTCGGAATATCGTGAGCTCGAGCGGACCCTGCCGCCCCGCCAGGCGCTCTACGAGGCCGCGCTCAACCGGCTGCGGCCGATCACCATGAGTACGCTCGCCATGATCCTCGCGCTCGTGCCGCTCGGTGCCGCGATCAGCGGCTCGGGCGATCAGATGCTGCAGCCGCTTGCAATCGCCATCATCGCCGGGGCCCTGGTGCAGCTGCCGCTCGTGCTGCTCGCCATGCCCGTTGTCGTGGGGCTCACGCGGCGCGAGACAGCTGTCAGGCCGCAGTGACGGCCGGAGGGCAGCGCGGGTGTACGGGTGTACGGCTCACCCTCCGCGATGATATGTTTGCGGCAACAATCACCAACAAAGGCAGCACCATGACGACTACTCTCAAGCGCGCAACGGCGTTCGCCACCGCCGTGTTGCTCGCAGCCGGCGTCGGACTTGCGAGCGCGGCGACGGTTCACGTCAAGCTGACGGGCAAGCACGAGGTGCCGGCAGTGAAGACGATGGCCCACGGCTCCGGTGTGATCGAGGTTGCGGCCGATGGCACGGTGACCGGCAAGGTCACCACCCATGGCATGAAGGGGATCATGGCTCACATTCATGAGGGAGCACCGGGTGAGGACGGCAAGCCGATCATCGCTCTTGCCCAGGGCCCGGAGGGCACCTGGAGCGTGCCTCCCGGCTCCAAGCTCACTGCCGATCAGTTGAAGGAATTCCGCGCGGGCCACCTCTACGTCAATGTGCACAGCGATGCGCACAAGGCCGGTGAGATTCGCGGTCAGCTCAAGCCTTAGAATAGGAAACAAGTATAACTTACTGATAATGCGGCAGATATTCGTCTGCTGCAGAGTTCCCGGTTGCGTTTGCAATCCCGGACAGACCTTGGAGCGCATCACGCCGGGCCCGGCGGAACGAGCCTATCGTTAGCGGGATGAATATGTCGCCCCCGAGCCTCGAGGGCCTGCAGGATTCCCCCTATGCGGCGGAGCTGCGCAGGTCGGATCCGGCGTCGCGCTTTGCTGCGGCGATGGAGGCTGACTATCAGCAGACCTTCCTGCGGGACAACCGTACGCTGGTGCGGCTCTCCTGCACGCTCGCGGTGCTGCTCATCGGACTGCGCGGCCTCGAGGTTCTGATCGGCATCGGCGCCGGCGAGCCTTCACCACTGGCCTTCCTCTGCGCGCTCGGCGACTCGGTGATCCTCGTCTGGCTCGCGTGGGGCCGCGGCTATGAGCGCTTCTACCTCTCCTGGGCTCCGGTTCTCATCCTGCTGAGAAGCTGCCTGGTCGCGACCGAGCTCGTGCGCGTAGCCGCCCACGGGCAGCTCGATATGCTGATGCTGCTGCCGCTCCTCCTCATCGGTCCCTTCTTCTTCATGGGGCTGAGATACCGAACGGCGCTGCTCATCGTCTGCCTGACCGGCGCCTCGATGCTGGCCGCGGCCATTGCCTACCATTTGCCGCCGCCGGTCGCCTTTCATGCCGGGGCGTTCGCGGGGATTTCGATCGCCACCCTGGCCGTCGCAGCCCAGCAGATCGAGAAACGCTGCCGTCGGGCCTTCCTCGAGAGCCACCTGGTTGCCGAGCTGGCGCAGCACGACGTACTCACCTGGACCAAGAACCGGCGCGTATTCGATGAGTACCTGCCGCGGCTGTGGCGCCAGGCGGCCGAGGACGGTCGCTCGCTCGCGATCCTGTTGCTCGACGTCGATCACTTCAAGCCCTACAACGATCGCTACGGCCACCAGGCGGGCGATATTGCACTGCGCAAGGTCGCACACGCGATCCAGGCCTGCGTGCGCCGGCCGCTCGATCTGGTCGCCCGCTACGGTGGCGAGGAGTTCACGGCGATCCTCTATGACACGGACGCGAGTCGCACGGCGAGCGCGGCGGAGCGCATGCGCAAAGCCGTGGAGGAATTGGCCATCGAGCATCGTGGCTCACGCGCGGGCGCCATGCTGACCATCAGCATAGGTGCCGCAGTGATCGCGCCGGATCCCAGGCGCAGCCCGGGCGGTGCGGTTCAGCTCGCCGACGAGGCACTGTACCGCGCGAAGTCGAAGGGGCGTAATCGCCTCGAGATCGTGGACGATAGCGAATACCGGCTGCTCGTCACCGGCGTGTTCTCGAAGGACCTGGCGGATACGCTCAAGCGGGGCGCGGGCCGGCAGTGAGCCGGGATCAGCGCTTGCCGGGTGAGCGGCATGGCCGACAAGACGTCCCGCCGCTCGCAGGAACCCGCAGTCCCCGGGCGCAAATCAACACCACGCCCGCCGCGGGGCCCCTCATCGGAGGGAGCCGGCAGCCCGCAGCCGATCCGCATCGGGCCGCTCTCCTGGCTCATCCTGGCTCTCCTCATCGTCTGGAACGCCTGGGCCTTCATGCCCCACCGAAATGTCGAGGTAGCGCTTCCGTACAGTGAGTTCGTGAGTCAGGTCGCGGGCGGCAACGTGACGGCAGTGAGTATCGTGGGCGCGGCGATCACGGGAAGCTTCGCCCGTCCGGTCACCTGGCCGCAGCCGAAAGCGCGGCAGCCTCAGAGAGCGCCGCCTGCCGCGGCCCAGCCGGGCGGCCCGCCTGGAGGGGCGAAGTCGGGCAGCGCGCCTGCCGCGGCCAAGTCGAGCAGCGCGCCTGCCGCGGCCAAGTCGAACAGCGCACCTGCCGCGGCCAACCCGGGCAGCGCGCCTACGCCGGCCCGACGAGGCAACGCGCTCCCACCGTCCAGCGCGGCTTTCTCCCGTGGCGAGCACCCTCAGCGCTACTCGCGCTTCAGCACCACCTACCCGAGCGAGGTCGGCGATGCCACGCTGATGCCGCTCCTGCGCTCGCACCACGTCACCATCGAGGTGCAGCCGCCCTCACCGCCATGGCTCGAGCTGCTGCTCACCAACGGACTTCCGGTCGTGCTCATGTTGGGGGTGCTGGTCTGGATGGGACGGCAGGCGGCCCGAGCACAATCGGCCGGCGGAGTGTTCGGGTTCGGGCGCAACCGCGCCCGGCGCTACGCCGAGGATCGGCCGCCGGTCACCTTCGCGGATGTGGCCGGGGCGGATGAGGCGAAGCAGGATCTGCGTGAAGTGGTCGACTTCCTGAGCCATCCTTCGAAATATCTCGCGATCGGTGCGCGCATTCCGCGCGGCGTTCTACTGGTAGGTCCTCCAGGCACGGGCAAGACACTGCTCGCGCGCGCGGTGGCCGGTGAGGCGGGAGTGCCCTTCTTCCACATCAGCGGCTCGGAGTTCGTCGAGATGTTCGTCGGTGTTGGCGCGAGCCGGGTGCGGGACCTCTTCTCACAGGCCAAGGCCGCTCAGCCGGCGATCGTGTTCGTGGATGAGCTCGATGCCGTCGGACGCCGGCGCGGAGCGGGGGTCGGCACCGTGAACGACGAGCGCGAGCAGACGCTCAACCAGCTGCTCGTGGAGATGGACGGATTCGATCAGAGCCAGCAGATCATCCTGCTCGCGGCAACCAACCGTCCCGACGTGCTCGACCCGGCGTTGCTGCGGCCCGGCCGGTTCGACCGACAGGTCATGGTGCCGCTGCCGGACTGGCGCGGCAGGGAAGGCATCCTGCGTATCCATACGCGGCATCTGCAGCTTGCCGAGGATGTCAGTCTCGAGCCCCTGGCGCGCACGGCCACCGGACTTTCCGGCGCCGATCTCGCCAACCTCTGCAACGAGGCCGCTCTGATGGCCGCGCGCCAGAACCGCAAGCAGGTCGCAATGGAAGACTTCGAGCGCGCCTGGGACAAGACCGTGCTGGGCGCGGAGCGCCGCCTGGTGATGACACCCAGGGACCGGCGCGTGACGGCCTATCACGAGAGCGGTCATGCGGTGGTTGCGTGGCTCACCGCGGCCGCCGATCCGGTGCGCAAGGTGAGCATCGTGCCTCACGGGCGGGCGCTCGGGGTTACCGAGCAGCTTCCCCAGGAGGACCGCTACAACATGAGCCGCGCGGAACTGGTGGCGCGGCTCGATGTCATGTTGGGCGGACGCACTTCGGAGAGCCTGGTGTTCGGAGAGATCACCACCGGAGCGGAGAACGACCTGGTGCAGGCGACGCGGCTCGCGCGTCGCATGATCACGCGCTGGGGAATGGGCACCCTCGGCCCGGTCGCCTTCGATGCGCAGGATGAGCAGCCGTTCCTCGGCTACCATAGCGGACAGGGGCGCGACTACAGCGAGGCCACGGCCGCCCGTGTCGATCGGGAGGTGGAGAGGATGCTCGCGGAGCGCCAAAGCGCGGTGCTGCGCCTGCTGAGCTCGGCACGGGAGCGGTTGGATGCGCTCGTGGAGGCGCTGCTGCGCGAGGAGACCCTCGGCGTCACCGAGCTGGGGCGCATCCTCGGGCCGCGGCCTGCCGCTCTCGAGGCGCCGCCCGAGCCCGGTCTCACGCCGAAGGCAAGCTCGGGCGTGGCCTGATCCCCGCGGGCGCCGGTGCGCCCGTAACCGACTGCCGGAGGTGCGCGATGGCGGACCCACTTTCCCCGGAATTGCTGCGACGGATGGACGAATACTGGCGGGCCGCCAACTATCTGGCCGTCGGTCAGATCTATCTTTACGACAATCCGCTGCTGCGCGAGCCTCTGCAGCCCCGGCACATCAAGCCCCGCCTGCTCGGACACTGGGGTACGACTCCCGGACAGAACTTCATCTACGTGCATCTCAACCGGATCATCCGCCAGTACGACCTCAAGATGATCTACATCGCAGGTCCCGGCCACGGCGGCCCGGCGCTGGTCGGCAATACCTACCTGGAAGGCAGCTACACCGAGCGCTATCCCAACATCACGCGCGACGAGGCCGGCTTGGCGAAGCTCTTCAAGCAGTTCTCCTTCCCGGGCGGCATACCGAGCCACGTCGCGCCGGAGACACCGGGCTCCATTCACGAGGGCGGCGAGCTCGGCTATTCGCTGAGCCACGCATTCGGCGCGGTGTTCGACAACCCCGGGCTCATCGTCGCCTGTGTCATCGGCGATGGCGAGGCCGAGACCGGTCCGCTCGCGGCCGGCTGGCACAGCAACAAGTTCCTGAATCCCGCGACCGACGGGGCGGTGCTGCCCATCCTGCACCTGAACGGCTACAAGATCGCCAACCCGACGGTGCTCGCGCGCATCGGCCACGAGGAGCTCGCCGAATATCTGCGGGGCTGCGGCTACAGCCCGTATTTCGTCGAAGGCGACGATCCGGCGCGCATGCATCAGGTCATGGCGGGTACGCTCGATGAGGTGATCGGCGAGGTCAAGCGCATCCAGGCGGCGGCGCGATCGGGCCCGCGCCGGGAGCGGCCGCGGTGGCCGATGATCGTGCTGCGCACGCCCAAGGGGTGGACGGGACCGAAGGTCGTCGATGGCGAGCAGGTCGAGGGTACGTTCCGCGCACACCAGGTGCCGCTGGCAGAGGTGCGTACCAACCCACGGCATCTGCAATTGCTCGAGCAGTGGATGCGCAGCTATCGGCCGCAGGAGCTGTTCGACGATCGCGGCGCCCTGCGGCCTGAGCTCACAGCGCTCGCACCGGAAGGGGAGCGGCGGATGGGAGCCAACCCGCATGCCAACGGCGGGCTCCTCCTCAGGGATCTGGCGCTACCCGACTTTCGCGAATATGCCGTGGCCGTGCCGCGCCCCGGCGAAGTCGACGCGGAGGACACACGGGTCCTCGGGCGATTCCTGCGGGATGTCGTGAAGCTCAATCAGCGGCCGCGGATCTTCCGCCTCTTCGGACCCGATGAGACCAACTCCAACCGGCTGGGCGCCGTGTTCGAGGCGACCGAGCGGCAGTGGCTGGCCGAGCGTGTCCCGGGCGATGATCACCTGGCGCCGGAGGGGAGTGTCATGGAGGTACTGAGCGAGCACCAGTGCCAGGGCTGGCTCGAGGGGTACCTGCTCACCGGCCGGCACGGCATATTCAACTCCTACGAGGCGTTCGTGCACATCGTCGACTCGATGTTCAACCAGCACGCCAAGTGGCTCAAGGTGACGCGGGAGATACCCTGGCGGCGGCCGCTCGCCTCACTCAACTACCTGCTCTCCTCGCACGTGTGGCGGCAGGATCACAACGGCTTCACGCATCAGGACCCGGGGTTCATCGATCTCGTGGTGAACAAGAAGGCCGACATCATCCGGGTCTACCTGCCGCCGGATGCCAACTGCCTGCTGTCGGTGATGGACCACTGCCTGCGCAGCCGCCACTATGTCAACGTGGTGGTGGCCGGCAAGCATCCGGCACCGCAGTGGCTCACCATGGAGCAGGCGGTCAGGCACTGTACGTCCGGGATCGGCATTTGGGAGTGGGCGAGCACGGACCGGGGGAGTGAGCCGGATGTCATCATGGCGTGCGCGGGGGATGTGCCTACGCTCGAGACACTGGCGGCGGTGAAGCTGCTGCGCAGCCTCGTGCCGGAGCTCAAGATCAGAATGATCAACGTGGTCGACCTCATGAAGCTCGTGCCGGAGACTGAGCATCCGCACGGCCTGAGCGACCGGGATTTCGATGCGCTCTTCACACGCGACAAGCCGGTCATCTTCGCTTTCCACGGCTATCCCTGGCTGATCCACCGTCTGGCCTATCGGCGCGCGAACCACGTCAACTTCCACGTGCGCGGCTACAAGGAGGAGGGCACGATCACGACGCCGTTCGATATGGCGGTGCTCAACGACCTCGACCGGTTCCATCTGGTCTCGGACACGATCGACCGGCTGCCGCAGCTGGCCTCGCGCGCGGGCTACATCAAGCAGGCAATGCGCGAGAAGCTGATCGAGCACCGTGAGTACATTCGCAATGCGGGCGAAGACATGCCCGAGATTCTCTCCTGGCGGTGGCTCACGTAGCGGCCATCCAGCTCTCGCCGACACGACGGGCGCGGTCTTCGGCCGCGAGCTTGAGGAGGTGCGCGAGCAGGGAGCGCTCGGCAAGGGAGTGGAGTTGGGAAGGAACGTCGTCGTAGACCCGCCGGACCAGGGTGGCGAGATCGGCCGGATGCCCGCCCGGCAGGGCGGTGAGCACTTTGGCTTCACGACGGAGGCGATGTTGGATCAGGGCCGCGATCGCGCAGTGGGGCTCTGCGATGAGCGTGCCGTGGCCGGGGGCGAGCTGCTCGAGGGGCTCGCGCAGGAGCGCCTCGAGGGAGGCGATGTAGGCGGCCATGTCGCCATCGGGAGGATCGATGACCACCGTCGACCCCTGGATGATGTGATCGCCCGTGAAGAGCACGCGCTGCGCTTCCAGGAGGAAGCAGAGATGGTTGGAAGCGTGCCCCGGCGTGTGGATGACCCGCAGTGTCACGCCGGCGCCGACCGTGAGGCGGTCATCGTGGCGCAGCTCCCGATCGGGCTGGAACGTGCCGTCCTGCCAGTGGTGGTGGGCCGTCACTCGACCGAGCAAGGTCGCTCCCGTGGCCGCCTTCAGAGGCGCGGCGCCCGGTGAGTGATCCTTGTGCGTGTGCGTGACCAGGATGTGACGGATGGCTCCGGGGGCCGCCTCGATGAGCGCGCGGATGTGCTGCTCATCGGCCGGGCCGGGATCGATCACGGCCCAATCTTCGCCCGCTCCGATGAGATAACTGTTGGTGCCGGGCCCGGTCATCATCCCCGGATTGCGCGCGGTGAGGCGCCAGAGATGGCTCGACAGGCGTACGGCAACACCGGGCTGAATGCCGTCGTCGCGAGGAGGGCGTGGCGAGGCGCCTTGCTTCCCGGTCATATCCTCATGCTAGCACGGCGGGCCGGATCCGCCCCTGAGGCCGCCCGCGCTCAGCGCGCCTCAGTCACCGAAGCCGCACGCGCCCGAGCCACAGGGGCCGCTGCCGCAGCCCGGGGCTGCACATGCGGCCTCGCCTGCGGCCGTGCCCGAGTTGATGAAACCGGCAGAGATCAATTTCTCGACCGGCGCGGCCGGGTCGGTCTTCCCCGCGGCAATCCCGGCCCGCTCGCAAAGCTCACCCCAGGTCGAGAGCCGCTCGGCCATGTTGTGCCGGACTTCGACCAGGCGGTCATTGGCTGCGCAGCGATATTCGTAGGTCGGCACCGTCTCACTCCCGCGGTTTCGCGCTCGCGAAATATAGCAGGAATCATTGCGTCACGAACTCTCGTGTGTCAGATTTCGATGCATGAAGAAAGCCTTTCTCTGCGATGCCGTGCGCACGCCCATAGGCCGTTACGGCGGCGTCCTTGCCGCGGTGCGGACGGACGATCTTGCTGCCATCCCCATTCGTGCGCTGCTTTCCCGGCAGCCCAAGGTCGATTGGGGCGCGCTCGATGACCTCGTTTACGGATGCGCCAATCAGGCGGGCGAGGACAACCGCAATGTCGCACGCATGGCGCTGCTGCTCGCCGGACTGCCGCAGGAAGTCCCGGGGGCGACGGTCAATCGGCTGTGCGGCTCGGGGCTCGATGCGGTCGCGATCGCCGCCCGCGCGATCGCCTCGGGGGAAGCGGACCTCATGATTGCCGGCGGCGTCGAGAGCATGAGCCGTGCTCCGTTCGTGGTGTCCAAGGCGCAGACTCCATTCGCACGCGACATGGAATTCCACGACACGACGATCGGCTGGCGCTTCGTCAATCCCATCATCAAGGAGCAGTACGGCATCGACTCGATGCCCGAGACGGCGGAGAATGTCGCCGAGCAATGTGGGATCAGTCGCGCAGATCAGGACGCGTTTGCGCTGCGCAGTCAACAGCGTGCTGCGGCCGCCCAAGCCAACGGTAACCTGGCGCAGGAGATCGTGCCGGTCTCCATTCCCGCGCGCAAAGGGAACCCGACGATCGTCGACCGCGATGAGCATCCCCGTGCGACCAGCCTGGAGGCGCTGGCGAAGCTCGGCACACCCTTTCGCCGTGGCGGGACAGTGACGGCGGGAAATGCCTCCGGTGTCAACGACGGCGCCGGTGCGTTGTTGCTGGCGAGCGAAGCGGCCGTTGCAAGATACGGACTCACTCCGCGGGCACGCATCCTCGGCGCAGCCGTAGCGGGTGTGCCGCCGCGGGTCATGGGTCTCGGACCGGTTCCAGCCACACGGCGGCTGTTGGATCGGCTGGGGTTGAGCATCGGTGACTTCGATCTCGTGGAGCTCAATGAGGCATTTGCGGCGCAGGCCCTTGCCGTCCTGCGCGAGCTTGGGGTCGCTGACGATGCTGCGCACGTCAATCCTCAGGGGGGCGCGATCGCGCTCGGCCATCCCCTCGGCATGAGCGGTGCGCGCCTCGCCACCACTGCGATGTATCAGCTGCAGCGCTCCGGTGGCCGGCGGGCGCTCTGCACGATGTGCATCGGCGTGGGCCAGGGCATCGCACTCGCGCTGGAGCGGGTCTGACGTGAGCGCATCACCGGTTACCTTCGAGGACATCGAGGCCGCCGCGCACCGCATCGAGGGCATCGCGCACCGTACGCCGGTGATGACCTCGCGGACGGCTGATGCGAAAGCCAGTGGCGAGCTTTTCTTCAAGTGTGAGAATCTGCAACGCGGTGGCGCATTCAAATTTCGGGGGGCGTACAACGCCATTGCGAGTCTGAGTGAGGAGCAGCGTCGAAACGGAGTGATTGCCTACTCATCCGGCAATCACGCACAGGCCGTGGCGCTTGCGGGACGCCTGCAGAGTGTCGGGACGACGATCGTGATGCCGAAGGACGCGCCGGCCGCCAAGGTCAGCGCGACCCGGGAATACGGCGGCGAGATCGTCTTCTATGACCGCTATACGGAAAGCCGCGAGGAGATCTGCGCGACACTCGCGGCCGAGCGGGGTCTGAGCGTCGTTCCGCCATACGACGATCCACGCGTGATCGCCGGACAGGGCACGGCTGCACGGGAGCTCTTCCAGACGAGCGGTGAGCTCGATGTGCTGCTGGTCAGCCTCGGGGGAGGGGGATTGCTGGCGGGCAGCGCGCTCGCGGCGAAGGCATTGAGTCCGCGCTGCCGGGTGATCGGCGTGGAGCCTGAGGCGGGCAACGATGGGCAGCAGTCGTTTCGCGCAGGTAAGGTGGTTCGCATCCCCGTGCCACGCTCCATCGCCGATGGGGCCCTTACCACCCATATCGGGGAAAACAACTTCCCGATCATCCGGGCGCTGGTTCATGACGTCGTCACGGTGAGCGATCAGATGTTGATCGATGCCATGAGATTCTTCGCCGAGCGGATGAAGATCGTGGTCGAGCCCACCGGCTGCCTGGGCACCGCCGCGGCTTTCTCGAGGCAGGTTCACCAGCCGGGAGAGCGTGTCGGCATCCTGATCAGCGGCGGCAACATCGATCTGCCCCGCTACGCCGAGCTCCTGCGCTGAGATCAGCCGCATGGCGGTGGCGCCAACGTACGCGCGGTCCTAGAGCAGGTCGAGGGGAGCTGCCGATGCATCAACATCGCTTGCCGTGGGGTGTGCGCTGCCTCATTTGGGCGGCGTGCTTGCCGCTGGTGGCTCTCGCGAAACCCGCGATAACGGCAGGCTGGGTCGGCTCTTGGGCATCCGCGCAGCAGATCCCGGAACCGCGGAATGCGCTGCCGTCGGCGGCGTTACGGGATGCGACGCTGAGACAGATCGTGCATCTGACGATGGGGGGCAAGGAGCTACGCGTGCGGTTGTCGAACGCCTTCGGGACCAGGCCGCTCACAATCCTGGCCGTCCACGTTGCGCGCCCGGTGTCCAAGAGCCTGGGCAGCATCGATCCGGCAACCGATACGGCACTCGAGTTCGCGGGCCGCTCGTCGGTGACGATACCGGCGGGTGCGCAGTACTACTCCGATCCGGTTACTTTCGATGCACGGGCGCTCTCGGAGCTCGCCATCACGCTCCATCTCGAGATGCCGCCGGCACGGCAGACGAGTCATCCGGGCTCGCGCGAGACATCCTTCCTCCTACACGGCGATCATGTCGCAGACGCCACGCTGCCGGGCGCCACCACGGTCGAGCACTGGTTCCTGATCTCCGGGGTCGATGTTCGCGAGGGCGTCGGCCGCGCTGCGATCGTCATCCTCGGTGACTCAATCACGGACGGGCATGCGACGCTCACCAACTCAGATACCCGCTGGCCGGATGACTTCGCGCGCCGCCTGCAATCCTCACCGGCGACGCGTCGGCTGAGCGTGCTCAATGCCGGCATGGGAGGCAATCGTCTGCTTCTCGACTCGCTGGGGCCAAACGCTCTGGCGCGCTTCGATCGCGATGTACTCGCGCAAGCGGGGGTGCGTTACCTGATCGTGCTGGAGGGCAGCAACGATCTCGGCGAAGCGACGCGGCTGGCGCCGATTTCCGCCGCAGGGCACACCCAGCTCGCGCACGACATCATCGGGGCGTACGAGCAAATCGTTCTGCGCGCCCACGCGCACGGCATTCTCGTCATGGGAGGAACGCTCACGCCTGATATGGGCTCGGACTACTTTCATCCCTCGGCGGCGAGCGAGGCCGATCGGCAGGCGATCAACGCCTGGATCAGGCAGCCGGGCCATTTCGATGCCGTGATCGACTTCGACCGGGTGGTGGGTGATCCCCAGCATCCGGGCCGGCTGCTGCCCGTCTACGATTCCGGCGATCATCTGCATCCCTCGCCGGCCGGTTATCGAGCGATGGCAGCAGCCATCCCGCTCAAATTCTTTACGCCGCGCACGGGCTTGACCGGCTCACGCCCTCAGAAATGAAGGTCGAGTGTCATCCCGCCGTAATTGACCGGATGACCTCCCGCCGAGCGGATGAGTGTGCCTGCATCGCCGTGCACGTAGGAGACGGCGAGCTGTGCGTATGGCGAGACTGTCCAGTCCGCGCGCAGATAGGCGAGGGTGGTAACGTACGAGGGTCCCATTCCCCGGCCGGGCAGTGCGGGGATGCCGGGCGGACCATAGACGGCATCGAGCTTCGATACACGGAAGATGACATCGGCGCCTGCGCGCGCGCTCAGCGACGGGGTCAGCGTACAGGTGATGTTAGGCTGGGCATCAGCGGTGTTGCCCGGATAGTACACCGGCGCGTCGCTGAAGTAGCCGAGGTTGGGATAGAGGACATCGAACGTCCCCAGGGTCCGGTCGCCGGGCCGGCGATCCCCGCTCGCGTAGCCGAAGCTCGCGGCGATCCGCGGCTGCCCTGGCCATGGCGCATGCCAGCCGACATCGCCCGCGGCCCCGAACGCGTCGATTTTCCCCGCACCGAAAGTGCCATATTGGCGCGCCGCCTGCAGCGCATAGTCCCAAGTCGCATCGAGCCCGCTCAGACGAAGGCCGATCGTGCGGCGATCGTCGCTCGCTGCCCCCTGCTCGTAGACGGCACGAGCGCGGTCGCGCTCGAAGAAGAAGACGTTGAGGAGCGGCGCCCGCGGATCCGTACCGACCCGCTGTTGCAGCCAGCCCCCGAGGAACTTCTCCGCCGGGTTGCCGCGATCATCGAAAGATCGTTGCCGGTTGAGGACCGGCCGGCCATAAAAGGCCACCGCATCGACCCCCGCGATCCGCGCCGCGAGATGAGCCATGTCGAAGGCGAGCCGGAGATTCGCCGCCTCGCGGAGGGAGACCAGGCGGTTGCCACCGGCATCGAGCTCCTGTCGGCCGATGCGAAGGACGGCGGCATCGGGCAGCGGCACATCGATGAAGGCCTGGGCGATGTCCGCCCGACTGCGATCGAAGGGCCGCTCGGCGGGCTTGCGACCCGCATCCGTCGCGGCGGAGAGTTGCAGGAAGGCCCGCAGGCCGAGCGAGGTGCGCAGGTCGGCATGGGTCAGAAATCGCTCGCCGAACGCCGTGTAGGCCTCATCGCCGCGTCCGAGGCCGTAATCGGGGGAGTCGAGATATTCCGACTTCAGCCGATACTCACCGCCGAGCGTCAGCCATACCGAGCCGGATGAGTCGAGAGGAATGTAGCGCAGCTCATCGAGTCCGCGCACGGAGCGTTGATCATCCCGCAGGGCGCTGCAGTCCTCCGCCCAGCGGAAGAGCTTCACCGGGCAGAGCGCTGCCGGTGTCGATGCTCGTGTTGGTGCTGGCGCAGCAGCGGCGAGCCGCGCCGCGAGAAACGCGCCTGCGAGCATCGCGAGGCACCGGGCCGCCCGGTAGCCGCAATTCGCGTGGCCGGATCTGCTTCCGGCACGCGCAGTCAGGGACACACGGCGCCCGTTGCAACCCAGCGCCTGGCAAGCGCAACGAAGGCCCGATGAGAGATCGGCGGCGTCGAGCGGGGCCGGCCGTGTGCATCGGTGCCGGGGGACCAGGCCCAGCGTACGAACGAGGTCTCGAGGTGCGCTGCGAGCCCGGCGGGCTCGAGGCCCCCCTTTCGGGGATCGAACAGCACCCGGCAGAGCTGCGAGGGCGTCAGTCCTTCCCACGCCATGGAGAGCGGTGCCAGATGCCAGTCGGGGGCGCCGGGCACGCCCGAGGCGGCCTGGTTGCCACTCTGGTGGCATGTGCTGCAGCGCAGGCCCACCGCGCCATGACCGTCCGCCCCGCGGGAGACGTTCATGATGTGGCGGTGCCGGTCATCGCCCTGGCGCGGAAAGCCGGTGTTGGTATGGCAGTTCATGCAGCGCGGATGCTCGAGCACCGGCAGCATCTGCTCGAAGAGCGCAGCGGACCGCGACTCGCGAGCGGATGCCGCACTGGCGGGTGCGTGTGCCGGTTCGCCAACATCGGCGGCACGGCCCGTCGGTACACTCGCCAATGCCATTACGCATGCGAGGGCCGCTGCCCGCGCGCTGGGGTGGCCTGCCGGCCTCCGCCCTGACACGATCAGCTCCTCACGACCCGGCTCGGGTGGCGAGAGCCGCAGCGGTGTGCACCGCCTTGCGGATCCGCTCGTATGTGCCGCAGCGGCAAATGTTGGTGACGGCTGCGTCGATGTCGGCGTCGGTCGGCGCGCGGTTGGCGGCGAGGAGCGCCGAAACGGCCATGATCATTCCGCTCTGGCAATAGCCGCACTGCGGTACCTGCTCGCGAATCCATGCCTGCACGGGATGCGAGCGCCCGTGCGAGAGCCCCTCGATGGTCGTGACCTGCCGTCCGCGGGCGGCGGCGACCGGAAAGGAGCACGAGCGCACGGCGTTGCCGTCGATGTGCACGGTACACGCGCCGCAGAGCGCCTTCCCGCAGCCGTACTTCGTACCGGTGAGGCCGAGTTGCTCGCGCAGAATCCAGAGGAGCGGGGTGGCCGGATCGGCCTCGATGCGCACGGGCTCGCCGTTGACGCTGAGCTGCATCATTTCGTGTTCCTCACGCACGTCCCGAGGCGAGCCGCAGAGCGGACTCGCCGAGCGGCAGGGTGCGGATCCGCCGGCCGCTCGCGTTGAAGATCGCATTGGCGACCGCTGCCTGCACGGGGACGGGGCCGAGCTCGCCCGTGCCGCCGAGCGCCGCGCCGCTCTCGACGAAATGCACCTCGCAAGGGGGTGTCTCCCATAGATGCAGCGGCTCGAAACCGTCGAAGTTGGATTGAACGGCGCGTCCGCTGTCGAAGGTGATAGCCGTCTTCATTCCCGAGAGTCCCCAGACGATGCCGCCGAGCACGTTGGAGGTCGCAATGCCGGGATCGAGGATGCGCCCACAATCGAGAACGGCGACGATGCGCCGAATGCGCACCTCGCCACCGGCGACCGAGACTTCCGCGGCATGCGCTGTAATCCCGCCGAACGCCCGCGCGAGCGCCATCCCGCGGCCTGACCCTCGAGGAAGCGGGCGCGACCAGTCCGCCTTCTCGGCGAGCACCTCGAGCAGCTTCAGGGCCCGCGCGTTTTTGGCGAGCGCGGTCCGCCGCAGTTGCAGGGGATCGAGCTGCGCAGCGAGGGCGAGCTCATCGATGAAGCTTTCCAGGACGAAGTTGTTGGTGCCATGTCCCGTCGTGCGCCACACCGAGACCGGCACATCGAGCTCGAGGCGATGCTGCTCGACCCGCTGATGGGCAACGTCGTAAGGAATGTCGATCACCCCTTCCACCGACATCGGGTCATACTGCGGCGGCGGCAGCAGCGGCTGCGTCCAGTCCCTGGCCTGCGGGAACGCACCGCGCGGGAAGATGTAGAGCATGTAAGAGGGGGAGACGACCCGGTGCGTGAGCGCGGTCAGCACTCCGGAGCTCGAGACAGCACCCGTGATCTCGTGGAGCATCGCGGGCCGGTACGCATCGTGCGTCATGTCCTCTTCGCGTGACCAGATGAGCTTGACGGGCGCCTTCACCGCCATCGCGATGAGCAGCGCCTGCTTCACGAAATCTGCGAGCAATCGCCGGCCGAAGCCGCCGCCGATCAGTGTCCGATGGACGGTGATGCGCTCACCCGGCAAGCCCGTGACCTGCATTGCCACGTTCTGCGTAATCTCGACGCCCTGAGTCGGGACCCAGATGTCGCATCTGCCGTGGGCAATCTGCGCCGTGCAGTTCATCGGCTCCATGGTGGCGTGCGCCTGGAACGGAATTTCGTACACGGCAGTTCGGCGGACGGCTGACGCCTGGAGAGCGGCTGAGGAATCGCCCGTATTCTTGTAGACGTGGAACGGTCCCGACGCGAGCCGCTCGCGATAGATGGCCGGCAGCGCTCGTGGCCTCCCGAGTCGGCTGCCCTCATCGCTCCAGGTGAGGTCGGCAGACTCGAGCGCCTGATGGGCCTGCCAATACGTACGCGCCACGACCGCCAATCCGTTCGGCACTTCGACGACGGCAATGACGCCGGGTTTGCTGCGCAGCGCCGCTGCATCGTAACGCGAGAGGCGCGCACCGAAACGCGGCGCGCAGCGCACTGCCGCGAGCAGCATGCCGGGAACTTTCACATCGATCCCGAACACGGCGCTGCCGTCCACCTTGGACGGAATGTCCCAGCGCGGCACGGCCCGGCCCGCGAACGCAGGATTTGGGCGCAGGGGAGGGTGTGCCGGCACCGGCAGACGCGCCGCCTCTTCGGCAATCTCGCCGAAGCGCACGGAGCGGCCGTCGGCGGCATGCACGGCGCCCGTTGCGACCGACAGCGAGCTGGCCTCGACGCCGAGCCGCGCGGCAGCGGCCGATATGAGCATCTCGCGCGCCGCAGCGCCCATGCGGCGCATGACCTCGTAGAAGGAGGTGATGCTCTGGCTGTTGCCGGTGAACATCCAGTGATACACCGGATCGCGATAGGCAGGATCGAAGGGCGCGAACTCGATGCGCACCCCGTCCCACGGCAGATAGAGCTCATCCGCCAGGGCGGCTGCGAGCGTCGTCGTCGTGCCCTGTCCCATCTCGGACTGAGAGGCGATCAGGGTCACCGAGCCGTCCGGTGCGATGCTCACCCAGGCCGTCACGAGACGCGCGGCATCGGGTTTCGCGCGGGCTGCGGTGCCGGCGCGGCTGCTGTCAGCGGCGGAGGATGCCTCCTGCGCGGCGCCCGAACCCGGCAACCATGCGGCGCAGAGGAGCAGCCCGCCGCCGGCCGCGCCCCATTTCAACACATCCCGCCGGCCCACCTGTTGTCTCGGGGAAAGCATGAAGGCAAGCATACGAAGGGACCGGCCCACTTCAACGCACCACTTGGTAAGTGCGCGGCGGCGCGCGCCGGGATTTGCTGACAGGGAGCGCGCCCGAGGCGTAAAGTAGGCGACATGCCCAAGAAGCTCGCGAAGCGATTCAACTGTCCGACGGAGTTCGCCCTCGACGTGCTCGGCGGGAAATGGAAGACGGTCCTTCTCTGTTACCTCAAGGAAAGACCCTGCCGCTACCGGGAGCTGCGCCTGCTCGTACCGCGGCTCAGCGACAAAGTGCTGACCGAGCGCCTGCGCGAGCTCACGGAGAAGGGACTCGTGATGAAGCGCAAGGAGGATGGGCACGCATCAGTCGTCACTTATTCGCTCACTCCCAAGGGTCAGACCCTGGGCAAGCTCCTCAGCGAGCTCTATGCCTGGGGTGAGCAGCACGCTGCGGCCTTCGGCGTCGAAGTTGGCGAGCCGCTGAAGCGCCTCGGGATGAGGCGCTGAGTCCACCGCCCGAGCTAAGCACGCGCGCTGCGGCCCGGGCGCGAGGCCCGGCCCTGATTTGCAGCCGCTTCGAGCAGGCCGCGGACCTGCCACTCCGGTACCGGCCTGCCGAACAGGTAGCCTTGCATGGCGCTACAGCCGAGCTCGTGGAGCACGTCCCGCTGCGCCGCGGTCTCGACACCCTCCGCCACGGCCAGCTTGTCGAGGCCTTGCGTCATGCGCAGGATGGTCCGCACCAACTGCAGTGCGATCAGGCTGTCCGGCAGCTCGACGATGAACGACCGGTCGATCTTCACCACATCGAAGGGTAGCCGCTGCAGTTGGCTGAGCGATGAATAGCCGGTGCCGAAGTCATCGAGCGCCAGGCGCAGGCCGAGGTGGTGAAGTCTCTCGAGTGTTGCGATCACCTGCGGCCCGTTGGCGATGGCCCCTTCGGTGACCTCCAGTTGTATCTCGGAGGCGTCGATTTCCCGCTCACCCATCAACACGTGCAATTGCTCGAGGAAGGAGCCCGATTGCAGCTGCTTGGGTGCGACGTTGATGGAGACATAGGCGGGTGCGATGCCCGCACTGCGCCAGAGCGCGAAGTCCGCGCAGGCCTGCTCGAGAACCCAGTCGCCGATCTTGAGGATGAGGCTGCTCTGCTCGGCGATCGGAATGAACTCGCCGGGGCCGATCTCGGCTCCGGAGGGCCGGGCCCAGCGCACCAGCGCCTCGACGCCCGTGAGCTGCCCGGCGCGCATGATGGGCTGATAGTAGAGCCGCAACTCGCGGCGGGCGACGGCCGCCTGCAGCGCGATCTCGATGGAGATCCGCTCTTCCATCCGCCGGTGCATCTCGGGCGAGAAGAGCGCGGTGCCGTTGCGGCCCTGCTCCTTCGCGTGATACATCGCGATGTCTGCGTTGCGCAGCAGCAGGTCCACCGTGGCGCCATCGGTTGGAATCAAAGCGATGCCGATGCTGGCCGAGACGCGGCGCTCGGCGCCGGCGACGGCAATCGGCGTCTGCATGGCCTCGAGAACCCGTGCTGCCGCCGCGACCGCAGCCACGGCTCCTGCCTCTCCGGCAAGCATGATCGCGAATTCATCGCCGCCCAGCCGAGCCACCGCATCGCCCCGGCGCGCGCAACGCCGCAGCCTGTCCGCAACCTCTTTCAACAGCGTGTCGCCGGCCTCGTGACCGGCGCTGTCGTTGACCTTCTTGAACTCATCGAGGTCGATGTAGAGCAGGGCGGAGGTCTGGCCGGATGAGAGACACTCGCGCAGCTGCTGGCGGAAGAAGTCGCGATTGCTGAGGCCGGTCAAGCCGTCGATGTGTGCCCGTCGCTGCAGCTCGCGATGCTGGTCGCGCAGACTGCGGGCCATGCGGTTGAAATCGTCTCCGAGATCGGAGAGCTCATCGCCGGTTCGTATGCGGACTGCCACCTCGAAGTTGCTCTCACCGAGCTGACGCGTTGCCGCCGTCAGGGTTTCGAGAGGCCCGAGATAACGGCGAAGCTGCGTGATGGCAAGCCACACCGCGAATGCCATGGTTCCGAGCAGCATGAGCGGAATCGTGAGGCGCAAGCCCTCGAGGCCGACGATGGAATCGGTATCGGGCTCGCAGACGATGACGCGTATTGGCGGTGCGGCGAAGTCGCTCTGCAGGAAAAGATTCCAGGCGCTTCCGCGCCAACTCGCGTCGCGGCGGCGCCAGAAGGTCGCCGGCGAGCCGAGCGCGACAGCCCCTGCCATGCGCCGGAACACGCGCGGAGGCACCGGGTCCCGGTCACTCAGAATCAGTGCGGCGGCGGCGGTGCTGTCGGCGAGCGCAATGCCGGCGCCGGGCTCGGGCGGACGCGCCTGATCGAGCATTCGCTGCGTGTCGAGCGTGCCGAATGCGAGCCGCGATCGGGTGAGTTGCGGCCGTATGAGCACGAGCTCCGGACGGCCGCGAGCGGGTCGTCTCCAGATGAGCACGGTCTGCCCCGCCGTGAGCGGCGCCCGCATCCGCTCGGGTACGGTTGCGAGAGCGCGTAGCCATTGCGGGCGCGTGCCCACGGGCACGAATGAGATTGCAGTGAATGGATACGGCCAGGAGGCAGGCGAGCCGCCCGATCCGCCCATGGCGGGGTCGTTGAGCGCGAGCTCCGCGCGAGCGCCTTGCAACTGCGCGAGGAAGCTCAGCGCAGATTGCTTGGCCTCCTCGTGCAGGGTACGGGCCCGCGCCGCATCGGCGCCGCGGATGAGCTGGCGATAGCCGACGAAGCTCGTGAGCAGCACGGGGGCGACGGAGGCCAGGACGAACACCAACAGCAGCCGGCGCGCCAGGCGGCCGCGCAGATAGGTGTCACCGAGCCGCAGCCGCATGGTCAGTAATCCGAGGCCATACCGATGAAGCCGCCGTCGTTCGCGCGAACGACATCATCATGGCTCACCGGCACGGTGAGTGGCGGCAGGGTCGAGCCATCGCGGCCGGCACTGTAGAGATCGTAGTCGCTGTTGATGGGAACGAGATTGCGATCCTTGCGCATCTGCCCCCTGCCATGCAGGCCGGTGAAATCGAGGTAGCGGTACGGATGACCCCAGGGATCGAGCAGTGCGGCCTCACCGACCTGCGCGAGCGAGGTGGGTAGATCGTTATGGGTCGCCGCGTAGGTTGCGATCCGAGCCTCGATGGCGGTGAGGTCCAGCTCCGCCCGACTCACCCTTGCCTGCTTCATGTAGGACGAATAGGCGCCGATCGCCAGCGTGGCCAGCGTCGCCATCACCACGACTGCCAGCAGCAGCTCGAGCAAAGTGAAGCCGCGGATGCGCTCGCCGCGACCTTCGCGAAGACGCTCGAGAGCGCTCAAGCACATGGGCGGGCTTTTCTGGCGGGCACTGTACTCCCCCTCTCGCGCGATCCCGTATTAGGTGAAATCCAGTGCGGATCAGCGCTGAAATCGGACTTCGACTTTAGCGGCATTGACGCCCCTTTCTTGAGACGGAGCGGCCGGCGCGTGCGTCCCGCGAGACCCGTTCTGCAGGTCCGATAAGCTATGATCACGGGCCTTCGTGACGGCATGCGCTTTGCAAAAGGGGGGGGCGGTGAACATCGGCACGACAGCGGCTGGCACCCCCTCGGAGGCGCCCGCATGAGCCTCTGGCCTCTGCTCGGGATCGCCGTCCTCGTGATCGGCTTTGCCGCGGGCCTCAATCCGCTCATCGTCATCGTGGCATCCGCGCTCACGACCGGACTCGCCGCGGGCCTCGCGCCGCTGCACGTCATCGCGGCACTCGGGAAGGCCTTCAACGACAGTCGCTACGTGTCGATCATCTGGCTGATACTGCCGGTGATCGGCCTGCTCGAGCGCGAGGGACTGCAGGAGCGGGCCCGGATACTGATTACGCGAGTGCGGGCCGCGACCGTTGGGCGCGTGTTGATTGCATACCTGGTGCTGCGCCAGATCACCGTGGCGATCGGACTGACATCGCTCTGCGGCCAGGCGCAGACGGTGCGTCCGCTGATTGCGCCCATGGCCGAGGCGGCCGCGGAAGTGAAGCTCGGGCCCATTTCCGATCGGCTGCGCCATCTCATCCGGGCCTATGCCGCCTCCGCCGACAACGTGGGCGCATTCTTCGGCGAGGACATCTTCATCGCGGTCTCCTCCGTCCTCCTCATCAAGGGCTTCCTGCAGCAGAGCGGCTTCGATATCGCGCCGTTGCGACTGTCCGTGTGGGCCATCCCCACGGCGCTGATGGCGTTCGCGATTCACGGTGTGCGGCTCTGGCGGCTCGATTCGCGGCTCAAGCGCCTCGCTGCGGAGAAACAGTCCTGATCGGCCTGGAGCAGGTCTATTGGCTGGCGGGCGCCATGTTCGCCGCCGTTGCCGTGCGCAGCTTCGGCGATCGCGCCAACCGCAGGCGCATCGGCAACGGGGCCTTCTGGGGACTGCTCGCCGTGAGCTTCCTCTTCGGGTCGGAGTTGAGCGATGTCGTGAACGGTGTACTCGTACTGGCGCTCATGGCGCTCGGCTCGGGCGCGATGGGATTGGGATCGCCGGGGACCACCTCCGTCGAAGAGCGCGAGGCGAGCGCCAGGATCAAAGGCAATGCCATTTTCACTCCCGCGCTCCTCATCCCTGCCATCACCATCGCCGGAACGTTGCTGCTCGGAAGACTCAGCATCCGTGGCGCATCACTCGCGGACCCGAAGCAGGTGACGCTGATTGCGCTCGCCCTCGGCATCGTGGTGGCACTGCTCGTCGCGGTGCTGCGCTTCAGGCCGCCGACGCTCGCGCCGGTGGAGGAGGGCCGGCGCCTCTGCGATGCGATCGGCTGGGCGATCATCCTACCGCAGCTGCTGGCCTCGCTCGGTGCCGTCTTTGCGATCTCCGGCGTCGGCAAAGCGGTCGGCTACATTGCGACCACCTGGCTGCCGCTCGGCCACCCGCTCGCGGCGGTCGTTGCTTATTGCATCGGCATGGCGCTCTTCACCACCGTGATGGGAAATGCCTTCGCCGCGTTTCCGGTGATGACGGCAGCCATTGGAGTCCCGCTCATCGTGCACCGCTTCGGCGGTGATCCTGCCATCATGGGCGCAGTCGGCATGCTGTCCGGGTACTGCGGTACGCTCGTTACGCCCATGGCCGCCAACTACAACATCGTGCCGGCCGCGCTGCTCGAGCTGCCCGACCGCAACGGGGTGATCCGTGTGCAGATTCCGACGGCGGTTCCGCTCCTTCTCTGCAACGTCGTCCTCATGTACGTGCTGGTATTTCGATTCTGAGCGAGGTGCCTCGTGCCACAGACCCTGACCCCGGAGCTCGCCGCGCGCTTCGCCGGCATTGCGCTCGGCCACCTGACTCGGGAGTTTCCCAACAAGCTCGATCATGTGATGACAGGGCCGCAGGACGTGAAGAGCCCGCGCTCGCTCCACCCCATCTTCTTCGGCAGCTTCGACTGGCACTCGTGCGTGCACGGTCACTGGCTCCTCGCCCGGCTCTATCGCCGGTTCCCCCAAATCCCGGAGGCAGCCCCGATCCGCGCGCTGCTCGATGAGCAGCTCACGGCGGAGAAAGTCGCCGGTGAGCTGCGCTATCTCGAGCAGCCCGCGACACGGGGCTTCGAGCGGCCCTATGGGTGGGCCTGGGCGCTCGCGCTCGAGGCCGAGCTGCTGCGCCACGAGAGCGCCGAAGGACGGCGCTGGGCTGCGGCGCTCGCGCCTCTGGCGAGGGAGTTCGTCCGCCGCTTCGAGGCGTATCTGCCGCTCATGACCTATCCGGGACGCGCAGGCGTGCATTCGAACACGGCGTTCGCGCTTCTTCTTGCGCGCGAATACGCGGTGGCCGCGCGCACTTTCGGTTTCGCGGGCCTCTGCGCCGATACGGCACTGCGCTGGTACCAGGCGGACAGCCGCTGCCCGGCGTGGGAGCCGTCTCAGGATGAGTTTCTCTCACCGGCGCTCATGGAGGCCGCGCTCATGGCCGATGTCATGCCGAAGGAGGACTTCGCCGCGTGGCTGGCCGGGTTCCTGCCGCAGGCCGACCGCGGCCAGCCGCCGACACTCTTCACCCCCGTCTCGGTGAGCGATCGCAGCGACGGCAAGATCGCGCACCTCGACGGCTTGAATCTTTCGCGTGCCTGGTGCTGGCGGCGCATCGTGGCAGACCGCCCGGCGGCCGATCCGCTGCGGGGGCGGGCGGAGGCGGCAGTGGATGCGCACCTTGCGAGCGCCCTCGGGCATCTCGCCGGCGAGTACGCGGGCGAGCACTGGCTCGCCACTTACGCGCTGCTGGCGCTCGATCACGGAAGTCCCTGATTCCTGAGGGGTCCGTGCGTGGCCGTTGAACCGCGAGGGGGTCGGAAGGGAACTCAGTCTTACCTTGTCAGTCCTGCCGCGCGAACCGAATGCGCCCCTGCGGCGTCTGCCGCTCGTGACGCTATACCTGAGCGAGCGCTGCAATTCCCGATGCCGGACCTGCGATTACTGGCGGCACGGGCGCGCTGATCTCGACCTTGCCGCCGTCGCGAGGCTCCTGCCGAGCCTGCGTCGGCTCGGCACGCAAACCGTGCTCGTCTCGGGAGGCGAGCCGCTCCTCAACCGGCAATGGGTCGAGATCGCCTCGCTGCTGAAGGATGAGGGCCTCGAGCTGCTGCTGTTGACGTCAGGCCTGTCGCTCGCCAAGCACGCCAAGCAGGCCAGCGCGCTCTTTCGGACCATCACGGTCTCTCTCGACGGAACCGATCCTGCGACCTACGCGGCCATCCGTGGCGTCGATGCATTCGATGTCGTATGCCGGGGCATCCGCTCGGCTGTAGAGTGCGGTGTGCGGGTGACGGTACGGGTGACCCTGCAGCGTGCCAACTTTCGACAGCTCGTTGCCTTCGTCGACCTCACCCGCGAGCTCGGCGCACGCCAGGTCTCTTTTCTCGCGGTGGACGTCGCCAACCCTCATGCATTCGGGCGCCAGAAGGATTTCGAGTCCGGGCTTGCGCTCGAACCCGCCGAGCTCGCCGAGCTCGGCGGGCTCATGCTCGCTCTGGAGCGGGATCGCAGCGAGGCGTTCGGCTCCGGCTTCATCGCCGAGAGTCCACCCAAGCTGCGCCGCATCCTGCAATACTTCTCCGCAGTATGCGGCCTCGAGGCCTACCCGCCGGTACGCTGCAATGCGCCGGAGTTCTCAGCCGTCGTCGATGCGAAGGGGCACGTGAGTCCGTGCTTCTTCATCGCCGGGCCCGGCGATGCCCTGGTGCGCGAGGGACTCGAGCAGACCCTCAACCGCACCGACATGGCCGCGCTGCGCTCGGCCATCCGTGCCGGCGAGCGGTCCGAGTGCGCGACCTGCGTCTGCTCGATGTGGCGGGAGTGCGCATGAGCGCGGCCGAGGAGCGGGCAACGCTCGAGCTCTATGAGCGCTGGGCCGAGAGCTATCCGCCCGTGCCGCACAACCCGCTCATGCGGGCCGAGCAGGCGGCGGTGCGCCGGCTGTGGCCGGCCGTGCGCGGCCGGCAGGTGTTGGATCTTGCCTGTGGCTCGGGGCGCTATACACGGCTTCTCGCCGCGGCGGGAGCCGCCAGCGTGCTCGCGCTCGATCGCTCCGGGAACATGTTGCGTCAGGTCGAGGGTGCCACGGCCATCCAGGGGAGCATGATGAGCCTCCCGTTCGCGCGCGGCACGTTCGATGCCGTCATCTGCGGGTTGGCTGTCGGTCACACACCGGACCTCCGCGGCTGGATGCGCGAGGTGGCGCGGGTGCTGGCGCCCCATGGAGTACTGGTCTATTCGGATTTTCATCCGCAGGCCGCCGCGGCAGGACACGCACGGCGCTTTCGCGACGCGGCAGGAGATACCCATGCCGTTCCTCATCATCGGCACGATATCGCGGAGCATCGCGAGGCCGCTGCGGATGCCGGACTCACGGTCGAGGCGATGGAGGAGGTGCGCGTCGGCGTCGAGCTGTGCGAGGACTTTGCAGGCTCCGACGCTTTCTACCGTCGATGGCACGGCATGCCTGTCGTCCTGGCCATCCGGGTGAGCAACTGATGCTGGCGCTGATCAACACCGATGTCGCGGGCGAGCGTACCACCGTCAAGGTCGTGGGCTCCCGGATCGCCGCCATCGGCGAGCCGCCCGCAGGTCACGAGCGGGTGCTCGAGCTTGCCGGCGATCGCCTGTTGCCCGGGCTCATCAATGCGCACGATCATCTGCAGCTGAATCATCTGCCGCGCCTCGAGCCCGCGGGCCGCTACCGGCACGTGCGTGAGTGGATCGCCGAGGTCGATGGCGCACGGCGCGTGGAGGGAGCGCTCAAGGCAGCGGTGTCCGTGCCGCGCGCCGAGCGCCTGCTCCTCGGAGGAGTGAAGAATCTGCTGAGCGGCGTCACGACGGTTGCGCATCACGATCCGCTCTATCCCGGCCTATGCGAGCTGCAATATCCGGTGCGGGTGGTGGCGCGGTACGGCTGGGCGCACTCGCTCTACATCGAAGGCGAGGCAAAGACCACCGAGAGCCAGCGGCGCACGCCCGCCGACTGGCCGTGGATCATTCATGCCGCCGAGGGAGTGGACGAAGAGGCGCGGGAGGAGTTCTGGCAGCTCGACCGGCTCGGCTGTCTCAAACCCAACACCCTGCTCGTGCATGGCGTTGCGCTCGGCGCGCCGGAGCGTCGCCGGTTGAGCGCGGCGTCGGCCGGCCTCATCTGGTGCCCCTCGTCCAATCTGCATCTTTTCGGTGTTACGGCGGATGTCGCCGAGCTCATCGGGCAGGGGCAGGTGGCGCTCGGGACCGATTCCCGGCTCACGGGTGGCCGCGACCTGCTCGCTGAGCTGCGCACGGCCGCCGCGCAGGTCGTAATGAGTCCCGGTGTGCTCGAGTCCATGGTGACGCGGGATGCGGCGAAGCTTCTGCGGCTCGCAGGCTGTGGCGTGATTGCGCCGCAGGCACGGGCGGACCTCATGATAGTGCCGGCCGCAATGCCGCTCGAGCGCGTCCGCCGCAGCGACATCCGTCTGGTCATGGTGGACGGGGTCGCGCTTTACGCAGATCCTGACATCGCGCGCGCTCTCGGCCCTGCCGGCCACTGGGCCGAGGTGTGTGTGGATGGCAGGGTGAAGGTCCTCGCGGCGGCCCTCGTCGAGCGCCTGCGCCACCTCGCGCTGTGCGAGCCCGGACTCGAGCTCGCCGCGGTGACTGGGAGAGCAGCATGACAGGCATGCACCCTTGCAGGGCCGGCAAGCACATCGTGCTGGTCAACCCGACGATCACCAAGCCGCGGACCGCCAAATTCCCGCTTGCCATTCTGAGTCTCGCCGCCGCACTCGAGCCGAGATACGGCACCACGCTCATCGACGGCAATGTGGACGCGAACTCCATCGCCACGGTGCTGCAGACGATCGATGTCAACGGCGCGGATGCGGTCGGTGTCAGTGTCATGGGAGGCCCCCAACTCACCTCCGCCATTGCGTTGTCACGCGCCGTGCGCGAGCGATTCCCCCACGTTCCCATCATCTGGGGAGGACACTTTCCGACTTTGTGCGCGGATGCCTGCCTCGCGATGCCCTACGTCGACTACGCCATCAGAGGTCAGGGAGAGGAGACTCTGATCGAGCTGCTCGATGCGCTCTTCGCCGGTTCGCCTGGCCTCGGGGTGGTCGCCGGACTCACGTGGCGCCGCGACGGCGTGGTCGTCCACAACGCGCGCCGGTCGTTCTCGACAGGGAGTCACGCGCGGAGCCTTCCCTACGATCGCCTGGGCGACCCGCGGCGCTACCTCGCGCGGACCTATCTCGGGGCGCGCACGAGCGGCTATCAGGCGGCCCTGGGCTGCCGTTTCCGCTGCACCTTCTGCGGCGTGGCGGCCATGTTTCGCGGCAAGACCGCGGTGCCGCCGATCGCGCGGCTGGAGAGCGACCTCGACTACCTGACGGGGCGGTTGGGAGCCGACTCCCTGCTGCTTTATGACAACAACTTCTTCGACCGCGAGGCGGATACGGTGCCGCTGCTCGAGGTACTGGCGAAGCGGCAGCTGCCGTGGTGGTGCTTCGCACGCGCCGATGCGCTGGTCAATATGTCGGAGGCTTCCTGGGCGCTCGTGCGCCGCAGCCGTCTACGCATGGCCTACATCGGTGCCGAGTCCCCGAGCGACTGGCTGCTGCACGATGCGCGCAAGGGAACCCGTGCGGATCAGACTGTGGAGGCGGTAAAGCTCTGCCGCGCCAACGGCGTCATTCCGGAGCTGTCCTTCATGTTGGCGCCGCCGCAGGATCCGGAAGGAGAGACCGAGCGCACGTTCGAGTACATCCGGCACATCAAGCGCCTCCATCCGGCCACCGAGATCATGCTCTACGTGTACGCCCCCTTGCCACCGGCAGCCGGTGCCCGCGACCCGCATGTCGAGCGCGTCGTGGGGAGCCTCCGCGACTCGACGGGTGCGCCGCTCGTCTTCCCCCACACTGCCGCGGAGTGGGCCGAGCCGCAGTGGCTCTCGTACTGGTGCCACACCGACACGCCCTGGCTGACCGAGCACCTGCGGCAGCGAATTCGCGATTTCACGACCGTGCTCGGGTGCAGATTTCCGACCGTCACGGACGTCCGCTCGCCTGAGTGGGGGAAGCTCGCCCTGCGAACACTCGCCTCCTGGCGTTATCAGTCCCGGCGCTACCGCGGACCCTGGGAGCTGCAGGCGGCCAGGCGATTCGTTCGGCTCTGGGACCCGCGTCTCGCCGGCCTGTAGGAGCACGGGCCCATGGACAGCATCGCGCTCCATGTCGTGCAGATCGGGTTCCACCTCGATCCTCACGGACGTGAGCCCGAGCGGCTGCTGGAGGATTGGACGACTTTGGTCGATGTCGCCGAGGCGGCACAACAGGCGGGCGCGAGGGTCTCGGTGGTCCAGGCAGCGCGCCGCGCGCAGGTGCTGATCCGTAACGGGGTGTGTTATCACTTCTTTGCGCCGGGCGCGGATGTGCTGGCCCTCCTCAACAACCTCGATCCGGACGTCATTCACGTCCACGGGCTCTGCTTCCCGCGCGAGGTGCTGCGGCTGGCGGCGAGCCTGCCGAGCGTACCCATTCTGCTGCAGGATCATGCCAGCCGGCCGCCTCGTCTGTGGCAGCGGCCGTTGCATCGGCGTGCGTTTGCCGCCGCCGCAGGCGTTGCCTTCTGCGCGAAGGCACAGAGCCTACCCTTCGAGCACGCCCGCCTCGTCGAGGGGAAGACCTCCATTCACGTCATCGCAGAGTCGACCAGCCGCTTTCGCCCAGGCGCGCAGGCCGATGCGCGGGTTCGCACGGGACTCAGCGGCAACCCGTGCCTCCTCTGGGTCGGGCATCTCGATGCCAACAAGGATCCCATGACGGTGCTCGAGGGAGTCAGTCGCGCGGTGGACGCATTGCCCGGGCTCTCGCTCTGGTGCTGTTACGGTGAGGCGCCGCTCGAAACGCTCGTGACCCGGCGGATCGAGCAGGACGCGTCCCTGCGCGGGCGAGTGCATCTGCTCGGGCGCAGGCCGCATGCCGAGATCGAGTCATTGATGCAGGCCGCGGACGCGTTCGTCTCGGGCAGCCATCGCGAGGGCAGCGGCTATGCGCTGATCGAGGCGCTCGCCTGCGGGCTGCCGCCGCTCGTGACCGACATTCCGTCCTTCCGGTCTCTGACCGGCGATGGCGCGATCGGGCGGCTCTGGTGGCGCGGGAATCCGCAAAGCCTCGCCGACGGGTTGCTCGGGATCGCCGCGGAATTGAGCCCGGGACGGCGCGCCGTGGTGCGGGCGCATTTCGAGCGGGAGCTGTCGTTCAATGCACTCGGCCGCCGGCTGGTGGATGTTTATTGCGAGCTCGCGAGCCGCGGCACGAATGCGCACGGCCTGCCTCTGCCTGCCGCGGGCTCTGCGCGATGATCCTCGCAACCCTGTGGCAACTCCTCGACCGCGGGCAAAAGGCCCGGTTGCTCGCGTTGCAACTGCTGTCCGTGCTCATGGCGGTGACGACCGTCATCGGCATTGCCGCGATACTGCCATTCCTCACCGTCCTGGCTGACCCCGACGCCGTCGACCGCAGCGCATTGCTGCGCTTTCTCTTCCGCCGGCTCGGCTTCGAGGCGGGCGGTGGCGGCGGGACGCACTTTGCGCTCGCCCTCGGAGCGGTCTTCATCGCCCTCGTGGTGGTTGCAAACCTCATCAATCTCGGCGGTGCGCTGCTCCTCAGCCGCTTCGCGCTGAAGGTCGGGGACTCTTTCAACTGCGCTCTATTCGAGGAGTATCTCGGCCGCGGTTACGAGTTTCACCTCCTCAACCACAGCGCGACACTCGCGGCAAGACTCCTTTATGAGTCGCGTCGGGTCACCGTCGGCATCCTGCAGAGCCTCCTGCTGCTGAGCGCCAACCTCGCCACGATCGCGCTGATCGTGGGCTCGATGGTGCTGGTCCAGCCGTGGGTCGCGGGGCTTGCGCTTGCCTTGCTCGGCGGCAGCTACGGCCTCATTTACGCTGCCGCAAGTGGCAAGCTGCTGCGCAATGGCGTGGAGGAAAGCCGCCACTACGCCGAGCGCTCCCGGATCGTCGGGGAGAGCCTGGGGGCGATCAAGGAGATCCTGCTGCTACGTGCGCAGCCGGCGTTTGCGCGCCGCTTCGCCACCACGTGCAGCGAGATCTCCCGCACGATGCTGAGCACGCTCGCCATCTCACAGACTCCGCGGCATGTGCTCGAGATCGCAACCGTGTGTGCCCTCGTCGGCAGCACGCTTTTCCTCTCGGGCAGCAGTGGCGGGCACGCTTCCTGGATCGCCGCGCTGTCCTTCATGGCGTTCGCCATCTACAGACTGTTGCCGGCGCTGCAGCAGGCGTTCGTCGCCCTGGTGCGCATTCGTGCCGATCGCCCCGCACTCGAGAGCATCGCCGAGGACATTAGGCAGGCGAGGGCACGCGAGCGCCTGGTGCAGACCGAGACCATCGATGAGGAATGGCGCATCCGCCCCGTGCGCGAGATCCGACTGGAGAATGTGTCGTTCCGCTACAGCGCAGGCGCAGCGGAAGTGCTCTGCGGTATGAGCCTCAGCATTCCCGCCGGCGCGATCGTCGGGGTCGTCGGGGAGAACGGCTCCGGCAAAACGACCCTGCTCGACATCCTTGCGGGGCTCCTCGTCCCATCCTCCGGGGTGCTCAGCGTCGATGGTGTCACCATCGATGCAACGAACCGCGAAGCCTGGCAGTCGACGATCGCCTATGTCCCACAACAGGTATCGTTGCTCGATGCGACACTGAGCGAGAACATCGCGCTCGGAGTGGCCGCGACTCCGCGCGACCGGCAGAAGCTCGAGAACGCGGTCCGGGTGGCCCGGCTCACGGAATGCGGCTCCGCCCTCTCGGCCAGGGACTGCGAGCGCATCGGGGAGCGCGGCGCGCGCCTGAGCGGCGGGCAGCGCCAGAGAGTGGGGCTCGCGCGGGCGTTCTATCGGGGCGGATCGGTGTTGATTCTCGATGAGGCTACGAGCGGGCTCGATGCGGCCGCGGAGGAGAGCATCATCGATGCGCTGCTCGCGATGCGGGCGGGCCGCACGATCATCCTGACAGGGCACCGGCTCAGCTCCCTGCGGCACTGCGACGTCATACTCGAGCTCGAGAGAGGCAGGCTCATCAGCAGCTCGAGTTACGCGCAGCTGCGTGACTCGCAGCGCGGCCAGCGGGCCTCGGCCGGCAAAGAGCCGGCAGGGAGCGCTCGTGGCGTCTACTGAGCTCAGGGCGCTCCGATGAGCGGCGCGGGCTCCGGCAAGGAGCGCTACCCGGCGCTCACCGGAATCCGGGCGTTCGGCGCGATCGCCGTTTTCTTCGCGCACTTCCCGCTGCGGCCTGACTGGCACATCGTCATCAACGTCATGGCGTTCTTCTACGCCCTGAGCGGCTTTCTCATCGTTCGCATCTACCACGAGCAGGCGCAGATCCGGTCCGCGTGGCTCTCGAAGTACTTCATCAACCGGTTCGCGCGCATCTATCCGGTGTACTTCCTGCTGCTCACGCTGGCCATCTTCCTGCAGCCGGACCTGCGGCCCGAGGTGCTCGTCACCAACTACACGCTGACGCATGCGCTCTTTTATCCCTCGAGAATCATCCTGCAGCCGAGCTGGTCGCTGACGGTGGAGGAGTGCTTCTACGCGCTGGCGCCGATCTTCATGATCCTCGCGCGGCGGCGGGGCTTCATGGCGGTATTCGCGCTCGGCGCGGCTCTGCTCGCAGGCGCGCTCGCCGTGTCGCGCCTCGACATCCGCTTCCTGCATACCCCGCTATTCGTCTTTTCCACGACGTTCTTCGGTCACTTCGCGGAGTTCTTCGCGGGCGTGTGGCTCGCGCTCTATGTGACGCGGCTCGAGCGGACGGGTACGCTCTACGTCAAAGGGAACAAGCTCACGATGGCAGGCCTTGCGGCGGTATCGGCGCTTTGCCTCGTCATGGTGCTCATCTACCGGCATCCGCCGCCGCAGGCCGCCGCGGCGATCGTCATCATCAACAACTTCCTGATCCCGGCGCCGATCGCACTCCTTTATTGCGGCCTCATCCGCGAGGACACGGCGCTGTCGCGGGCGCTCTCCTCCCGGCTCTCGCGGCTCCTCGGGCGCAGCTCCTACTCCTTCTACCTGATGCACATGCTGGTGATCGACTGCCTGAGCACACCGCTTCTGAGGGCTCTTCCCGGGTACCGCCCCGGCGTGGTGCTCGCTACCTTCGCTGCGACCTGGGTGCTCGGCATCGCACTCTTTCTCTGTTACGAGGAGCCGATGAACCTCGCGATCCGGCGCTCCCTCACCTGGCGTGCCGGTATCCAGGCGCACAAGCCGTTGCGCAGCTCCTGAAAGAACACGAGATAGGTGCCGAGGAAATATTCCCGCAGCGCGCCGCCGACGGTGTCATGGGCATTGAAGGGATTGTCCTCGAGGCCGAGCGGTATGGTGCGCGGATCGGTATCGGGCGCGCAGGCCGCGTAAGTCCCGAACAGGCGGTCCCAGATGACGAGGTCGAAAGTGAAGTTCCTGTCGTGGTAGCTCGGCGATCTGGCATGGTGCAGGCGGTGCATTCGCGGCGAGACGATCAGCCAGCGGCCGATCCAGCCGTAATCGGTCGTCAGGTTGGAATGAACGAAGTAGCCGTTGATGCCGACGAACGTGCTGTAGATGAAGTAGACCACGGCGATGGCGAACATCGGACTGTGGAGCGAGGGCACCGGGGCGGTCGCATCCGTCAGGAAGGCGGCCGGCGCGAACACCAGGCCTGCCTCGATGCCCCGGGCGAGCTCCGTACTGCGAGCGGAGGTGAGCAGAGAGAGGCTCTCGGCCGAATGATGAAACTTGTGCAGCGCCCAGAAGGCGGGAATGACGTGCTCGAGCCGGTGCATCCAGTATCGCAGGAACGACTGAAAGAGAAGAACGCAGAGCACCTGCAGGCCCCAGGTGGGCAACAGCGGCGTGGCCGAGAGGTGCTGCAGGTGCCGGGTGCCGAGGTCGATCACATAGAGCAGCCCGAAGGACAATGCGTAGCCGAGATATCGTTGCGGCAGCAGCAGCTGCATGACGATCGTGACCATGTCCATTCTGACGGAAGCGGAGGGTCTCCAGAGCATCCGCAGGGAGGATCGCGGCCAGCCGACGAGGAGGAGCTCGACCAGATACGCGCCGGCGAGGGACAGGAATCTCGCGGGGATGGCGAGCGCCACGGCGAGGAGCAGATAGAAGGCGATCGCCCCATGAGTGCCGGCATGCTGCAGCCGGCCGTGCCATGCCGCGAGCGCGATGAGAGCCCCTGCCAGCAGGAAGCAGAGCATCCAGCAGAAGGCCTTGAGCACTCTCATGATCTTCAGTGGGGCGCGCGCGCGAGGTCGTTCACAGAGCCGAGTCTATTCGAATGAGCCCGTCCCAGCCGAGCCGGCGCCGAAAGCGAGCGGGGCTCATCCGCCCGAGCGGCGACATTGCGACCGATCCCTTCAAGGAACGGCCCGGCGGCCTGCTGCGACTCCATCGTCAGGTCCTCGGCTGTGCCTTTGAGTTTACAACCGAGAGCCCGCAGCTGATGCGGCTCGTTCGCTGGGCCTACGACGGCCTGCCGCGACATCGTCTGTCGGCACCACCGGCGCGGATCGCGCTCAGGCTCACGCTCGGCGGGCGCATGCCGGCCGAGGGCGCCCGCGGCGCCCAGGTGCACGCAGCCGATGAGCCCGGCCCGTTCGCGATGGCGTCCGCGCCGGGACTCCTTTGCGCAGCGAGCGATTGCTCGACCGTCGCCGTCATCTCGCCCGGTGAGCGCACGGCGCTCATCAGCGTGGCGCGGGAGTTGCTCCAATTCCCGTATCACCTGCGCTACGAGCTCATCGAGCTCGCCGTCTTCACGCTCGCCGCCCGGGTGCAGGGACTGATGCCGCTGCATGCCGCCTGTGTCGGTCGTGGATCTCGCGGCCTGCTCCTCATCGGGGATAGCGGCGCGGGCAAGTCCACCGCGGTGTTGCATTGCGCGCTGCAGGGCCTCGAGCTCATCTCCGAGGACAGCCTGTTCGTCGCGCCGCAATCGCTGCTCGCCACCGGTGTCGCCAACTTCCTGCACGTGCGGGAGGAATCGTTGCGCTTCCTCTCGGCCGCGGACGCGCGCTTCATTCGGCACGCTCCCACGATCCGCCGGCGCAGCGGCGTCGAGAAATTCGAGGTCGACCTCAGGCAGCCGCGTTTTCGGCTGGCGCCGCGGTCCCCGAGGATCGTGGCGGTGGTGGCTCTTTCCGCCGCCCGCGCCGGCAGTGAGCCGCTGCTCACCCCGATTGCCCGAGGCGAGGCGCTCGCGCGGCTGCGGGCGAGTCAGCCCTATGCCGCCAGTCAGCCCGGCTGGGGCCGCTTCGCGACACGGATCCGCGCGCTGCCTGCCTTCGAGCTGCGCCGTGGACGGCACCCGCGCGAGGCGGTGGCGGCGCTCGAGGGCGTGCTGCGCGGCGATGTCGCGGCGCCGCGCTGAGGAACCTGCGCCATGAAGCTCGCGCTCGTCGTGCCCGGAGGTGTCGATCGCAGCGGCGAGCACCGGGTCATCCCCGCACTGCTCGCGCTCATCGAGCGGCTGGCGGCGCTGCACGAGCTGCACGTCTTTGCGCTGCACCAGGAGGAGCAGCCGGCGAGTTGGAAGTTGCGCGGCGCTCACGTCCACAACATCGGCGGCCGCTGGACACGGCTCGGGGCGGTGCGGGCGATCCTGGCCGAGCATGGCGCCTCGCGGTTCGATCTCGTGCAGTCGTTCTTTTCCGGCGCGAGCGGCCTCGTCGCCGTGTCGGCCGCGCGCGTGCTGCGGATTCCCAACGTGGTGCACGTTGCGGGAGGAGAGCCGGTCAGGATGGCCGACATCCGCTTCGGCGGGCGCTCGAGCTGGCGAGGCCGATGTCAGGAGGCGGTGGTGATGGCCGGGGCGACTGCCGTTACCGCCGCGAGTGAGCCGGAGCTCGAGCTCCTCTCCAGCCTCGGCATCGCCGCGCGGCGGGTGCCGCTCGGCGTCGATCACGTGCGCGACTGGCCGGCTCGGGAGCCCGTAGCGCGCCAGATGGGAGAGCCTGCGCGCCTGATCCACGTGGCCAGCCTCAACCGGGTGAAGGATCAGGGGACGCTGCTGCACGCGCTTGCCAGGCTCGCGCCGGGTCACCCCGGCCTGCGGCTGGATATCGTCGGCGAAGACACGCTCGACGGAGAAGTCCAGCGCCTCGCGCTGAGCCTCGATCTTGCCGAGCGGGTGCGTTTCCACGGGTTTCTCACTCAGCGTCAGCTTCATCCGTTGATGCAACAGGCGCACGTATCCGTCGTCTCCTCCCGGCACGAGGCAGGTCCGCTGGCGCTGCTGGAGGCAGCGGCGGTCGGCATTCCAACCGTCGGCACCGCGGTCGGCCACATCGTGGAGTGGGCGCCTGACGCTGCGATCGCCGTCCCGGTGGGGGACTCCGAAGCGCTCGCTGCCGCGCTGCACCAGGTGTTGAGCGATGAGCCTCTGCGCCTTCGCCTCGCGCACCTCGCGTGGCGTTGGGCACTGCGCGAGGACGCCGATTACACAGCGGCCTGCTTCGAAAAACTCTACGCCGAGCTTCTGCTCCCGGGCCGGTAGCATCATGATCCCGAGCCTCAGGCCGCGGCCGGGAAGGGACTTCCGTGGCGCCTCCTGAAGTACTGGTAGAGGCCGCTCGTATGATGCAACTGATCCGCCTCGGCGAGCTGCTGCTCGGCGGCGATGCGGCTCACGAAGAAGGTGTGCGAGCCGATCGTCTCGTAGTCGAGGATGTCGAGCTCCCGCACCCGTAGCGCACTTTGCGGGAAGGGCAGGGAGAACTCGCGCGAGCGGTGCAGCGGGCACGGCAGTGACTGCCAGTCGGGGAGGGGCTCCTTGTGGTGAGCCCCGAGGCGGTAGGCGAGCCCGCAGTCGGTGGCCGCGACATCCGCCAGCGCCACGCGGCGCGCGGCTTTCATCGCCGGCACCGACTGGCTGGTGTTGCGCAGTGCAAGCGTGAAGCGGTCGGGCGCTACCGGTCCGATGAGATCCATCGGGAAGAGATTGCGATGCTCGCCTTCTTCCACGGAGACGAGCACCACTTGCCGCGGGCAGATGTAGAAGATCATGAGCTGCTGCACCGCATCGGGCGCCATCCAGAAGTTGCCCGGACGGCGATGCCGGAGAATCGCCCGATTCTGCAGGTAGCGGTTCCACGGCCGGTACGGCCAGCCGAGGCAGTGTTGGGCGGCAGCGCCGACCTCGAACAGGGTGATCGGCGCCGCCTGAGTGCTGCTCTCGCGAATCCTCACGAGCTGCAACAGACCCGCGGTCCGGCGCGACTCGACATCGATGAAGCGCAGGACAGGCGCAGAGTAAGCGCCGAGCTCGGCGCGGGCGTCATCGTCGAGTCCAATCCCCACGGTGAGCGGCTGTAGCGCCGCGACCACGGCCGAGCGGGTGACGTCTACTTCGCCACGGCTGCCCTGCATCCAGATCTGCACGACCTGCTGCGGTTGGCGCAACGCAATCGCGGACCACTGCGGCAGCGCCCCGATCCGCTTCTTCAGGGCCGCCGGCAGCGGGACCGTCATGATGCGCTCCTTCTGCGAAAGAGCAGGAACATGAAACGGCAACGGGTCAGGTGCAGCCAGGCGGTGCGCGAGCTCTGCGCGAAGTCGATGCCGGCGGCCTCGCCGGCACTGCGCGGCGGCAGTCCACGATATACGCGCTCGAGGGCGAACCAGGGGGCACAGTCGCAGGCGAATACCCGCAGATGCCGCCGGGTGATGTTGCCGCGCGCGCCGGGCACGACGAGCCGGCCGGTTCGCCACAGTCCGAGCATGCCGCGCCAGCGCCAACCGAGCTTGAGATCACCGAGAAAGTACGGGCTGAGCACGCTCGCGAGCAGAGATCCGCCGGGGAGGACGAGGCCGTGCAGCTTCTCGAACAGCGCGGGCAGGTCATCGACGAGATCGAGCGGCGCGAAATTCGCGATGACGAGATGCGCGCGCGGTCCGCTGAGGTCGGTGTTCCGGGCGAGGAACTCCGGGTATCCTCCCGTCTCGGGCACGACCCGTCCGGCATCGATGAGATCCCGGCAGGTATCGGCAAGATAACTGCGCATCCGCGCGTCATTGTCATAGACGCGCACGCAAAGGCCCTGCTCGGCGAAGAACCGGGCATCGATGCCCGCTCCGGCACCGAAATCGAAGATCGTGCCGCCCGGCGGCGCATGGCTGAGCGCGAGGGTCTGGAACGCCTCGCGGGCCCTGCGGTCGGAGTCCTCCTGTTGTATCGCGCGGACGTAGTCCGCGCCGGCATGCGCTGTGCTCACGGCTTCTCGCCGACCATCAGCGTGAAGGTCTGGATGAAGTGAAAGTCGGGCCGCCTGAGGGCGAAGGCCGGGTCATCCGGCGCACACAGGCGACGCAGCGCCTCGTAGTCGCCGGGCGGGAGGAAGGGCCGCAGGCGCTCGCCCCAGGTGCCCTTGAAGATGGCCTCCAGGAGGTACTGCTCATCGGCAGGACCGAGAGGTGACGTGCGCTCGAGGACGAGCGTGCGCGCGGTGATGTTGCGCAGTTGTGCGCCGAGCATCCAGCCGAGGAGATTCCTCGCGCCGTCGAGCCCATGCTCCCCGAGTCCGTAGCGGTCCTCGTAGTATCGGCGCACCGCCTCGCGGGTGAGGCGCTCGAGGCGCGAGTCCCACGCGAAGTAGAGCTCCGGGAGGAGCGAGCTCTGGCCGATCGCAATGCGCCCTCCGGCGCGCAGCAGCGATGTGAGCCGACGCAGGCCTGCGACCGGGTCGCGAAGATGATTGACCGTGTTCGCCGACCAGATGAGATCGAATCCCGCCGGCGGGAGCGGCGCCGTCATCAGGTCGCCCTCGATGACTCTGATCGAGCCGTCGACCGCCCCGCGTGCGGCCCGCACGTGAGCCCCGGAGAGGTCTATGCCGACGATGTCGGCGCGCGGTCCTGCGATGTTGCGCAAGCGCTGCAACATCTCGCCGGTGCCGCAGCCGGCATCGAGGAGGCGCATGCCCTCGTGCAACCCGAGGCCGCGGATCGCCTGGTCGAGCTCCGGTGCCGCGAAGGCGTTGAAGAGTCGGAGCTTATCGGCGTAGTCGCGATCCGCCGTATCGCCGAGGAGGCCGGACTGTGCTCTGGGTGCGGCGGCGGCCTGCCCGCTCATCGCCGCGCCATCACGATGAGGAAGTGATCGCCGAGACCTCTGAGCAGAGGCCAGCCGCCGATGCGGCGGTCCCAGCGCCACAGCCGCTCGAACCAGGCGGAATGGCGTTCCTTGACCCACGTCATATAAGGCGGCGGGGCGAAGAGACACAAGGCGCGGCAGTGGACGAGGCTGAAGTCCGGGGCAAATCTCCGGTAAAGCTCGCCGGGCGTCCAGTACCGCGTCCACACCGTATGTCCGTTCATCCTGACAGGCGTCAAGCCGCGCGCAAAGCGCACGCGGATGCGGGTCCAGTCGGCCCGGGAAGCATAGTACGCAACTTCCCACGGACACCAGCGGCCGATGACCGTGAAGACGAGCCGCCCGCCGGATTTGACGAGCCGGGAGCACTCACGCGCGACCGGCGCCAGGTCCGGCAGACAATTGAGCGGCCCCAGGTTGGAGTAGACGCCGTCGAAGATCGCGCTGCCCTCGATCCGCTCGAGCTCGTGCGCGCCGATGGCAGCCGTACGCAACCGGTCGCTCACGCGGGCGTCCGCTGCGCGTCCGTGAGCTCTTTCCACCATGCGAGGCGACCAGTCGGTAGCGAGCACGCTGTGGCCGCGCTCCGCCATCCGCACCGCATCGAGCCCTGTCCCACAGCCGACATCGAGCAGGTGGCTTTGCTCAGGGAAGCTCGCATCGAGCCAGCGCCACATCTCCCGGCGCATGTCCTGGATCAGCGCATTGTTGCCTCTCGGCCCGTCGTAGTTGGGCGCCACGCTGTCGAAGGCGGCGCGAGTGTCGTCGAAGGCATTTGCGCAGGTTCGTGACGGGGTCATTGGATTCGACGTGTCAACATGCTCGCGAGAGCGCCGCCCGGACAGGCTGCAGGGTCTCCGTCCGCGTCGGCCGTGAAGTCAGCCATTGCAGAATCCGCCGAATCTGCGATTGCCGGTGCCACAAGGGCTCCGTCGACCAGGGCCCGGTTTTCGATACGACTTCCATCTGCGTGCGCTGCTCCTTGGTGGGAAAGACCCGTGAGCTCACGTAGCGCAGCGCCTGCGCCGCCGAGCGGGCCCAGATCACACCCGGAATGGGATCGATGTAGAGGTGCGAGTAGGAAAAGCCGGCCAGCCGGCGGCGGCGCGTGATCTGCCGCAGCACCCAGGGGCAACCCCGCTCGAGGCGCGAAAGCACATTTTCCGGAATGGTATCGCGGAAGTAGCGCGCCGTGACGATGAGCGGTGGGGCGGCCCACCAGAGACGGTGGTCTGCGCCGTGCAGATCGAGGACTTCGTCCCAGTCCGCCGCGGTCATACGGCGAGCGAGCCGCGTCACGTCGCAGACTTGAATCAGCCGCAAACCGCGGTGGGTCATACTGCCCGCCGCATGCGCCAACACGTGGACCAGCAACGCGGCGGCGCGGGGATACCCGTTGAGGCCTGGTTGGGCATGCGGCGGGAAGACGAGGTCGGTGAGATCCGTTGGAGTGAGCGGCAGCCGCTCGCTGACCCTGTGGTGCAGATCGATCTTGATGGGGTTGTCGGCATGCTCGCCGAGAACCGCGCGCGGCTCGGCGCCCGGAGGATCGAACCCCTGATGCTTCCAGGTGGTCCCGGCGTCGCGATAGCTCAGGGCCAGGAGCACGGCCACCGCGGTCTCGACATCGGCGGGCCGTACGAGCAGATCGAGGTCCGCCATGGGCCGCTCACCGGCGGCATAGACGCCTCCCATCAGCAGGGCCGCCCCTTTCAGGGCGACAATGGCGATGCCCGCGCTGTGCGAGCGCTCGTGGATCGTCGCCAGGAGCTCTTCGATGCGCCGCTGCCGCAGCAGAGTGTGCCGGTGCTGCTCGGCGAGGAAGTGGGCCCAATGCGGCGGCCCTTCCCAGGCCGGCGCGCCGGCGAGCAGTGGTGAGATGCCGTGGATGGCGGCCACCGCAGGGGCGAGCCGCCACTCGAGCTCGCTCCACTCGGGGCGCGCGGCACGCGGGTCGCCGAGGCCGGTGGCGAGCGACTCGGTGATGCGGTGCAGGGCCGATTGCACCGCGGCGAGCGGCGGCATGTGGTCGGAGTCTGTGGCCATGGCGTGCTCTCAAGGGAGGCCGGCTGCCGGTGCCGCGGCGCCGGCAACGGTCCCGGATGTCGTGTTGAGAAAGCTCTCCTGCCGGGCGAGTAGGCGGTCCCAACGCCGCTGCAGGGCCCGCCGCGCACCGTATCCGGCCGCGCTGCGCAGGACATCGGGCTCACTCGAGATCCGCACCTCCTCGTGCAGCAGGTCGCGGACCTCGCGATAGAACGGCGAGGTGTAGGTGCCCTGAAACATCATGGCGAGCTCCCCGCTCGCCTGCCAGTGCTTCTTCTCGCCCAACTGCTCGCTCACGAGATCGTGGAACTTCGTGCCCGGCAGCGGGTAGGAGACGCTGACACCGACATCATCCGGGCGCGCGGTCTCGATGAGCTCCCGGGTCGCGAGGATGTCGGGCAGCTCCTCACCGAGGTAGCCGAGCTGGATGAAGAAACCAACTCTGATGCCCGCGGCACCGAGCCGCGCGCGGGCGGTGTGGATTTCCGCCACGCGGATGCCTTTATTCATGGCATCGAGCACGCGCTGACTGCCGGATTCCGCGCCGAGCCAGGCTTCCCGGCAGCCCGCTGCGCGCAGTGCCGCTGCCATGCGCTCGCTGATGAGGTCGGCACGCGTCTGAATGGTGAAGGGAATGAGCCCGTGCGAAGCCTCGAGGGCGCGCGCAAACTCCGTCACCCAGTCGACGCGGAAGCCGAAGATGTCATCGGCAAACCAGATGTGGTCGGGTGCGATGTCGCGCTTGATGCGCGCCATCTCCGCGGCGACCTCAACCGCGGGTCGCTGCAGGTAGTGATTTCCCCAGATGGGCTTCGCGCACCAGGCACAGCGAAAGGAGCACCCGCGCGAGGCTGCCATGTTGAGGCTGAACCGGCCATGCGCGCGCTGCCAGACTTCGCGGTAGCGCCCGACGTCGATGAGATCCCAGGCGGGTGATGGCAATTCGCCGCGTGCTGGTGGTATGCGCATCCGGGCCGCTCGTCCCGGGGTTCCATCGCCTGCACCGGCGGTCACGCCTACGACTCCTTCGACGAGCTCTCGACTGCTGATGGTCGGACGCACATCGAGACGCTCCAGCAGCACTTCCAGTGCTTCGATTCCTTCGCCGGCGAGAACGGCGTCGGCGCCGGCTACAAGGTAGGCGTCCGGCTCGTCGGTGGCGTCGGACCCGGCAACGATTACACGCGCTCCGGCACGTCGTCCTGCGGCGATCATGCGGCAAGCAGCGCCGCGCATGCGCTCCAGGCACATCTTGGTCAGAAAATTGTAGTTGTCCTCATAGAGCAGCACGAGCTGCGGCTCGGCGCTACGGAGCTGGCGCTCGTACTCTCCGATCCCGTCCGCCAGCATGGCATCGAAGAAATGCACGCGGTGTCCCAGAGCGCGCAGCCGCGCGGCGATCTGCAGGGTCGCGAGGGGGGGGTAGGGTTTGGCCCGCTGCCACTGCTTGGGGTCGAGGCGCAGGAAGTAGGAATGACCCAGGAGTATCGACAGCATTGTCCGTGTGTGTGCTCTTTAACTGTGATCTGGGTTCATCGCCCTCCCGAGCCGCCTTGAACCCGGAGCAGCCGCCCCGGGTACCCATGTGGATCGACAAGGGAGAGCCAATGACATTGGGTAACAGGTATCTCGCAGGTCTGCTCGGGATGGTCATTCTCCTGGGCGCCGGGCAGGCATTCGCCGAGCCGTATCTGGCGGTGCGAATGGGCCTGAAGTGCGAGACCTGCCACGTCAATCCGACCGGGGGCGGGCTGCGCAGCGACTTCGGGGATGTCTTTGCGCAGACGCAGTTGCCCGCGCACCCCATTCAAGGGAGCTGGGGCCCATGGACCGGGCATGTGACCAAGCTCCTGCGGCTGGGCGGCGACCTGCGCTACGACGCCAATTTTACCCAGACGCCGAATGCGGATACCACCCATCAGCTCGCGGTTCAACAGGGCCGCGTGTATGCGGAGGCGGAAGCCATTCCGGACCGGCTCCTCTTTTACGTGGATGCGCAGCTGACGCCCGGTACCGCCACCAAGCACGAGGCCTATGGCCTTTTCTGGTCGAAGAATCATGATTGGTACGTGAAGGCGGGACAGATGTATCTGCCTTTCGGCTTTCGCTTCGAGGATCAGACCGCATTCGTCTATGACGTCAGCAGCATCACCATGTTCGCTCCGGACTACGGGCTGGAGCTCGGCTGGCTCCATGGGCACTGGGACACGCAGCTCGTCGTGAGCGAGGGCAGCGCGGCCGGCGCACTGCCATCGACCAGCGGCAAGGAGTACGGTCTGCAGGCCAGTTATGTCGAGTCGACATGGCGGGCCGGTATCGCTGCCCATGACGATGACTCGCCGTTCGCGAGGCGGAAGGTATTCGGGGTCTTCGGCGGTCTGCATGCCGGCCCGGTCGATTTCCTCGGCGAGATCGACAGTGTCCAGAACGAGTTCGCGCCGCTCAACGGCGTGCGCCAGGCGGCCGCGCTGCTCGAGGCCGATTGGCTCATTGCGCGCGGCAACAATCTCAAGCTCACCCTGGAGCGCTTCGATCCCGATCGGGACGTACATGACAACGGGCGGATGCGGGTGAGCCTCGTGTACGAGCTGACGCCGGTGCAGTTCGTGCAGCTACGAGCCGGGGTGCGCGACTACAACGGACCGCAAGGGATCGCTTCGCAGAACACCAGGCTCTGGTTCATCCAGTTGCACGGATTCTTCTGATGGCGCTGACTACCGGCCGCGGCGCGCAGGCGCGCACTGCCGCGCGAAATGCGTTTGGCCACCAGCCGGCGTACCTGCACGAGTGGGGCGCGCTCGCGAGCAGCGTGGCGAGCGCCTCTCTGCGCCGGCCGGATGCGGCCTGGCTGCGGGCGAGCCCCGCCTCGTGAACGGCCCGCTGGCTGCGCAGGAGGCGCTCGGAGGAGGAGCCGGACTCCTCGCGCAGCAGCCGCTCGAAGATGCGCAGCCGATCCTCCCAGGCGATCACATCGCTGCCGCCGTGCTGGTTGTGGCGGCGTATGAGCGTCAGAGTCTCCTCCACCACATCGATTTCAGTGAGCGCCGCCAGCCGAAACCAGAGCTCGTTGTCCGCGCACATGCGCAGCTGCTCATCGAGGCACCCGAGCTGCTCGAGCAGCGCGCGCTCCACCACCACACTCGGCAGCGCTATGGAGATCTCACTGCGCAGCAGCGCCTCGCGGATCCAGCCGCTCCTGGCCTGATGAGCGCGGCGCGGCCCGGTGCGCACGATTGCCCCGGAGCTGTCGATGACGGCAAAGTGCGTACAGCTCCAGCGGCGCGATGAGTTGAGGCGCAGCGAGGCGATCTGCCGCGAGAGCTTGCCCGCGAGCCAGATGTCATCCGAGTCGAGGAAGGCCACGTAGGTGCCGCGCGCCTGGCGAATGGCGGCATTGCACGCCACCCCCTGCAGGCCGCTGTGCTTCAGCCACAGCACCCTCACTCTCTCTCCATCGTCAAGTGAGCGCAGATAGTCGCGGGTCGGACCGTCGCCCGAGCCGTCATCGGCGATGATCAGCTCCCAGTCGGTGAAAGTCTGCGCGCGCACCGAATCGAGAGTTGGCGGCAGGAATTCCAGACGGTTGAACGTCGGCATGACGATCGAAACGGTGGGACTCATGCCACAGCCCTGCCGGGTCTCGGGGCCGCCTGACTAGGGACCGGCGTGCGCGACTGCAAACGGCCGTACGGGCGAGCGGGTGGATGGCGGATCGATGCCCTGACAGGTCTCCCGCGCCATCGCATCGGCCACCGCCGCGCAGGCGTTGACCGAGGTGAGGATGCCGGCGGGTGTAGCGAACTGTCGGGAGCTGTCGGTGAGAATCTGCTCGACTCTGGCGCCCGGCAACCGCCTGCCATCGGCAAGCAGGAGAGCCACGATGCCGGTGACTTCGGCCGTCGCGAGCGAGCTTCCGGAAGCAAAGTCGTAGTGACCGCCCGGCGCCAATGTCAGTATGCCGTGGCCCGGTGCGAGCAGATGCCGGGATGCGGCGGCCGCATCCTCCGCCGACTGTACACCCAATACTCCGGGTACATCGATCGGGAAGGTATCGGTCTGCCCGTTGCTGGGCGGCGGCACGGCGCCCACATAAATGATTCCATGCTGCATGCCATAGTCGATGAGGCGCGCGAGCAGCGGGTCGGGCGGTCCGGCGAGACTGAGGTTGACGACGTCGGCGCGAGCCGTAATCGCGGCCTCGAGCGCCTGGGCCAGCGTGAAGCTGTTGCAGGCAGCCTGCGCGGCATTGTCGGGCAGGGGCCAGCAGGCTTTGAGGGCGATCAGACGTGACTTGGGGGCTACTCCGAGCAGACCCTGGCCGCCATCCGCGGTTGCCGCGATCAGGCCGGCGACCTCGGTGCCGTGGCGATCGTCCGCGAAGTCATCGCCGGCGACGAAGCTGCGTCGCGCAATGATGCGCCCGCGCAGGTCCGGATGTTGATAGTCCACGCCCGTATCGACTATCGCAATCCGTACCGCGGCACCTTGGGAGAGCTTGTGGGCCTGCAATACCCCGAGCTCCCTCAGGTTGAGCTGCAGAGGCAGATAAGCTCGCTTCTGCAGGGGCGCCGACCGCGCTTCGTGGGCCGCGGCCGGCTCCGTGGCGGTCTGGGTCGTGAACTGGTTGAGCGGCTCGACCGACTCGACGCGCGCATCGTGCGCGAGCGCTGCGATGACCGCAGCGCGCGCAGTCAGGTCCGGCAGCCGCATCACGATGCAATGGACCCGCAGGCTTTCGATCGGCCAAGCCGATACCTCCTGCAGGCGGTAGTCCCGCTCCAGCGATTGGGTGACGGAGCGGGCGCTCGCGCCCACTCCGTACACGCCGCCGGCGGCATACCCTCGCGGTGTGGATCCGGGGGTCGCGACGGCAGGCTGCGGTTGATTGCGCACCGTGATCACGACGAAGCGCGCCGGATCTGCCTTCGCCTGGACGGGCAGCTCCGCAGGCCGCAGAGCGTTCTCTCGCAGCGCGCAGCCCGCCAACAGCCCGAGCGCGGCGAAAGTGACAGCTCTGAGCGGCAGCCGGCCCACGTCAGCGCACGCCGTCTTGCACCGGCTCCGCGAAGAGGACTGCCGGGTTGGCGCGCAGTCCGGCGATCCGCTTCGAGAGCGCTGCACGGGAGCCGGGTGGTTGCGCAAATCCCAACGTGTAGACGTTCCCGTCCGCCGGACCGTCAATGATATGTGCACCCGCGGCTCGTAACACCGCCTGCAGGTCTCCCACGGACAGGTCTGTCCTGAAGAGGACCCGCGCTCTCGGGCCGGATGCGTAGGAGGGTGAGGCGGAGGTGAGAGTTGCGTAGCGAGCGCCGCCGTCTGCGCCGGATGACTGCCATGCCCATGCCCCGAGGCCGAGCGCAAATGCCTGCAGGATGACCGCGGCGGCCAGCCAGCGCACGACCGGTGGAGTCTCGCGGAATTGACGCATCACCCGCGGACGGCGCAGGTCCGTGACCGGAACGCGCGGCTGAGGGTCGGCCGGCGAGGTATTGGCGTCCTGGCTCTCCATGCGCGCGAGCAGCTTCTGATAGGAGGACTCCGCGGCAAAGACGAGCGGTCCCTCGGCGCACATCGCCTCACGTACCCGCAGCTGCTCCTCGTAATCCTGCCGGCATCGCGGGCAGCTCTCGATGTGCTCGCGTACTGCAGCCTCGGCCTCGGCGGGGAGCGAGCCGTTGACCAGCCATGGAATGATGAGCTCGGCGCGTGCGTGCAGCGCGGAGAGTTTGGGACGGAATTGCACTCAGGATCTCCGATTCATTCGGGGCCCGCGAGGGTCGTGAGCAGGCCTTTCAACTTGCGGCGAGCATGGAACATGCGAGTCTTCACCGTGTTGACCGGGCACTGCATGATGGAAGCAATCTCCTCGCAGGAGTGACCCACGTGATAGGCGAGCTCGATGACCGTTCGCTGCTCGAGGGGCAGGCGCCGCAGCGCGACGTCCAGCCATTCATTGAGCTCTTCCTGCTGCGTGGGCTCCTCAGTCGCGGCCTCCGCCTCGACGTCGAAATCGGCGGGCGGGGGGCCCGCATAGCGCAGTGTCTTCAGGCCGCGGCGATAGGCGATGCCGAGAATCCACGTGGAAACCCGTGAAGCCCCGCGAAAGTCGCCGGCGTGTTGCCAGACGACCCAGAAGGTATCGTTGATGATCTCTTCCGCGAGGTCGTACCTCGTGGTGAGGCGCATGAGAAACCGGGCAAGCCGCCGATGATAGAGGAGGTAGAGCTCCTTCATTGCGGCGCTGTCGTGCCCGGCGATCCGCGCGAGGAGCGCGCGCTCCCGCTCATCGGTCGAGGAACCGCTTCCGGTCTTGGGGCCCTTCTCGGCCGAGGTCATCGCGTTCTCTCTCTGGCGTATTCCAGAGACAGCATAATTGGCGAGCATGCCCGTGTGTACCTTGGCAGTCCCCTGGCGTTCACCCCCAGGAACGCTCAGAACCGCCAGAGCAGGGTTGCCGATGCCCGCCCTCCGGCCACGTCCCGCCCGAAGAGGCGCACGGCGCGCTCACCTGTCCGGAAATAGCCGACATCGAGCTCGAACGGGCCGGCTACGTGGCTCAATCCCACGCTCCAGAACGCGTATCCTCTATTGAAGGGATCGGCCATCCGGTCGTACCCGGCCGTGGCCGCGAACGACAGCCAGGAGGCGAGTGGCTGGTGCCATTCCACTCCATAGGCAAAGGCACTGCGGTCCTGCACTGCCCGCAGCGGCTCACCATAAGGCCGGTACCTCAGGGCATCGGGTGTCCAGGCGAATGTGAGATACAGCCGGTCCGCGAGGCTCCAGCTCATCCCGAGCTGATCGTAGTCGTAGCGCTGGCCGTAGAGCTCGCCATTGTAGTAACCCCCGCCGGGAAAGGCGTAGCGGGTATATGTAAAGGTGGCGCTCAGATTCGTCGTGACCGCCACACTGTAGCCGGCATAGAGATTGAGCTCCTTGGCCGCGGCGCAGGGGTAGCTGCCCAACCCCGCCGACACCCACGCCCCGAGAAAGGTGGCCCAATAGCCGGTGCCGCGCTCGCGCACATGCAGGTCGGCCTGCGCGGCCGGGTGGCCGCAGGTCTGAGAGATGTCCCGGTAGACGTCATCCTGGGTGAGCGCGAGTGAGCCGCCCGCATCGAGCGCGGCCGCAGCGCCCCCCGGCCAGCCCGACAGCACACAGCAGGCGGCCAGCGCCACGGAGCGGAGAGCACCCATGGGGGGCATCTTGCCCTGTTTCCCGCGGGTCGGGAATCAGCCGCCGCGCATTTCGGTGAAAGCGCTCGCCGGGATCATGTTGCCATTGAGATGGTACATGACCCAGATCGAGCCGAAGAAGATGAGCGAGACGATGAGCACGCCGAAGGCGAGGGCGAGCGCATTGTTGGTGTTGTCGGGCGCGGTGGTGAGGTGCAGGAAGAAAACGAGGTGCACCCCGACCTGCGCGAGGCCAAAGACGATGAGGGCCATGACGATGCCCGGCCCGTAGATGACGTGCTCGCCGAGGGCCCAGAACGAGGCGGCGGTGAGCAGGGCGGCCAGCGTGAGGCCGATGAGATACCCGCGCAGCTCCGTGCGCAGGGTGGGAGGCGCGGCATCCGGCGGCGGCTGGCCGGCGACGTGATCTTCACCGACGTGCGAGCCTAATTCGAAGTCATCGGGGTTCGAGCTCATGGCGTGAGGAATCCGATCAGATAGACCACCGTGAAGATGCCGATCCAGATGATGTCGAGGGCGTGCCAGAAGAGCGAGAAGCAGAGGTAGCGGTGCCGGATGCTCTCCTTGAAGCCCTTCGCGGGGAACTGAGCCATCATCGTGCCGAGCCAGAGAAGCCCGGCGCTCACGTGCACGCCGTGGCATCCGACCAGGGAGAAGAAGGCCGTCAGGAAAGCACTGTGGGTGGGGCCCGCGCCGCGCGCCACCAGCCCGAGGAATTCGTGGAGCTCGAGTATCAAAAAGGTGACGCCGAGAAGGCCGGTGAGCGCCAGGGTGATCTCGGTCCAGAGGAGATTTCGCCGCCCGACTGCGAGGCTCGCCATCCCGCAGGTGAAGCTCGAGAGGAGCAGGCAGGCAGTCTCCTGCGCGGTGTTGTGCAGATCGAAGAGCTCGCGCGGCCCCGGGCCGCCATTGCGGGCGTGGATCAGCACCGTGTAGGTGGCGAAGAATGCCGAGAAGAGAATGACGTCGGAGAGGATGAAGATCCAGAAGCCGTAGCCCACCACGATGCGCTTCGGCGCGGGACCGCCGCCGCCGTGCCCGGTGTACTCCGGCTCGCCCGTCGCCGGCACGTGACCCATGTGGTAAGGATCACGGCCGGCGCGCAGTGCGGTGCTCGGGGCGCTCATTCGTGCGACTCCGGCTGCGACTCCCGCCGCAACTGCCGGTGTTGCAACGCTGCGCTGCGTGCGGCGCGGTTGGCGCGATCGAGGCGGGCGACCTCCTCCGCGGGAATCAGGATCTCGTCATGATCGCGCCAGGCGAATACGACGAACGTGGCGTACGCGCCCGCGAGCCCCAGCAGGACCAGCCACCAGATGTGCCAGATGAGCGCGAAGCCCGTGACCACCGCGAAGAAGGCGGTGACGAATCCCGTCGGACTGTTGCGCGGCATGTGGATGGGCTCGTACTGCGGCTCCGGGCGCGTGAGCTGGCCGAGCTCGCGGGCGCGCGCCTTCATGTCCCAGTAAGGCTCCTGGTCGGTGACATCGGGCAACACGGCGAAGTTGAAAGCGGGCGGCGGCGAGGAAGTCACCCACTCGAGATTGCGTCCGTCCCAAGGGTCTCCGGTCACGTCGCGCCGCCGCTCGCGAGTGCGGATCGAGACGACGATCTGCGCGATCTGCGCAACGATTCCGAGGAGGATGATGAGCACGCCCCACTCGGCGAGGACGAGCCACGGGTGCCACTCGGCGACGTCATAGTGCTGCAGCCGGCGGGTCATGCCCTCGAGCCCGACGACATACCCCGGACCCCAGGCAACCCAGAAGCCGATGAGCCACAGCCAGAACGCCCATTTGCCGAGCCGCTCATCGAGCACGAAACCGAACGCCTTGGGGAACCAGTAGGTGTAGCCGGCGAACACGCCGAACAGGACGGCCCCGATGATGACGTTGTGAAAGTGGGCGACCAGGAAGACGCTGTTGTGGAGCTGAAAGTCCGCCGGCGGCACTGCGAGCAGCACGCCCGTCATGCCGCCGATCGCAAAGGTCACCATGAAGCCGATGGACCAGAGCATCGGCGAGGTGAAGCGCACATAGCCGCCGTACATGGTGAAGAGCCAGTTGAAGATCTTCACCCCGGTCGGCACGGCGATGATCATGGAAGCGATGCCGAAGATGGCGTTGACGTCGGCACCCGCGCCCATGGTGAAGAAGTGATGCAGCCACACCATGAAGGAGATGATGCAGATGGCCATGGTCGCGTAGATCATCGACCGGTAGCCGAAGAGCGGCTTGCTCGAGAAGGTCGAGACGACCTCGGAATAGATGCCGAAGGCAGGCAGGACCAGGATGTAGACCTCCGGGTGTCCCCACGCCCAGATGAGGTTCATGAACATCATCGAGTTGCCGCCGCCGGTGTCGGTGAAGAAATGAAAACCGACGTAGCGGTCGAGGAGCAGCATCGCGAGGCAGGCGGTGAGGATCGGGAAGGCGGCGACGATGAGCAGATTGGAGGCGAGCGCGGTCCAGCAGAACATCGGCATGCGGCTGTAGTGCATGCCCGGGGCGCGCAGCTTGAGGATGGTGGTCACGAAGTTGATCCCGGTCATGAGCGTACCGATGCCGGAGATCTGCAGCGACCAACAGTAGTAATCCACCCCGACACCCGGGGAGTAGGTCAGCTCCGACAGGGGCGGGTAGGGAAGCCAGCCGGTGCGGTCGAACTCGCCGACGACGAGCGACAGGTTCACCAGGAGCGCGCCCGCGGCGGTGAGCCAGAAGCTGACGGAATTGAGGGTCGGAAAGGCCACATCGCGCACGCCGAGCTGCAGCGGCACGATGACGTTCATCAGGCCGATCACGAACGGCATGGCCACGAAGAAGATCATGATGGTGCCATGCGCGGAGAAGATCTGATCGAAGTGCGACGGCGGCAGGAAACCGGGGGCGTTGTAGGCCATCGCCTGCTGAGTGCGCATCATGATGGCGTCGATGAACCCGCGCAGCAGCATCACGCCCGCCAGGATGCAGTACATGATGCCGATACGCTTGTGATCGACGCTCGTGATCCATTCGCGCCAGAGGTAGGGCACGTAGCCTCTGACGATGACCCAGGCGAGCACCGCGATCATGATTATCAGGACCGCGGCACCGGAGAGGAGCGGCAGCGGCTCCTGGAACGGGATCGCCTGCCACGTCAGTTTGCCAAGAAGCGTCATTTCAGGCCTACCGGGCGAACGTCTGCAACTCCGCCGCGCGGACCTTCACCCGGCGGCAGGCGCTGCATCACGATGTCGCCAAAGAGCCCGGGTCGTACCGAGCCGTAGGTATGTGGCGCATCGATGCTCTGTCGCAGGAGTGCCTCGTACGCCCGGGTGTCGAGCGCGGGTCCCGCACCGCGCGTCGATGCGGCCCAGGCCTCGAAGCGGCCCTGCGGCACGGCGTCGGTATCGAAATGCATGTCGGCGAAACCATCGCCGCTGATCATTGCCGACAGCCCCCGATAGACCCCGGGCCGGTCGGCCTGCAGATACAGGCTCCCGGCCATACCGTTCATGCAATAAAGCATGCTGCCGAGCTGAGGCACCCAGAACACATTCCAGACCGACGCCGAGGTCACCGTCAGGTGCAACGGCACGCCAGCCGGAACGACCAGCCTGTTGACGCTGGCGATACCGAGCTTGGGATAGATGAAGAGCCATTTCCAGTCGAGCGAGACCACCTGAATGTCGATCGCGGCCCTCTTCGAGGGCAGGGGCTGCGCCGGATCGAGGTCGTGAGAGCTGATCCAGGCGATGCCGCCGAGAAAGATGATGACCAGCGTCGGAATCGACCAGACCAGGAGCTCGACGCGCCCGGAATAGACGAAGTCAGGCTGGCGGCGAGCCCGAGCGTTCGAGGATCGATACCACCACGCGATGCCGATGGTGAGGGCGATCGTCGGGACGACGATCGCGAGCATGATCACCACGGAGTCGAGGAGGATCGTCCGCTCAGCATCGCTGATCGGGCCGGCAGGCTCGAGCTGCGCGCGGCCGCAGCCGGCAAGCTGCACGAGCAGCAGCAGTGCCGTGAGAACGAAAGCGACATGACCTGCTCTAGCCGAGGTTCTTTTCCGGTCGATGGCGGCGCCTCCTCCGGCAGCAAGGCGGGGATCAACGCCAACCTTACTTCAAAGTTCCTGGCCCTGCTCGCGTACGGCTGGCTCGAGCTGGGACGAGACGGTCAATTGACGGTTGCGCGCCTTCGCTGATATCGTTACCAACAGATGCACAAAGCAGTGATCGTGACGGCCGCGGCGGCCACTCTGTTGTTGCGTGCCCTCGCCGGGGCCGCCGGCGCCGAAGGGCTCACGGCGATGAGCAACAATCCATGTCCGACGCCGAAGCCAGACGCCGGCGCCGGCTCCGCGTTCGTCCGGATGCTGCTCACACCCGGCACGCGCTTCGTTCGACCCGCGCAGACTCCGGCGCAGAAGCTCGCGGCCAATACGGCAGCAGCGAGGCAGCGAGCGCGCGACTGGGCGGATCTCTGCCGCTATCGTGCCGACAACGCCGCAGTCACGCGGCCTCCGCGCATCGTCCTGATGGGGGATTCGATCACCGACTTCTGGCGCGAAGGCGACCCCGCGCTTTTCGGCGCTGAGGTCGTCGATCGCGGCATCAGCGGTCAGACGAGCAGTCAGATGCTGGTGCGCTTCTGGCCGGATGTGATCGCTCTACATCCGCGCATGGTGCAGATCCTGGCCGGCACCAATGACGTTGCGGGCAACACCGGCCCGATGACGGAACAGGATTACGAGAACAACATCATGGCGATGGTCGCACTCGCGCGGGCACATCACCTGCGTGTGCTGCTCGGGGCGATTCCACCGGCGGTGTCCTTCTGGTGGACGCCGCACCCCTATCAGCCGGCGGCGCAGATCCGGCGGCTGAACGAATGGCTGCGCGGCTATGCGCGATCGAGCGGCGCAGTCTTTGTTGACTACTACGCGCATCTTGCAACGCACGACGGTGCGTTCCGGCCCGATCTCTCGAACGATGGCGTCCATCCCAACGCTGCCGGCTACCGGGTGATGAGCGCGTTACTGAAGTCTGCGCTCGGTAAGGATTGAGCTACCCACCGCTGATGCTCATGAGGGTCGGCCGGGCTTGCCGGAAAAATCGGAGATGGGGTTGGAGACCGGCTTCTCGAGCCCTTCGGCAAAGCCCTTCAGTCCTTCGATGAGCGGCGCCAGCGCGCGCCAGAGCTGCTCATCGTGCAGGAGGCGATACACACCCAAGAGCCCGGGGGGCTGCTCCGGATCCGCCATCCGTGGCGCCGCGCGCGTGCCACCCTGACTGTTCTGCTGCACTCCGGCCCGTGAGCTCGCGGCCAGGCGCGCCGCACCATCGGCTACCGCGAACACCAGGCGGTAGAACTCCGCCGGCGGGATGCACGAGAGTGCCATGAGGAGCACCGACAGATTCTGGATGGCATTGAGCGTTCCCGGTTTCTCGAGGCCGCTGACCAGGATCTGGGCCACATCCTCGTTCGCGGCGACGAGATCGTTGGCGAGCCGCAGCAGGCCGTGGCGGTGACAGGTCTCGAGCAGGCGATCCAGCTCCTCGCGCGCCGTCATCTGCGTGCGCGCGGGTCTCACCTCGAATTGAATCGGCGCGGCCATTACATGCGCTCCGGATGCGTTTGATGGGCGGGTGGTGGCGTGTAGTCCGCACGGGACCACTTCGCCTCGACGTGCGGACCGCCGTTCGGTGTCCGATGCCCGTAGCGATAGTTGTTGTGCGGCAGCGGCGGCGTTCCCCGCGGCTTGCTCAGTACCTCGAGCCTCACGGCCGTCTCCTTGTAGCCTGGCGTGTTGACGTCAGGGTCATGGTGCTCGCCGGTGAGCGCATTCGCGGCAGGCTTCGAGTGGTGGATCGGCAGATAGAGGAGCTTCCCTCTGACCCGGTCCGTCACCACCGCGCGAACCTCGATCGCGCCGCGCCGCGATGTCACGCGTACCCATGTGCCATCCTCGATGCCGCGCTCCGCGGCGAGCTCCGGACTCACCTCCACGAACCAGTCCGGAACCTCATGCCGGATGCCGGGCGCCTTGCCGGTCTGGTTGGTGGCCTGGAAGTGCTCGAGCATCCGCCCGTTATCGAGCGCGAGGTCGTATTCGCCGTCCGGTGCTTCCGCCGGCGGCTTCCATTCCAGGGGGTGGAGCTTCGCCCGGCCGTCATCGGTGTGAAAGCGATCGGTGTAGAGGAGGGGCGTATCGGTGCCGTCGGGCTTCACCGGCCACTGCAGAGAGCGCCAGCCTTCCAGGCGCTCATAGCTCACGCCGGCGAACATCTCGGCGCTCGCCGCTGCCTCGGCCATGATCTGCGAGGGATGAGTGTACGGCCAGTCATGGCCCATGCGTCGTGCGAGGTCGATGAGGATGCGCCAGTCCGGACGGCTGTCGCCGAGCGGTGCCATGACCTCGTAGAAACGCTGGATGCGTCGCTCGGTGTTGGTGAATGTGCCTTCTTTCTCGACGCTGGCGCACGCGGGCAGCACCACGTCGGCGAACTGTGCGGTGCGGCCGAGGAACAGGTCCTGGACGACGAAGAATTCGAGCCCGCTCATCGCTTCCTGGGTATGGGAGGCATGCGAGTCGGACACCGCAGTCTCCTCACCGATGACGTACATCGCCTTCAGGTTGCCCTTGCCGGCCTCGAGGACCATCTCGAAGTTGTCGAGCCCGACCTTCTTCGACAACCGCTGCGGAGCAACGCCCCAGGCGCGTGCCCATTTGGCGCGCGCTTTCTCGTCGGTCACCTTCTCATAGCCCGGGTAGACGTTCTTCAGGCAACCGAAGTCGCTCGCGCCCTGTACGTTGTTGTGGCCGCGCATCGGATAGCCGCCCGTTCCCGGGCGGCCGTAGTTGCCGGTGACCAGAAGGAGATTGGACAGTGCGGTGCTGATGTCCGCCCCGTGGCTGTGCTGGGTAATGCCCATGGCCCAGAGCAGGCAGACGCGCTCGGCCTTGCCTATCATCTCGGCAGCCTCGATGAGCTGCGCCTGCGGGATACCGGTCTCGCGCTCGGCGAAATCCAGCGTGAAAGGCTCGAGAGAGCGCCGGTACTCGGCCACGCCGTTCACCCGCTGCTCGAGGAAATCCGCGTCCGCATACCCGTGATCGAACATGTAGCGCGAGAGGGCCGAGGCCCATGCGAGGTCGGTGCTCGGGCGCGGACAGAGGAACAGATCCGCGCGCTCGGCCATCTCGTGCTTGCGCACATCGACGACGAGCAGCTTCTGTCCGCGCAGCTTGTGGCCGGCTTTGATCCGGGAGGCGATCACCGGATGATTCTCGGCGGTGTTGGTTCCGACCAGCACCACGAGGTCCGCCTTCTCCATGTCGCTGATGCTCCCGGCATCGCCGCCATAGCCGACGGTGCGGAAGAGGCCCATGGTCGCCGGGTTCTGGCAGTAGCGCGAGGAGTTGTCGACGTTGTTGGTGCCGATGATCAGCCGCGCGATCTTCTGAGTGAGGTACGCCTCCTCGTTGCTCGCCTTGCTCGAGCCGATGAAGCCGATGCTGTCCGGACCGTGTCGATCGCGGATCTCGAGCAGGCGCCGGGCGACGAGCTCGAGCGCCTCATCCCAGCCCGCCTCGCGAAAGCGCCCGTCCTCACGGATCAGAGGTGTCGTGAGGCGTTCGTCGCTGTTGACGAAGTCCCAGCCGAATTTTCCCTTGATGCAGGTCGAGATGCCGTTCACCGGCGCCGCGACCGCCGGCTGCACCTTGAGGATGTGGCGATCGCGAGTCCACATCTCGAACGCGCAGCCGACGCCGCAATAGGTGCAGACCGTCTTCGTCCGTTTGATCTCCGCCTGGCGCCAGCGCGCGTCCATCTTGGAGATCGCCGTGATCGGCGGGGCCCCGATCGTGTTCTCCAGTGCCTTCACCAGATCGATCAGCGGGCGCTTGAGCGAGGGCGGCATGGCGGTGAGGGGACCCGCATCCGGCTGCATGGTCTTCTCCATGAGCGCGTTGCACGGACACACCGTGACGCAATGGCCGCAATGCACGCATGAGGACTCATCGATCGGCCTGCCGCCATCCCAGAGCACGCGCGGATGCTCCGCCCGGTAGTCGATACTGAGCGTCTCGTTGACTTCCACGTTCTGGCAGGCCTCGACGCAGCGCCCGCAGAGGATGCATTGGTCGGGATCGTAGGTGTAGAAGGGGCTCGAATGATCCTTGGCGTAGGGCTTGCGCCTGAAGGGATACCGTTGGATCGGAATCTCCATGTCGGCGAACGCGTTGTGCAGCGTACAATCGCCGGTGTTGTTCTCGCAGACGGTGCAGTAGAGCTCGTGCTTTGCTAGCAGCCGGTCCATGCCTTCCTCCCGCGCCGCGGCGGCGCGCGGGCTGCGGCTCGCCACCCGCAGACCTTCGGCTGAGCGAAGCGTACAGCCGCGGACCAGCTCGCCATCGACCTCCACCCAGCAGACATCGCAGGTCCGCAAGGGCCCGAGCGCAGTGTGATAACAGACGTGCGGCAGATCGATGCCCTGCGCAGCAAGGAAGTCGATCAGGGGCTGATCCTGCGGCCCGGTGAGCGTTCTGCCATCGAAGCTCAGACTGCAGGCCGCGGCTTGCGAAGCCGGTCCCGGCGCTGCGGGTTGCATGGCCATCCGGCGATCCTCATGCCGCTTCAGGGTGACTGGCCTCATCAGCAATTCCCGTACGCGAAGCGGTGTCCCACAGCTCACGCGGATCGAAAGTCACCGTCGCAGCGATCGTCAACAGGCTCATGAGGATGAACGCGGTCGCGCCCCAGCCTGCGGATTCGGCGCCGAGGCTGCCGAAGTCGACGAGCGGGACGAAGAACACGATGGAGAGCGGGCTGGTCTCCGACCAGCGTCCCGCTTCCCCGACCAGGCGCGCGAGGCGGGTCTTCAACACCAACCTCCGGTCCGATCCGCGCCAGACCGAGATGACGCACCAACCAAGCGAAAGCACCATGACCGCGGGGTTCACGATCGATGTCCAGAAGACGAGCACGCTCAACGGCCACAGTCCGAGGCTCCAGAGCTGCAGCACGTAGCCGAAGCTCGTGTAGGTTGCGCGCGTGCCCAGGAGAACGGAGATGTTCATCGGATAGATGTTGGCCGGAATGAGCAGAATGAAGGCCGCGGACGCGAGCGCCGCCGTCCTTGCGGCAGCGTGGGGCTTGCGGCGGCGGACAGGCAGCCCGCAGCGCAGACAGGGAGTCCCGGCGCGCCTCAACGGCTGGACGAGGCCGCAGGCACTGCAGCCTGTCGCCGGCTCGGCCGGCGCGGCGGCGACATCGGCGCCGATTGCCCGCCAGACCGTCTGCTCATCGAGGGTGGCCCGGGAAAGCATGGTGAGAAGCCCGGCGGCCATGAGGAACACGCCGCCAACCTGGATGGAGAGGGCGAGCCGCTCGACGTTGTTGAGATAGTAGTAGCCGGCCGCCACTGCGACCAGGAACACATCGACCATGGCCCAGCGGTCGAGCCACATGGCCCAGCGGAAGGCGCGGCCCAACCAGGCCGGGCGGTAGTCCAGGCGAAGGGCACCCAGCACGGCGCAGAGGAGCCCCAGGCGCACTGCGGGCAGGAGAATGACGAATATCGCGCTCAGGCCCGCGAGGAGGATCCACTCGTGATTCCACAGCTGCGTGATTCCGCCGATGAGCGATGCCCGCGAGCGGCGGCCAAACGCCTCGGCCGCGAGCAGCGGCAGGACATCCGCCGGTACCAACAGCAGCAGCGTTGCGAGCGAGCAGGCGAGCGCGGCATCGAGGCTGCGCCCGATGGTGGTCGCGATCGGGTTGTGACACCGCAGGCAGACGGCGGTGCTGCGCCTGGGCAGCACGGGAAAGCTCAGCAGGGTGCCGCAGTCTGGGCACGCAATGGCCAAAGGAGTCGCGCTCGTGAGGGGGCGGGCAGCACCCGACGGTGCAACGTTGCCGTTTGCGGCAGGTTCCGCGCCGGCCTCGCGGCCGTCGCTGGCCGCACCGTCAAGCCGCTGTTGCAGGCGGCCCGCGGAAGATGCAATGCTGTTGCATGCCGCGAGCCCCCGCTCGAATCACACGACTCAGCAGGCTCGGATGAAACTGCGGATCCGCTGGCGGATCTTCGCCTTTCTCTTCGGCTTCGGCCTGATTGCCTACGTCCAGCGTACCGGCGTGACCGTCGCGGCCGAGCGGATGATGCCGGAGCTGCACCTCTCGCAGCTGCAGATCGGCCTCATCGAGCAGGCTTTCGTCATCGGCTACGCCCTGTTTCAGCTGCCGGGCGGCCTTCTCGGGCAGCGATTCGGTGCGCGCGCGGCGTTCACGGCGTTCGGCATCGTGGCGTTTGCCGCAGTGATGGCGACTCCCGTCGCGCCGGAGCTGCTGAGCGGCGCGGCTCTCTTCGCCGTGCTGCTCGGCGCGCAGTTCCTGCTCGGAATCGCGCAGGCCGGGATCTTCCCGGTCTCGAACGGTGTCTTCGAAGCCTGGTTTCCGGCCCGCCAATGGGCGCTCGCCCTCGGGGCGCAGAACATGGGGCTGAATCTCGGCGCCGCGCTGACGCCGCCGTTGATCGCGGTGCTCATGAGCGCGGTGGGTTGGCAGCAGGCTCTCGCGTGGTCGAGCATTCCACCGGTGGTGGTGATTGCGCTCTGGGTTTGGTACGCGCGCAACTCGCCGCGCGAGCACCCGGCGGTCTCGAGCGCGGAGCTCGCGGAGCTCGGCGATGAGAGCACAGCGGCGGTCAATGACAAGGTCACCGTGCGCCGGCTGCTGCGGCTGCTGGGCCATCGCAGCACCATGCTCCTGGCGCTCTCGTACCTGGCGATGAATTACTCGTTCTTCCTGCTGTCCAACTGGTGCTTCCTCTATCTCATCCAGGAGCGGCATTTCTCGGTCCTGCAGAGCGGTTGGCTCGCGATGTTGCCGCCGATCGTGGCTGGAGTCGGCTCCGGCGTCGGCGGCCTCACCACGGGATGGCTTTGCAAGCGCTATGGCGCCGCCTGGGGCTACCGCGGCGTACCGCTGGTTGCATTGCCGCTCGTCGGCGTGTTGCTGCTGATCGCCGTGCGAGCCTCGAATGCCTACGTGGCCGTCGCGGCCTTAACGGCCTGCTTCGGTTTCGTCGAGATCAACGAGGCGGCCTATTGGGCCGCCTCCATGGCGGTCGGCCGCAGCGACTCCATGGCAACGGGCGGTGTTCTCAACACCGGGGGCAGCCTCGGCGGCATCATCGGCATACCGGTGGTGGCCTACCTCTCCGGCCGGCACGCCTGGGGAGCTGCCTTCGCGATCGGCAGCGCCTGCGCGGTCGCTGCAGCGCTCCTCTGGCTCGGGATCGACGCCGACCAGACGGTCACCGACGAGCGCGCCGCGCGCGCTCAGACGGGAGCGCCGCTCGCCGGCTGACGAGCAGGCTCGGAAAGGCGCCGGCGCAAAGCGCGCTCGTCCAGTCCTCGCAGAGCGCCACGGCCTCCGCGGGCCTGAAGGCGCTGGGATTGATGCTGGCCTCGATCCAGAGCCCATCGAGGAGCGCCGCGAGCGCGATCGCCGCCGGGCGCAGTCTGAAACGGGGCACGCTCTCGCTGCGCTGCAGCTGGCCGAGAAGAGACTCGAGCGCGGCCCGATAAGCGGCGTAGGTGCGGTCGTGCACTCCCTGCACGCCGGCATCGTGCGCGACCATGCTCCAGAAGACGAGCCAGGTGTTGAAAAGGGCAGGGTCGAGCAGCGCGGGGGTGAAGGAGGCCTCATAGAAACGCCGCAAGCGCTCGCGCGCACTGGCATCGGCCGCCCGCGCATGCTGCTGGATGGAGCTGAGCAGGGACATGGCGAGCGCTTCGTAAGAGGCGGCGAGGAGCGCGGAGACGCTCGGAAAGTGATGGATGATGAGGCCCGGCGATACGCCCGCCTGTGCGCTGATGCGCCGCACCGAGAGCCCCTCGTGACCATATTTGCGCAGACACGCGAGGGTTGCCTCGATCAGCGCCTCGCGGCGCAGGCCGGGCGGTGCGCGGCGGAATTTGGGCGTGTGCTGCTCTTTCGCCATGGTTGCCTCTGTCGCTGCACGCGGATGATACCGCCCCGGCGCTTGACCGTGCCGGACGCGTTGCTATACAGTCGTTCAATAGCAGCAGGGCGAGGCCTTACTCTCATGAGCGCTCGTGCGATCGATGTCGTCCCCGCCGCCGACGATGATGCGGTCAGCCTGCCGGCCTGGATCTACCGCGACCCGGAATTCTTCGAGCTCGAGAAGGAGCTCATCTTCCGTCCGAGCTGGCAGATCGTCTGTCACGTCAACGACGTGCCGCGCTGCGGCGACTACCACTCGCTCGATTTCCTCGGCCAGAGCATCATCGTGCTGCGCGGCGAGGACGGGCAGGTCCGCAGCTTTCACAACGCTTGCCGGCACCGCGCGGCCCGGCTCCTCGATGAGACCAGAGGGCACTGCGGGCGGCGGATCACCTGCCCCTATCACGCCTGGACATACGGTCTCGACGGGCGCCTGCTCACCGTGCCGCAGCGCAATGACTTCAAGGGACTCGACCGCGAGCGCCACGGCCTGGTGCCGCTCGATCAGGAAGTGTTCATGGGCTTCGTCTTCGTGCGCCTCGGCGGGAGCGCCGCGGAGAGCGCGGCGCCGCTCCCGAGCGTCCGCGAGATGGCGGCCCCCTATGTCGATGAGCTCGAGGCCTACCGGCTCGAGGAGCTCGTGCCGCAGGGCAGGGTGACGCTGCGGCCCCGCAGCGTCAACTGGAAGAACGTCGGCGACAACTACTCCGACGGCCTGCACATTCCCATCGCCCATCCGGGACTGACGCGCCTCTTCGGTGCCAGCTATGGCGTCGAGGCGCAGCCGTGGATAGATAAAATGTGGGGGTGTCTGCGCGATATCCCGTCGGCCAACCTGTCGGAGCGCCTGTATCAGGCGCTGTTACCGCCCGTGCCGCACTTGCCGCCGAAGCGGCAGCGCCTGTGGACCTATTTCAAGCTCTGGCCCAATCTCGCCTTCGATATCTATCCCGACCAGATCGATTTCATGCAGTTCCTGCCGATCTCCCCGACCGAGACGCTGATCCGGGAGATCGCCTACGTACACCCCGACTCACGTCGGGAGATGCGCGCGGCACGGTATCTCAACTGGCGGATCAACCGTCAGGTGAGTCTGGAAGATCGCGGTCTCATCGAGCGCGTACAGGCCGGGATGGCGTCGGATTCCTACTCCGTCGGTCCGCTCGGGGAGAGTGAAGTCTGTCTGCGCAGCTTCGCGCGCCACATGCGAGCCCTGATTCCCGCGAGCCGCCAGCGGCGGGCGCCGGGTCGGGGCTGGAGTCTCGAGCGTCATGACCGCTGAGAAGCGCGACGTCCTGATCATCGGCGGCGGCCACAACGGACTGGTATGCGCCGCGTATCTCGCCGCGACGGGCCTCAAGGTGACGGTGCTCGAGCGTCGGGGCGTCATCGGCGGCGCGGCGGTGACGGAGGAATTCCATCCGGGATTTCGCAACTCCGTGGCCTCCTACACGGTCTCGCTCCTCAATCCCAAGGTCATTCGCGAGCTGGAGCTGCCGGCGCACGGGCTGCGGGTCGTCGAGCGCCGGCTCGCCAACTTCCTGCCTACGGAGGATGGCCGTTATCTGGCGACGGGCGGTGGCCGGACGCAGCAGGAAGTGGCGAAGTTCTCCAGAGGGGACGCCGGGCGTTTGGGCCTCTACGGTGAGCGCCTGGAGGCGATCGCAGACGTCCTTCGCTCCCTGGTGCTGGAGACGCCACCCAACGTAGTGCAGGGGAGCTGGTCGGTCACACTTCCGGAGCTGTTGCGCGCCGGGCGCGTGGGAACGCGCCTGGGCAAACTCGACATGAGCCTGCGCCGCGAGCTGCTCAAGCTCTTCGCCGCCTCGGCGGGCGACTATCTCGACGAATGGTTCGAGAGCGATCCGATCAAGGCGGTCTTTGGCTTCGATGGAATCGTCGGCCATTACGCGAGCCCCTTCAGCGCCGGAACCGCCTACGTACTGCTGCACCATGCCTTCGGCGAGGTCAACGGGAAGAAGGGCGTGTGGGGTCATGCCATCGGCGGGATGGGCGCGATTACGCAGGCCATGGCGAGATCGGCCAGCGCCCGGGGTGCAGATATCCGTGTGCATAGCGGCGTGCGCGAGGTCATCATCGAGCGCGGGCGGGCCACCGGAGTGGTCACGGAAGCGGGTGAGACGCTCCGGGCCGCGGCAATCGTCTCCAACCTGAATCCGCGACTGCTCTATCTGAACCTCATCGATCCGGCGGCGCTGCCGGCCGAATTTCGCGCGCGCATCGGCCAATGGCGGTGTGGCTCGGGAACCTTCCGCATGAACGTCGCGCTCGCGGAGCTGCCGGATTTCACCTGCCTGCCCGGAAGGACCGCCGCAGATCATCATACCGCCGGCATCATTCTCGCGCCGACGCTGGGCTACATGGAGCGCGCGTACTTCGATGCCCGCACGCACGGCTGGTCGCGGCAGCCCATCGTTGAGATGGTGATTCCCTCCACGTTGGACGATACGCTGGCGCCGCCCGGCAGGCACGTGGCCAGTCTCTTTTGTCAGCACGTCGCGCCGCAGCTTCCCAACGGCGAGTCCTGGGATACGCACCGTGAGAGTGTCGCCGATCTCATGATCGAGACGGTCAACCGCTTTGCGCCGAATTTCAAGGCGTCGGTGCTGGGGCGGCAGATCATGAGCCCGCTCGACCTCGAGCGGATCTTTGGCCTCGTCGGGGGCGACATCTTCCATGGCCGGCTGCAGCTCGATCAGATGCTCTCGGCGCGGCCGATGCTCGGGTATGGGAACTATCGCGGCCCGCTTCCGGGTCTTTACATGTGCGGTGCGGGCACGCATCCGGGCGGCGGTGTCACCGGGGCGCCGGGCCACAACGCGGCGCGCGAGATCCTCGCCGACTTTCGCCGCAGGCGATTGCGCCGGGCCGCCTGAAATGGTGAGTGCAGGAGAGGCGTGAAATTGTTCTGGCCGCATCTTGCAAAAAACGCAGGTTCGGGCACATTAGGCGCACCTTGAGCACCCCCGCAGAGCCTGTCGGGACACTCGAAGTCGCACTGGCGCACGCCTCGCGTCTACTTGCGGTGAAGCCCGCCGTCGCCGCCGAGCAGGCCTGCGAAATCCTGAAAGTCGTCCCGCGGCAGCCGCAGGCCCTGCTGATCCTGGGATTGGCGCGTGCCGCAGCCGGTGACGTCGACGGGGCGATCGATGCGCTGACCCGCGCGGTATCACTCAGGACGGACCTGGCCGATGCCTGGCTCGCACTGGCGGACCAACTTCGGCTGCGCGGTGACGGCGAGAGCGCCGACAGAGCCTACGCCCGCTATATCAAGGCAGCCACTCGCGATCCGCGGCTCCAGGGTGCCGCAGCAGCTCTGTGCGAGAACCGCATTCCGGAGGCGGAAGCCCTGCTGAGGGCGCATCTCGGCCAGCACCCCAACGACGTGGCGGCACTGCGCATGCTAGCAGAAGCAGCGGCGCGCCTGTTGCGCTACTCCGATGCACAGCGGCTCCTGGAGCGCTGCCTCGAGCTGGCGCCGTCTTTCGATGCGGCCCGGCACAACTATGCGACGGTGCTCAACCGCCAGGGCAGGAGCGCCCAGGCGCTCGAGCAGTGCGCCCGCCTGCTCGCGAAAGAGCCGCACAATCCGAGTTATCTCAGCCTCCAGGCAGCCACCTCGGCCAATCTCGGGGATTTCGCGGACGCCATCGCGGCGTACGAGTCGGTGTTGCGGGACTACCCGCAGCAGCCCAAGCTCTGGATGAGCTACGGACATGCGCTGCGCACGACCGGCAAGGTGCCGCAGAGCATTGCGGCGTACCGGCGCGCGCTCTCCATGGAGCCGAATCTCGGTGAGGTCTGGTGGAGTCTCGCGAACCTCAAGACCTTTCGCTTCAGCCCGGCGGATGTGCTCGCGATGCAGGAGGCGCTCGCGCGCGGGGATCTCTCGGAGGATGACCGGATGCACTTCGAGTTCGCACTGGGCAAGGCGCTCGAGGATGCCGCCTCCTACCAGGACTCCTTTGCTCACTACGCTGCGGGCAATGCTCTGCGCCGTGAGCAGCACGGCTACGATCCGGGAGAGATGTCCCGCTTCGTGCGCCGCTCGAAAGAGCTGTTGACCGCACGATTCTTCGCCGAGCGTGCCGGCGCGGGTGTCGCTGCGGCGGATCCGATCTTCATCGTAGGCCTGCCGCGCGCCGGCTCGACGCTCATCGAGCAGATCCTCGGCAGCCATCCTCTCGTCGAGGGAACGATGGAGCTGCCGCAGCTGCCCAACATCGCGCGCAAGCTCGCCGGCCCGAAGCAGGAGGAGGAAGGCACATTCCTCAGGAGGCTGGCTGCGCTCACCCGGGATGAGCTGCGGGCCCTCGGCGAGAGCTACCTCGCCGAGACCCGGGTGATGCGCAAGACCGGAACGCCGTTCTTCATCGACAAGATGCCGAACAACTTTCTCTACGTCGGCCTCATCCATCTCATTCTGCCGAACGCGGTGATCATCGATGCGCGGCGGCATCCCCTCGGCTGCTGCTTCTCCTGCTTCAAGCAGCATTTCGCGCGCGGCCAGTGGTTCAGCTACGGGCTCGAGGATCTCGGGCGCTACTATCGCGACTACGTCGATCTCATGGCGCATCTCGATGAGGTCCTGCCGGGCAGGATCACCCGCGTGTTCTACGAGAATGTCGTCGAGGACACGGAAACCGAGGTGCGCCGGCTGCTCGCCGCCTGCCGCCTGCCGTTCGATCCCGCGTGCCTGCGCTTCCACGAGAACGAGCGGGCGGTGCGGACCGCCAGCTCCGAGCAGGTCAGGCGGCCGATCTTCCGCGACGGCGTCGAGCAGTGGCGTCACTACGAGCCCTGGCTCGAGCCTCTCAAACAGACTCTGGGCAATGTGCTGACCGAATATCCGAAGGTGCCGGCATTCCGCGCGGGCGGGCCGGAGCCGGGTTGACCCACTACACAACAGTCCGCGGTACGGGGAGTGAACCATGACGCGCAGTCGACGTAGAAAATTATCACGCGAGCGAACGAAAACGCTCCGCACGTTCGTCCGGGCAGGCGTTCCCCTGGCTTCCGCGATCATCGCGTCGGTGCCTGCCGCGCGGGCCCAGCAGGCGCCGGCCGCGCAGGGCAACCTGGAGACCGTCGTGGTCACCGCGCAGAAGATCCAGGAGAATCTTCAGAGCGTGCCCATCAGCGTCGAAGTGTTCGACAACCGCAAGCTCACGCAGTTGGGAATAGTCAGTCTCGACGACTATGTGGCGCTCGCGCCGGCGCTCTCGTACGTACGCAGCCAGGGCGAAGGCGGTAACGGCGAGCCGGGCTCCTCCCTCATCTACATGCGTGGCGTGGTGAGCGGCGGCGACGGCAACCACTCCGGCTCCGAGCCGAGCGTCGGCGTGTATCTGGATGAGCAGCCGGTCACGACCATCACGGGCGCAGTACCGCTGCACATCTACGACATCAGCCGCATCGAGGTGCTGGAAGGCCCCCAGGGGACGCTGTTCGGGGCGAGCTCCGAGGCCGGCACCGTGCGTCTCATCACCAACAAGCCCGACCCGGCGAAGTTCGCAGCGGGCTACAACCTTCAGGTCAACAAGATCGACGAAGGAGGGTCGGGCGATGTCGTCGAAGGTTTCGTCAACCTGCCGATAACGGACAAGGCAGCCATCCGCCTGGTGGGCTGGCACGAGCACGATGGCGGGTTCATCAGCAACGTTGCGGGCACGGATGCCAACGGCTGCATCTTCAACGGCGTGCGCACATTTCCCACCTGGGCGCTATCCGCAAGCGGCGTGGGGCCGGGGGGCGGTACCGGGGCATGTACCCCGGCCGCACCGATCGGCGCCGGCGCCATCACCAACGCACCCTGGCGCAAGAGCAACTACAACACCGCCGATACCAACGGCGGGCGGGCGATGCTCAAGTTCGATCTCGGCGACAATTGGACGATCACGCCGATGTTCGAAGGCGAGTCGGTCAGCACGCGGGGATTCTTCGGCTATGACCCGGCGGTCGGCGATCTCGAGCTCGTGCACTTCAGCCCGGAGAGCTCCCACGACACCTGGACGCAGACGGCCCTCACGATCGAGGGGAAAGTCAGTAACTTCGACATCGTCTATGCCGGCGGCTACATGAAGCGCAACCAGCACTCGATTGCCGATTACAGCGACTACGGTGAGTTCTATGACAAGATGACCACCTACGGTCACTATTTCAGCGGCAACGACGGCAATCCGATCATGCCGCAGCAGGAAGTGATCGGCGCCGGCGATTTCGAGATGTGGAGCCAGGAGCTGCGCGTCACGACGCCGCAGGATCTGCCCGTGCATGCGACGGCCGGAGTCTTCCTGCAGCGCCAGATGCACAACATCTGGCAGCTCTACACCATGCCCGGGTACGGCTTCACCAGCGTCTACGGCGGCAATCCCAACGGCCTCGCCACCGCCAACTCGATTCCCGGATTCCCCAATGCGATCTGGCTCACGGACGAGCAGCGCGTCGACCGTGACCGCGCGGTGTTCGCACAGGCCACCTGGGACATCAGCAATCAGCTGTCGCTCACCGGCGGGCTGCGGTTCTACAAGTACGACAACTCGCTGATCGGATTCTACGGTTTCAATTATCCGGACTACTCGGGCACGGGTACGCCCCACTGCTTCGCGCCCAGCGTCGTCAAGTATTCGCCCTGCACCGACCTCGATGCCCGCACCAGCGACACCGGTCATGTCCCCAGAATCAACCTGACTTACAAGATCACTCCGGACAAGATGGTCTACGCCACCTATTCGAAGGGCTTCAGGCCGGGCGGCGTCAATCGGGTGGCCGACCAGTCGGGTAACAACGGTCCCTATGCAGCCGACTTCCTGACCAACTACGAGGTGGGCTGGAAGACGCAGTGGCTCGGCAATACGGTGCGCTGGAACGGCGCGCTCTTCTGGGAAGACTGGAAGAATTTCCAGTTCTCATTCCTGGGGCTCAACAGCGTCACGATCATCAAGAACGCCGGCAACGCGCGCATCAAGGGCGTCGAGACCAGCATCGATTGGGTGCCGACCAGCAGCCTGCTGCTCAGCACCAATTTCACCTTCCTGGATCCGATCCTCACTCGGGACTACAACGGTTGCGTCCCCGGAGACCTGACCTGCACGCCTTTTGCCACGACCCCGGCGGGAACGAACCTGCCGGTCACGCCGAAGTTCAAGGGCAACGTCGTTGCCCGCTATTCGCAGCCGCTCACCGACAACTGGAACTCGTATGCGCAGGTCTCCGCGATGTACCAGACCGAGACCACGCCGGTGCTGCGCGCGGACCAGGTGGCCGTGCTCGGCAGCATGCCCGCCTATTCGCTGGTCAATCTGAAGGTCGGGGCTGACAGCGCGAGCGGTCTGCACGTGGACTTCTTCGTGACCAATCTGATGGACCGCCGCGCCCAACTGTCACGCTTCACGGAGAGCAATCCGAGCACCGACACGCAGGTGTACATCGTGCCGGCGCAGCCGCGGACATTCGGTGTGGAGTTTGGGCAACAGTTCTGATTCGAAAAGGGGATTCCGGCGCGAGATATGACGCCGTTGCATTGGGAGCGTTAACATCGGCGCTGCACGCCGCGCGCCGCAGCAAATGATCGCTTGACTTTTGCCGGCGGTCTCTTCAGAGTTTGTTACATAATAACCACTTGTGGGGTCGAGCCATGAGCAAGGTCTCAAGCATTCGCGTTCACGTGGCGTCGGCGTGCCTGGTGAGTCTCGGCGCAACGGGCGTTGCGCTCGCGCAACAGGCGTCGCCGGCGACGGCCACATCGACAGGGGCGACCAATCAGAAGAGCGAGCAGCTGCAAGAGGTGATCGTCACCGGCTCGCGCATCGCCCAGACCGAGGCGCAGCGCGAGCAGCCGCTGTCGGTCATCAGCACCGCCGCCATCCAGAAGACCGGGCTTGCCGACACCGGCACGCTCCTCGAGCAGCTCACCACCGGTGGCTCGTCGCTGATCAACACCAAGTTCAATTCTTCCGGTAACTTCGGCTATCCGCCCGATGGCGGCGGCATCGGCGCGGGAGCCGCCGAAGTCGATCTGCGCAACCTGGATCCGAAGCGGACGCTCGTGCTGGTGGACGGCATGCGCTGGGTGAACGAATCATCGGCTTCAGGCGTGAGCGGCAGTGCCGACCTCAACACCATACCGCTCACCATCATCGATCACATCGAAATCCTCGAGGACGGCGCTTCCTCGATCTACGGCTCCGATGCAATCGCGGGCGTGGTCAACATCATCACCAAGAAGCGCTTCGAGGGCGTGGAGGTCGATGGCTACAAGGGCGCATACAGCAAGGGTGGCAATACCACCGAGGGAGACCTCACCGTCGGCGGCGCGAGCGGCCGTTTCTCGGGAATGTTCGTCGGCAGCTACTACAAGCAGGACGCGATCAGCGCGTCCAAATGGTGGCAGTCAGCGGTGCCCGAGCCGCTCGCGGGGGTGTCTGCCGGCAGCTCGGCGACCCCTCAGGGGCGCGATACTTTCTGCGATCCGGGGGTGCCCGTGCCCAACTACGGCTCCTGCACGCCCGATCAGTCCAATTTCTACGACGTCACGCTCAACACTGGCACGACCGCGCCCATGTGGGATCCGAACAATCCCGTGGGTGGAACGTCGACCTATCACAACTGGAGCGGCGCCGACCGCTTCAATTATGCGGTCTACAACCTGCTCCTGACGCCACAGGAGCGTAAGTCCATGTTCACCAACTTCACCTACTCGGTGAACGACAACATCGATATTTACGCCAAGGGCCTGTACAACACCCGCGACTCGACCAACCAGGCGGCCCCGGAGCCGATCTTCGTCGGCCCCTATGCCGGAACCGGCGGCCTGGCGGACCGCATTTCGGTCTCCGCGCTGAACCCGTACAACCCGTTCGGCATCGATCTGGACGCCGCCTCGAATCTGGGCTGGGTCACCCGGCGCCCTCTCGAAGGCGGACCGCGCATCTTCACGCAGAACGTCAACACCTGGTACTTCGGCTCGGGGGTCAAGGGACACTTCGGCGGCCCGGGGGGCGAGTATTACTGGGATGTGAATTTTGTCGACTCCGAGAACAAGGCGTCTCAGGTCTTCACCGGCGGCTACAACCTGGCGAATCTGCAGCTCGCGCTCGGTGACCCCGCGGTCTGTGCGGCGGTGCCGAACTGTGTGCCGCTCGACCTCTTCGGCGGTCAGGGGCGGCCGATTACCCGCCAGATGCTGAATTTCGTCCAGGTCACGCAGCACGATGAGAGCGAGCAGGATCTCAAGATCTACTCCGCCAACATCACCGGCCATCCCTTCAGCATCGCCGACCGGCCGGTCGGCATCGCCGTCGGCGGCGAGCATCGTGATTACGTCGGCGTGTTCAATCCCGATCCGCTGCGGCGCAACGGCGAGTCGCAGGATTCGCCCGCGCAGGCCGTCTTCGGCGGTTACCGGGTCAATGAGGCCTATGCAGAGTTCGATGTCCCGGTGCTGCCCACGGTCGGGGCGAGCGCCGCAGCCCGATATTCCGACTATTCGAACTTCGGCAGCACCACGACCTACAAGGCCGGACTGCGCTGGCAGCCGACCCCGGATTTCGGTCTGCGCGGCACGTATTCCACGGGATTCCGCGCGCCGAATCTCGGCGAGCTCTTTGGTCTGACTCAGTTCGCCGCCACGCTGGTCGATCCGTGCGGACCGACCGGTTCGGTCGTGGTGACGCCCGGCAACACGTCTGCTCTTGCACAGGCGTGCCGTGCACAGGGCGTACCGAATAACTTCCAGCAGGCGAATACACAGATCACCACCAATACCGGCGGCAACCCCAACCTGCGGCCGGAGCGCTCCAAGAGCTACACGGCCGGAATCGTGTACAACGCCAGCTGGGCGGAGAACATGCCGGGGACGAGCAGGTTGACGGTGGAGTCGACCTACTATCACCACAAGATCACCGGCGCGATCCAGGCCGCGGATATACAGGCGCTCCTCAATGCTTGCCTCGCCGCCGGCGGCACGAACCCGACGCTCTGCGCTCCGTTCACGCGCCAGCCCGGAGGCAACCTCAATCCGCCGAACAACTTCCTGGAGAACTTCGGCGAGATCAGCACGGATGGCGAGGACCTCAAGATCAACTGGGGCTCGAGCCCGCTGCCCTTCGGCAACCTGTCGCTGTCGTTGATGTTGACACGCGTCAACGGCTACAAGGCGGTGGACGCGCTCGGCAACGTCAGCCAGCGGCAGGTCGGTGTCGAGGTCACCAACAGCTCGATCCCGCGGTACCGGATGAATACGCAGTTCGGCTATAACGTCTCCGACCTGCAGTTTACCTGGACGATCCGCTATCTCTCGGCCGTCACCGAGGCCTGCAGCAATGCGAGCGTGGTGGGGGTGCCGGGCTGCGAGACGACCGCTGACTTCCACACGCTTCACGCGGTGGCTTACAACGATCTGAACGTGGCCTACTTCGATGCCTTCAAGCTCCAGGGCCTGGAGGTCACGGCAGGTGTCAACAACCTCTTCGGCGTCAACCCGCCGATCTGCTTCACCTGTACGCTCAACGGCTACGATGCCGGCACCTACGATCTGCCGGGCGCCTTCTGGAACGTGCGGGCGAGCTACAAGTTCTGATGGGGGGGCGGGGCCCGCGAAGGCGGGCCCCGTCAGATCTTGAACGTCGAGAGCAGCAGGCTCGTCTCGCTGCTCGACACACCAGGCATGCGGCTGATCCTCGCCAACACCCGATCGAATGAGGCGAGGGTGTCGGTGCGCAGCTCCGCCACCAGATCCCATCGTCCGTTGGTGCTGTGCAGGCTGGCTACGGCCGGCTCGCCGCGCAACGTCTTCACCACCGCGTCGACCTGATTGCCCTCGACGGCGATCGTCATGAGGGCGCGGATCTGCTGCTCCTGTATGTCGGGCTTCAGACGCACCGTATAACCCGCGATCGTACCGTCGGCCTCGAGCCGCGCCATGCGGTTTTGCACCGTGCCGCGCGCCACTCCCAGCTTTTTCGCCAGGGACGCGACGGATGCGCGGGCATCGGCGCGCAACAGGGCCAGGAGCCGGTGATCGAGGTCATCCATCGCTGGGGTTACCTGTTCGGGACGGTCTGCCATGGGACTCTAGCAAATCGCCCAACGCCCATGGCGATTTGATCAAGGGAACGTAGCTTTTTGATCAACTTTGTGCCTGTTTTTTGGCCGGGGCGACGGGGATCATCTCCCCATGGCGGTTCGCTCAGGCGCGCCGCTCTTCCTCTGGAGAACGATCATGGTCGACTTCATCGGCATCCGGCGCGTCCAGGAGCTGGTCGGGGACGTGGGTCCCGCACCCTTCATCGCAGGATTGGCGCGGGAGATCGAGGCGGACTATCGGCGCTGGGCCGAGTTCGAGAAATCGCCCCGTCATGCGACGCATTCGCAGGTCGGCGTGATCGAGCTGATGCCGACATCTGACGGCCGTCAGTACGCATTCAAGTATGTCAACGGCCATCCGAAGAATACCGCGAAGGGGCTGTTGACGGTGATGGCCTTTGGAATGCTGGCGGACGTCGAGACGGGGTATCCGCTCGTGCTCTCGGAGATGACGCTGACCACCGCATTGCGTACCGCCGCGACCTCAGCAGTGGCCGCGCGTTGGATGGCCCGCCGCGACAGCCGTGTCATGGCCCTGATCGGCAACGGCTCGCAGGCCGAGTTCCAGGCCATTGCCTTTCACGAGATGCAAGGTATCCGCGAGCTGCGGCTGTACGATACAGATCCGGAGGCGACGGAGAAGCTGCAGGATAATCTCGCGCGGCTGGCGCTCGCAGGACTCGAGGTCGTGCGTTGCCGCTCGACGGCGGAGGCCGTTCGGGGCGCAGACATCGTGACGACCGTCACCGCCGACAAACGCAACGCGACCATTCTGACACCGGACATGATCGCCCCGGGCATGCACCTGAATGCGGTCGGCGGCGATTGTCCAGGCAAGACGGAGCTGCACGCCGACATCCTGCTGCGACCCGACGCCCGTGTGGTGGTCGAGTTCGAGGCGCAATCGCGTATCGAGGGGGAGATTCAGCAGCTCGCGGCGGATTTCCCGGTCATCGAGCTCGCCGAGGTGGTCACCTCCCGCAAGCCCGGTCGCGCCAACGCCGCGGAGGTCACCGTGTTCGATTCGGTGGGATTCGCGCTGCAGGACTTCTCGGCCCTGCGCTACCTGCACCGGCTGCACCGACAGCGCCGCGGCACGCGCACCGGCATCGACCTGATTCCCGATCTCGAGGACCCGAAGGATCTCTTTTCCCTGCTGGGCGAGCAGTCATCGGCGCGTACGCGCCCCCGCCCGGTCGCCGAGTTGACCGCGTGAGCCCATCGTCACGCACGGTGAGCCTGATCGGCGCTCCCACGGATGTGGGGGCGGCGGAGCGCGGCGCCTCGATGGGGCCAGAGGCGATGCGGGTCGCCGGCATTCAGCGTGCGCTCGAACAGCGCGGGCTGCAGGTAGTGGATCGCGGCAATCTTGCCGGCCCCGGCAACCCCTGGCAACCGCCCGTCGAAGGGTACCGCCATCTCAAGGCAGTGTTGGAATGGAACCGGCTCGCGCACGCCGCGGTATATGAGGAGCTGCGCGCCGGACGGCTGCCCATCCTCCTCGGGGGCGATCACTCGCTCGGCATCGGCTCGATCAGCGCCGTGGCACGGCACTGCCGCGAGTCGGGCCGGAAGCTGCGTGTGCTCTGGCTCGATGCGCATGCCGACTTCAACACCGGCGAGCTTTCCCCGAGCGGCAATCTGCACGGCATGCCGCTCGCGTGTCTCTGCGGCTTCGGGCCACGGGCCCTGACGGAGCTCGGTGGCGCCGTTCCCAGCATCCATCCGCAGTGGCTACGGCAGATCGGCGTGCGCAGTGTCGATGAAGGTGAGCGGCGCTTTCTGCACGAGCTCGCCGTCGAAGTGTTCGACATGCGCTACATCGATGAGATGGGCATGCGCCAGACGATGGAGCAGGCACTTGCAGGGCTCGATGGCGATACCCACCTGCACGTGAGCTTCGATGTCGATTTTCTCGATCCCGACATCGCCCCGGGAGTGGGTACCGTGGTCCCGGGCGGCCCGACCTACCGCGAAGCGCAGTTGTGCATGGAGATGATCGCCGACACCCGGCTCGTGGGCTCGCTCGATGTAGTGGAGCTCAACCCGGCCCTCGATGTGCGCAACGAAACCGCGGCGCTCGCGGTGAGCCTGCTGGAGTCGCTCTTCGGCAAGAGCACACTGGTGCGGCGGCAGGTGCCGGCGCCGGCGCTCGACCTGGTTGAGAACAAGCGCGCGACCACGGGCTGACACCTCCACGGCTTGTTCGGCAGGGGGCCGTATGCGATCTTGAGCCCCCGTGGGAATCCGCGATCCGAAGAGCCGCCGTGCGCCCGCCGCCCAGAGCGCGGAGCGGCCCCTCGCCCCCTACGCGGCCAAGCGCACGTTCACGCGCACGCCGGAGCCCGGCCCTGCGGTCATCGCCGGGCGCGGCGGTCCGCTGCTGTTCGTGGTGCAGAAGCATGCGGCGCGGCGATTGCATTATGATTTCCGCCTGGAGCTCGACGGCGTGCTCAAATCCTGGGCGGTTCCCAAGGGTCCGTCACTCGATCCCGGCGACAAACGCATGGCCGTCGCGGTGGAGGATCATCCGTTCGACTACGCCTCTTTCGAGGGTGTGATTCCTGCGAAGGAGTATGGAGCGGGGCGCGTCATCGTGTGGGATTGCGGCGTTTATTCTCCGGATGAAGACCGGGAGTATTCGTTCGGCGCGCGGGAGGAGGCGGAGCAGCGCGTACGCGCGGCAATCGAGCAAGGCAAGCTCAGCATCTTTCTGCGGGGCGAGAAGCTCAAAGGCTCGTTCGCGCTGGTGCGCACCGCGACCCCGGAGCAGTGGCTGCTCATCAAGCACAAGGACGCCTTCGCAGCCAAGAGAGACGTGACTCTGGAGGACCGCTCGGTGCTCTCGGGCGTATCGCTCGATGGTCTCTCTGGTGCCGTGCCGGCGCCCAGGCGCGAGGCGTCGCAGTTGGCAGCGCACGGGCCTGCGGAGCCGCTGCCGGGCTCGCTCGCACCGATGCTCGCCATGGCGGGCGAGACCGCGCGCTCCGACCCCGACTGGCTCTATGAGCCCAAGCTCGATGGCTACCGTGTCATCGCCTCCATCGACGGAACGGCCGTTCGGCTGCGCTCGCGGCGGGGCATCGATCTCACGGCGCAGTTCCCCGAGATCGTGAGCGAGCTCGCCGCCTTCGGCGCCGATCGCATGGTGCTCGACGGTGAGATCGTCGCATTGGGCGCCGACGGCCGGCCCTCTCTCAACGCGCTGCAGAACAGGGCGCAACGGCGGGGTACGAAGGACATCGCGGAGGCGCAGCGGGAAGCGCCCGCACTGCTCGTGTGTTTCGATCTGTTGCATTTTGCCGGGGTCAACCTGCGGTCTGCTCCGTACGTCGACCGGCGCCGTTACCTCTCACAGTGCCTCCTGCCGTCCGCTCATATCCAACTCATTTACGCCACCGAGGATGCCGAGACGCTGTACGCGGCGGCGATGGCAAGCGGCTACGAAGGGGTCGTGGCGAAGCGCCGCGACGGCATCTATCAGCCGGGCCAGCGTGTTGCGGCGTGGGTCAAGGTGAAACCGGTCCATACTGCGGAATTCGTCATCGGCGGGTGCACGCAAGGGAAGGGCGCCCGCGAGCCGCTCGGCGCGCTCCTTCTCGGCTACTGGCAGGACGGGGAGCTCGAGTACGCCGGTCATGTCGGGTCGGGACTGGACGATGCCGCGGTTGCGGAGCTGACGCGGCGCACCCGGGAGCTGACACGCAAGAGCTCGCCTTTTGCGGAAAAGCCGCCGATCCATCGGCCGACGACCTGGCTCGAGCCCCGGCTGGTCGCCGAGGTCTCCTTCATCGACTGGACACCGGCGGGGCTCTTGCGGGCCCCGGTGTTCGTGCGCCTGCGGGATGACATTCCTGCGAAGTCCGTTGGCAAGCCTGAAGAGGCGGGGGCGCCGCGTGGCGGCACAGGCGGCAAAGGCGGCACAGGCGGCAAAGGCGGCAAAGGCGGCACAGGCGGCACAGGCGGCACAGGCGGTACAGGCGGCAAAGGCAGCAGAAGCAGTG